>Ga0156014_1114_pt1 | contig 42726 bp, 45 predicted proteins | sample RifCSPlowO2_02_FD_107668 | JGI IMG/M metagenome (GOLD analysis project Ga0156014, IMG submission 107668) | Rhodocyclales bacterium RIFCSPLOWO2_02_FULL_63_24 | reverse complement strand
GCCGGATCGAGTTCGATCGCCACGCAACCGGGCAAGCGGGCTGAAAACGCGCCGTCGCCGCACGCCGGATCGAGCGCCCGGCCATGATTGCGGCCGATGTTGCGTGATAAGGCCAGCATGCGGTCGACGATACCGGGCGGAGTGAATACCTGCCCGTAGCGGGCGATATCGCGTTGCGCCGGAGTCGGCGCCGACGCGACGGCGAGCGCGGCGCCGTTCATGCAGTCCCGGTGCAAGCAGCGCCGAATTCAGGGCGAAGCGCCGCCCGGCTTCCGGCCGCGACCACTACCCTCAAAACGTGCCGATCACCCACATCGGCACGCGCAGCCCGGAATCGCGCGAATCCTGGCGCACCCAGCTGCCGTCGCCGTTGTTGTCGAGCAGGTAGTAGGACACGCCGTTGGGCGGCGTGACCTTCATCATGTAGAGCTTGCCGCTCATGCGGAATTCCTCGACCTTGTCTTCGCCGCGCTTGACGATGGTGACTTGCGGCTCCAGCGACTCGTTCAGGGAGCCGGCCGGAGGCGGTGGCGGCTCGGGAATCGGCTCCAGCTTCGGCGGCGAAGTCTGCGCGGCAACACTCAGTGTCACGGCGGCAAGCAGAACGGGAATCAGGCGGCGCATGGGATGTCCTTCAGGAATTCCGCTCAGTTTATCAAAGGTTAAGCAGCAATTCGTGCTCTTCCGGCAATGGGCCGAAGCCGCGCGCCTCGTAGTGATCGAAGATCGCCGCCACCACGCCCTCGGGCTCGTCGATGACCTGGAGCAGATCGACGTCTTCGGGACTGATCATGTTCTCGGCCACCAGCCGCGCGCGGAACCAGTCGAGCATCCCGGCCCAGAACTCGGTGCCGACCAGGATCAGCGGAATGCGCGGGCTCTTGCCGGTCTGGATCAGGGTCAGGGCTTCGAGCAGTTCATCGAGCGTGCCGAAGCCGCCGGGCATCACGACGTAGGCGGCGGCGACCTTGACGAACATGTACTTGCGGGCGAAGAAGTGGCGGAAGCTTTGCGAAATGTCCTGGTAGTGGTTGGCCGACTGCTCGTGCGGCAACTGGATGTTGAGCCCGATCGACATGCTCTTGCCTTCGAAGGCACCCTTGTTGGCTGCCTCCATGACGCCGGGACCACCGCCGGAAACGACCGAAAAGCCCGCGTCGGACAGCAAGCGGGCGATTTTTTCGGTGAGCTGGTAATAGCTGGAACCCGGCTCGATGCGCGCGCTGCCGAAGATCGACACCGCCGGGCGCACCGCCGCCAGGCGCTCGGTCGCCTCGACGAACTCTGCCATAATGCCGAATACCCGCCAGGCTTCGCGGGCGCTGGTCGCGGTCTGCTGGGCGGGCGCCGCTTCGAAGCTCTTGCCGCCCTTCGACAGGCTCTTGGGTAACTTGTCCTTTTCGTTCATTTCCGACTTCTCCTCCATGCCCACGCTGCTGCTCGTCGATGGCTCGTCTTACCTGTATCGGGCGTTTCACGCGCTGCCCGATCTGCGCACCAGTAGCGGTGAACCCACGGGCGCCATCCGCGGCGTGCTGTCCATGTTGCGCGTGCTCGAAGCCGACTATAAGTCAGATTATCGTGCCGTGGTGTTCGATGCCAAGGGCAAGACTTTCCGTGACGACTGGTACCCGGCCTACAAGGCACATCGGCCGTCGATGCCGGAAGATTTGGTGGCGCAGATAGCACCGCTGCACCAGTGCATCCGTGCCGCCGGCTGGCCGCTCATGATGATCGACGGCGTCGAGGCCGACGACGTGATCGGCACCCTGTCGCAGCAAGCCGCGACGGCAGGCATCGACTGCGTGATCTCGACTGGCGACAAGGACCTGGCGCAACTGGTCAATGCTCATGTCACGCTGGTCAACACGATGAACAACGAAGTGCTCGACGAGGCCGGGGTCAAGACCAAGTTCGGCGTGCCGCCCGAACGCATCGTGGACTACCTGGCGCTGGTCGGCGATACCGTGGACAACGTGCCCGGTGTCGCCAAGGTGGGGCCGAAGACCGCCGTCAAATGGCTGGACGCCTACGGCTCGCTCGACGCCATCGTCGCCCATGCCAACGAGATCGGCGGCGTCGTCGGCGAGAACCTGCGGCAGCATCTCGATTTCCTGCCGCTGGGCGTGAAGCTGGTCACCGTGGCCTGCGACCTGCCGCTGCCGCAGACGGTGACCGATCTCGCGCCGCAGGCGCCGGACAAGGACAAGCTGGCCGAACTTTACGCGCGGCTGGAATTCAAGGGCTGGCTGCGCGAACTCGGCGGCGAGAAACCGGTGCCCGCCCGTTCCGAAAACACCGTTGCCGCCCCGCGAAGCGGGAATCCCGGCACGCAGAGCGCGCCAGCGCCGACTCCTGCAGCACCGACGAGCGAACCCGACCGCAGCGGCTACGAGTGCATCCTCGATGCCGCCCAGATCGACGCCTGGCTGGCCCGCCTCGATGCCGCCGTGCTGGTCTCGCTCGATACCGAGACCACCGACCTCGACCCGATGCAGGCGCGGCTGGTGGGCATTTCCTTCGCCATCGCCGGCGCCGAGGGCGCGAGTTTGGGTGACAAGGTGCATGCCGCCTACCTGCCGCTGGGCCACAGCTATGCCGGCGCGCCGGCGCAACTGCCGCTGGCCGAGACGCTGGAAAGGCTCCGGCCCTGGCTGGAATCGCCGCAGAAGCCGAAGCTCGGCCAGCACCTCAAATACGACCGCCACGTGTTCGCCAATCACGGCGTCCAATTGCGCGGCATCGTCGAGGACACGCTGCTGCAGTCCTATGTGCTGGAATCCGACAAGCCGCACGACCTGGGCGCGCTGGCAGCGCGCCATTGCGGCCTGGCCACCATCAGCTACGACGCCATTACCGGCAAGGGCGCCAACCGGATTTCCTTCGCCCAGGTCGAACTCGCGCGCGCCGCCGAGTACGCCGCCGAGGATGCCGACGTGACGCTGCGGGTGCACCAGGTGCTGCGCCCGCAACTCGCCGCCGAGCCGCAACTGGAAAGCCTCTACCGCGACCTGGAACTGCCGATCGCCGAAGTGCTGTTCCGCATCGAGCGCAACGGCGTGCTGATCGACGCGGCGACGCTGGCGCAGCAAAGCGACGAACTCGGACGCAAGATCATGGCGCTCGAAGCCGAGGCGCAGGCGCTGGCCGGCCAGCCCTTCAACCTCAATTCGCCGAAGCAGCTGGCCGAAATCCTGTTCAACCAGCAAGGCCTGCCGGTGGTGAAGAAGACGCCCTCGGGCGGACCCTCGACCGACGAGGAAGTGCTGGAAAAGCTGGCCGAGGACTACCCGCTGCCGAAGAAGATCCTCGAACACCGCAGCCTGGCCAAGCTGAAGAACACCTATACCGACAAGCTGCCGAAGATGATCAACCCGGCCACCGGGCGCGTGCACACCAGCTTCGGCCAGGCCACGGCGGTGACCGGGCGGCTGGCGTCGACCGACCCCAACCTGCAGAACATCCCGATCCGCACCGCCGAGGGCCGCCGCATCCGCTCCGCCTTCGTCGCCCCGGCGAATCACCGTATCGTCAGCGCCGACTATTCGCAGATCGAGCTGCGCATCATGGCCCATCTTTCCGACGATCCGCGTTTGCTGGACGCCTTCGCCCAGGGCGAGGACGTGCATCGCGCCACGGCCGGCGAGATCTTCGGCCTGACGCCGATCGAGGTCACGAGCGAACAGCGCCGCGCCGCCAAGGTGATCAATTTCGGCCTGATCTACGGCATGAGCGCCTTCGGCCTGGCCAAGCAGATCGGCGTCGATCGCAGCGCGGCCGCCGCCTACATGGACCGCTATTTCGCCCGCTACCCGGGTGTGGCCCGCTACATGGAAGAAACCCGCGCCATCGCCCGCGACAAGGGCTATGTCGAAACCGTGTTCGGCCGCCGCCTGTGGCTGCCCGAGATCAAGTCCTCCAACGCCGGTCGTCGCCAGGGCGCCGAGCGCGCCGCGATCAATGCGCCGATGCAAGGCACCGCTGCCGACCTGATCAAACGTGCCATGCTCGCGGTGCAGGACTGGCTCGATGCACAGAAGCTGCGCACGCTGATGGTCTTGCAGGTTCACGACGAACTGGTGCTGGAAGTCCCGGACGAGGAACTTGCCCTGCTCAGCTCCGCACTGCCGAAGCTGATGGGCGGCGTGGCCAGACTCAAGGTGCCGCTGCTGGTGGAAGTGGGTGTCGGCGCCAACTGGGACGCGGCGCACTGAGTTTCTGGCCTAAGCCCCTGTATACTTCCGGGTTTCCCTGACTCCGCCTCCTCGTGCAAGACAGCCGCGACCTCTATCTGCGCCTGCTCGGCCATGTGCGCCCGCACTGGAAGGGCTTCGTCCTGACGCTGGCCGCCACGGCGCTGGCGGCGGCCACCGAGCCGCTGTTTCCGGCGCTGATGAAACCCTTGCTGGACAAGGGCTTCGGCCAGGGCGAGCAGGGCTGGCTGGCCTGGCTGCCGCTGGCCATCGTCGGCATCTTCGTGCTGCGCGGCATCGCCGGCTTCCTTGCCGGCTACGGCATGTCCTGGGTTTCCAACCGCGTCATCACCGATCTGCGCCAGCTGATGTTCGAGCGCCTGATGCGTCTGCCCGCGAGTTATTTCGACGCCCACGCCTCCTCGGTACCGGCGACGCGCATCGCCTATGACGTGAATGGCGTCGCCGCAGCCGCGACCTCGACCCTGACGGTGCTGATCCGCGACACGCTGTCGGTGCTCGGCCTGGTCGGCTGGCTGCTCTACCTGAACTGGAAGCTGACCCTGATCAGCCTGGCCGTGATCCCGCTCACCGCGCTGGTGGTGCGCGCCTTCTCCAAGCGCCTGCGGCGGCTGTCGCTCTCGGCGCAGGAGGGCATGGCGCAGATGAACGAAGTGCTGCAGGAATCCATCCGCGGCCACAAGGTGGTCAAGATCTTCGGCGGCGAGCAGCACGCCACTGCGCGCTTTTTCCGGGTCAACAACGCCCTGCGCGGCTACGGCATGCGCCAGGCGATCGCCGCCGCCGCAGTGGCGCCGATCACCCAGATCTTCGCCTCGGTGGGCCTCGCCATTGTGGTTTACGTCGCCCTGCAGCAATCGGCCAGCAATGAAACCACGATCGGCGGCTTTGTTTCCTTCATCACCGCGATGCTGCTGCTGCTGGCGCCGCTGAAGCATCTGGCCGACATCAACGCGCCGCTGCAGCGCGGCCTGGCCGCCGCCGAAAGCGTGTTCCGCATGCTCGACGAGGCGACCGAGGTGGACGCCGGCACCGTCGCGCTGGGCCGCGCCCACGGCGAGATCGAATTCGCCGGCGTCGGTCTGCGCTATGCGGGCGCCGAGCGCGATGCACTGAGCGGCATCGACCTCGCCATCCGTCCCGGCGAAACCATTGCGTTGGTCGGACCCTCGGGCGGCGGCAAGACCTCCCTGGTCAACCTGGTGCCGCGCTTCTATCACGCCGGCAGCGGCCAGATCCGGATCGATGGCCAGGACATCGAAAACCTGACGCTGGGCAGCCTGCGCGCCAACATCGGCCATGTCGGCCAGGACGTGTTCCTGTTCGACGACACGGTGGCGGCCAACATCGCTTACGGCGGCAAGGGCGACGCCAGCCGCGCCGAGATCGAGGCAGCGGCGCGCGCCGCGCATGCCCTGGACTTCATCGCTGCCCTGCCGCAGGGCTTCGACACCGTGATCGGCGAGAACGGATCGCGCCTTTCCGGCGGCCAGCGCCAGCGTCTGGCGATTGCCCGCGCCATCCTCAAGGACGCACCGATCCTGATCCTCGACGAAGCCACCTCGGCGCTCGACAGCGAATCCGAACGCGCGGTGCAGGAAGCGTTGGAAACCCTGATGCAGGGCCGCACCACGCTGGTCATCGCGCACCGCCTGTCCACCGTCGAGCATGCCGACCGCATCGTGGTGCTGGCACAGGGCCGCATCGCCGAGATCGGCAGCCACGCCGGACTGCTGGCGGCGAACGGCCTCTACGCCGGACTCTATCGAATGCAGTTCGCCGAAGCGGCATGAGGACAGCGCACACAGAGGCCTGGAGCTTTCACGAGGAGTCCATGTGACGACCTTCCCCCCCCCCTTCCCATGGAAGGAGGCGACTGAGGTTCAGTCGCGTTTGCGACTTCCGGTTATTGGCTTGCTGCCCCCTTGGGGCGGCCCGGCGGGTACAGCGTGAAGATTCTCCACACCGAAGCTTCCTGTGGCTGGGGCGGCCAGGAAATCCGCATCCTCGAGGAATCGCGCGGCCTCATCGGACGCGGTCACGAGGTCAGCATTGCCTGTCCGGCCCATGCGCGGATGACGAGCGAGGCGCCCCGTTTCGGCGTGCCGGTGGTGGCATTGCCGATCGAGTTCAAAACCCTCGCCGGATTCCGGGCGCTGCGCAGTTACCTCGCCAGCCAGCGGCCCGACATCGTGAACACTCACAGCTCGGCCGATTCCTGGCTGACGGGGCTGGCCTGCGCCACGCTGGCCCATTCGCCGGCCATCGTGCGCAGCCGCCACATCTCGGCGCCGGTGTCGGCCAATCCCTTCAACCGCTGGCTCTACCGCCAGGCACAGGGCGTCGTCACCACCGGCGAAAGCCTGCGCCGACATTTGCTGGAGACCCTGCAACTCGAATCCGCGCGCGTGGTGTCAGTGCCCACCGGGATCGATACCGAGCGTTTCGCCCCGGGCGACAAGGCAAGCGCCAAGGCGGCGCTCGGCCTCGATCCGCGGCAAAAACACCTCGGCATCGTCGCCACGCTGCGCAGCTGGAAGGGTCACCTGTTCCTGCTCGATGCCTTCGCCCAACTGAAGCGGCCCGACCTGCATCTGCTGATCGTCGGCGAAGGTCCGATGCGCGGCCCGATCGAGGAGAAGATTGCGGCACTTGGCCTCGGCGCCCGCGTCACGCTGGCCGGCCAGCGCACCGACCCCGAACGCTGGCTGCAGGCGCTGGACGTGTTCTGCCTGCCCTCCTACGCCAACGAAGGCGTGCCACAAGCGATCCTGCAGGCCATGCTCTGCGCCCTGCCGATCGTCACCACGCCGGTCGGGGCGATTCTCGAGGCGGTGAACGACGGCGAGACGGCGCTGGTGGTGCCGCCGAGGGACGCCGCCGCGCTGGCCGCCGCCATCGCCCGTTTGCTCGACGACAGTGCACTCGCCAACCGACTCGGCGCGGCCGCGCGGCGTGTCGCCAGCGCCGACTTTTCGCGGGAGGTGATGCTGGACCGCATGGAACACGTCTTTCTGGGAGCGCGGGCAAATGACTGATTCGCTCGCCCGGGCAATTGCCGATGCGGAATCGCGACTTGCCGCATTTCATCGCCTGATAGCGGGCATTTCCTATCAGCGCAAAGGCATCCTGAACTCGGAAATGTTCTTCCTCTGGCTGTGCGCGGAGACAGTCCAGCCGAAGCGGGTGCTCGAATCCGGGCGGGCGCAGGGGCAGAGCACATTGATCCTCGCGCGCTGCTTTCCGCACGCCGAAATAGTCAGCGTCGAACACGACCGCAACTCGCCGGACGCCGCCATCGCCGCCGAACGCCTGAAAAACGAAGCCAATGTAAAGCTGCTTTTTGGTGATGCGACGCACATGCTGCGCGACCTGGCCCGTCCTGGCGACATCGCCCTGATCGATGGTCCCAAGGGTTTGCGCGGCCTGCGATTCGCATTGTCCCTGCTTGGCACCGGAAAGATCCCGCAGGTCTTCGTGCACGACGCGGGACCGGGTACGGCCGAACGACGCTTCTTCGACCGCTGGCTACCATCTGTCCGCTACAGCGACGAGCCGGACCTGGTCAGGAACAGCCATGTGCTTGACGACGAAGGGGCCGCCAGCATGCCGTCGGCACGCCGCTTTGCGACATGCGCGGGACGTAGCGGTTACGGCTATGGTCTTGCCTGCCTTCCCTACGCGCCTGACATCCGCTACGGCTGGCTGCGATGGCGCGCGGCACTTGCCGGCCTGAGCCAGCGCCCATCTCCCGAGGTCACCGCCCCATGAATGGAATTGACTGGACCACGGTGTCCGACGACCCCAACAACCGCGAGGCCAAGGCCGCCGTGCGTGCCTGGCTGAAGGCGGCGCAGCGCGTGCATACCGACAACGACCTGCTCGGCCACATCGAAAGCCTGGTGCGGGGCAAGCGCGTGCTCGACATCGGCGTCGTCTCGCACAGCGCGCGCTACTTCGACCTGCCCGACTGGCGTCATGGCCGCATCCACCAGGCCGCCGGCTATTGCGTCGGCATCGACATTCTGGAACCGCTCGTCAGGGAGCTCAACGAGCGCGGCTTCAACGTGCGCTGCGTCGACGCCACCTCGGAGGCGGATCTCGGTGAGCGCTTCGACGTCGTCTTCATCGGCGATGTGGTCGAGCACGTGGACAACGCGGTGTTGTTGCTGAAATTCGCCGCGCGCCACCTGGCCCCCGGCGGCAGGCTTTACGTGACGACGCCGAACCCCTTTTCGCGCAAGTTCTTCCGCCAGTTCAAGCGCGATGGGGTGATGGTGGTGAACCTCGACCACGTGGCCTGGATCACGCCGACCCTGGCCATGGAGCTGGCACGCCGCGCCGGCATCGCGCTGGCCGCCTACCACCTGGTCAAGCGCTTCTCGCCGCTGGCACTGACGGTCAAGCGCCTCATCGGCTGGCGCCTGGAACCGGTCGAATTCTCATTTCCCGATTACCTGTATGAGTTCGTCCGCCGCGACTGAGCCAGAGCTGCCCGAGCCGCGCGACATCCTCTACATCAATGTCTCGCGCATCGGCGATACCCTGCTGGTAACGCCGGCCGTGCGCGCCGTCGCCGCGCGCTGGCCGCTGGCGCGCATCCATCTGCTGGCGCATCCGAAGCGAGTGGAAGTGCTGCGCCATCTGCCCTTCGTGCACCGCTCCGCCAGCATCGAAAAGCAGCGCGCACGTTTCATGGGCTGGCTGCCAGGCAAGCCCTACGACCTGGCCTTCGTCTGCAACTTCGACGCGCCGCTGGTCCAATACGCGCTGCGCGTGGCACGCCGCGTCGTCGCCTTCCGCCAGTCCGACGAAGCACTCAATGCGAAGCTGTACCGCGCCGTCGAACACCCGGCACTGCAGACCACCCATGCCGTGGACATCCAGCTCATGCTGCCGGCCGCGGTCGGTGCCATGCCGGCGGGCAAGGCGCTGAGTTATTGCGTCACTGCCAATGAGGAACGGTGGGCAGCCGGTTTTCTCGCCGGCCAGGACGCCGACGGGAAACATCCGCTGATCGGCCTGCAGGTGGCGAGCTTTCCGACCAAGGCCTATCGCGACTGGCCGCCCGGCCATTTCAGCGAACTCTGCCGGCGCATCCGCGATGCCCTGCCCGATGTCCACTTCCTGATCTTCGGCGGCGAACTGGAAAAGCAGCGCACCGCAGCGCTGGCCGCCCAACTGGGCGGCGCGGCGACGCTCTGCGCCGGCAAGCTCTCCCTGCGAGAAACCGCAGCGCTGATGAACCGCGTCGATCTCTATGTCGGTGTCGACACCGGCCCAACGCACCTGATGGGGGCGCTGCACCGCCCGATGGTCGCGCTCTACCACGGCTATTCGCCGAGCCGCGTGCTGGCGCCGCTCGACCACCCCTGCCTCTACGCGATCGACCATCCGCTGGCCGACCGCTGCACGCCGGAGGCCGAGATGGCCGAGATCAGCGTGGACCAAGTCTGGGCCGCGGTGCAGCAGGCGTTGACGAAACGCGCGACGGAAACTCGCGCGCCATGAAGTTCGCACTGTTCACCACCAACCTCGCCGGCGGCGGCGCCGAAAAGGCGCTGGCGAAGATAGCCGGCGGCCTCGCGGCGCGCGGACACGAGGTGAATTTCATCGTCTGCGAGGATGCCGGCAAATACCCGCCGCCTGCCGGCTGTCGCTTCCAGGCGCTGGCCGCGCGCCCCGGTCGCGGCTGGCTGGGCAAGCGGCGCCTGGCCTGGCGCTTGAACCGTCTGCTGGCATCGAACCAGCCCGACCTGCTGGTATCGACCCTGCCCTTCGCCGACGAAGTCGCGGCGCTGGCCAAGGCACCGCGCCATGTCTGCCGCATCGCCAACACGCTGTCGGCAGAGATCGCACGTCTGCCGGCGGCCAAGGCGCAGCGACGCACGGCACGCTACCGAGCGCTCTATGGCGCACGGCCGCTGGTCGCCGTATCGCAGGGCGTAGCCGCTGATTTGCAGGCGGCCTTCGACATCGACGCCAAGCGAATAGGCGTAATCGGCAACCCCTTCAATTTCGCCGCGATCCGTGCCTTGGCCGCAGAACCCTGCCCCGAGCGGCCACGCCAACCCTACATCCTGCACGTCGGCCGCTACGCCGCGCAGAAACGCCACGACCTGCTGCTGGCCGCCTACGCCCAGGCCGACCTGCCGCAACAACTGGTGCTGCTGACTCCGCCGGACACCAACCTGGCGACACTGATCGCGCAACACGGCCTGCAACACCGTGTCCTCGTCGCCGACTTTCAGACCAACCCCTACCCCTGGATGGCCGCAGCCGAGTTGCTGGTGCTGTGTTCCGACCACGAGGGCCTGCCCAATGTGCTGATCGAGGCACTGGTCTGCGGCACGCGTGTGATCAGCACCGACTGCCCCTCCGGCCCGCGCGAAATCCTGCGCGGCGAACTGGTGCACGGACTGGTGCCCTGCGACGATGTCGCTGCGCTGGCGGCGGCGATGCGCGATGCACTGGCGGCGCCGAAGCCGGGCTCCGCGGCGGTCGACGCGGCGCTGGCGCCCTATGCCGCCGAGCGCGCGCTGGATGCCTGGGAAGCCCTGGCGCGGGAGATCTGCTGATGTGCGGCATCCTGCTCACGTTCGGCGATCCCTTCCGCGCGGATTTCGACGCGGCGCTGGCCGCGCTGAAATCACGCGGCCCCGACGCGCGCGAGGTACTGGCCCACGGCGAGGCGCTGCTCGGCCATGCACGGTTAGCGGTGATCGACATCGCCGGTGGGCGCCAGCCGATGAGTACGGCCGACGGCCGTCTGGCCATGGTCTACAACGGCGAGATCTACAACTTTGCCGCATTGCGGCGCGAGCTCGAAGCCGCCGGCCACGCCTTCGCCACGCGCTCCGACAGCGAGGTGCTGCTGACCGGCTACCGGCACTGGGGCGAGGCCGTGTTGGACAGGCTAGACGGCATGTTCGCCTTCGCCATCCACGACCTACAGGATGGCAGCATCTTTCTCGCCCGTGACCGGCTGGGCATCAAGCCGCTGTTCTGGGGTGAGCATGCCAATGGCCTGGTTGCGGCCTCGACCCTGGCGCCTTTCTTCGCGCTGAATACCTTCCCGAAGCGACTCGATGCCGAAGGCCTGCGCGACTACCTGGCCTTCCAGACGCCGCTGGCGCCGCACACCCTGGTGCGCGACATCCATGCCCTGCCGCCGGGGGTCTGCCTGAAGTGGAGAGTCGGCGCTGGCGCCACGGCGCGGCAGTGGTGGACCATTCCCGACGCAGCGGGAAAGCCGCCCAGCCACGAGGCGCTGGTGGCCGAGACCGATGGTTTGCTGGCGCAGGCGGTCAAGGATCAGCTGGTGTCCGACGTGCCGCTCGGCGCCTTCCTGTCCGGCGGCATCGACAGCAGCCTGGTCGTGCATTACATGGCGCAGGCCGGCGCCAAGCCGCTCAAGACATTCAGCGTGCGCTTCGCCGAGGCCGGCTTCGACGAAAGCCCCGCCGCACGAGCCGTGGCAGAGCTTTACGGCACCGAACATCATGTGCTCGACGCGCCTGAACTGACCGCGGACACGCTAGCCGCCGCGCTGGCCGACCTTGACCAGCCGCTCGCCGACCCGGCCTACATCCCGACCTGGGCGCTGTCGCGGCTGACGCGCCGGCATGTCACGGTGGCGCTCTCGGGCGACGGCGGCGACGAACTGTTCGGCGGCTATCCGCGCTTTCTCGACACTGCCGACCGCTACCCCGACAGCCTGGGCAAACAAGCCCTGCGCGGACTGCTGCGCCACGGCCTGGCGCCAGCCAGCCTCAGCCGGCGCGCGCTGGCCGGGGCCGAGCTGCTGCTCTACCGGCGCGTCGAGCTGGGCGACTACCCCGGCAGCCGCAAGGACCTGCGCCGCTATCTGGCACCCGAAACCGTGCGTGCCGCGCGGCCGGAGCACACTCTCGGACTCTGGCGCGAACTGGCGGCAAGTCACGGCAACTACGACCGCGCCGCCCTGCTGCGCGCCGACCTGTGGACCTATCTCTCGGAAAACTGCCTGGCCAAGACCGACCGCGCCAGCATGGCGCACGGCCTCGAGGTGCGCGTGCCGCTGCTGGCCAAAGCGCTGCAGGACCGCATGCTGAGCCTGCCGGCGGCCGTGCATTTCGATGCCGGCGCGCGAAGCGCTAATCCCGGCATGCAGAGCACCGGCGCGCGAAGCGCTAATCCCGGCATGCAGAGCACCGAGGGCGGCAAGGCGCTGTTGCGCGCACTGGCACGCCGGCATCTGCCCGAAGCCGTCTGGAATCGCGAAAAACACGGCTTCTCTGTGCCGCTGCGTGCCAACTTCGCCGGCGCCTGGCGCGACTGGACCGAAACCCAGCTTGCGGCTGCCGGAAATCGCGCACCCTGGCTCGATGCCGCAGCCATTGCAACGCTGTGGCAGGAAGCGCAGCGGGGACGAGGCAACGTACGCCTGATGTACACTTTCGCCGTGCTGCTGGCCTGGCTCGAACAACATCCGCTGGATCCGACGTGAACCTCCTCAAGCATCTTCTATTTATCGTGCAGCAGCGGCGCGCCGGCAACCGGGTGTCCTTCTCCGCCTACATCAAGGGCTACGATCTCATCGCGCTGGGCCGCGACTGCAAGATCCACGCTGACGCTTCGGTTGATGCTTCGCGCAGCCCCGGCGTGAGGTTCGGCGACAAGGTGACGCTGAACCGCTATGCCTACGTGCAGGGCGGCGCCGGCGGCGTGCGGCTGGGCGATCGGGTCGAGATCAACAATTTCAGCATCGTCAATGGCACAGGCGGCGTCGACATCGGCGAGGACACGCTGGTCGGTCCCGGCGTGCGCATCGTCTCCTACCAACACCGCCACGCCCGCGGCACGACGATCCGCTCGCAACCGGTGACTGCTCTGCCGATACGCATCGGCCGCGACGTCTGGCTCGGCGCCAATGCCGTCGTCCTGGCCGGCGTCACCATCGGCGACGGTGCAGTGGTGGCCGCCGGCGCCGTGGTGCGCGAGGATGTGCCGGCCTACGCAGTCGTCGCTGGCGTGCCGGCCACGGTCAAAAAATACAGGGAATAAACCATGCGCAAGAACGGCCGCACTGCACGCAAGCTGAAGAAGCTAGCCTGGCGCTTCAAACAGCCCGACTGGGCCGACAACCACGGCGTCATGCTGCCGGTGAAACACAAGCTGGTTTCGCCAGGCATTGCCCGCGAGATATATTTGGGCGACTACGAAGCGAAAGAGATCGAAATCATCTCGAAGCGTCTCGCCGACGACGATGTGGTGTTCGAGGTCGGCGCCGGGCTCGGTTTCCTTTCGGCTTTCTGCGCCAAGCGCACGGGTGCGGCGAAGGTCTTCGCCTACGAAGCCAATCCGGAACTGATCCAGCTGATCCGCGAAACGCACGCGAAGAACGACGTGGCGCCGACGCTGATCAACGCGCTGCTGGCGAAGGGCGAGGGCGAACGCGAGTTCCACCTCGAAAGCGACTTTTGGGCTTCTTCCGCGCATCGCGCGGGAGGCCGCGCCATCACGGTCAAACAGCTCGACCTGAATGCCGAGCTGGCGCGCGCCAAGCCCACGTTCCTGATTGTGGACATCGAAGGCGGCGAGGCCGAATTCTTCACCGGCGCCGATTTGTCGATGGTGCATAAGATTTGCGTCGAAACGCATCCCGACGTGCTCGGCGACCGCGTGCTGTCGGAGATGTTCGCCGGCCTGGTAGCGCAAGGCTTCGCACTGGATTTTTCGCTGATCCGCAAGAACGTGTTCTTTTTCCACCGCGTGGCATGACCACACGGGATGTCCTGCTGATCGCCCACGGCAGCCTGCATCCGGCCTTGCGGCGGGAACTCGCCGCACGCGGGTTGACCTTGCGCGAAAGTCGGCGCTGGCAGGACGCCGAGCGCAGCGAACCGCAGCGCATTCTCGGCGCCTATACCTGGTTCTACGAAGGTCTGCGCCATCCGCTCGCTATCTGGGGCATGCATCGCTTCCTTCGCCACCAGGGCATCCCGCTCTTCGTCTGGAATCAGGATGCGCCGCACTACCTGAACCGGGCATCGTGGCGGCTGGACTGGCTGGATCGTGCGCGCCTCTACGACATCTACGCCACCCACACGCTGATCGACTCGCAACGCGATTTCGCCGACAGCGTGCTCTACCTGCCGAATGCCGCTGATATTTCCCGCTACCATCTGCATGACGCGACACTGGCCGGACTGCGCGATCCGGCCCGTTATGAGTACGACGTCAGTTTCTTCGGCGCCATGGACGGCAGCCGCTACAAGGAAATGCGCAGCCGCCAGGAGTTCTTCGCCGCGCTGGGCGAGCGACTGGCCGCGCGCAAGGTCCGCTTTCTGTTCCGCGATTCCGCCGGCATGAGCGTCGAGGAGCAGGTGGACCTGATCCAGACCAGCCGCATCAACCTCAACTTCGGCGCCTCCTGCGACTACGGCGCACCGCTGGCCTCGGGCCTGCCCGAGCGTTGCTACGGCATCCCGGCCTGCGGCGGCTTCCTGCTCTGCGACCGCCGCACCCACGCTCGCGACGACTTCACGTCCAGCGAGAACTGGGCCGAATTCGACGGGCTGGACGACTGCGTGGCGCAGATCGAATACTGGCTGACAAACTTCGCCGCCGCACGCGGCATGGCCGAGCGCTGTCACGCGCATGTCATGGCGCAGCACACCTACGCCCGGCGCGCTGCAACGCTGCACCAGAGCCTGCTGGCCTGGCACCAGGGCAAACGGGGACGACTGCAATGAGCACGCCTTTGCTCTCGTTGGTGGTCCCCGTTTACAACGTCGCGCCCTACCTGCCGCGCTGCCTGGAAAGCCTCGCCGCGCTGGAACCGCCGGCCGACGAGATCATCGTCGTCGACGACGGCTCGACCGATGACTGCCCACGCATCCTTGCCGGGTTCACCCCGCGCCTACCGCAGATGCGCGTGATCCGCCAGGAAAACGGCGGACTTTCGGCGGCGCGCAATACCGGCCTCGATGCGGCCCGCGGCAAGTATCTGGCCTTCGTCGATTCGGATGACTTCATCGAGCCCGACGCCTACGCAGAAGCCATCGCCAGCGCCGAAAGCGGACAGCTCGATATGGTGCTGTTCAACGCCCGTTACCATTACGAAGGCCGCAGGCCAGACCACCCAATCTACCCGGATGCACCGGCAACTGGAATCATCCCCGGCAGCGAGTGGCTGCGTGTGCGCCTGAAGGCTGGACGCTTTCTGCACATGGTCTGGATGCACCTGTACCGCCGCGACTTCATTGAAACGAACCACTTTCGCTTCGTTCCACGCCTGATCCACGAGGATGTCATCTGGACCACACAGGCGCTGCTCGCTGCCCGGCGAATATCTTATCTGCCGCGCATTGCGGTGAACTACCGGATTCCGATCCGGAAAGCCACACCCGAAGCCACGCAGAAACGGCTTGAAGTCATCGTCGAAAGTAGCATTACGAATGCCCTCGCCCAGACTGAACTGGCAGCAAGCATTGTGGCGGACACCGAACTGTATGCGCTTCTGGAGTACCAACTGGTGGATGGCGCCCTATCGATATTCCATCTGCTAGCGAAAATGCCAAACCGCGCAACGGCCCGCTGCCGGCTCGTCGCGCTGCGTACCGAGGTTTTTCTCGCGTTGCTCTGGCGCCACGCCCGCGATAACCCGCAACGACGTCGGATCGCCCGCCACTGGCTGCGCTCCTGGGTGGGCGGCGTCGGCAAATGACACCAACAATCCGAGCGATGGCTTGGTTCTGGCAGACCTGGCTCGTCGCGGTCGTTTTCATTTTTCCCATTCCGCATACCATTGCCCTGCGCAACCTCTTGCTGCTGATTGGACTACTAGCGCTATTGCCGCCCTTGACTCGCGCAACGCGCCTGCCGCTTCCCCCTGCCTTGAAACCAGCGGCCTGGGGTCTCGCGGCGGCGACCGCTTGGCTGCTGCTGCATTCCCTCGCCGTGGCACCAGCGCCGACTGTTGCGCTGGACAACCTGCGCGGCGATTGGCTGCAGCCGATACTTACCGCAGCCTTGGCCGCCTTCGCTTCCTCGCGGATAGGCCCCAATAGGGCCATTCAATCGATTATCGCGGCGTTGCTGGGGCACATGCTTTGGGTTTTTGGCTGGCAACTGATGTCGTGGGTGGATAACGGGATGGCGACCGGATGGCCTGTATCAATAATTCCGTTCGGTCAAAACGACTATCAAAGCAGCCTGAATGGCTTCCTGCTTTCAATTCTCGTCGCCGAGCGACTTGCAGTCCAACTCGCTGGACTGCAAGTTGCGGTTATTGCAGCACGGTCCGGCTGGGTTGGGCTAGCGATTTCTTTCTTGGCAGACGCCGCGCTACGCTCGCGCAACGGAACAGTTGTCAGTGTGGTACTGCTATTGGCAACTACTGTCTGGATTGGCTTGCGTAGCCGGCGCATGATCTTCTTGGCGTTTATTGCAATAGCCTTGGGCAGCGCGTCTGTTGCGCTTGACCCCCGCTGGAGCGGATTAAAGGAATCTCTGGCGATTGGCTGGAATTCCCATAGTCAATACTGGCTGCATGGCAACAAGGCATTGCGCCCCCCGACACCGTCTGGCGCAGTTCTCGAAGAGTCAGCCTATGCCCGAGCCGCCTGGGCGCATCAAGCCGTGCTTGCCATCGGCGAGCATCCTCTGGGTCTCGGTTTCGGCCGCGATGGCTTCGGCCGTGCAATGGCCGAAAAGTACGGCTATCCTGGAATGGTCAGCAGCCACAGCGGCTGGCTGGATTTTGCCCTTGCAGCCGGATTGCCTGGCCTTGTCCTGCTTCTGCTCACCGCCGGACTGGCCATGCGCGGCGGCTGGCGGCAGTTTCGTCAACACCATGACGCCGCCGGCTTGATGTTCTGCTTTCTGATCGGCGGCTATCTTTTGCGCTGCCTGCTCGACGGCCATTTCTCGGGTTGGCGGCTGGGGCTGTTCGCCTTTATCTGCGGCGTGTTGATTGCAGCCATGAAGCCTGCGCCACGGCAGACATGAAGCTGGTCCAGATCAACCTCCAGCCCCATTTCGGCGGCGGCGAGGTGTACACCGCCTTCCTCTGCCGCGCGCTGTCGCACCTCGGCGTGCCGACGCGACTGCTGGTGCATCCGCGTGCGGGATTCTGGGAGGGTCTCGGGCTGCCGCCCGACACCGAACGCATCACCGTCGCCGACCAAACCAAGCTGCGGCGCCATCTCCCGACCGGGCCGCTGTGGCTGCTGTCGCATGGCCCACTACCCGGCGAATTGCGTTGCTCCACGCCACAAACCCTGCGTACCGCCGTCGCCCATATGCCGGTGCAGGGACGCGACCCGGCCGCCTTCGCTGCTCACGATCGCATCTACGCGGTGTCCTGCTGGGTGCGCGACGGGCTCCTGGCGGCAGGCCTGCCGGCCTGGAACGAAGCGCTGTATGGCGTCGCCGACGTCGGCCCGCGAAGCGAAATCTCCGACACGCATGGCGTCCGCCGTCGCAGCCGCTACGACTGGGACCGACGCAAGAGCCGCGACCGCCTGCTGGGCTGGATCGAGCCACTGACCGAAATACTGCGGCCACACCCGGCATTCGCGCGGCGTGCCGGCCTCACGCTGGGCATCGTTTCGCGGCTGACACCCATCAAACAATTCCCGCTCTTGTTCGCGCATCTGGCGCCGGTACTGGCGCGCTTGCCGCAGGTAAATCTGGAAATCTTCGGCAGTGGCGGTTATGCCTCGGTGCGCGATCTCGACCAAGCGCTCGCCGCGCTGCCCGTCGGACAGGTGCGCTTCTGGGGCCAGCAGGGCAACGTCGCGGCGATTTACCGGCAGCTCGACTACCTGCTTTCCGGCCTGCCGGAAAAGGAGGCGCTGGGCCTCAACATCATCGAGGCGCAGGCCTGCGGCACGCCCGTGATAGCAGTGGATGCGCCTCCCTTCACGGAAACCGTCCGGCAAGGCGAGACCGGCTTTCTCTACCGCGATCCGCGCCAGGACGGCGGTGCCGATTTCGGCAAGCTGCTCGATGAACTGCTGGCGGGCCGTGCCCGGCCGCAGCCGGAACTGGCGCAGGCGCATCTGCAGCGCTTCTCCTTCGCCGCCTTGGTCGAGCGCCTGCGGCCCGTGGTGGCGGATGCCGAACGTCAGACCAAACGGGAATAGAGGGCCATCAGCTGCGCCGCCATCGCCGCCAGATCGAGATGGGCGACGCTGGCACGGGCGGCATCCCGCATCTCCGGTGCGCGGGCGCACAGCATGTCCAGGCTTTCCGCCAGAACGGCTGCATCGCCGGCGGCGATCACCACGCCGTTGGCTGGAGTGAGCAATTCCGCCGCGCCGCAGGTGGCGGTGGTGACCAGCGGCAGGCCACAGGCCAAGGCCTCCAGCGCGGCATTGGGAAAGGGATCGTAAAGCGTCGGCAGGGCGAATACATCGGCCGCACCATAGAAGGGCTTGACGTCGGTCTGCGCGCCGAGAAACAGCACGCGGTCGTCCACACCCAGCGTCTGCGCCAGCTTGCGCATCAGCGCTTCCTCCTTGTCGCGGCCGACCACCCATAGCCGTGCATCGGTGCGCCGCATCCGCGGCAGGGCGTTGAGCAGCGTGCGCAGCCCCTTGCGCTGGTAGCCGGAGCCGACAAACAGGATTACCGGGGTAACTGGATCGATGCCGCTTTTCTCGCGCAAGGCCAATCCCTGCGCCGCGCGAAGGCGCGGATGGAAAGCATCGAGATCGACGCCGCTGTAGATCACCTGCAGCTTTTCATCGGCCACGCCGAAACGCCGGGCGATGTCGTCCCTCACCATGCGCGAGTTGCAGATCACCGTGCGCAGGCCGGGATGGCGGAACATTTCGGCTTCCGCCGCGAGCGTGTAGCGGTGCCACGGCGCCAGCCGATCCGTGGCGTTCGCCCTTAGCTCCAGCCAGGTAGCATGAACGCCGTCGCCGGCGCGATAGATGTCGCAGCCGGGAATGCGTTCATGGCTTTGCACCAGGTCGAAACGACGCTGCGCGATCAACTGCTGCACGCCGCGCGCAAATCCGGCGTCGCGCCAGGTGCGGCCGAGATAGAAGGGATCGACGCGCACGCATTGCATGCCGCCTGTTGCATCGCCCCGCCATTCGCGGGCGACGATCGAGACATCGACGTTGTGTGCCCTGAGCGCCGCCAGCGCGCGCTCGACAAAGCGCTCGGCGCCGCCGAAAGGGGTGTACTTCTGGCGCACGATGGCGAGCTTCATGGGACAACTCCGGATCGACCGCCGAACGGCGGCGCGCATCCCACACGCGGACGCTTCGCCCCCGGCTGCGCCGGGTCCCCCTCCGCTGCGCGCGGTCGCCCGCCGAAAGGGGTGTACTTCTGGGGCACGTTGGCGAGCTTCATGGCGCGCCGCCGTCGGGCCGCCCCAAGGCGGGGTCAGTCATTACCGGAGCCGCAACGCGGCGAACTTCAGCCATCCCCAGCCCCAGGCAGGGGGGCGGGGGGATGGCCAGCAGTTCCTCGCACGCCGCCAGCACCTGCGCCACCGGCAGGGTGGTCAGGCACTCGCTGACCTTGCTGTCGTTACAGCCGGCGAGCCCGCAGGGGCGGCAGGGATGAGTGTTCGAGGCGACGACACGGTGGGGATTTTCCCCAATCTCGCCCCACGGCCCCCATTCGCGATCGCCCGAGGGACCGAAGATGGCGACCACCGGCGTGCCCAGCGCGGCGGCCATGTGCATCGGCGCCGAATCGACGCCGACGAAAAGCCTTGCCCGCGCCGTCAGGGCCGCGAGCTCCTTGAGCGAAAGCTGGCCGGATAGATCCATGGTTCCCGCAGGGACGCAACGCGCCGGCGCTGACGCGCCTTGCGTACCTGGAATTCCGCTTCGCGGGCAGGTAACGGCGTTTGGTTGGCGCGCAGCGCACACGGCGGCAACCAGCGCCTTCTCGCTTGCATCCGGCGCCGACGTCAGCACGATGGGCCAGCCTCTTGCAGCCAGTGCATCGCACAAGGCCGCGACGCGTTCGGCCGGCCAACACTTGAAGGCCCAGCGCGATGCGGGATGGACATGCACGAAGCTATCGGCAGATAGTCCATGCTGTGCCAACAGCGCCTCGATCCGCGCCTCGGCCGCGGCGCCCGGCACCAGGGTCACACGTTTGTCCGCGGGCGTAGGCTCCATGCCCAGGGCGCGCAGGCTGTCGAGATTGGTTTCCACCGTGTGGCGCTGTGGATCCGACTGCGCCGGATAGAAATGGGTGAAGCTGCCCGCCCAGAAGCCGGCACGGAATTGCGGCGCCACCGACCAGCGGGGACGCAGCAGACGCACCAGCCAGGCGCCGCGTGTATGCACCGACAGATGGACGACCAAGTCGTAGTGCCGCGCCCCCAGCTTCCGAAGCAGACTCCATTCGGCGGCGGCCTGGCGTCTGAATCCCAGTCGTTTCCAGTTGCGATCGATCAGATGCAGTTGCGTCAGCGCCGGGTGGCCTTCCAGCATCGGCGCGGTATCGGCGTATACCAGCGCATCGACCTCGCACTGCGGCGCCAAACGCTTCAGCGCGGAAATCACCGGCGAACTCAGCAGGACATCACCGTGATGGCGCAGCTTGATCACCAGTGCCCGGCTCAGCTTGGCCGGCGAGAAGACTTCATTGGGCATACGCCCATTTTGCCAGACCGGGGTTAATTCCCTACGACCCCTGCCAAACGACATTCAGTTTGCCAGCTTGTTGCTTGACCTGATTACACTTTTCCCGGAAACTTGCCGTCATGAGCGTTTCCCTCGATTCCCTTGAGCGCAAGGTCGAACAGATACTGGCCGTGTGCGCCAGCCTGCGTAACGAGAATCAGACCCTGCGCGCCCACGTCGCAGGCCTGGAGGCCGAACGAGATACGTTGACGAAGAAAATCGACATCACGCGCGAACGTCTTGAAGCGCTGATGACACGCCTGCCCGCCGAATGAGCGATACCCTCGAAGTCAAGCTGCTGGGCAAGGACTATCGCGTTGCCTGCAAACCCGCGGAGCGGGAGGCGCTGCTTGCCGCCGTAGCCTTTCTCGACGGCAAGCTGAAGGAAGCCGGCGACAAGACGCGCAGCAGCGGCGAAGGTCTCGCGGTCATGGTCGCCCTCAATCTGGCCCATGAATTTCTTGCGGCGAAGAACGCTCCGGCGGACCTCGCGGCTGCACTTGAAAGCGAATCGATTCAGCGTAGAATCGATTTCATCGAGGCCAAGCTCGACGAATCACTGGCACAACACGAACAGCTGTTCTGACCGGCGTTCTGCCCGGATTCGCAAATGAGTTGTTTGGCTTCCCAGAGTTTCCCCTGCGGTGTTCGCCAAGGCCATACATTCCTTGAACCAATGCTGATTGGCATCGGCCGCAGCCCAACGACGCCGCTGTTGTGATCGCTCCCGGCGAGCGAACCTGAAGCGGCAGGAAAGTGGCCACTCTGAACCCAGGTTCAGGATGCCGGCCAAACGGCACACGCGGGGGAATCTTTTTGCATGGGCGTGGTATGTTCCGTGCCATTTTGGGTAACAGCCGCTACGCTTGGCGCCGAAATGACCGACGTCAATCTTCAATGAAACAAGATGTTTTGGTTTAGCGTCGATAATTTCGACGCTAACCTTCCTGAAGCAGAATGTTTTGGTTTTGGCATTAACGCCGATAATGCCGGCGTTGGCCTTCACTGAAACTGCGTTTGCGTCCATGGGCGATACGGCATCTCAACCGCGTGATCAACTGCGTGAAATCTTCATAGGCCGCCAACCGATCCTCGACAAGGATCAGGGGTTGGCGGGTTACGAATTGCTGTTCCGCGCCACGGCGGAGAACTCCGCCCACGTCGATAGCGCCACGGCAGCCACGGTCGCCACCGCCGACGTCGTTTGCAAGGCCTTCGCTGAACTTGGGCTGGCCAACGTCTTCGGTCATGTGCGCGCCTTCATCAATGTCGATGCGCAGTTTCTCCAAAGCGATCTGGTCGAGTTGCTGCCGAAAGACATTGTGGTGCTCGAAACCGAGGTCGCCGCTTTTGCCGACCCGGCACTACTGGCACGCTGCCAGGAGCTCAAGGCCAAGGGCTACGCCTTCTCGATCTCGGGCGTCACCGATGTTGGCGACCACCTCTGGCCATTGGTCGATCTCGCCACCTGGCTCAAGATAAACATCGATGGCATCCCCGGCGACCAGCTACAGACCTCGGCGCGGGCGCTTGGCACCACGCGCCGCATACTGATTGCGGCCCACGTCGAATCGCAGCCGCAGATGGAGTTGTGTCGCCTGCTCGGGTTCCAACTATTTCAAGGCTATTACTTCGCCAGGCCGGTGATTGTCGAAGGACGCAAGCTGGATGCATCGACCCAGGGCCTGCTGCGCCTGATCAGGCTGGTGGCGGAAGAAGCCGAGGAAGCCCGGCTCGAGGCCGCCTTCCGCACCGAACCGGCGCTGGTGATCAACCTGCTGCGGCTGACCAATTCGGTCGGTGTCGGCGCGCGAACCCGCATCACCTCGGTGCGCCACGCCATCACAATACTCGGACGCCGCCAGTTGCAGCGCTGGTTGCAGCTGCTGCTGTTCAGCCATGGCGCCGATATCGATCTCGCCCACAACCCGCTGCTGCAGTTGGCTGCGCTGCGCGGCCGTTTCATGGAGCTGCTGGTAGAACGGCTGCACCCGGGACAACGGGATCTGCGCGATCCGGCCTTCATTACTGGCCTCATGTCGGTCGTACCGGCCGCGCTGGGCATGTCGATGACCGACGTGCTGGCGCAGATCGCAGTCGGCAACGAAGTCCGGCTGGCGCTGACGCACCGGGAAGGAACTGTCGGCCGCCTGTTCGCGCTGACCGAACGTTACGACGACAACAACATCGCCGGCACCCAGGCCCTGCTCGCATCCTATGGCGCCACAGCCACCCTGGGCCTGCTCGGCGAAATTCTCACCGACGCGCTGACTTGGGTGCAGCAACTCGGCATGGATGCCGATTGAGCTTGTGTTGACGTTCGGGAAGACAAGAAGAAACGCCGTCGCCCACCAAGCCGCGCCGCCCGACAATATTTCGGGAATACAACAATCCCTGTCGCCCAATGTTGCCTGCAGGTCGTACTGCCTGCGTAAGGAAGCAAACGCCTATGCCTTTGGTACTATAACTTCCGCTCAATAGTAATTTCTCCCGTAAAAATATACAGTTACCTCCATAAACGAATCCCCTAAGGGACTCGCGGAAGGTTTCGAAATTGCTGGGAGTAAATGACATGGACATCGGACGGCACGAGGTTCTGCTGCATGAGCTGAAGTTTCCGCCACGCCCGGAAGTGGTGTTAGTGCTCGCCGAGGAATCGGCAAAGGAGCAGCCGAACCTCGCGCGGATCGGCAAGCTGGTCAAGGCCGACGTCGCGCTGGCCGGCGCCATGCTCAAGGCCATCAACTCGCCGATCTGGCGGCGTTCGCGCAAGATCACAAGCATCACCCAGGCGATCGATCTGCTCGGCCTGAACAATGTCAAAAGCATCGCTACGGGCTTGGTGCTGCGCACATCCGTCGGCGCCCCCAATGGACAGAACATGGAGCGCTTCTGGGACAGCGCCGAGAAAGTGGCGCTGATCGGTGCCCTGATTGCCCGCGGACAAAGCGGCATCACACCTGACGAAGCCTATACCTATGGCCTGTTCCACGATTGCGGCATCCCCATGCTGCTGCATCGCTTCCCAGGCTACCGGGCGGCCTTGGTCAAAGCCAACCAAACCGAGGAAACCACTTTTACCGAAACCGAGGAACAGGGCGTAGGGACCCACCATGCCGTGGTCGGCTATTTCCTGGCCCGCTCCTGGGGTCTCTCCGAACCGGTAGCGAATGCCATCCTGCAGCATCATGATGTGGACATACTCGGAAGCGCGGAGGTGGCGGAATCGACGCTTGACTTCATCGCCCTTGGCCACCTCGCCCAACACATCGTGCACCTGATGTCGCGCGACTCGCGCGACATCGAATGGGAGCGCTTCGGTCCCGCGACGATGAAGCGCTTCGGTCTCTCGGAAGACGATTTCCTCGATCTGCAGGAAGAAGCGCAAGCCGTCCAGCTGGCGGCTTGAGACCGGCGCAAGCGTCGGCACAGGAAGGTTTCCCGCCTACAGCCAGACCGGCTCGTGGCGCCAGTCGGACGCGCTCGCATCGACTGGACCCCGGTGCGGCAGCCAGCCCGGGATACACTCCCGCACCGCCTTCGCGCAAATCCACGCCAATAGTGTATTTTGTGCGGCTTCCCCGAAACCCGCTGGATGAATTCCAGGCGCTGCGACAACGCCACCGACTAGATATGCGCTACTGGCTGATGAAAACCGAACCCGCAGTGGTGGGCATTGATGACGTTCTGGCAATGCCGCGGCAGACCGTGGACTGGTGGGGCGTGCGCAACTACCAGGCGCGCAACTTCATGCGCGACCAGATGAAGGTCGGCGACGGCGTCTTCTTCTACCACTCGTCCTGCCCCGAGCCAGGCATTGCCGGGCTGGCCGAGGTTGCACAGCTGGCCTACCCGGACCGCACCCAGTTCGACCCGAAAAGCCACTACTTCGACCCGAAATCGACACCGGAGAATCCGCGCTGGGTGAATGTCGATGTGCGTGTCGTGAAGAAGACGCGCCTGATCGGCCTCGACGAACTCAGGGCGCATCCCGAATTGACCCAAATGCGCGTTCTGCAACGCGGCAACCGGCTCTCGATCACCCCGGTCGACCCTGCGGAATGGAAGTTCATCGTCAGCAAGCTGATGAAAGGATCCGCTTGACTCTCTGGTGGTTGGGCTACCCGCTGCTGGGAGTATTCGCCGGATTCGTTGCCGGCCTGTTCGGTGTCGGCGGCGGACTGACCATCGTCCCGCTGCTGTTCATGCTCTTTACGGCGCAAGCTTTCCCGGTCGAGCACAGCATGCATCTGGCGCTCGGTACGTCGATGGCAACCATCGTATTCACGTCGATCGCCAGCATGCGCGCCCATCACCGGCATGGCGCCGTACGCTGGGATATCGTCAAGAGTTTTGCACCCGGCTTGGTGATCGGCACCCTGTCCGGCTCCTTCATCGCCACCTGGGTGCCGACCCGGCCGCTGGCCATGGTGTTCACCGCGATCGTGTATTACGCTTCGTTGCAGATGATGCTGGACTTCAAGCCCAAGCCCCACCGCCAGTTGCCGGGCACTCTCGGCATGGTCGTCGCCGGCTTGCTGGTCGGCGTCGTCTCGAGCCTGGTCGCCGCCGGCGGCGGCTTCCTGACGATTCCCTTCATGGTGTTTTGCAACGTGGTGATTCACCATGCCGTCGGCACTTCCTCGGCGCTGGGTTTTCCGATCGCCGTCGCCGGGACCTTCGGCTACATCCTGAGCGGCCTCAAGACCTCAGGCCTGCCGGATTATTCGCTGGGTTATATCTACCTGCCCGCCTTCGTCGGGGTCGTCGCCATCAGTTTTCTGATGGCGCCGGTGGGCGCCCGGCTGGCGCACAAGCTGCCGGTCAAGCAATTGAAAAGAGGCTTCGGCGGCTTTCTGGCGTTGCTGGCGACCAAGATGCTGCATGGCCTGCTGACCTCCTGAAGACATAGGCGCTACGGATCGGCAACGGCCTTGATCGGCGCAATCCGTTGGGCACCCGGCATGTCCGGGAGACGCGGTCGGCCTGACCGAAATCAAGCAGCCAGGCCGACGCAGAATTGCGGCTAAGGTATGTCGCGAACTTCCAGATTGGCCTTCGAAGCCTTGATGAAACCGAACTTGGCATAGGCATCCTGTCCCTGTTCCGATTTCAGGAAGGACAAGTATTCGCTAGCCGCCTCCTTGTGCGCGGCATCAGTCATGACGCCGATCGCGTACGAGACCTCGTTGATCAGGCTGTCTTCCGCGGGCAAGGGAATCGCCTCGACGGCATGACCCTCTTCCAACGCGTTTTTCGTTTCGGTCGCCCAGACAATCCCCGCGTCAACTGTTCCGGCCTTGAGGCCGTCCGGAATCTCCCGGTGGTGCACAGAGGTGAAATGGACATTCCGGGTCGGGTCGCAAGACTTGCATTCCTTGCCGCCCGACAGCTTTTCCCACAGCTTGTGATTGACCAATACCTTCTTTGCGTAAAAGGTCATGATGCCTTCGTCGATTGGGTTGGGCAGCATGATCTTGAGGTCATCACGCCCGAGATCGTCGATACCCTTGATCCGCTTCGGGTTGCCCTTGGGCACGATGAGGTTGAGCGCATTGTGGGTGTAGACCATGAACTGGTTCATCCTGCCCTTGCCCTTGAGCGTTTTCAGATGACCCAGCTGAACGCTGGCGTATACATCCGGCTGCATGCGATAGTTGTTGCCTGCATAGCTCCAACCACCGGCATCGATCGCTTTCAGAATGATTCCTGGCGGCAGGGTAATCAGGCCGACATTGCCGATCCGGGGATGCTGCTTCTGGAATGCCCGGATGACATCTGCCATCGCGAAAAACTGATTCCCCGCGAGCCAGAGGACGAGATTGGCGTCGGTATTCATTTTTTGCATCGCCGCAGTGCCGGTGACGATCCGGCCGTCGACATAAAACAGCCGCAGATCGTTGTCCTTGTTGGCCGGTATCGGTTCCAGTGACTGCGCCGCCGGGGCACCTGAGGAAACTGCCGCACCCTCGGCGCGGGCAAGGCCGCCCATCAGACCGGCAACGAGCAATGTAGAAACAATGGGACGAGAAAAATGCACGAAACATCTCCTTCGGTTTATTGAGCGTTACTCTTGCCGTTGCGTGGCGCGGCGCTGAAAGCCGCCGCCGTGAATATCCGCGGCGCCAATTCCGCCAAGGCGCTCGATTCAGACGGTCGACGGCAGTCGACGGCTACGGACGGACGACTGCCCAGCCCTTCTTGCTCTTGGTGATGATTTCGATGACGCCGGCCTTGACGTAGCCGATTTTCGGATGCATGTCCGCTTCGGTCAGCTTCTGTCCCGTCATCGTGTTCTGGCACATGGAGACGGCGGCACCGCTTGCCAGCGTGTCGTCGATGCGGTTCGCCAGCGGCGAGTCGAACTTGAGCAATCCGGCACCACGGCCGAAGACCACCAGCTCGACATTGACCTTGTTCTTGCCGTATTCCGACTGGATGTTCTTGATCACGTTCAACGCCTGATTCCAGTTCTTTGGATCGTCGTCGCTGACCTGGATTACCACACCCGGTTTGGCGGCGGCCTTCGCAACGGATTTGGCGATAGCCGCGGAAGATCCTTCGGCGACGAGCGCGCCGGCAAGCATAAGCTGGACAAAAGTTCTGCGAATCATGATGACTCCTCTCGAGTTGGTTATATGAAACCTTTTTGTGGTCCCTACGTCGGGGTGAAACAGGATGGCTGCCGCTATAAGACGCGTACGAACCGGGGTTTATTCCACCCCGCCAGGAAGAGGCGAGGGAATAAATCGGCCGCATCCTGCGTCATACTGCGACAGGAGGAATAACCGATGAAATGGCTGCAATCGCGGGAGCAGCGCGAACTGGTGGAGCAGATCAAGGCAAGTCGCGTGCGGCTCTATCGCCTGGCTTTCGCCTGGTGCCATGACGCGGTTCTGGCCGATGACCTGACCCAGGAAACCCTGGCGCGCGGCCTGGCCAGGATCGAGCAGCTGCGCGAATCGGCACGCCTGACCAGTTGGCTGTTCGCGATCCTCAACCGGTGCTGGATCGATCACCTGCGCTCGCTACGCCCGGATGTCGACGACGAGATGTTGACCGAACTTCCATCCGACCTGCCGGGACCGGATAGTCATGCGGAACGCCAGCAAACCGTCAATCGGGTGCGGACCGCGATTGCGAAGTTGCCGCTGGGGCAACGCCAGGTAGTCACCCTGGTCGATTTGGAAGATTTTTCCTATGCCGAGGTCGCCGAAATCCTGGCGATACCGATCGGCACGGTCATGAGCCGGTTGTGCCGCGCACGGGTATCGCTGAAGGAACTCCTGACGGAAGTCCCGGCGACGCAGCGGCAACTCAGGAGTGTGAAATGAACGCGATACGGGAATTTTCGGACGAAAGGCTGAATGCCTTCGTCGACAACCAGCTTGGCGCCCAGGAATGCGACGAGATTCTCGCCGCGATCGCCCGCGACGCCGAACTCGGCCAGCGTGTTTGCGCTCTGCGCGCCACCAAGGAGTTGGTCCGCCACGCCTATGGCCGCGTGCCGTCCGCGCACGCGCGGAATCTGCGCCTTCCTGCCTGGGGTGGCGCGCTGGCCGCCAGCATCGTCCTGATGACCGGCATCCTGGCTGGCTGGCTGGGACACCATGCCGCAACCGCGGTCGAAATGCCGCGCTCGATGACGGCTTGGGCGGGCGGTCTGTTCGCGACGGAGCCCGCCCGCATCCTGATTCATCTGGACAGTTCCCGATCGGAGCAAATGGAAGCAGCGCTCGACCTCGCGGAAGCCTATCTGGCCAAGGCGGGCAGTGCCCGCGTCGAGGTTATCGCCAATCACCGCGGCCTCGAACTGCTGCGAGTCGACACGACACGCTATGCCGATCGCATCGCCGAACTCAAGGCGCATCATGCGCGGGTCGGTTTCGTCGCCTGTGGACAAACCATATCGCGCCTGCAAGGCGCCGGTGTGGAGGTCGAACTGGTCCCCGATACGGTGGTAGCAAGAACCGCCATCGAGCATGTCGCCGAGCGCGTGCAGCAGGGCTGGACTTACCTGAAAATCTGAATGCTTGTCGCCGCAGCCAGTCAGCCCGGACGCACCGTACTTGCGTCCTGCCCGAACAGCACGCGCCTGGCTTCTTCGGTGACCACGGGCGCCGGATTGATCTCCTTGGCCAACTCATAGGCGCGTTGCGTCGCGGGGCGTTCGCGGATCGCGCCAAACCAGCGCTTGAGTTGCGGAAAATCGTCGAGATCCTGTCCCTGCTTCTCATGCGGCACGATCCACGGATAGCAGGCCATATCAGCGATCGAATAGCCGTCGGCGATGAACTCGCGTCCGGTCAGATGCTTGTTCAGCACCGCATACAGCCGCGCCGTCTCCTTGACGTAGCGTTCGATCGCATAGGGAATCTTCTCGGGCGCGTACTGCGTGAAGTGATGGTTCTGGCCGGCCATCGGCCCGAGACCGGCCATCTGCCAGAACAGCCATTGCAGGGTTTCGTTGCGCCCGCGCAAGTCGGGCGGAATGAAGCGCCCGATCTTGTCCGCCAGGTAGAGCAGGATGGCGCCCGATTCGAACAAGGCCAGCGGCGCGCCGCCATCGGCCGGCTGGTGATCGACGATGGCCGGCATCCGGTTATTGGGTGCAATCTTGAGGAAGTCGGGGGCGAACTGCTCGCCCTTGCCGATGTTGATCGGCACGATGCGATAAGGTATGCCGGCCTCTTCGAGAAACATCGTGATCTTGTGGCCGTTGGGAGTGGTCCAGTAATAGAGGTCGATCATGTGGTCTGCTCCATGCGTTGCACGATGCGGCGCGTGGCTTCGCGCGCCCAAAGGGCGTAAATCGGCGGCCCGGGATGGAAGCCGTCGCCGGCCATGGCCGAGGCATCCATCATCTCATGACCGAGGGCGAGGAACTCGCAGCCAGGGCGGCTCGCCGCCACGCGCGCCAGCACCCGGTCGAAATCGCGCGCGCGGCTGCCGACATACCAGCGCAAGGGCTGCGGCAGCGCCGGAAAACGGTGCATCGGCGGCAGACTGGACAGCAGGATATGACGCACGCCGAAGCGCGATTGCAGCACGGCGATCAATTCCTGCTGCGCGCGGCGCCACGCGGCGAGCGATACCCGGCCGGTGACGTCATTCACGCCCAGCGAGGTGACGACGGCGTCGAACTGCGCCGCAGGCTCCGCGCGCAGGCGCTGGAGCATGTCGGCCGTGGTAGCGCCGGTAAAGGCCAATAGTTTCCAGTGCAGCCTGAAAGTCGGCGCCAGCGCCACGGCAAGTTGTCCGGAGAGAGCTTCGTCCTGCGTTTGCGCGCCGACGCCGGCGGCGGCGGAGTCGCCGAGCACCAGCAGGCGCAGCGCCTTGCCGCTGCCGGCTTCCCCCTCGCGCGGCCCGTCGGGTTCAGGCAGCGCGGGCACCGCGCGCCGCACGTGACGTCCCTGTGCCAGCAACACGGGACCCAGCGCAATCGTGGCAAGCAGGTGGCGCAGGCTCAATGTCTATGGTGCGCGGCGGTCCGCACGGCCAGATAGACTTCGCGCAGAAACAGGCTGAGTCCGGAGATCATGGCCAGCATGGCGGCGATGAACACCGTCGCCACGCTGCGCGCCAGATCGATGCCGAGCAGCGCGCCGAGGAAGGCGCCGGCCACCACCAGGCAAACCAGCAGCGCGGAGAGCACGGCGCAGAAGATCGCGTAATAGATCAGCCGGGTGCGGCGGTGGAGGTTGCCGATCTCGGTGGCTGCCGCCTCGGCGTCGTTGGGTTCGCCTGTGTGCAGACGTTCCTGCACCACGCGCCGGCGATCGACGATGCGGCCCAGCCGGGTGTTCAGGGCGTTGATCAGCGTCGCGATCGCGGTGAGCAGGAACACCGGCGCGACCGCGAGTTGTATGACATGGCTGATGTCGGTCAGACTGGAATTCATGCCCTCAGGTCTTCGCCTCCGTCAGCAGCCGCGCAATCTGCGCGTCCTTGTCCTGCCAAAGTTTCTGCACCCACCGGCCGAAGGCCTCGCGCACGGCGGGATCGCCTGCGTAATCGCCCTTCATCAGATGTTCCGGCACCGGCAGGCTCTGCACCCGCACGATCACGCGCCGCATCCTGCCGCAGAGGAAATCCCAAAAATTCGGCGTGCCGTCCGGATAGACGATGGTGACATCCAGTATGGCCCGAAAGCGGTCGCCCATGGCGTTGAGCGCCAGCGCAATGCCGCCAGCCTTGGGCTTGAGCAGGTGGCGGTAGGGCGATTGCTGGCGCTGGTGCTTGACCGGCGTGAAGCGCGTGCCTTCGAGAAAATTCATGACGCTGGTGGGGATCAGGGAAAACTTTTCGCAGGCCTTGCGCGTCGCCGCCTGGTCCTTGCCGCGCATCTCCGGATGCCGCCTGAGGTATTCCTCGCTGTGGCGGCGCATGAAGGGAAAGTCCAACGCCCACCAGGCCAGGCCCATGACCGGGACCCATTTCAGTTGCTGCTTGATGAAGAATTTCAGCAGCGGAATGCGGCGGTTGAACAAGTGCTGGAGGACGAAGATGTCGGCCCAGGTCTGGTGATTGCTGTTGACCAGATACCAGTTGTGCGGGTCGAGGCCGGCGACGCCCTCGACCTCCCACACCGTGCGCTGGGTCAACGCCATCCAGCCGCTGTTGCCGGAGATCCACGCCTCGGCAATGGCCACCAGCAGGGGATCGATGCGCAGACGGACAGCCTTGAAGGGCAGGATCAGCTTGACGACGGCGAACGCCAGCAGGATCGGCACCCAGAACAACACATTGAGCGCCAGCAATGCCGAAGCGACCAGCGCGAGCAGCGGCCCCGGCAGGAAACTCAGCATGGCAGCCTCAACGGCTGGTCATCGGCGAATAGGTTTCCCGCAAGATATTCTTCTGCACCTTGCCCATGGCGTTGCGCGGCAGCTGATCGACCAGATACACCCACTTCGGCACCTTGAAGTTAGCCAGGCTGTCCTTGATGGCAGCGATGATACCGGACTCGGTCAGCGCTCTGCCTACCGTGTTGTTCTGGCGCACCACCACGGCCGTGACCGCCTCTCCGAAATCGGGATGCGGCAGGCCGATCACTGCGGATTCGACCACGCCGGGCATGGCGTCGATCAGTTCCTCGATTTCCTTGGGATACACATTGAGGCCGCCGGTGATTACCAGATCCTTGGAGCGGCCGCTGATCGCGACGTAGCCGTCGGCATCGACGCTGCCCATATCGCCGGTCTTGAAGTAGCCATCGGCGGTGAATTCCTCTTTGGTCTTTTCGGGCATGCCCCAGTAACCGACGAAGACATTGTCGCCCTTGACCTGGATATGTCCGACCGCGCCCGGCTTTACCACCGCACCGTCAGCGCCGACTATGCGCAGCTCGGTGCCGGGCAGCGGAAAGCCGACGGTACCGCCGCGCCGTTCACCCTCGTAGGGATTCGAGGTGAACATGCCGCCTTCGGTCATGCCATAACGTTCGAGTATCGTATGGCCGGCCCTGGCCTTGAACTCGTCGAAAGTTTCCTTGAGCAGCGGTGCCGAACCGGAGACGAACAAGCGGACATTGCGGCAGCTGTCGCGATCGAAACCGGGGTCGAGCAGCAGGCGCACGTAAAAAGTCGGCACGCCCATGAACACGGTGCACTGCGACAGCAGGCTCGTGGCGCGCGCGGCATCGAACTTCGGCTCGAAGAACATCGCCGAGCCGTTGAGCAGCACGCAGTGGCAGGCGACGAAGAGGCCATGCACATGAAAGGTCGGCAGCATGTGCAGCAGCACGTCGCCCGGCTGGAAATGCCAGTAGGCGTGCAGCGTTTTTGCGTTGTGCGCGAGGTTGCGGTGGGAAAGCATGGCGCCCTTGGAGCGGCCGGTGGTGCCCGAGGTATAGAGGATCGCGGCGAGGTCGCTGGTGTTGCGCGCTACCGTGGCGAAGGTGTCGGCCTGCGGCGTCGCGGCGTCGATCAGCGAACCGCGCCCGGCATCATCCAGTTCCAGCACCGTGCAACCCTTCGGCACGCCGGCCTTGGCCGCCAGTTCGTCGGCCAGCGCCCGCATCTGCGGCCGGCAGACGAACAGGCCGGGCTTCGCATCCTTGAGGAAATACTCCAGCTCGTGGCGCTGGTAGGCCGGATTGAGCGGCAGGAACACCATGCCGGCACGAATCGCCGCCAGGTACAGCACCAGCGCCTCGGGCGTCTTTTCCACCTGGGCCGCGACGCGATCGCCGGGCTCGAGGCCCAGCGCGACGATCAGGTTGGCGATGCGCCCCGAAGCGCGCCCGACGTCGCCGTAGGTCCACACCCTGCCGTCGGGCAGGATCATGCAGGGCGCAGCGGGATTCTTCGGGAAGTGCTCGGCAAGCAGGGAATACAGGTTCTGGTTCATGAATCGCCTATTTCAATTGCAATAATTCGATCCGCAGATTTGCGCAGATTATTCAGGGCAACATCACGCGAAGCCGTCAGCGCCGCCGACCCCATGTTCTATCTGCGCAAATCTGCGAAATCTGCGGACCAAGCCGGGCTTTGTCGCTTCATTTGACGTTGTTCGGCAGCCACATGGCGATGTCCGGGAAGAAGGCCAGCAGCACGATGGCCAGCACCATCAGGACGATGAAGGGCAAGGTGCCCCAGATGATCTCCGAGAGCTTGATATCGGGCGCGATCGAGTTGATGACGAACAGGTTGAGCCCGACCGGCGGATGGATCAGGCCCATTTCCATGAGGATGGTCATGACCACGCCGAACCAGACCAGGTCGATGCCGTGGGCCTTGAGCGCCGGCAGGATGATCGGCGTCACCATCAGGATGATCGCCACCGGCGGCAGGAAGAAGCCGAGCACCACCAGCAGGATGTTGGCAGCGACGAAGAAGCCCCACTTGCCCAGCGGCAGGCCGACCATCCAGGTGGCGACTTCCTGCGTGATGTGCAGGTAGCTCATGACGTAGGTGTAGAGGAAGCTCATGGCGATGATCATCATCACCATGGTCGATTCGCGCACCGTGCCGCCGAGAATCGCCTTCATTTCGGTCCAGCGCCAACAGCCGTAGATCATCATCACCATCAGCAGCGAAGCAAAGGCGCCGATGCCGGCGACCTCCGAAGGCGTCGCCCAGCCGCCATACAGCGCGACCATGATGATGACGATGATGGCGATGAAGGGCGCCAGCCGCGGAATGGTCTCGAACTTCTCGCGCCAGGTGAAACTTTCCACGCGCAGGATTTCCGTATTGCTGCTCTGCACCCGTGCATGTGCCTGCTCGCGGCGGAACTGGATCACCACCCAGGCGATGAACAGTGCGGTAAGCAGCAGGCCAGGACCGACCCCGGCCATGAACAACTTGCCGATCGACTGCTCGGTGACCACGCCGTAGAGGATCAGCGTCAGCGAGGGCGGAATCAGGATGCCCAGCGTGCCGCCGGCGGCGATGATGCCGGCCGCCAAACCGGAGGAGTAGCCGCGCTTGCGCATTTCGGGAATGCCCGACGAGCCGATCGCCGAACAAGTGGCCGGACTCGATCCGCACATTGCGGCGAACACGGAGCAGGCCATCACGTTGGCGGCGCCGAGGCCGCCGGGAATGCGCCCCATCCAGCGGTTGAGCGAGGAATACAAATCGCCGCCGGCACGCGACTTGCCGATCGCGGCACCCATCAGGACGAACAGCGGAATGGTGAGCAGGACGAAGTTGTCGAGCTCCGAATACAGGGTCTCGGCCACCAGCCCCACGGTTTCGCCCGGCATGTAGAGCAGCATGAAGACGAGCGCCACTCCGCCTACCGCGAACGCGATCGGCATGCCGGAAAACAGCGCGACGAAGGTGGCGACGCCGAACAGGATTCCAATCTGCAGCGTACTCATTCCTCATCCTCGCGATGCTGGTGAATATGCTGGTCGCCGAGCTGCACCAGCATTTGCAGCGAGAGCATCGTCATGCCCAGCGCCATGAACAGGTAGGCGGGCCACAGCTTGGGCGCCCAGGCGGTGTTGCTCATCTTGCCCTCGCTCCAGGCTTCATGAAAAAACTTCCAGGCATGCCAGGCGATGAAGATGCAGAAGGCCATCGACAGGATGTCGCCCAGTCCGTTGCGCCAGCGGTTGGCGCGTTCGGACAACAGGGCATCGAGCACCTCGATGCCGACATGCCCGCGCGAAGCCTGGGTAAATGCAGCGCTCATGAAGGTGGCGACGATCAGCAGCATGATCGACATTTCGATTTCCCAATCGGTCGGCCAGTTGAGCCAGTAGCGCACCACCACCTCGAAGACGAGGACGCCGCTGCAGATCACGATCAACACCCCCGACAGATAGCCGGTCAGGGTGTTGATCGCGGTTACCGCACGGCTGAACTGCCGCCAGGCTGCGAGCATGGTTTTACTTGACAGCCACGGCCATGCCGAACAGCGCCTTGCCGTCCTTCACCTTCTCTTCGAAGTCCTTCCAGGCCGACGCCTTGGCTACCTCACGCCATTTCTCGAAGGCCACCTGGTCCATGTCTCTGACCTTGCGTCCGGCCTTGGTGTAGACCTCGACCACGCGCTCGTCATCGGCCTTGGCGGCGTCCATGCCGAACTTCTCCAGCGAGGCGCCGACTTCCATGACCAGTTTCTGCTGCGCCGGGGTCAACGCATCGAAGGTCTTCTTCGACATCAGCAGCGGTTCAAACATGAACCAGAACGAGTGCTTGCGCCCGGCGGTGAGGAAGTCCGAAGTCTCGTGCAGGCGGAAACTGATCAGCGAAGTGCTGGAGGTGACTGCAGCATCCAGCACGCCGGACTGCATCGCACTGTAGATCTCGTTCGATGCCACATTGGTTACCGCGGCGCCGGCCGCCTTGGTCATCAAATCCACTTCACGGCTGCCGCCGCGCACTTTCATACCCTTGGCGTCATCCGTAGTGACCAGCGGCTTGCCCTTGGACGCGATGCCGCCGGCCTGCCAGATCCAGGTCACGATCTTGACGTTGCGCTCGTCGAGCAGGCGCACCAGTTCCTTGCCGATCGGAGCATCCTTCCAGCGCAGGCCCTGCTCGTAGCTGGTGATCAGGCCCGGCATCAGGGTCAGGTTGGCCGCCGGAAATTCGCCGCCGGCGTAGGCCAGCGGGTACAGCGACATGTCCAGCGCACCGGTGGACAACGCCTTGTACTGCGGCACCGCCTTCATCAGCGAAGCGGCCGGATAGATCTCGAACTTGAGCGCGCCGCCGCTCTTCTTTTCGACTTCGGCGGCGAACTTGCGCACCAGGCGGTCGCGGAAATCGCCTTCATCGATGGTGCCGCCGGGGAACTGGTGGGAAATCTTGATCACCTTGGCCTGGGCCATCACCGGTGCGCTGCCCAGGCCCAGGCTCAGTATGCCGATGGCGGCAATTGCAGCTTTCAGAAAATTGCGTCGCATGCTTGGTCTCCTCGATTAGTTTTGTATTTGCCGTGCCTGACGCCTGACGGCGGCCGACGTGGCGATGGTGCCCTCGCGGGCAAAGCTTTCAACGTTGTTCTCCAGATCGTCAAGGTCGTACAGGTAATTCACCATCACGCCGAAGGACTGCTTCATGCCTTTCGGCGATGCGTCTCCGAGCAGGTTGATGCGCTCGATGCGGGCGCCATTACCGAGGTGAAAGCGGGCGACCGGATCGAGCGGCTGCCTGCCGTCGCCGCGGCTGGCTTTGGCCAGCGTCAGGTAGCGTGCCGCCAGTTGCGCCAGCGCCGCATTGATCTTGCGCGCCGCCGCCCTGTCCTGCGTCCACTCGCCCGCGGCGAGTTGCGCGGCGTCGAGTGCCAATCCCGCGGCGGCCAGCTCCTGCGGATGCTTCCGGGCCCAGGACGAAAACCCGGGCAGCGGCGACAGCGTGGCGAAGTGCCGCAGCTTGGGGAAATCGCGCTGCAGGTCGTCGATCACCCGCTTCAACAGGAAATTGCCGAAGGACACCCCACGCAGGCCGGCCTGCGTGTTGGAGATCGAGTAGAAAATCGCGGTGTCGGCGCGGCGCGCGTCGAACACCGGCGCGTGCTCGTCGAGCAGTGCCTGGACGCTGTCGGCGAGATGGTCGGTGAGCGCCACCTCGACGAAGATCAGGGGCTCCATCGGCATGCGCGGATGGAAAAAGGCATACAAGCGGCGATCCGAATCGAGCCGGTTCTTGAGATCGGTCCAGGAGCGGATTTCATGCACTGCTTCGTACTGGATCAGTTTCTCCAGCAGCATCGCCGGCGAGCACCAGGTGATGCGCTGCAATTCGAGAAAGCCGACGTCGAACCAGGCGGCCAGGCGCGATTCGAGCTCGCGGTCGAGCGGCGCCAGCTCCGGGTCTTCGTCCAGGTAGCGCAGCAAGTCGGCGCGCAGATCGACGAGGAACTTGACGCCCTGGGGAATGGCGTTGAACTGGGTGAGGATGCGGATCCGCGCCGACCGCAGGGCCGCGCGCAAGTCCGCCTCGGCATCCCATTGGCTCGCACTGCCGATCGCGCGCTGATAGGCCTCGTGCGCGGCCGCGACGCGCGCCGGCGCGGGACCGAACTCCAGCGAAATGAGGCGCAGGAAGGCATGACGCGCCGTGTCGTCGAGTTCGAGATAGGTTTGTGCCAAGTCTGCCGCGCGGGTGCGCGCGGAAACCTCGCCGCCCTTCGCCTCGGCACATTCGGCGAGTTGCCGGCGCCACTCGTCTATCCGCTTCGCCCCGACGCGCGCCGTGGCGCCAGCGCCGACTATCGATCGCAGCCGCTTGACCAGTCCGTCAACCATGTACCACCTCCGGTGCCAGGGACATTTCGCGCAGCGCAGCAAGTTGCGCCAGCAGATGCTCGCGCATCACCCGCTCCGCCGCGTCGGCATCCTGCCGGCGCACCGCCTGCATCAGCGCGCGATGCTCGGCCAGCGACGCCGCAAGCCGGCCTTCGAGACGCAGCGAATGATGGCGCGAAAGCTTCAGCAGCTTTCGCAGGTCGCCAATCACGATCTGCAGCCAGCGGTTGCCCGCGCATTCCTGCAGCTGGTCGTGAAATACGTAGTTGGTCTCGTAGTAGCGATTCACGTCGCCGGCTGCCGCATGGCGCTCCAGTTTTTCATGCAGGGCATCGAGCGCCTTGAGCTGGGCCGGCGTGCGCTTGCTGGCGACTTCGTGGGCGACGCGACCTTCGAGTGTGGCCATGATGGGGAAAATCTCCTCCAGGTCGCGCAGGGTCAACTCGGTGACAAAGCAGCCCTTGTGCGGTTGCAAATCCACCAACCCCTCGGCGGACAACACCTTGAGCGCCTCGCGCAGGGGCGTGCGGCTGATTCCAAGCTGCTCCGCGAGCACCGCCTCGTCCAGCCGCTGACCCGGTGCCAGGACATGATTGTAGATCCGCTCGCGCAGCAGATCGATAGCCTGCTGGGACAACGATGAACGATTAACCCTTGTTTTCACGTGTGTTTATGGATTGCATACGGTATTTTGTATACAACATACAGGGCACCGATCGCCCAGGTCAAGCTGCACTGCAACAAGCCGGGTCAGGGCATCAACTGGGAAAAGTCGTCGATCGCCGGATAATCGCCGGTGTGCTTTTCCGGCTGCCGGGTGTCCGGCCGCTTCACTGCGACCAGATGCGCGATGCCGTAGCGGCGCGCGCTGTCGAGCACCGGCAGGCTGTCATCGACCAGCAGCGTGCGCGCCGGATCGAAGGGCTCGATCTCGGCCAGACGCTGCCAGAAAGCTTGTTCCTCCTTCGCCGCACCGAGCTGGTGGGAGCTGACGATGGCATCGAAGCGGGGTTGCAGACCGGTGCGGGCCATTTTCAGCGTCACGCTCTTGTGGTGGGCGTTGGTCGCCAGCACCACACGGCGGCCGCTTGCGCGCACCGCATCGAGAAAGGCCGTCACATGCGGATGGATGTCGATCAGGTGCGCCACCTCTTCTTTGAGGCGCATGATGTCGAGTTCCAGTTCGGATTCCCAGAAATCCACCGAGTACCACTCCAGCGTGCCGGCACGGGAGTGATAGCGCGCCATCAATTCCCCACGCCCGGCCTCCGCCGGCAGCCCGCGCGCCTCGGCGTAGCGCCGCGGCAAGTGGGTCTGCCAGAAGTGGTTGTCGAAATGCAGGTCGAGCAAGGTACCGTCCATGTCGAGCAGGACGGTATGGATGCGCGACCAGTCCAGCATCAGGCGCGGACCCGGCTCAGGGGCGGATATAGGCATAGCCCTGTTGCTGGCGGCGCATCAGCTCGACCACGCCGGCCGGGACGTATTCGACGTTCTTGTGCATGTCGTCGCGGCTGATTTTCTGCGCCTTCATGGTGTTCTCGCAGGCCACCACCTTGACCCCGGCGGCGGCCGCCTCTTCGATGCGGTTGGCGACTTCGGCATCGGCCTTGAGCATGCCGATGCCGGGACCGTAGGCGACGATCTCGATCTCGGTCTTGTCCGCGCCGAGATCGGTCTGCACGTTCTTGGCGTTGTTCAGGGCCAGGTTCCACTTTTTGGAATCGGCGTCGGACACCTGAATGACCATGCGCTCCTTCTTCGCCATTTTTGCCACCGGCTTTTTCTTCTGCGCGGCGACGGGCTTCTTGGGCTCGCCGGCGGCAACGGCGGCGAGGGGCAGGGCGAGAGCCGCACAGGCAATGGCGGCGGCGAACTTACGGTGAATCACAGTCATGGGTTGTCTCCTCAGCGGGTAATCGAACGCTGCGTCTGGCGCGCAGTCGATCAAGCATAGCAGCCCGGCTGCGCCTGCCGCCAACCGCTATGCTTATGTCGAAATATATGTGGCCTATGGTCGGATATAGGCCCAGCCCTGCTGCTGCAAGCGCATCACTTCGACATAACCGGCCTTGGCATAGGCAATGCCGTCGATCATGTCGTCCCTGGTCAGGTGCTGTGCCTGCATCGAATTGCCGCAGGCGACGAAACGCACGCCGGCGGACATCGCGTCCTGCACCCGATTGGCGGTCAGTGCGTCGGCCTTGATCATGCCCAGGCCGGGACCGATGGCAACCACCGTTACATCGACCTGCCCCAGTTCTTCCTGCACATTGTTGATGTTGGCCAGTATGGTGTTCCATTTCCGGGAGTCGTCTTCATTCACCTGAAACACGATGCGATTGCCCGTTGCCTTCGGCATGGCGACGCCCGCATCCGCGGCACGGCCGGCCGTGGCTGCAAACAGCAGCAGCGCCGTCAGGCCAACTGCGGTGAAATGTCTCAGCTTCATGTCGGTTATCCTTGAACGAAAATCCCGACTTCACTCTGCCACAGATTTCCCATGGAAAAAATCGATTGTGCCGTCATCGGCGCCGGCGTCGTTGGCCTTGCCGTGGCGCGCAAACTGGCCGCCCAGGGCCGCGAGGTATTGATTCTCGAAGCGGAGAGCGCCTTCGGCACAGGCATCAGCGCGCGCAACAGCGAGGTGATCCATGCCGGCATCTACTACCCGGCCGGCTCGCTCAAAGCCCGGCTCTGCGTTGCCGGGCGCGGCATGCTGTATGCCTACTGCGCGGAGCGCGGCATCGAGCATCGGCGCTGCGGCAAGCTGATCGTCGCCAGCAGCGCCGGGCAGCAGGATCAACTCGGTGATATTGCCGCCAAGGCCAGAGCCAACGGCGTCGCTGACCTGCGGCGGCTGTCGCGCGACGAAGCTCGCCGCCTGGAGCCGGCGCTGGAATGCGAGGCTGCGCTGCTGTCGCCGTCGACCGGGATTATCGACAGCCACGCCCTGATGCTGTCGCTGCTCGGCGACGCGGAACGCGATGGTGCGGTGCTGGCCGTAAACAGTCCGGTACGCGGCGGCGAAATCGGCGCCGATGGCATCGTCCTCGATGTCGGCAGCGATCCCGCCCAGTCCATGTCGCTTCATGCTTCGACCGTGGTCAATTGCGCTGGACTCGGTGCGCAGGGTGTAGCCCGCGCGCTGCGCGGACTGCCGGCAACATCGGTGCCGCCGCTCCACTATGCCAAGGGCAACTACTATGCGCTGGCCGGACGCGCGCCCTTCTCGCGCCTGATCTACCCGGTGCCGGAAGCGGCCGGACTCGGCGTGCACCTGACGCTGGATCTCGGCGGACAGGCGCGTTTCGGTCCCGATGTGGAGTGGATCGACCACCTCGACTACACGGTCGCGCCCGAACGCGCCGCGGCCTTCTACGCCGAAGTGCGCCGCTACTGGCCACAGCTGGCCGACGGTGCACTGCTTCCGGCCTATGCCGGAATCCGGCCGAAACCCCATGCACCGGGCGCTCCGGCCTGCGACTTTCTCGTCTCCGGCCCGGCGCAGCACGGTATCCGCGGACTGGTTTCACTCTTCGGCATCGAGTCGCCCGGACTGACCGCCTGCCTGGCCCTGGCCGACCACATCGTCGGCACCCTGGCGGCGTCCTGACCGGCGGCGCTTGCCGACCGCCGACCGGCCGGTTGCCACCGCCAAGCTGCTAGGATGTCGCTGCCGCCCCCATCCCACGATCGTCCGATGCCCAGCCCTCTCCTTCCTGTCGACTCCGCAGAATCCGCAGCGTACGCGGCGACCGGATTCGCGTTCAGGATCGCGCTAATCGACCTGCCCTGGCTGGCGCCGACGGCGATCCACGAACGCGGCGTGACCGAATCCCTGCGCCGCGGCGCGGGGCCGATGAAACGCGGGTGGTGGGCACCCGACTGCTTCCGCATCGAGTTTCCCGCCGTGCTGCCAGCGCCGACTTTCGATCCCGCGATCGCAGCGCCGGTCCTGATGCAGGCAATGCCGCAATGAATGCCGGCCAAGCCGCCGCCGGCGACGAAGCGAAGACATGGACGCTGATCTTCTGCGCCTGGCTGGTCGCCGCCGCCGCGACGCTGGGTGCGCTGTTCTTCGGTGAGGTGATGCAGTTGCCGCCCTGCGTGCTGTGCTGGTACCAGCGCATTTTCATGTTTCCGCTGGCGCTGATCCTGCCGCTCGGCCTGTTCCCGCTCGACCGCAAGGTGGTCCGCTACGGACTGGCGCTGGCGGTGCCCGGCGGGCTGGTGGCGGTGTTCCACCTGCTGCTGGTCGCCGGGGTGATTCCGGAAAGCATCAAGCCCTGCACCCAGGGCGTGCCCTGCTCGGAAACCGTCATCACGTGGTTCGGCTTCCTCACCATTCCATTGCTGTCAGCCGTGGCTTTTTCGACCATCATCGCGCTGCTGCTCGCAGCGCATCTGCGGAGTTGCAAATGAAACAGAAGACCTTGTTCGTCATTGCTGCGGTGTGTCTGCTGCTGGGCTTCATCCTCGCGGCGCTGCTGTACAACGCCGAGCGGGAAGAGCAGGCCAGCCAGTTCACCGCGGCGAACAATGCGGCGCTGGTGCGGATGCACTCGCCGGCGCTAGGCCCGGCCGACGCGCCGGTCGTCATCGTCGAGTTTCTCGACCCCGCCTGCGAAACCTGCGCGGCCTTCTATCCGCTGGTCAAGGAAATCCTGGCGGCGAACCCCGGGCGGATTCGCCTGGTGCTGCGCTATGCACCATTCCACCAGGGCTCGGACCAGGTCGTGGCGGCGCTGGAGGCGGCGCGCAAGCAGGGCAAGTTCTGGCCGGCGCTGGAGGCCCTGCTCAAGGCGCAGGCCGACTGGGCACCGCACCACCGGGCGGAAGTGGACCGAATATGGAAGCACCTCGAAGGCGCCGGCCTGAATCTGCAGCAACTGCGCAGCGACATGATGGCGCCGGAAATCATCCGCGTCATCGAGCAGGACCTGATCGATGCGCAAACCCTCAAGGTCAGCAAGACGCCGGACTTCTTCGTCAATGGCCAGCCGCTGCCGCGTTTCGGTTACGAGCCGCTGCAAGACCTGGTTGCCCAGGCGCTGGCCGCCAGCAAGCGCTAGTATCGCGAACCATTAATTACGAAACATAATGCCGCGCCATTTTCTGATCCGCATCCTGCCGAGTGAACGACCACGCGATGCCG
>Ga0156014_1030_pt1 | contig 43510 bp, 41 predicted proteins | sample RifCSPlowO2_02_FD_107668 | JGI IMG/M metagenome (GOLD analysis project Ga0156014, IMG submission 107668) | Rhodocyclales bacterium RIFCSPLOWO2_02_FULL_63_24 | reverse complement strand
AGAAGCCGTTCATCTTGCCCTGGTGCATGCGCTCGAACATCGCCAGCACGTCATAGGCGGCATCCTTCTTCGGCAGCCACTCGTAACCGTAGTCGTTCTTGTCGGTCGCGGCAGCCCCGTACCAAGCCTTCTGCAGGCTGGTGAACCACTTCGGGAAGTTCTGCGGGAAGTTCATCTGGTTCGGCCGCAGCGCCTTCGGTGTGCGCTTCTCCAGATAAGTCTTGCGATCGACGTCGGCATCGGTCGGCGCCAACAGGTAGCCGGGCAACACTTCCGAGTAGAGGCACATGTCGGTGATGCCCTGCACGTTGGCGTGGCCGCGCAGCGCGTTGATGCCGCCGCCGGCCATGCCCATGTTGCCGAGCAGCAGCTGGATCAGGGCCATGGTGCGGATGTTCTGCGAGCCGACCGAATGCTCGGTCCAGCCCAGCGCATAACAAATCGTCATGGTCTTGTCGGGCGCCGATGTCTCCGCCATCATTTCGCAGATCTTGAGGAAGGCGTCCTGCGGCGTGCCGGTGGTCTTGCTCACCAGTTCCGGCGTGTAGCGGCTGTAGTGCTTCTTCATCAGCTGGAACACGCAGTTCGGGCTTTGCAGGGTCGGATCGACCATCGCAAACCCGTCCTTGCCCATCTGGTATTTCCAGGTGTCCTTGCCGTAGCTGCGCTTTTCGGCGTTGTACCCGGAGAACAGGCCGTCGTCGAACTTGAAGCCTTCGTCGATCAGGAACGCGGCGTTGGTGTAGTTCTTGACGTACTCGTGATGGATCTTGTCTTTCGACAGCAGGTAGTTGATGACGCCGCCGAGGAAGGCGATGTCGGAACCGGCGCGAATCGGCGCGTAGAAGTCGGAAACGGCGGCGGAACGCGTGAATCGCGGGTCGACCACGATCAGCTTGGCCTTGCGGTCCTTCTTCGCTTCGATCACCCATTTAAAGCCGCAGGGATGCGCTTCGGCAGCATTGCCGCCCATGACGATCACCAGGTCCGAATTCTTCAGATCGACCCAGTGATTGGTCATTGCACCACGCCCAAATGTCGGACCCAGACTGGATACCGTGGGGGCGTGTCAGATGCGTGCTTGCGTGTCGAGTGCGACGACTCCGAGGTTGCGCAGAACCTTGACCGTCAGGTAGCCGGCTTCGTTGCCGGCGGCCGACGAGGCGAGGAAACCCGTGGTGTTCCAGCGGTTGACCGTGACGCCGGCGGCATTCTTCTCGATCAGGTTGGCGTCGCGGTCTTTTTTGACGTGGACCGCGATGCGGTTGATGGCGTCATCCCAGGAGATGCGCTTCCATTCGCTGCTGCCGGCTTCGCGCACTTCGGGGAATTTGAGCCGGTTCGGGCTCTTGACCATGTCGAGCAGGCCGGCGCCTTTCGGGCACAGCGTGCCGCGATTGACGGGATTATCCGGATCGCCCTCGATGTGGATGATGTCCGCTTTCGCGTTCTTGGACTTGTCGCCCGTGGTGTAGATCAACACCCCGCAACTGACCGAGCAGTAGGGGCACATGTTGCGGGTTTCCGTGGCGCGGGCGAGCTTGAAGCTGCGCACCTCGGCCAGGGCCGATGTTGGCGAGAATCCCATCAGTGCGATGGAAGACCCGCTCAGACCGGCGCCGCAGACCTTGAAGAACTGCCGCCGTGTGACTTGCATTGTTTGTCTCCTCCTTGTTTGTGTACTGGCTCGCCTGGATCGACGCGGGCCAGCCCGGTTACAACGCAAGTTCTACGCCAATCCAATACTCATAACAGACTCAAATACTTACCGCATTGCAGCAAGTTTCATTGGACAAAATGTCCAAGACATATTGGAGCCATGGGACATTTTGTCGCGCGATCAAACGCCGATTGCCAAGCTTCGTCGAATTGACGATGATTGCCGGCATAAGAGAAAAAGGGGAGAGACTTGGATTCCGTTCCTGCGGTGGCAACGGTCGAACTTTCGCCGTGGCAGCATCAATCGGTGCTGGTGGTCGACGACGAACCGGGCATGGTCAGTTTTCTGCACCGTTCCCTGGCGCAGCGTTGCGGCTGGGTGGCCGCCGCCGGCAGCGTCGAGGAAGCCGCGGAGCTCCTCAATCGTCGCCACTTCGACCTTATCGTGCTCGACATCGCGCTGCCCGGGCGCTCGGGCGTCGAGTGGCTGCACCAGTTGCGTGACCAGGGCTTCGTCGGCGACGTGGTGCTGATGACCGCTTACGCCGACCTCGAAACGGCGATCGATGCGCTGCGCGCCGGCGCCGCCGATTTCCTGCTGAAGCCGTTCTCGGTGGCGCAGATGCTGAACGCGGTGAAGCGCTGCTTCGAGCGTTCTTCGTTGCGTCGCGAGAATTTCGTGCTGCGCCGCGAGCTGGATCAGCGCGACGACAGCGTCGAGGGCATGATCGGCAACTCGGCCTCGATCCGCGATGTCTGCGCCCGCATCAAGCGCATCGCGCCGACCCCGTCCACCGTGCTGATCCACGGCGAATCGGGCACCGGCAAGGAACTCGCGGCGCGCGCATTGCATCGCATGAGTCCGCGCGGCAGCGGGAAAAATGCAGGCCCTTTCGTGCCGATCAACTGCGCCGCGATTGCCGAAGAACTGATCGAGTCCGAGTTGTTCGGTCACGTCAAGGGCGCATTTACCGGCGCCGCTGCGGGCCGCGAGGGCCTCTTCTATTACGCCCGCGGCGGCACGCTGTTTCTCGACGAAATTTCCGAACTGCCCTTGCCGCTGCAGGCCAAGTTGTTGCGCGTACTGGAGGAGCGCAAGGTGCGCCCGGTGGGCTCGGAGCAGGAAGTGCCGGTGGATGTGCGCGTGGTCGCCGCGACCAATCGCGACCTGGTAAAGGAAGTTGCAGCGGGACGGTTTCGTCGCGATCTGTATTACCGCCTGCAGGTGGTCGAGGTGCTGCTGCCGCCCTTGCGCGAGCGGATCGACGACCTGCCGGATCTGGTCGAGTATTTCATCGCGCAACTGACGCCGCGTCTCGGTGTGGCGGAACTCGCGCACGACGAGGAGGCGCTGGCGCGCCTGGCGCGCTACAGCTGGCCGGGAAATGTGCGGGAACTGAAGAACCTGATCGAGCGTTCGTTGATCCTTGGTTACTTCGCCGACGATTTTGCGCAGGATGAGGAGGAAGCTGCCGCAGCCGGTCAGGGAGCTTCCCTCGGCGTGTCGCCAGCGCCGACTGCCGGGGATACCGCCTCCGACTGTGCCGGCGGCACGGCTCTTGAGCCGGGGGGCGAAGAGTCGCTTGCCGCGATCGAGCGGCGCCACATTCTCGGTGTGCTGGAAACCTGCAAGGGCAACAAGTCGGAGGCGGCGCGACGGCTCGGCGTCTCGCGCAAGACGCTGGAGCGCAAGTGCGCGGTGTGGGGGGTCTAGCGATTTTCGCCCGCCTGCGCGCGCGCTTTCACGGCTCCCTGCGCTTCAAGCTGCTGGCGCTGGCGCTCGGTCCTTTGCTGGTTGCCGCGCCGATCTTGATCGGTATCCTCGCTGCCTGGGGTGCGGTGTACTACGATCGTCTGCTGATCACCAAGATCCAAAGCGACCTGGCCGTTGCCCACGGCTATTTCGAGCAGGTCAAGGAAGGAGTCGGTCGTCGCGTCGACACCCTGGCCGGGTCCGAGCGCCTTGCCCGTGCGTTGCGCGAGCGGCCGGGGCCGGCGGCGCTGGGCGACCTGCTGCGCGAGATGCGGCAGCAGCTCGGGATCGATTTCCTGATCCTGCTCGACAGCAATGGCCGGGTGCGCGCCGCCAGCGGCGGACCGGCACCGGGCAGCGGCTATACGGATTGGGAAGTCGTGCGCCGCGCACTGGCCGGTCATGCCGAAACCGAGGTGGATATCCTGGAGGCCTCCCAGCTTGCCGCCATCGATCCGGCGCTGACGGAAAAGGCCCGCACCCCGCTGATCGCCACGCGCAACGCGCAAGCCACGCAGCGCAACGAAGAAACGCGCGGCATGGTGATGCACGCCGCGGCCCCGATCGCCTCCGCGGCGCGTGAAGGCGGCGCCAGCGCCGGCGTGCTGGTGGGCGGATTGCTGCTCAACAAGAACCTTGAGTTCGTCGATCGCATCAACGACATCGTCTATCCAGAAGGCGCGCTGCCGCTAGGCAGCGTCGGCACCGCGACACTGTTTCTCGACGACGTGCGCATCGCCACCAACGTGCGCCTATTCGAGAACGTGCGCGCCATCGGCACCCGCGTTTCGGCCGCCGTGCGACATACGGCGCTCGATCTGGGCCGGACCTGGCTGGATCGCGCCTTCGTGGTGAACGACTGGTATGTCTCCGCCTACGAGCCCATCATCGACAGCCGCGGCAGGCGAGTCGGCATGCTCTACGTCGGTTTTCTCGAAGCCCCTTTTCAACAGGCGCGGCAATTGGCGTTGGCGGCGGTGGCCCTGCTGTTCGTCCTCACGGTGATAGTCGCCGCGTTTGTTTCGCTGCGCCTGGCGCGGCATGTTTCGCAGCCGGTGGAACGCATGCACGGCACCATGAGCGCCATCGAGGCCGGCCAGACCGAGGCGCGCGTTGGCACCCATTTGCCGGAACTTGGCGAGGCGGACGAACTGGCCGAGCTCGCCGCCCACTTCGATCGCTTGCTCGACCGTCTTGCGCTGCAAACCGAAGCGTTACATCGCTGGGGCAGCGAACTCGACACCAAGGTCGCGGAGCGCACCCAGGAACTGGCGGCCGCCAACCAGACGCTGCGCTCGGCGCAGCAGCGGCTGGTGATGTCGGAAAAGCTCGCCGCGATCGGCCAGTTGGCCGCCGGCGTGGCGCACGAGATCAACAATCCGGTGGCCGTGATCCAAGGCAATCTCGACGTGCTGCGGGAAACCCTGGGCGACGCGGCGGAACCGGCGATGGCCGAGATTCGCTTGATCCAGGATCAGGTGTTCCGCATCCGTCTGATCGTCACCAAGCTGCTGCAGTTCGCGCGACCGGCTGAATTCGTCGGCTATCTGGAGCCGGTGCGCCTCGATCAGGTGGTGCAGGACAGCCTGGTCCTGGTGGCGCACCAGATGAAAAAGACCAGCGTCGAGGTGATCCAGGAAATGCATGCGACGCGGCCGGTGACGATCAACCGCAACGAATTGCAGCAGGTGCTGATCAATTTGATTGTGAACGCGTTGCAGGCGATGCCGGAAGGCGGCACCTTATTGCTGGCCAGCGGCGACCGCGAGGAGGGTGGCATCAAGGGCGGCTTCGTCGCCGTGGGCGACAGCGGCCCCGGCATCGCGCCGGAAATCCGCGAGCGATTGTTCGATCCCTTCTTCACCACCAAGACCAGCGACGGTACCGGCCTGGGCCTGTGGGTCAGCCTCGGCCTTGTTCAGCGGTATGGTGGCCGGATCGATGTTGCCAGCCCGCAAAGCGGAATCCCTGGCATGCAAAGCGCCAGCCCGCAAAGCGGAATCTCTGGCATGCAAGGCACGGGTCGGTCGACCGGTGGCACGGTATTTACCGTGTGGCTGCCCAACGAGACGCAAGCAGAAGTGTCGACGGCCTGACTCTCACTCTCTCAGCCGCCGGATCCGCCGAAGCGCTTCACTATTTCCGCTGCCGGAATATAGCCGCCGACCCGTTCACCGCTGGCGAAAAAGATCGCCGGCGTGCCATTGATGCGCATTCTGCTGCCCAGTTGCGCCGATTTGTTCAGGCCGGCGACATCGCACTTGGCGGGCATGGCAGGCGGCGCTTTGCCGGCGGTCATCCAGTCGGTCCAGGCTTTGGCCTTGTCGGGCGCGCACCAGATCGCCTTCGACTTTTCGTAGGAATCATCGCCCAGCACCGGCAGGAGGAAGGTGTAGACGGTTACGTCCTTCAAGGTCTGGATGTCTTTCGCCAGCTTCTTGCAGTAGCCGCAGTTCGGGTCTTCGAAGGTGACCATGACGTTCTTGCCGGAACCGCGCACCTGCTTCAGCGCCAGTTCGAGCGGCAGGGAATTGAACTGGCGCTCCGCCGTAAGGTTCTTGCCGGTCTTCATGTCCAGCATGTTGCCGAACAGAAGGTAGCTGGCCTTGTCGTCGGCGTAAAAAATCTGCCCATCCACCGTCACTTCCCAAATTCCTGCCATGGGGGCCCGGACTATCTTTTCGACCTTGCCCAGTTTGGCTTCGACTGCTTTTTTTACATCGACCTCGTCGGCAACGGCGGCGAAGGACACACAGGCCAGGGCGGCCGCAAACAAGGGTGATTTCATGAGTTCTCCAGGAAAAATCAGGACGCCAGCGCGTAACGAACCAGCAAGTCCTTTACGACCGGCAAAGTATTGGTGAGGTTCAATCCAAGATTGCGCAGTCTGGCCATAGGACCGGTAGCGGGGCGGAACAGGTCGTGCAGGCTGTCGGTCAGCGTCTGCAATGTCACCACCTCTTCCTTGCGTGCCCGCTCGTACCCGCGCAGCAGCGCCAGATCGCCGCAATCGACGTAAGCGGGCTTGTCGCACAGCGCCGCTGCCAGGGTCTGCGCGTCCTGGAAGCCGAGATTGATGCCATGACCGGACAGCGGGTGGATGGTATGCGCCGCATCGCCGATCAAGGCCAGTCGCGGCGCCACGGAATGCGGCGCGCGCATCAGGCGCAATGGGAAGCCCGCGGGAGGAGTGATCAATTCCAACGTGCCGAGGCGATGGTCGCCTGCCTCTGCAACACGGGCGCACAGCGCGGCGTGGTCCAGCGCCAGCAGTTCGCGCCCGTGATCCTCCCCGGTAGACCAGACCATCGAGATGCGATTGCCCGGTAGCGGCAGCCAGGCCAGCACGCCGTCCCGGCGAAACCATTGAAAGGCTGTGCCGCGATGCGGCTGCCCGGTGGTGAAATTGGCGACGACGCCTTGCTGATCGTAAGGGTCGAAGCGCACATGGACACCCGCCGCGGCGCGCGTCCACGAATCGGCGCCATCCGCCGCAACGACCAGCCGCGCGGAAAGCCTGCGGCCGTCGTCAAGTGTCAGCTGCGCCGCATCGGCCTCGAACGTCAGCGCCTGCGGGCGAGCCGGACAGAACAGAGCCAGATTGCCCTGCCGCTTGACCGTCTCCCACAGTTCGCGCTGCATCAGTGACGATTCGAGGATCCAGGCCAGTTCCGACACGCCGCTGCCATAGGCGGTGAAATCCAGCCGCCCACCGGCGTCGCCATGAATTTCCATGGCGCGCACAGCCTCCGTGCGCGCCACCTCCAGATGGCGCCAGACGCCCACGGCATCTAGGAAGTGCGCATTGGCCGGACTGATCGCGTAAATCCGCGAATCCCATCCTTCGGGAAAGGACGGCGCCTTGCCTTCGACCAATGCCACCGACAAGGCCGAGCGGCGCAAAGCCGCCGCCAGGGCCAAGCCCGCCAAGCCACCCCCAACAATCACCACATCGAAGTCCATGCGCAATTGTCGCCTACCAGTGCTTACCTTGACAAGGCGAGCGTACGGCGAGGATAATTCCGCCCCTTTGCACGGTGATGTAGCTCAGCTGGTTAGAGCGACGGATTCATAATCCGTAGGTCGAGGGTTCAAGTCCCCCCATCACCACCAGTATCTAAGCGGCTCCCAGCGATGGGGGCCGTTTTTCTTTTGGCACCGCACAATGCCGCCCCTTGGGTGTGGGCACTGGCTTCGCAGGAGATCATGGCTCGCATACCCCAACACCGGCTGCGACTGCGGCATCGCGTAGCGCGCCATCCACAGCCGCAATCGGCAACCGTAAACGCAATGCCAAATCCAGATAAGCGGCATCGTAGCTGCTCAGGTTGTAGCGCAGGGCCAGTGCCATGTTTTCGGCGGGGTCGGGTACGTCGGCATGAACGATCAGCGATAGCCCGGCCTGAATCTGCATGATCTCCCTGGCGCGCTCTTCGGTAATCTTTTTGCCGGTCAGCGCCTTGCGCACCACATTCGAGAATTCCAGCGGCCACAAAGCCGGAACATGGGCCACGTCGTTCGCCAGCTTGTCGAGCACCGCATCGGTGTAGTCGGTGGCCTGGCCGCTGAGATGCCAGCCGATAACGACAGAGTTATCGACTACAAAGGACATCAGTCCCGGCCCTCTTCGAGGGCGGCGCGAAGGTCAACCCCTTCGACAGGGGTGGCTTTGCGGGCCTCACGGCAGCGGACAATCAGGGCGCGGCGCAGCTGGCTTGCGGCCTCGCTGCGTTCCTTCTGGTGATAGGGCACGATGAGGGCAATCGGTTCGCCCCGCTTGGTGACGGTGAATTCCTCGCCATGCTCAACGGCGGCAAGGATTTCGGAGAGGCGGGATTTTGCTTCGAAGATGGCGATGGTTTCCATTTCTGCCCCATGATGATTTGGCTAGCCTGATTATAGGCCGTGGCCGATGGGGGCGTCCATCGCGCGGATTCCGGCTTGGCAGATGGCTAAATACCCTACGGTTTCCGCACCGTGAAAGAGACCGACACCCTTATTTTGCGGGGGTTTCGCAAGGGGGCGTGAATTACCCCTTTTGCGGAGCAAAACAGACAATAACCCATTGAAGTAACGGGCATGACAAACCAGACCCAAAATCCGTAGGTCGAGGGTTCAAGTCCCCCCATCACCACCAGGCCCTCAGCGATGGGGGCCGTCGGGCTAGCTGGCCCGATTCTGCCGGCGACGGTCCAGCCACCAGGCGAGCACGGGCAGTACGACAAAGGAGCCGGGCAGCACCATTACCACCAGATAAGGCGAGAGGTGCGCCAAGGCTCGCAACTGGTCCAGCAAGGCAGTCCGCTCGGTGGCTGTCCAGCGTTCGCCGTTGCGGGGTTTCATCAGCAGCGGCATGAGCCCGCGCACCTTGACCATTTCCCCCAACAACTGCTTGCGCTCACGGTTCTGCGCCGCCAGCATTTTCTGCATCAGGCTCGGGGATACGCGCATACCGGTGGCTGCCGAGACTCGGCGACGGGCTTCCTTGACTTCGCCGCGCGGACGAAAGCGAACCATGGCTGAGCGTCAGCGAGGGCCGGCGCCCGCGATGGCAGTCGCCCTGCCATGACCGAAACGTGGAGACGTCATAACGGATCAGGCCGGCTCGTGGCGTTCCATGAGCGCATGCAGCTTGCGCCATGCCTGCCAGGCGAAAAATGCGCGACGCCCCCAACTCCAGACACGTTTCGGTCGCGCGACGGCCAGCGCGACACCGCCTGCCACGACAATCTGGGGATGGCGCCGCATCCAGCGGACGCCTTCGACGGCGCAGTCCGCGCCGGTGAAGGCGGGCGCCAGTCCTGCCGCATAACGTCCGAAGTCGGCGCGCAATTGTTCGCTGGCGATCTGGAGCCGCTGCTTCTTCAGGGCAAGTTCGAGCGTTGTGGCGTTCACTGCGGCCTTGCGGCGTCGCCCGCCGCCAGGGCTTCGCTGTCCTTGCGCAGCTCTGCCAGGCTGGCGGAAAACAGCTTCGAACCGGAGCGCGCCAGGCTCATTGTCAGTGTCAGACTGGTGATGCCGGCGCCGAGAAAAAGGGCGGAAAAAACGCCCAGCGTCAGCAGCCGGTTGCTTTCCCACAGCAGCACGGTGAGAAAGATGGCGAGAAAGACCAAGCCCACGGCGATGCAGACAAAGGCCGCCGCGCCGTAAGCCAGCAGCGAAAGCAGCCTCACTCGCTCCTCGGCGAGTTCCACGCCGAGGAGTTCAAGACGTTTCTGGAGCAGGGTGATGCCGGTGCCGAGCAGGCCCTTGGTCGACGCGAACAGGCCGCGCTGACCCGACGCCTTGTCCGCCGCGTCACCCATCGCCGCGCTCAGCGACGGCCGATCAGCAGACCGACGATGAAACCGAAGCCGGCCGCCACGCCCACCGAACGCCAGGGATTGTCATGCACATAGTCGTCGGCGACGCGGCCGACCTGCTTGGCCTTGTCCACCACGGCAGCTTCGGCCTCGGCCAGCTTGATCTTGGCCCCGGCAAGGCTATCCTGGGTGCGGGCGCGGATATCAGCGATCTTTTCGCCGGCTTGCCCCGCGGTGGCGCGCAGGAGTTCCTCGGTGTCGGCGATCACCAGCTTTACGTCGGCAATCAGTTTGTCCTTGGTGACATCGCTCATGTCGCTCATGCTCTTCTCCTGAAATGAATTACCAAAATCGCAAGGCTACCGATTTTGTCGCTGCGCCGCAATGATGTATGTCATGCGCGAGCCAATTCGTAGTCCACGGTCAGCGGCGCATGGTCCGAGAAGCGCTGATCCTTGTAGACCATCACCCGGCGCGCCGCCGCCGCCAAGCCAGGCGTGGCAATCTGGTAGTCGATGCGCCAGCCGACATTCTTCGCCCAGGCTTGGCCCCGGTTCGACCACCAAGTGTAGGCCTCGCCGGTCGCTTCGGGCAGCAGGCGGCGATGCACATCGACCCATCCCAGTTCATCGAAGACGGCGGACAGCCAAGCTCTTTCTTCCGGCAGGAAACCCGAATTCTTTTGGTTGGACTTCCAGTTCTTGAGATCGATTTCCCGGTGGGCGATGTTCCAGTCGCCGCACAGGAGAATTTCGCGTGCACCCTGTCGGGCTTCGCTGGCGAGGCGTTCCAGTTGCCGCCGGAATTGATCGAGGAAGCGGAACTTGGCGTGCTGGCGCTCGTCTGAGCTGGAGCCGGACGGCAGGTACAAGGAGACCACCGACAGCTTGCCGAAGTCGGCTTGCAGGTAGCGGCCCTCGGCATCGAATTCGGGATTGCCGAACCCTTCGACGATGCGGTCGGGTGTCCGCCGGGAATAGATGCCGACCCCGCTGTAGCCCTTCTTCTCCGCGGCATGAAAGCAGCCGACGAATCCCGTCGGCTCCCGCAGCGCGGGGGTCAGGTCGCCCAGTTGCGCCTTGAGTTCCTGGACGCAGACGAAGTCCGCCTGCTGCGCCGCCAGCCAGTCGAAAAAACCCTTGCTGGCGGCGGAACGGATACCATTGAGATTCAGACTGAGTATTCGGAGCATGTGCTTCAGCATGTAGAATGCGTTTGATGAATACGAACGTCGCCCTTTCTGCCGCCAGCGCCGTCACCGGCGAGCTGAGCCGCGAGTTTATCGCCTTCGCCTGCGAAATTGGGGTGTTGCGTTTCGGCGAATTCAAGACCAAGGCCGGTCGCCTGAGTCCCTATTTCTTCAACGCCGGTTTGTTCAACGACGGTGCCTCCCTGGCGCGTCTCAGCGATTTTTACGCACGCAGCATTCTGGCGGCGGGCGTGGAGTTCGACGTGCTGTTCGGGCCGGCCTATAAGGGCATTCCGCTTGCGGCCGGCGCGGCCATGGCGCTGGCCGGTCTCGGGCGCAACACGCCCTATGCCTACAACCGCAAGGAAGCCAAGGATCACGGCGAAGGCGGTACGCTGGTAGGCGCGCCGCTCAAGGGGCGAGTGTTGATCATCGACGACGTGATTTCCGCGGGCACCTCGGTGCGCGAATCGGTGGACCTGATCCGCGCCGCCGGCGCGACGCCTGCTGCGGTGGTCATTGCGCTCGATCGCCAGGAACGCGGTCAGGGCGATCTTTCGGCCGTGCAGGAAGTCGAAGAAAATTACGGTATTCCGGTGATCAGCGTTGCCAGCCTGACCGACCTGATCGACTACCTCTCCGGCCATCCGGAACTTGAAAACAAGCTCGCGGCCGTGCGTGCTTATCGTGTTCGTTACGGCATCGACTGATGCCGATGACGCCTCTCCAGGGAGATACCCCATGCGCCTGATCACTGCCTTGCTGTTTGCTTCCTCAGCCGTGCTTGCCTTGGGCGCCGCCGCCCAGACCCGCATTTATTGCTGCGATGATGCTGCCGGGCGCAAGGTGTGCGGCGATTTCCTGCCGGCTGCCTGCCAGGGCAGGGCTTATGAAGAGCGCGACAATCGTGGCTTCATATCCAAATCGGTCGAAGCCCCGCTGACCGCCGAACAACAGGCGCGCCGCGACGCGGAAGCGGCCAAGAAGGAAGAGCTGAAGAAGAAGGCGGCAGAGGAACGCCGCCGCACGCTTGCGCTGCTGGCGACCTATTCCAGCGAAAAGGACATCAATTCGGCGCGGGACCGGGCCTTGGCCGAAGTGGACAAGGCCATGAAGCAGTCCCAGCAACGGCTGGAGGAGGCCAACAAGAAGAAGCAGAAGCTGGAACGCGACAAGGAGTTCTACAAGGGCAAGCCGCTGCCTGAGCAGGTCAAGGCGCAAGTCCTCGACAACGAAAAAGAAATCAAGGCGCAGCAGGACGCGGTGGAAGCCAAGGTCAAGGAGATGGAAGAAGTCCGACTCCGTTTCGCCGAGGAGAAGACGCGCTATCTCGAATTGACCGGCAAGAAGTCGACCGAAGCCGCTCCCGCGGTTCCGGCGGCACCCGCAGCGGCGCCAGCCAAGCCCGCCGCCGAGAAAAAGTAATCAGCCGCCGAGTTTCTTCTTCAGCAGGTCGGTGACCTGCTGGGGGTTGGCCTTGCCGCGGGTTGCTTTCATGGCCTGGCCGACCAGGGCATTGAAGGCTTTTTCCTTGCCGGCGCGATATTCCTCAACCGATTTCTGATTGGCTGCGATCACTTCATCGACCAGCGCCTCGATGGCGCCGGTATCGGTGATCTGCTTCCAGCCTTTTGCTTCGATCACGGCGTCGGCATCCTTGCCGTCGCCGGCCCATAGCGTCTCGAAGACATCCTTGGCGATCTTGTTGGAGATCGTGTTGTCCGCAATGCGGCGCACGATGCTGGCAAGCTGCTGCGCCGACAGCGGAGCGGCCGCAATTTCCAGTCCATCCTTGTTGAGCCGGGCCGACAGTTCGCCCATCACCCAGTTGGCCACGGGCTTGGCGTTCTCCTTGCCCGCCGAGTCCAGCGCGGTTTCGAAGTAGGCTGCCATTTCGCGCGATGCCGTCAGCGTGGCGGCGTCGTAGGAAGAGAGCCCGAACTCGGTCTGGAAGCGCTGCTGCATCGCCTGCGGCAGTTCCGGCATCCCGGACTTCACTTCGGCGATCCAGTCGGCTGTGATTTCCAGCGGCAGCAGATCGGGGTCGGGGAAGTAACGGTAATCGTGCGCGTCTTCCTTACTGCGCATCGAACGCGTCTCGCCCGTGTCCGGATCGAACAGCACGGTGGCCTGCTGGATGGCGCGGCCTTCCTCGATCTCGTTGATCTGCCATTGCACCTCGAAGTCGATCGCCTGCTGCATGAAGCGGAAGGAGTTGAGGTTCTTGATTTCGCGCCGCGTGCCGAATTCCTTCTGGTTCATGGGCCGCACCGACACGTTGGCGTCGCAGCGGAACGAGCCTTCCTGCATGTTGCCGTCGCAAATCCCGATCCACTGCACCAGCGCGTGCAGCGCCTTGGCGTAGGCGACCGCCTCGGCGGAAGAACGCATGTCCGGTTCGGTGACGATTTCCAGCAGCGGCGTACCGGCGCGATTCAGGTCGATGCCGGTGCGGCCGTGGAAGTCCTCGTGCAGCGACTTGCCGGCGTCCTCTTCGAGATGGGCGCGGGTCAGGTGCACATACTTCTCGGTCGCCTGGCTTTGCACTCCCTTCGGTCCGTCACCCGCGTTGCCGACGCCCCGAAGGAAGTCCCCTTGGGGGACGCTTATCGCCAAGCCGCCGCCCGACACCACCGGAATCTCGAACTGGCTGATCTGGTAGCCCTTGGGCAGGTCGGGGTAGAAATAGTTCTTGCGGGCGAAGATCGAACGCGGCGCGATCTGCGCTCCGACGGCCAGGCCGAACTTGATGGCGCAGACCACGGCCTCGCGGTTCAACACCGGCAGCACGCCGGGCAGCGCGATGTCTACCGCGCAGGCCTGCACATTCGGTTCGGCGCCGAAGGCGATGCTGCTGCCGGAGAAAATCTTGGACTTGGTTTGCAACTGGGCGTGGGTTTCCAGTCCGATCACCACTTCCCACTGCGTGTCGCGCTTCATTTCAGAGTCTCCGGCATCCGTGTGTGCCAGTCGGTAACTTGCTGGTATTTGTGGGCAACATTCAGCATTCTGGCTTCATCGAACCAGTTGCCGATGATCTGTAGGCCCACCGGCATATTGTTGGCGCCGAAGCCGCAGGGCAGCGACATGCCCGGCAGGCCGGCGAGGTTGGTGGAGATCGTGTAGATATCCGACAGGTACATCTGCACCGGGTCGGCGCTCTTGGCGCCGAAGGCGAAGGCCACCGAGGGCGAGGTCGGCCCCATGATCACGTCGCATTGCTGGAACGCGGCCTGAAAGTCGGCGGCGATCAGACGGCGAATCTTCTGCGCCTGGAGGTAATAGGCGTCGTAGTAGCCGTGCGACAGCACATAGGTGCCGATCAGGATGCGGCGCTTCACTTCGGCGCCGAAGCCCTGCGCCCGGCTACGCGAATACATCTCCGCCAGATCGGCGTACTCCGGCGCCCGGTAGCCGTAGCGCACGCCGTCGAAACGCGACAGGTTCGAGCTGGCCTCGGCCGGCGCGATCACGTAATACGCCGGCACCGAGAGGCCCGAATTGGTCAGCCGCACTTCAAGCGTGGTGGCACCCAGCCGGCGGTACTCGGCCAGCGCGGCATCGACTGCGGCGCGCACGTCGGCGTCCATGCCTGCGCCGAAGAACTCCTGCGGCAAGCCGATCCTCAGGCCCGCCAGCGGTTTTTCCAGATCGCGGCCATAGTCCTCGACCGGGCGTTGCAGCGAGGTCGAATCGCGGGTATCGAAGCCGGCCATGGCATTGAGCAGCAGCGCGCAGTCCGAGGCTGACTTCGCCATCGGCCCGGCCTGGTCGAGGCTGGAGGCGAAGGCGATCATGCCGTAGCGCGAGACCACGCCGTAAGTGGGCTTGAGGCCGCTGAGACCGCACAGGGCCGCCGGCTGCCGAATCGAGCCGCCGGTGTCGGTGCCGGTTGCCGCGGGCGTCAAGCGCGCCGCGATGGCGGCTGCCGAGCCGCCGGAGGAACCGCCTGGCACGCAGGAAACGTTCCACGGATTCTTGACCGGCCCGAAGTACGAGGTCTCGTTCGACGAGCCCATGGCGAACTCGTCCATGTTCAGCTTGCCCAGGGTCACCATGCCGGCGGCGGCGAGCTTTTCCACCACGTGCGCATCGTAGGGCGAAACGAAGTTGGTCAGCATCTTCGAGCCGCAGCTCGTGCGCCAGCCCTGGGTGCAGAAGATGTCCTTGTGCGCCACGGGGATACCGCAAAGGGGCGAAATCGCCGAGCCGCCGGCGCCGACTATTTTTTCGTCAGCGGTCCGCGCTTGTGCCAAAGTCTTTGCCCGGTCGGTGGTGACGAAGGCGTTGAGCGAGGGGTTGAGCTTCTCGATGCGGTCGAGGAAAAGCGTCGCCAACTCGACGGCGGAAACCTGCCTGGTCGCCAGCGCGGCGGAGAGCTCGCGCAGCGATGAATTGATCAAGTCGCTCATTCGATAACCTTCGGGACGAGATACAGGCCGGCCTCGGCTTCCGGTGCCAACGCCTGGAAATCGGCCCGGCGATCCGTTTCCGTGACGCCGTCGGGGCGCAGGCGCTGGACCACATCCACGGCATGGGCCATCGGCTCGATACCGGTGGTATCGACCGCCTGCAGCTGCTCGATGAAGCCGAGGATGCCGTTCAACTGGCCGCAGGTGGCTTCTGCTTCAGCGGCGGAAAGTTCGATGCGCGCCAGGCGCGCGATGCGGGCTACGTCTGCCAGGTTCAGGGACATGATGACAAATGGGGTAAGTGATGTTGGACCCGGGTGAAACAGGGCCTGATCGGCGCTTATTCTGGCCGACGCGATAGGGTATCATAAGCGACCTTTTGGCTACGGCCGCCGCGTTTAGCACTGATAGGACCGGCGTTGGCCTCCGCTGAAACTTCGTTTTTCGCCTCTGCCCGCTCCGGGCGGGCTTCAACACTGGACCCACGATGTTCGGCTTTCTCCGCTCCTATTTTTCCAACGATCTTGCGATTGACCTCGGTACCGCCAACACGCTGATTTATGTGCGTGGCAAGGGGGTGGTGCTGGATGAACCTTCGGTCGTCGCGATCCGCATCGAAGGCGGCCCCAACGCCAAGAAGACCATCCAGGCGGTCGGCCGCGAGGCCAAGACCATGATTGGCCGCAACCCCAAAGAAATTTCCGTGATCCGCCCGCTGAAGGATGGCGTGATCGCCGACTTCACCGTCACCGAGCAAATGCTCAAGCAGTTCATCAAGCGGGTGCACGAGTCGCGCCTGTTCTCGCCCAGTCCGCGCATCATCATTTGCGTCCCCTCCGGCTCGACCCAGGTCGAACGCCGCGCCATTCGCGAGTCCGCCCTGGGCGCCGGCGCCTCGCAGGTGTACCTGATCGAGGAACCGATGGCGGCAGCGATCGGCGCCGGCCTGCCGGTTTCGGACGCTACCGGTTCGATGGTGGTGGACATCGGTGGCGGCACCACCGAAGTGGGCGTGATTTCGTTGGGCGGCATGGTCTATGCGAACTCGGTGCGCGTCGGTGGCGACAAGTTCGACGAGGCGATCATTTCCTACATCAGCCGCAACTACGGCATGCAGATCGGCGACAACAGCGCCGAGAACATCAAGAAGCAGATCGGCTCGGCCTTTCCCGGCGCCGAAGTGCGGGAGATGGAAGTCTCCGGCATCAATCGCGCCGAGGGCATTCCGCGCAAATTCACGATTTCCTCCAACGAAGTGCTCGAAGCCCTGTCGGAACCGCTCAACCAGGTGGTCAAGGCGGTCAAGGACGCACTGGAAAAGACTCCCCCCGAGCTGGGTGCCGACATCGCCGAGCGTGGCCTGGTGCTGACCGGCGGCGGTGCGCTGCTGCATGACCTGGATCGCCTGCTGACCGAGGAAACCGGCCTGCCGGTGATCGTCGCCGACGATCCGCTGACCTGCGTCGCGCGCGGCTCCGGCATGGCGCTGGAAAAGATGGACAAACTCGGCAGTATTTTTGCCAACGAGTAAGTCCCGGCCCGTGTAGTTTGCAAGCTGGCGCCCATTGCCGCCGGGCGCCGGGTACCGGGGTCCATCTGGCTTTCCATCTCTTTTCGAGGGCGCAACTGCCTTGATGTCCGTCGTTGGCCATGCTCCGCCACCCTTCTTCAAACGGGGTCCGGCGCCGCTTGTGCGGCTGGCCTTTTTCGTCTCGCTGTCGCTGACCCTGCTGATCGCCGACCTGCGCTTTCACACCCTGGAATGGGCGCGCCTGGCGGTTGCCACGATCGCCTGGCCCCTGCAGCGCGCGACCTGGGTGCCGATCGATGCGGCAGGCGACTTCGGCACCTATCTGACCCGCCAGTCCAGCTTGTTGAAAGAAAACGAGAACCTGCGCCGGGGCAAGCTTGGCACCGCCAATCTCCTGCTGCGCCAGCAGCATCTAGAACAGGAGAACAAGCGGCTGCGCGCCTTGCTCGACATGCGCGCGCGGCAGCCGGTCGAAGGCCGCATCGCCGAGATCCTGTATGCGGCGCGCGACCCGTTTTCGCGGCGGGTGATCATCGACAAGGGCATCCAGCATGGCATCCGCGCCGGGCAGGCGGTGGTCGATGACGTCGGCGTCATCGGCCAGGTGGCGCGGGTGTTTCCGCTCATCGCGGAGGTATTGCTGCTGACCGACAAGGATCAGGCGATCCCGGTCGAGGTGCAGCGCAACGGCTTGCGCGCCGTACTGGCCGGTGCCGGTGCGGGCATGATGGAGCTGCGTTTCCTGGCGGCGAACGCCGAGGTGCAGGTCGGCGACGTGCTGGTCACGTCGGGACTGGATGGCGTTTATCTGCCCGGCTTGCCGGTGGCCAGGGTAGTCAAGGTCGACCGTGACAGCGCCTACTCCTTTGCCCGCATCACCTGCGCGCCGCTGGCCGGCGTCGAGCGCCATGGCTTGGCCCTGGTGCTGGGCGAGCGCACTGCCCTGCCGCCGCGGCCGGACGACGTGCTATCCACGGTCGAGCAGCCCAGCCGCGGCAAGCGGGTCAAGAAGAAAGCCAGGCCCTAGATGCAACCCACCCATTCCTCGCGCCGCATCCTGCTGCCGGTCAGAAACTGGTTCATTGCGCTGACGCTGTTTCTCGCCTTGTTGCTGAACCTGATTCCTTTCGGGCGGCTGCCGGGCATTCCCGATTGGGTGGCCCTGGTGCTGGCGTTCTGGTGCGTGCACCAACCCTTGAAGGTCGGCATGGCCGCCGGCTTCGCGCTTGGCCTGGCGATGGATGTGGTGGATGCCAGCGTAATGGGACAGCATGCCCTCGCCTATGTGTTGCTGGCATTCGCAGCCGCCGGACTGTCGCGCCGGGTGTTGTGGTTTCCCCTGGCGCAGCAGGCGCTGCATGTATTGCCGCTGTTTCTGGGCATGCAACTGGTGATGCTGGCGGCGCGCATGCTGGGCGGCGCCGAGTTTCCCGGCGTGCTGTGGTTTCTGTCGAGCTTTACCGCGGCGCTGCTCTGGCATCCGGTGACCTATCTGCTCCTGATTCCCCAGTTTCGCCCGGAAGACAAAGACGTCCATCGGCCGATATGAGCACCCTCCCCCCGGCCCCCTTCCCTGGAGAAGGGGGTGACGCAAGTTCGGCGCCTCACGGCGCCTCCATGTTTCAGGCTGGCGCCGGCTCGGGGCGGCCCATCGTCGGCGCGACCTGATGGAATTCAAGAATCCCCAGGAAGAACTTGAACGCTTCCGTTCGCGGCTGGCGGTGGCGGGCGGCTTCGTGCTGTTCTGCTTCACCTTGTTGTTCATCCGCTTCGTCTGGCTGCAGATTATCCAGCACGACTATTACCAGACCCGCGCCGAGGACAACCGCATTTCGCTGGTGCCCATCGTGCCCAACCGGGGCCTGATCCTCGACCGCAACGGCGTGGTGCTGGCGCTCAATTACTCGGCCTACACGCTGGAGATCACGCCCTCCAAGATCGGCGACCTGGAACAGGTGATCGACGGCCTGGAACAAATCATCGACATCCAGCCCAAGGACCGCAAGCGCTTCAAGAAGCTGCTGGACGAAAGCCGCAACTTCGAGTCGCTGCCGATCCGGACCCGGCTGACGGACGAGGAAGTGGCGAAGTTCATTGCCCATCGTTACCGCTTCCCCGGCGTCGATATCAAGGCGCGCCTGTTCCGCCAGTATCCGGGCGGCGCTTTCGCCTCGCACCTGCTCGGCTACATCGGCCGCGTCAATGACCGCGACCTGGAGAAAATCGAGGAAAAGGAACAGGACGCGAATTATCGCGGCACCGAGCATTTCGGCAAGACCGGACTGGAGCAGCGCTACGAGTTCGAGCTGCACGGCAATACCGGCTTCGAGCAGGTGGAAGTCGATGCCGGCGGTCGCGCCGTGCGCACCCTGGCGCGTACCGCACCGGTGGCCGGCAACAACCTGACGCTGACCGTCGATGCCGAGCTGCAACGCATTGCCGAGCAGGCATTCGGCGACCGTCGCGGCGCGCTGGTCGCCATCGAACCGAGCACCGGCGGCATCCTGGCGCTGGTGGCGGTACCCAACTACGATCCCAACCTGTTTGTCGACGGCATCGACACCCAGAATTGGAAGGAACTCAACGAATCGCCCGACAAGCCGATGGTCAACCGCGCCCTGAACGGGGCCTACCCGCCGGGCTCCACCTTCAAGCCCTTCATGGCGCTGGGCGCCCTGACCATCGGCAAACGCCGCTCGGAGCAGTTGATCTCCGATCCCGGCTTCTTCAATTTCGGCGGCCACCACTTCCGCGACGACAAGAAGGGCGGCCACGGCATGGTGGACATGTACCAGTCCATCGTGCAGTCCTGCGATACCTACTACTACATGCTGGCCAATGACATGGGGATCGACAACATCTCCGCCTTTATGGGCCAGCTTGGTCTCGGCAGCCGCACCGGCATCGATATCGACGGCGAATCGGAAGGCGTGCTGCCTTCCCAGGAATGGAAGCGCAAGCGCTTCAAGAAGCCCGAGCAACAGAAATGGTATGCCGGTGAAACCATTTCGATCGGCATCGGTCAGGGCTACAACGCCTATACGCCGATCCAGTTGGCGCATGCCACGGCCATTCTGGCCAACAACGGCGTGGTGTTTCGGCCGCACCTGGTGAAATTCATCGCCGACACCCGGACTGGCGCGCGGACCTTGATCGAGCCACAGCCGACGCGCAAGCTGGGGCTCAAGGCGGAGCATGTGGAGGTGATCAGAAATGCCATGGTCGGAGTGAACAAGGAGGGTACCGGCGCGCGCGCTTTCGCCGGCGCCGAATACGTCTCCGCCGGCAAAACCGGTACCGCCCAGGTGTATTCGCTGAAGGGGGCGGACTACAAGGCAGGAAGCGTCAAGCACGAACTGCGCGACCACGCCTTGTTCATCGCTTTTGCACCTGCCGACGCGCCAAAGATCGCATTGGCCGTGCTGGTCGAGAACGGCGGCTTCGGCGCCCAGGCCGCTGCTCCCATTGCGCGCCAGGTGCTTGACTACTATCTGCTCGGCAAGCGGCCCAAAGCCCCTGCGCCGATCGATGAAGCGGCCGTCGAGGAGGACGAGGAATGAACCGCGACAGGGGGTTGGGAATGATTCGCGATCTTGCCCAGAGGCTGGTCGCGCCGATCGATCCGCCCTTGATGCTGATCGCCGGCTTGCTGGTGCTGCTGGCGATCGGCGTGATGGGCAGCGCTTCGCCGGAGCGGCTTAATGCGCAACTGATGAATGTTGCGGTGGCCCTGGTGGTGATGCGCGCTCTGGCGCAAATCCCCCCTCAGCGTCTGATGCACCTGGCGGTGCCGGTGTATCTGTTGGGCATGCTGCTGCTGGTCGCTGTCGCTCTCTTCGGCGACGTCTCCAAGGGGGCGCGACGCTGGCTCAATCTCGGCTTCATGCGCGCGCAGCCCTCCGAGCTGATGAAGATCGCCATGCCCCTGCTGCTGGCCTGGTTCTTCCAGCAGCGCGAAGCCATGCCGCGCCTGCGCGACTATGGCATCGCCGCCGTGCTGCTGCTGCTGCCGGTGGCGCTGATCGCGCGCCAGCCCGATCTGGGTACGGCGATCCTGGTCCTGGCGGCCGGCTTCTATGTGATCTTCTTCGCCGGATTGTCATGGAAGATCATGGCCGGCATGGTGGTCGCCGGGCTGGCGGCCGCGCCGCTGGCGTGGAACCTGCTCCACGATTACCAGAGAAATCGCATCATTACGCTGTTCGACCCTGAAAAGGATCCGCTAGGCAAGGGTTTCCACATCATCCAGTCGACCATCGCGATCGGCTCCGGCGGCATTTTCGGCAAGGGCTGGCGGGAGGGCACCCAGGCCCAGCTCGAATTCATTCCCGAGCGTCATACCGACTTCATCTTCGCCGTATTCTCGGAAGAATTCGGCCTGTTCGGCAATCTGCTGCTGCTGGTGCTCTACGCGCTGCTGATCGGCCGCGGCTTGATGATCGCCGCCAATGCGGCGACGCTGTTTTCGCGCCTGCTGGCGGGCGCCGTGACCATGATTTTCTTCACTTATGCCTTCGTCAATATGGGCATGGTCTCGGGCATCCTGCCGGTAGTCGGCGTGCCCCTGCCGCTGATCAGTTACGGCGGGACGGCACTGGTGACGCTGTTCATCGGCATCGGCATACTGATGTCGATCCACGGCCACCGCATGCTGGTGCAGAAATGATTCAGAACCCTTCACCACAGAGGCACAGAGACACAGAGGAGGCACAGAGCACTTCGATATCTGTTCAATTGCTTTTCTCGCCTGGCTTTCCCTCTGTGCCTCTGTGTCTCTGTGGTAGAGCTTTTTCGCTTCTACTCCTCCTCGCCGCCTGCGGCACGCAAGCGCCGCGGCCGGTGATCGATCGCGCCGCGACGCCCGGCGTCGCCGTGCTGCCGGCGCCGACTCCTGCGCAGACGGCCAGGAAGCCGGCGCCGGCCATCAAGTACAGCGGCGGCTTCTACCAGGACGACGGCCCCGGCGACCAGGTGCCGCAAGACATCGACGCGATTCCCGACGCCGTGCCGCGCGCCGAACCGCTGCACCGCTTTGCCAACAATCCCTACTCGGTGCTGGGGCGCGACTACGTGCCGCTGCGCACTCCGGCGCCCTACAAGGCGCGCGGCATCGGCAGCTGGTACGGACGCAAGTTCCACGGCCAGAAAACCTCCAGCGGCGAACTCTACGACATGTACGGCATGACCGCGGCGCATCCGACGCTGCCGATCCCGTCCTATGTCCGCGTCAGCAATCCGGCCAACGGCAGATCGGTGGTGGTGCGCATCAACGACCGTGGCCCCTTCCATGCCGGGCGGCTGATCGATCTGTCGTGGACCGCGGCCTACAAGCTCGGCTATATCGGCGATGGCAGCGCACTGGTCGAGGTGGAAAGCGTACTACCCGGCCAGGCTCTGGCCGTTGCCGTCCCGCGAAGCGGAGAGCCTGGTACGCAAAGCGCGCCAGCGCCGGCAGTGGTCGAAGACCCGATCGCGCAACTGGCGGCAGCGGAGCCCGAACCGGTCTTGCCGCAGGTGCAGGATACGCGCGGACACTTCATCCAGTTGGGCGCCTTCGGCAATCGCGACAACGCCGAGGCGCTGCGCGCGCGACTGGCGCGCGAGCTGGGCGGTCTGGCCGCCAAGCTGGTGATCCAGTCCGCCGGCAAGCTGTTCCGCGTCCAGCTCGGGCCGTGGCCGGACGCCGCCGCGGCGCAGTCGGCAGGCGGACGCCTGCGCGAAAGCCTCGGCATGCTACCGGTCATCGTGCAGCGCTAACCCGCCCCCGTCCGGCCATCGCGCGGATAGCGTTTCCGTCGCAAGGATCGGGAACATATCGCCTGGATACCGTTTCCGCCGCAAGCATCGGGAACATATCGCCTGGATACCGTTCCCGCCGCAAGCATCGGGAACATATAATTCGCACTCTTTGCCACAGCGATTGCCGATGCGATTCCTTGCTTTTTTCCTGGCGCTGCTGCCCCTTGCCGCAAGCCATGCCCAGCCGCTTTCCGTACCGACGCTGAGCGCCCGCGCTTGGTTGTTGATGGACTACACCACCGGCCAGGTGCTCGCCGCACAGGAGGCCGACACGCGACTCGAACCCGCGTCGCTGACCAAGGTGATGACCACCTATCTGGTGGCCGACGCCCTGGCGCAGAAAACCCTGTCCCTGCAGCAAGCCGTCACGGTTTCCGAACGTGCCTGGCGCACCCAGGGTTCGCGCAGTTTCGTCCCGGTGAACAAGGCGGTGGCGGTGGACGATCTGTTCAAGGGCATGGTGATCCAGTCCGGCAACGACGCCTCGGTGGCGCTGGCGGAAGCCATCGGCGGATCGGAGGATGCCTTCGCCGCGATGATGAACCGCACGGCGTTGCGCATGGGCTTGAAGGATACGAATTTTCTCAACGCCAGCGGTTATTTCGAAGGGCCGGCGCCGAATCACTATTCCACGGCGCGCGATCTGGCCCGGCTGGCCGCCGCGCTGATCCGCGATCATCCGGAAACCCATGCCCTGCATGCGACCAAGGAATACACCTACAACGGCATCCGGCAACACAACCGCAATCGCCTGTTGTGGGCCGATCCGACCGTGGATGGGCTGAAAACCGGCCATTCCAACGCGGCCGGCTTCTGCCTGATTGCCACCGCCAAACGCGGCCCGCGCCGGCTGATCTCCGTGGTGCTCGGCACTGCCTCGGAAGAAGCCCGTGCCCGCGATTCGCTCAATCTGCTTAACTGGGGCTTCACCGGCTTCGACGCGGTGAAGCTTTACGACAAAGGGCAGGCCATTTCGCAACTGAAGGTCTTCAAGGGCGTGCAAAACCTGGTCAAGGCCGGGTTTGCCGAAGACTTCGTGGTCTCCGTGCCGCGCGGCATGGCCGACAAGCTCAGCGTGCAGCTGGTCAGCCGGCAACCCCTGGTTGCCCCCGTCGCCGTCGGCAGCGTGGTCGGCACGCTCAAGCTGACGGTGGGCGGTCAGCCTTGGGGCGAGTATCCCGTCGCGGCGCAGGAGACGGTTCCCGTGGCCGGTTTCCTGGGCCGGCTGTGGGACGACATCCGGCTGTTCTTTCAATGAGCGCACGGGTCTTTCTCAATGGTCAGTGGCTGGCAGCGGGCGACGCCCGGGTCTCTGTCATGGATCGCGGCTTCCTCTTCGGCGATGGTGTGTATGAGGTGATCCCGGTGTACTCGCGGCGGGCCTTCCGCCTCGAACAGCATCTGGCCCGCCTGCAGAAAAGTCTGGACGGCATCCAGCTGGCCAACCCATATCGGATCGACGAGTGGGCCGCGCTGGTGACGCAGCTTGCGCGCGAGGCCGAGTGGGAAGACCAGTCGATCTATGTCCAGGTCACGCGCGGGCCGATGGCGGTGCGCAACCACGCCTTCCCCGCAGAGGTCACGCCCACTGTGCTGCTGCTGGCAGAGCCGATGAGTGTGCCGTCGCCCAGCCAGCGTGAGCAGGGCATCACCGCCGTATCCGCGGCCGACATCCGCTGGCTGCGCTGCGATCTCAAAACCACGTCGCTCTTGGCCAACTGCCTGCTGCGTCAATTCGCCGTGTCGGCCGGTTGCGCCGAAGCGGTGCTGTTCCGCGACGGATTTCTCACCGAAGGTTCGGCCTCGTCGATCTTTGTCGTCAAGGACGGCGTGTTGCTGGCGCCGATCAAGAACCACCTGATGCTGCCCGGCATCACCTACGACGTGGTGCTCGAACTCGCCGCGCAACACGGGCTGGCGCACGAAGTGCGCGACATCACCGAGGCGGAAACGCGCGCCGCCGACGAATTGTGGATGTGTTCGTCGACCAAGGAAGTGCTGCCGATCGTCCGGCTCGACGGCGCAATAGTCGGCGCCGGCGGCACGCCGGGACCGGCATTCGCGTGGATGTACGACTGGTACCAGGAGTTCAAGGCGACGGTGATGCGGGCGCCGACATGACGCGGCCGACGCTGCTCGAATTCCCCTGCGATTTCCCGCTGAAGATCATGGGCGCCAGTGATCCCGGCTTCGCCCAGGCCATCGCCGCGGTCGTGGTGAAACATGCGCCGGACTTTGACGTCGCCTCGATCGAGATGCGACCCTCCAAGGCCGGCAACTATCTGTCGCTGACCTGCACGGTGCGCGCGGTTTCCCAGCAACAGCTTGATGCGCTCTATCTCGAACTGACGGCGCACCCAATGGTGAAGGTAGTGCTGTGAGCGGCGTAGCAGGGGCCCCGGGCAGCGGGGATGCGTGCCTGGCGAGCAGCACTGCGAGCCGACAGGAAGGCCTGTCGAGCGTCAAGGGCGGCGCCGAGGCGATGCTGTGAGCGGCGTAGCAGAGGTGATGTCGTGATCCTGCGCCGGCTGGGCCGCGTCGACTATGCGCCGACCTTCGCCGCGATGCAGGAGTTCACCGCCGCGCGTGACGAAAACACGGTCGACGAACTCTGGCTCTGCGAGCATCCGCCGGTATTCACCCAGGGCCTTTCGGGCAAGCCGGAACACCTGCTCAAGGACATCGGCATTGCGGTGGTGCAGATCGACCGCGGCGGCCAGATCACCTACCACGGTCCCGGCCAGGTGGTGGTCTACCTGCTGCTCGACCTGCGCCGGCGCGCGCTCAAGGTGCGCGACCTGGTGCGGCGCATCGAACAGGCGGTGATCGATCTCTTGGCTGACTATGGCGTCACGGCGGCGCGCCTGACCGGCGCCCCCGGCGTCTATGTCGGCGCCGCCAAGATCGCCGCCCTCGGCTTGCGCGTGAAACACGGCTGCAGCTATCACGGCGTCGCGCTCAACGTCGCCATGGACCTGACGCCCTACGACGCTATAAACCCTTGCGGTTACGAGGGAATGGCCGTGACGCAGCTCTCCGATCTGACCGGCGAATGCGATACAGTGAAGGTCGGCGAGGCGCTCGCCGCACATCTGGCCCGGCAACTGGAACAAGAGATCACATGACGACCAAACAGAAAGGCGAAGCCAAGACGGCGCGCATCCCGATCAAGGTGGTGCCTGCTGCAACGACCTTGAAGAAACCCGACTGGATCCGCGTCAAGGCCGGCAGCAGCGCCGGCCGCTTCGGCGAAATCAAGCAAATCCTGCGCGAACATCATCTGCATACAGTGTGCGAGGAAGCCACCTGCCCCAACATCGGCGAATGCTTCGGCAACGGCACGGCCACTTTCATGATCCTCGGCGATCTGTGTACTCGTCGCTGTCCATTCTGCGACGTCGGCCACGGCAAGCCCCTGGCGCCGGATGCGGACGAGCCGGAAAAACTCGCGCGCACCATCGCCGCGATGAAGCTCAAGTACGTCGTCATCACCAGCGTTGATCGTGACGACTTGCGCGACGGCGGCGCCCAGCACTTCGCCGACTGCATCGCGAAAGTGCGCGAGTATTCGCCGGGAACCAAGATCGAAGTGCTGGTGCCGGACTTTCGCGGCCGCCTCGACATCGCGTTGGACATTCTTGCCGCAACGCCGCCCGACGTGATGAACCACAACATGGAAACCGTGCCGCGCCTTTACAGGCAGGCGCGTCCCGGCGCCGACTACGACAACTCGTTGCAACTGCTGAAGGCCTTCAAGGCGCGCGTGCCGGGCGTGCCGACCAAGTCGGGCCTGATGGTGGGCCTCGGCGAAACCGACGAGGAAATCCTCGCCACGCTGGGCGACCTGCGTGCCCACGGCGTCGAGATGCTGACCATCGGCCAATACCTGGCGCCGTCAGGCCATCACCTGCCGGTGCTGCGCTATGTGAATCCCGATGTCTTCGCCATGTACGCGCGTGAAGCCGCGGCCATGGGCTTCACCCACGCCGCCTCGGCGCCGCTGGTGCGCTCCAGCTACCACGCCGACATGCAGGCGCATGGTGCCGGCGTCGTGTGACCCGGGCGCCGGCGGCTATTTGAGAAAGTAGCCCACTGGCAGCAGTCGCAGGCCAAAGCGCTTCTCGATGGCGCCCCACAGTCCCTGGGGCAGCAGCATCGCGAACAGGAGCGCGGTGGCGCCAAGGCCGATCATGTACCAGACGCCCGTGGCGCCAAACGCCGTCTCGACCGCGAAGAAAAGCACGGCACCGAGGATGGGGCCTTCAAAGGTGCCGATACCGCCGACCAGCACCATGAAGATCATATAGGCCGACCACTGCACGCTGAAGTAGGTCTTGGGCTGAAAACTGATCGTAGTGGCGACCCACAGGGCGCCGGCCAAGGCACAGCCGAAGGCGGACAGCAGAAACAAGGTGCGCTTGGCGGCAAAGACCCGCACGCCCACCGAGGCGGCGGCTTCTTCGTTGTCGCGAATGGCCTGGGCCGCTGTGCCCAGGCGACCACGCAAGAGAAAGAACATGCCCCAGGCCAGGGCGGCCATGGATGCCAGGGCCGCCCAGTAGGTGTAGGACCGGCGTGCCTCGGCATCAAAACTGTTGAGGGCGATGAGCGAGGTGCCGGTCTCGCCCTGGATCAGGGGATCGAGATTCACCAGCAGGTGCACGAACTCGGCCACCACCCACATGCCGATGGCAAACTCCCCACCCTTGAGCCGCAGCATGGCCTGGGCCATGGGCAAGGCGGCGACGGCAACCAGCAGCGCACCGAGGGCCAGGGCAGGATAGACCGGGAAGCCGGCATCGGCCAGACGGATGGCCGCATACGCACCCAGGCCAAAGAAGGCTTGCTGGCCCACGGATATCAGTCCGCCGTAACCGGCCAGGGAATTCCACATCAGGGCCAGGATGCCGTAGATACACAGGGTGGTCAGCCGCTCCACTACGTTGGCACCGAAGACCAATGGCACAGCAACGAGCAGCAGTTGGGCACCAACCACGGCGGCCACCGAGGCCACGGACAGGGGCGTCCAGCGGTGGATACTGAGCGGGGATGGGTTCATGCCTTGGCTCCCTTTAAATTGCGCCAGCGGGTCGCCAACGCCGGCCCGCCATAGACGCGGAACACCAGGATGGCGAGAAAGACCCCGTGGCCGGCGAGTAGGAAGCCCTGGGGATTGATATGGGCACCGACGCTCTGGGCGATGCCGAGGATCACGCCGCCTGCCAGCGTGCCCCACAGGGAACCGGCGCCACCGATGACCACCGCCTCGAAGGCGAAAATCAACTGCGAGGGACCGGCGTAGGGATCGAAGGTGGCACGCAGGGCCATGGCCAGGCCCGCCAGGGTGACGGTAGCCAGGGAAATGGCCGTGGCGATGCCGTAGATGCGGTGCGTATCCACGCCCACCAGGCCGGCGGCATCCGCGTCCTCGGCGGCGGCGCGTATCCGCCGGCCCAAGGTCGTGGCGGAGAGCATCAGTTGCAGGCCGCCCAGCACGGCCAGGCTGGTGGCGAACACGAGCACGGCCAGTTGCCCGACGAAGATATCGCCGGGCAAGGCCCAGCTTTCATAGGCCAGGTCGCCGATGTAAGGGGCCAGGGACCGTGTGTCGGCGCCGAAACCCTGGAACAGCGCGTTGTCCACCACCGTGGCCAGGCCGAAGGAAGCCAGGATGGGCGTCAGCGCGCCACCGCGCAGGCTGCGGGCAAAGACCAGGCGATACAACAGCCAGCCCAGGAAGGCCATCGGCACCATCACCACCGGGAGCATCAGGAAGGGATCGAGCCCATAGCGATCGGCCAACAGCCAAAGCGCAAAGGCAGCCACCACCGCCAGGCTGCCGTGGGCGAGGTTGATGATCCGCATGACGCCGAATAGGAAGGAAAGGCCGGCGGCCAGCAGCGCGTAATAGCCGCCGAGCAGCAGGCCCTGGAGCAGGGCGTTGGTCATGCTGCCTCCCGCGTGCCGAAATAATGGGCCATGACCTGTTCCCGGCTCATCTCGTCGGCCCGCCCGGCGGCGACAATGCGGCCTTCGAGCATGCAAAGGATACGGTCGGCCGTGGCCAGGGTCCGTCCCAGGTCCTGCTCGACGAGGATGAGGGTGACCCGCGCATCGATCAGGATGCGCAGGGAGGCATACACGCCGTCCACCGCCTTGGGGGAAAGGCCGAGGGAAATTTCGTCGAGCAAGAGGATGCGGGGATTGGCCATCAGCGCCCGCCCGATGGCGACGGCCTGTTGCTGGCCACCGGACAGATCTCCGGCGCGCCGACGGAGCAGGGGCTTGAGCTGGGGAAAGGCATCCAGCACCCGTGTCACGCTCCACTCGCCCGGACGGGCGGCACTGGCGCCTACGTGCAGATTTTCCTCGACGCTCATGGTCGGAAACAGGCGGCGCCCCTCGGGCACCAGGGAAATGCCGGCGGCCACCCGGCGATGCGGCGGCTGGCCGGTCACCTCCACGCCGTCGAAGACGACGCGACCACGGTCGGCGCGATGGGCGCCGGCGATGGTTCGCAACAGGGTCGTCTTGCCGGCGCCGTTGGCGCCCACCAGCGCGACGATCTCGCCCTCATCCACGGTGAAGTCGATGCCGCGCACCGCCGGCAGTTGACCGTGGGAGGCGGAAAGGTTTTCCACGTGCAACAGACTCATGCTAGGCGACTCCCATATAGGCGTCGATCACCCCGGCATCGGCCAGCACGGCCCGCGGCTCGCCGTTGGCGATGACTCGACCGGCGTCCATGCAGACCAAGCGGTCGATGACCTGGAGCAACATATGGACGATGTGTTCGATCCAGACGATGGCGACGCCGCGAGCGCGAATCTCGCGGATGATGCTCACCAGCTCCGCCGCCTCGCCGTCAGTGAGACCGCCGCCGATTTCATCGAGCAGCAATACCTGCGGCGCGGTGGCCAGGGCACGGGCCAGTTCCAGGCGCTTGCGGTCCAGCAGGCCGAGGGTCTCGGCCCGGCGGTTGGCCAGGGGCGTCATGCCGGAAAGGGCCAGGGCATCGAGGCTGCGCACCTGCGCCTCGGCGCCGGAAAAGCCGCCGCCGTGGGTGGCGGCGGTCATCAGGTTCTCGATCACGCTCATACCGAGGAAGGGGCGCGGCACCTGATGGGAGCGTCCCAGTCCCAGACGGCAGCGCTCGGCCGCATCGAGGCGGCTCACCTCGCCGCCGCCATAGCGCACCGCGCCGACGGTGGGCCGGTAGGCCCCCGCCAGCACGTTGAGCAAGCTGGTCTTGCCGGCACCGTTGGGACCGACGATACCCACCGCCTCGCCCTCGCCAACGGCGAAGTCCACTCCGTCCAGCACCGTCAGCGCACCGAAGCGCAGGCCCACGCCCGCCGCAGACAATAACTCGGGCATCCGAATTTCAACTGTATGAAATCAGTTTGGCGCCGACCGGCACCTTGGCATCATCGGCATTGGAGGTGATGACGAAGTCGAGCTTGTGCTTGGCGCCCGGCTTGGCCTTCACCCACTGCGCGCCGATGATGGGCGTGACCGCCACGTTGGGCACCGGCCCCTTGGTGAAGTCCACCTTGCCGGCCATGGTGTCGGTGTTCAGGGTGCCCAGGGTTTTCGCCAGGCCCGCCTTGTTCTTCGGATCGGCAGTGGTTTTCAGCGCGGCAAAGCCGGCATCCAGCAGGGCCATGGTAGCGCCCAATTGCTGCGTCCATTGCTTGCCGCTGGCGGCTTCGTAGCCGTCGGCCAGGGCCACGCCGGAGAGGCCCGTGAGCGGCGACGTGTAGGGGAAGTGCTTGTGCCAATAGGCGCCGCCGGCCAGGTTGAAGCCGAGATTGCCCAAGGCTTCCATGGTGGAAGGGAAGAGACCGGTCTTGGCCAGTTGGGCGATCTTCACCGTCTTCGTATAACCCTGCTGGGCCGCCTGGCGCCAGAAGGTGGCGAAATCCGGGGGGATCGGGAAGGTGTTGAAAATCTCGCACTTCTCGGCCTTGAACCTGGCGATCTGGGCGGTGTAGTCGGTGGTGCCGTTCTCATAGGGGCCGGGATCGACGATGGTGAATCCGGCTTTCGCCAGTTCGGGCGCGAGATTGGCGCGGATGGCATTGCCATCGGCATCATTGGGGTAGAGCACGCCCACCTTGCGGTTGGTCGGGATCAGGTTCCACTGGGCGGTATAGGCGCGCACGAAGCTGCCGACGCCGAAGGAGAAATGGAAGCTCCACTTGTAGGGCGAAGGCGCGCCTGGCTTGGCGCCGCGACCGAAATACCACGCTTCCCAGGGCATCACCGAGGACAGGCAGGGCACGCCGGCGGCCTCGCAGGCGTCGGACACGGGATTGACCACCTCGGGCGTCGAGATGGCCAGCATCAGGTCCACCTTTTCTTCGTTGATCAGGCTCTTGGCCAACTGGCTGGCGCGGGAGGGGTCGGACTGGGTATCCCGATCAATGATCTGCACGGCATATTGCCTGCCGCCGCTGCTCAAGCCGGACGCCAGCGCCTTGCGGACGAGGGTGAGCACATGCGGGTCGGTCTCGCCGAAGCTGGCCAGGGGGCCGGTGCGCGGACTGATGAAACCGATCCTGAGCGTGTTTTTCGGGTCTGCGCCCTGCGCCCACAGCGATCCGCCGGGCAGGGCCAGGGCCAGTCCGGCGGCGCCGGCAGCGCGGATGAATTCCCGGCGGGAGGGGCCTTCTCCGGTGGAATCGACAGCGTGGGTTGCGTTGGCTTCTTGCATGGTGTTTGTCTCCTCGTGGTGTGTTGTGGTGATTCAGCCCATGCGAACGATGGGCTTGATGGTGCGTCCGCTTTCCGAATCGTGGATTGCCGCGTTGATGTCGGCGAAGTCGTAGAACTTCACCATGCGGTCAAAGGGGAAGCGGCCCTGGCGATAGAGATCGATCAAGGTCGGGATGAAAAGCTCGGGTTCCGATTCACCCTCGACGATGCCCATCAGCCGCCGTCCGCCGCTCATGAAATGCACCTCGTCCAGCGTGAACTCGCTGCCCAGGGGCGATGCGCCGAGGATGCCGCAGGTACCCCGTGGCGCCAGCGCCAGCACCGCCGCCCGGATCACCGGCGCCAGGCCCGTGGTGTCCAGCGCAAAATCCAGACCGATGCCGGTGAGCTTCATCAACGCCTCGGTGGCGTTCTCCTTGCCGGAGTCGATGACGTGGGTGGCGCCCACTTCCCGGGCGAAGGCCAGGCGGTCGCCATTGAGGTCCACGGCGACGATGGTGGTGGCCCCCACGGCGCGGGCCGCCATGATGGCGGAAAGCCCCACCGAGCCGGCGCCGAAGACGGCGAAGGACTTGCCGACGCCCACCATGAGCGCATTGATGACGGCCCCGGCGCCGGTCTGCACGCCACAGGCGAGCGGGCCCATGAGCTCCAGCGGCACGTCCCGGGGCACCTTGACGACGTTGCGCTCGTGACACAGGGCATGGGTGGCCCAGGAGGACTGGCCGAAGAAATTGCCGTGGATGGGCGCGCCGTTCTGCGACAGGCCGCTCGAACCATCGGCGCGGGTGGCGAAGAAGTTGCGGGGAAAAAATTCCAGGCAGTAGGCCGGGGCATGGTCGGCGCAGCTCGGACAGCCGCCGCAGGAGTTGAAGCTCATGACGACGTGGTCGCCCGGCACCACCTTGGTCACATTGCCGCCGACCTTTTCGACGATGCCGGCGCCCTCATGGCCAAGCACCACCGGCTGGGGTGTGGGCAGGTGACCATCGCGGACCACGATGTCGGTGTGGCAGACGCCGGTGGCGACCACCTTGACCAGGATTTCGGATTCCCGGGGGTCTTCGATGTCCAGTTCTTCGAGGGCAATCTTCTTGTCACGGGTTACGGCAGCGCGGATTTTCATGGTCTCCTCTTTAACGTGAAATACGCGGTTCGGAGCGCCCCGTGACCCACGAGCGCAGCGAGCAAACTGTCACCCTCGCCCGGGCGAGGGCCGGGGAGTGGGGGCGACTAATTCGGCTTTTGCGTCGTTTCATGATCAGGGGTGCAGTCGGCTCGCATGAAAGTTACTTCGGCGTGCGGTGCTCAGTTCAACTGGAAGGCCTGCCGCAGGCAGTCTTCCATCAGGGCCCAGGCGGCGTCGGCCGGGGCCTTGGGGCCGATGTGGGTAAAGGCGTGGTCGGCGCCGGGATAGACCTCGTGACGCACCGCGACGCCGGCTTCCATGAGCCGCGCGGCATAGGCATCGCCCTCGTCGCGCAGGACGTCGTATTCGGCGGTGATGACGAGGGCCGGGGGCAGGCCACGCAAGCTCTCCAGCGGCGCCAGCAGGGGCGAGACACGCGGATCGGTGGCCTGTGCCGGCCGGGGCAGGTAGCAGTCGTTGAAGAGATTCATGAGCCCCGGCGTGAGCAAGGGTTTGGCGATGCGCGCCTGCTTGGCCGTGGTGGGCGTCGCGGCGTCGGTATAGGGATAGTCGAGTATCTGCAAGCAGATCTTCGGGCCACCTCTGGCCTTGGCCTCGGCCACCACATGGGCGGTCAGGTTGCCGCCGGCGCTGTGGCCGCCAACCGCAATGCGACCGGCATCGATGCCCAGCTCGGCAGCGTGCTCCGCCAGCCAGTCCACGGCCGCATAGCACTGGTCTGGCGCCACCGGGAAGGGGTGCTCCGGCGCCCGCGCATAGTCGAGATTGACCACCACGCAGCCGACCCGCGCGGCGATGCGCCGGCAGAACACGGCGTCGTGCTCCGGCAGGCCGAAGACGAAGCCGCCACCGTGGATGTTCACGAACACCGGCAAGGCGGCACCTTCGCCTTTTGCCGGTCGGTGAATCAGCGCCCGCACCGGTCCCGCAGTCGTGGGCAGGATGCGTTCTTCGTCGCGGCTCTCGCCGAGGCCGTCGACCGGATAGCCGATCTTGGTCAGGATGAAATAATCGAAGACGAAGCGAACGGCTTTCGCCTTCCAGCGGCGCAGGATGCTCATGGTCGCGTTCTCCGTCTCGACTCAGAACGGATAACGCGGCGGCGTGTCCTTGATGGTCACCCATTGCCACTGGGTGAATTCATCGAGGTCGGCGATGGAGCCGGCGCGGCCCCCGTTGCCCGAGCAGCCACGGCCGCCGAAGGGGTTGGTGCATTCGTCATTGACGGTCTGGTCGTTGATGTGCAGCATGCCGGCGCCGAGGCGGTCGCCGAGGGCCATCGCCCGGCCCACCGAGGGCGAGATGATGGCCGAGGACAGTCCGTACTCGGTGGTATTGGCCAGTGCCACGGCCTCGTCGTCGTTGCGGTAGGTGACGATGTTGGCAACGGGGCCGAAAACCTCCTCGTCGAAGGCTCTCATGCCCGGCTTGAGATTGGACAGCACGGTGGGTTTGTAGAACAGGCCGTCGTAGGTGCCGCCGGCCTCCAGCTTGGCGCCGGCGGCGATGCTGTCCTGGACGATGCCATGCACCCGCTGCACCTGGCGGGCGTTGATCAGCGGCCCGAGGGCCACTTGCTCCGTGGCCGGATTGCCGACGGGCAGGTGGCTGGCTTTTCCCGCCAGGCGGCGGATGAATTCCGGCGCCATGCTTTCATGGACCAGGATGCGGCCGGAGGCCATGCAAATCTGTCCCTGGTGCAGGAAGGCGCCCCAGGCCGCGTTGGACACCGCCAGATCGATGTCGGCGTCGTCGAGCACGATCAGCGGGCTCTTGCCACCGAGCTCCAGGGCCACCTTCTTCAGGTGGCGGCCCGCCAGTTCGCCGACGCGGCGACCCACGCCGGTGGACCCGGTGAAGCAGATCATGCCCACCTTCGGGTCGGTACACAAGGCCTCGCCGGCCTCGGCGCCGCCGGGCAGCACCTGGAGCAGTCCGGCCGGGAGCCCGGCCAACTCCAGGGCACGGGCGATCAGAAAGCCGCCGGTCACCGGGGTTTGCGGATCGGGTTTGAGCACCACGCCGTTGCCGGCGGCGAGTGCCGGCGCCACGGCGCGCAGGGAAAGAATCAGCGGGAAATTGAAAGGGGAGATGACGCCTACCACGCCATGGGGCACGCGACGCGCCAGGGACAGGCGTCCCGGCGGGCTGGCCAGGGTGACGCCCTGCGGCCCGGTGATCAAGCCCGCCGCCAATTGGAAAATGGTCGCCGCCTCGCGCACCTCGTGCATGCCCTTGAGCACCAGGCCGCCGGTTTCCCGCGCGATCCACAGGCCCAGCGCATCGGCCTGCTCCTCCATCAGCCGGGCCGCCTTGAGAAAAATCGCGGCCTTGTCGCGCGGCGGCATGGCAAGCCACTGCTTCTGGGCCACCGCAGCCGTGGCGGCGGCGATGACAATGTCGCTTGCATTGCCGAGTCCCACGGTGGTGAGCAAGTCACCGGTGGCCGGCTCGCGCACTTCCTGGCTGCCGCCGTGACCGTCGACCCAGCCGCCCGCGAAAATTTTCTTGTCCCAGATGCCCGTGTCCAGAATGTTTGCCGTCATTTGCGAATCTCCAAGTTTCATGGTCCAGCCCGGTTGGGCGCTTGGGCTTCGCTTCGCAAGCCACGTGCCTGATTTTTCGCCACCGCCACTCATGCAGTGCAACAAACTGCTTTTGCCCTGATTCAGCATCCGTCGCCTGGCCCGGACAGGCGGCGCTTATGTCGCGTTGCAATAAACAGAATGAAGCAGCAATCATCACGATGTGATCAAATTGTTTTTGATCAAGCGATTTCATTTTCATCAAATGAAGAAAAAAATTTCCCTGGCCGAAGTCTCCCGCACCACTGGTGCCATGCTTGCCAGCGGCAACATTCGGGACCTGGACGACACCGCGCGGCCAACCCTGCGCGACCTGACCGAGTGCCTGTATTTCTCACCCGGCGATGGCCGCATCTGGCTCGACAACCAACGCATGATCCTTCTGCACAACGCCGCCTTCGGCGCCTTGCGGCGGGAACTGATCGACGGCATGGGCATGGAACGGGCCCGTGGCGTGCTGACGCGCACGGGCTACGTGTCCGGTGCCCGCGACGCGGAACTGGTCCGTCAGCAGTGGCCGGACGCGGAACCGATATCCGTGCTGGCCGCCGGCACCCGGCTGCACGCCATCGAGGGCATCGTGAAAGTCGAGCCGGTGCACATCACCTACGACGCGGTGCGGGGCAGCTACAAGGGCGAGTTCGTCTGGCACAACTCCAGCGAGGCCGACGAGCACATCGCCGCCTACGGCATGGCCACCGACGCGGTGTGCTGGATGCAGCTCGGCTATGCCATCGGTTACGTCACCACCCTGACTGGCAAGCTGATCGTGTTCCGCGAAGTGGAGTGCCGGGCCATGGGCTCACCGGTCTGCCGGGTCATCGGCAAGCCCGCCGAGGAATGGGACAACGTGGAGGAGGATCTGCGCCACCTGAACGTGCAGGACTTCGTCGATGCCACCGGCTACGGCCGCGACGGCATCGCGCTGGCCCCCTTGCCCGAGGAGGTCGAGGACGCCGGCAACTCCTCTCCCCTGATCGGTGTTTCGCCGGCATTTGCCGCCTGCTGCCAGCGGCTGCAACGGGTGGGGGCGACCCGCGCCACGGTCCTGTTCGTTGGCGAATCCGGCACGGGCAAGGAGCTCTTTGCCCAGATGTTGCACGGCATCGGCGCCCCGACGGATGCTCCCTTCGTTTCGATCAATTGCGCGGCGATTCCCGAAACCCTGGTCGAGGCCGAGCTCTTCGGCGTCGAGCGGGGGGCCTACACCGGCGCCACCCAGGCCCGGCCCGGCCGCTTCGAGCGGGCCGACGGCGGAACCCTGTTCCTCGACGAAATCAATTCCCTTTCCCTGGTAGCCCAGGGAAAACTGCTGCGAGCAGTCCAGACCGGGGAAATCGAGCGGGTCGGCGACACCCGTGTGCGCCGCGTAGACGTGCGCCTGGTGGCGGCATCCAACATCGACCTGCGGGAGGAAATCCGGGCAGGCCGATTCCGCGAGGACTTGTTCTTCCGCCTCAACGTCTTTCCCATCCACATCCCGCCGCTGCGCGAGCGGCGCGACGACATTCCCCTGCTGCTCAACCATTTCCTGCGCCACTACAACCAGCGCCATGGCCGCGCTGTCGCCGGCTTCACCATACGCGCCATGCGCGCGCTGCTCACCTACGGCTTTCCTGGCAACGTCCGGGAATTGCAGAACCTGGTGGAGCGGGGCGTCATCGCCGCGGAGAACGGTGCGTCCATCGACCTGGCCCATCTGTTCATCAGCGGCGAGGCCCAGAACTCGCCCCTGTTCTCGGTTTCCGACCAGGGCAACCTGGCCACCGAGCTTGCCCAAGCGGCGGACGACGAAGCACCGGACCTGTTCCGGATACTGGCCCGCGTTGTTGGCCAGGCGAATACGGACCGCTTGTCGATCGACTCCGTCGAGCGCGCGCTAATGAAATTGGCCGTCGAACGCGCCAAGGGCAAGCTATCCGTTGCCGCCCGCCTCTTGGGGCTCACCCGGCCACAATTGGCCTACCGGATGCGGAAGATGGGCCTGGACCAAGCCTGAAGACGCTACATGTCGTCGACACTGACTGAAGTCGGCGCTTGCTCAGGCCGCCTTGCGCCCCTTCAATTCCTCGCGAATCACTTGGCGAACAGTTTCGGCGATATCGGCGGTTTGCAACGAGGACTTCAAAGTCTCGTTGATCAGCGTCTGGTAACCGCGCTCTCCGGCCATGTGCTTGAAATGCTCGACGAGGGCTGCATCGAGGTAGAGCGTTACCCGCTTCTTCGGCAGGACGACACGGCCTGCGGCGCGCTTGCGGAGCATCAGCTTCCCGTCATCGATGTCGGTCTGGGTGATCGGGGTATCGTCGTCAAATGTTGGCGTAGTAGATTTTTTCTTCATGGCGTTCTGCCTTTCGCATCGAAATCACCCGAATTTCCTCATCGGTCTCGGCGGTAGCAATGACTACCACGTGTCCGCGCAGCAGGCCCAAGGTGATGAACCTTTGTTCCACGTAGGCAAACCTCCGATCTTCGAAAGTGATGCTTGTCGGGCTTTCGATCACCTGCGGCGCATCCTTGAAGTCGTAGCCATGTTTCTTCAGGTTGGCCGCTTGCTTCCTCGGATCGTGGGAATAGCGCATCGGATAAATGTATGTATATTTGTCCGTATAGTCAAGCGGCTCGGCAGATCAGCGGTTTCGCGCACACGAGCCGCTAATCCGCACCCGGCGTCCGCACCCGATGCCGCAGCCGTCCGACGATCAACGCCGCCGCGCCGGTGGCGAGCAGGTGCTTCAGCGTATGGCCGGTGACGGCGCCCAGCGCGGCGGCGATTTCATGGTCGTTGAGTTCGGCGAACTTGGCGACGACATACAGTGCCAGGGCGGCGCCAAAGGCCAAGCGGTCGGCGCCGGGCATACGGTAAATCGATTGCCAGAGCGGGATCAGCAAGATGGGCAGGGCCTGCAGCAGCAGATAGGGGCGCAGGTCGCCCTGGCCCAGCAAGTCGGTGATATACCACCAGCCGACGCTGGCGAGGCCGGCGAGCGCCAGCCAGGCCGCCAGGTTGCGGCTATTCCGCTGATGAACATCACCCCAGACGCCGGCCAGCAGGCCGCCGCAGGCCACTGCGATCGGCAGGCGGTCCCAGATCAGGCGGGCATTGTCCGGGGCCAGGTGGTACCAGGACGAACCCAGGGCGGTAAACAAAAGCCCGATCAGGAACAGCCGGTAACCGGCCCAACCGGAGCGGATATCCGGATGCCGACTGGCCGAGGCAAGTCGCTTCCAGCCCCAAAGCGCTGTCAGGGCAAATCCGAGGTTCGAGATCACGTCGGCGAAGTGGGGAATGCCGAGCACGACGTCCTGGTCGGCGAAGTCGTGGTAGCCGGCGGGCTGGGCAATCGGTCCGTGGAACACGGCGGCCGCAACCAACAAGGCCGTAAGGATCAGCGGAAGGTATCGGTGCAGCGGTTTCATGGCGATCTCCTGAGTGAATGCAGACCCAGAATGCAGGCGACCCGCTGCCAGGTAAACCGAAAACGCCGAAGGCGCATCGATCGCCACGAGAGGTATCGACCGACGATACCGGCGTGATGCCGAAGCTCCTGGCAAGCCGAAAGTCGGCGCCGGCGGCACGGCGTCTCGCGTTGCCTTACGGCTTGCCCAGCAGTGAAAACGGAAAATCGCGGATCGAGTCCGGCCGGATCATGTTGGCATGCTGCTCGCCGGCGGAGAGTTCCTTGACCCGGTCGGCGACCCAGAGGTTGAGTTCGTTGAGCGAGATGACGCCGTCGCGGTTGAAGTCGCCGCGTCCCGAAAGCCCTTCCACCAGGGCTTTGGTGAAGGCGCCGTTGTTCCATTCCGGACTCTCCTGCGAGGTCTCCTGGCCGGTCGATGAGGCGAACACCACGACGCCGTTCTCGGCGCTGGTCAGCTCATTGACCAGGCGGTTGATGTCGCCCAGGGCGCGCTTCTTGCCGGTGCCCAGCACATTGCCGGAATGGCAGGTGTCGAGGAAGGCCAGCACCTTGGAGGGCAGCGACTGGAGGGTTTCGACGATATCGACATTGGAGATCGCGGTGCTGCGCAGACGCGCCACGTCCGAGTTGTTGGGCAGGAAGTAATACTGGCTGATGCTGTCGTTGACGCCATGTCCGGCAAAGAAGACGACAGCGATGTCGTTGGCGGTGACTTCGCGGCGCAGCCAGTCCATGCCGTCGATGATGCTCTCGCGGGTGGCCTTTTCGTCGGTCAGCAGGCGCACATCGACGGCGCGATAGAGCTGCCCAGCCTGGGTGCGCAGCGCGCGGGCAAAGTCGGTCGCGTCCTTGGCCGGATAGTCCAGCGTCGGCACGCGCGCGCTCTGGTACTTGGCGACACCCACCACCAGGGCATACAGCCGCGGCCGCAGCTGCGCGCTGGCGACCGCGCTGCCGTCCGCCAGCCGCTCATGCAGGCGAATCTTCGCCGGTTCCCCGGCAATCCCGCGGCTTTCGGCGATCAGCGCGATCTCGACTTCGTCCTCGGGCAGGGGCACAAAAATCTGCCCGCTGGTTTCCTCCTTGCCGTCCTCGATGGCCAGCGCCAACGCCGTGCCGGCAGGGCGGCCATTGACCAGCGCGCGCACGCGCACGGCGGCATCGCCGGTGGGTACGCGCAAGGCGAATGACAACTGCGCAACGAGCCCCTCCTTGCCGCTCTTCTCCTGCGTCGAGACGATGCGCACCTGCGGCGGCAGGCGGTCGCGCATGGCGCGGCCGAGTTCCAATGCGCGACCAACTTCCGCGTCCTGTGCCATGCGGTCGGTCTGCGTCAGGCTGCGCGTGATTTCATCGGGATTGTGGAACAGGTCGCGAAACCGTCCGGCGCCATAGAACAGCGCCTCGCGGTGGCGGTCGCGATTGACGTGCCAGCCGACCAGCGTTTCGCCCTCGGCCGAGGCATCGTAATGCCCCAAAGGTGTCCAGGTCGTCCAACTGCGCCCCGCCAGGCTGGGGAAAAATGACAGCAGCTTCTGGCCGTCAGCCAGCCGCAGCCAGCGAATCACCCCGGCTTCATCCTGCGACAGCGCGAGCCCTGCTTCATCGGCAATCGCCACGGCGATGCTGCGCGCCTGGTTGTGCGTTTCCCACTGCCGGCGGCACTGTCGATCAAAGGCGATGACGCTGCTTTCGGTGCCGATGACGAAACCGCGTCCGCGCGGATCGATGGCCAGATTCTGCGCCACGGCATTGCCCAGATCGAGCGGCTTGCCGCCGCAGAGCACTTGCCGGCCCAGGCGCCAGTTGCGCACTTCGGGCGCCCCGTCGGTCAGCGCCGGGCGCAGGGCGTCGGCGCGCTTGGCGCCTTCCCACGGCAGCAAGGTCCGCCGGTCGAGCGAGAACACATAGCGCTTGGTGCCGGCATTGTCGTCGCTGTAGGCCACGGTCCTGCCGTCGGGCGAAACGCGCAGCCCGCCGGGACGGTTGTCCGAATCGATGGTGGCATTGTCGATCGCTACCTTGAGCCGGTCCTGGCTGTCGAGCGCAATCACCGTTGCCGACGAGGTGCCGACATAAATCCGGCCGTCGCGGCCGCTGAGCATGGCCAGCGCGTCAAGCTGGCCAAGTTCGATGGCGGTCGGCGCGGCGTTGCCGCTGGCAGGCCACTTGAACAGACGATTGGCGCTGACCAGCGGATTGAGCCGGCGTCCCGCGCCGTAAAGGTAGCTGCCGCCCTGCGACCACGCCAGGGTCAGTTCGCCGAAGTGGTTGGGCGCGATGCCCAGCTTCACCTGGCTGATGCGATGACGCAGGGACAGGTCGTCGGTATCGAGCAGGTCGACCCGGGCGGAATCCTGGTGGGAGACCGCCAGTGTCCGTCCGTCGGGCGACAGCGCGCCCTTGTGGAAAGCATCGCCTTCCGATTCCCTCATGCGGTTCAACTGCAGTCCGTTGTATTGCAGTACGACGCGCTGGCACACCGCATACAGCTGCTGCGTGCTGTCGAACTCCGCCCACTGGCAGGGCGTCTCGGTCGCCGTTTCGCGCAGCAGGACAAGGCTCTTGGCGTCGTAGATGCGCAGCCCGCTGGCGCCGGCGATGCGCTCCGGGCCGAGCTCCGGAACGTTGTCCGAGCCATAGGCGACGGCGAGGTAGCGCCCGTTGTTCGAGTAAGCGAGGTGATGCACCCTGCCCGGCAGGCCTTCGAGCGTGCGGGTCACGATCTTTTGCACCGGGTCGAAGAAATAGATCAGGAAACTGCTCCGCTTGAGATGGTCGCTGGGGCGCGAGAAGAACGTCAACCCCGAGGTCGCCAGCAGCTTGCCGTCCGGGCTGTAGGCCATGGCGTAAGTGGTCCCCGCGCCGCGTCGTCCGGCCGGCGGTCGCAGGATATCCAGAGGTTTGCCGCTGGACGGGTCCCACAGGCGTACGGTGCGATCGATGGAAGCGGTGGCGAGTTGCTTGCCGCGCGGGGCCAGGGCCAGCGCATGAACGGCGCGCAAATGCGCTTGGGTTTCGATGCGCAGTATCGGTTCCAGCGGGACGTGTGAGTAAGCATCGAGCACGAAGCGCAGAACCGCTTCCTTCGATTTGGTCTCGCCCGCGGCACGGCCGACCAGTTCGACTTCAACCGGAACCGGCGTGCTGAGCGTCGCCGTCGCGGCGGGAACCGCTGCTGCTTCCGGCTGCCCAAACGGCGGAAAGGAAACGCCGGCGCATCCACACAAGCCCAGCAGAAGTCCCAGCCCCGCCATTCGCCTCGTCACCATCGTGTTCCCTGAATCGCATCTCAATTGTTTTATCATACGCCGCTAAATGACCATGCTTGCCGCCAAGGACCCCTGGGTCGCCCGTCTGCTCGCCGACCCGATTCTGGCGCTGGCGCCCTATACCGAACTGGCGCGTCTGCTGCCTTACCTCGAAGAGCGCCCGTTGGCGCCGGGCGGGACACTCTACCGCGCCGGCGACCAGGCACAGGCGCTTTACCTGGTGCTGGCCGGCGATGTGTCGCTGACGCCGCCCGGCGGAACGATCCAGGTCGCGCCCGACGGCCGTGCCGGCGAAGAAGCGAGCAGCGAATTCGATACCCATCTCACCACCGCCAGCAGCATGGACGGCGCCACGCTGCTGATCTTGCCCCGCGCTCCGCTGCTGGCCTTCCTGGCGGCGCAGCCTTTGCTGCGAGCGCGCCTGACGCAGTCATTGACGCGCATCCTGGCCGGCGGGCGGCTGGCCTCCGACGCCGCGTCGAAGGCCAGCCCGATCCGGGCTGCCGCAAGCAAGCGCAAGGCGGTGAGCACCGCCGCGCTGGTTGGCTGGCTGGCCACCCTGTTGGCACCGGCGGCGGTGCTGTACATGGCTCCGCAATGGAATCTCGCCCTCCATGCAGGGCATTTCCTGGCCATATTCTCTGCCACCGTCGTGATGTGGGTGTTCAATCTGGTGGACGAGTACGTGCCCGGCGTGTTTGCCGTGCTGACCACGCTGGCCATGGGGCTGGTGCCGATCCCGGTCATGCTGTCTGGATTGGCCTCGGACGGTTTCTTGCTCGCCATGAGCGTCCTCGGCCTGGCTACGGTGATCGTCGCCTCCGGGCTGAGCTATCGCCTGCTGTTGCTGCTCTTGCTGAAGCTGCCGAACACACCGTTCTGGCATAACAGCGGCCTGCTGTTTACCGGATTCCTGCTGACGCCCCTGGTGCCTTCGATCAATGGCCGCGTCGCCCTGCTGACGCCGTTCTACCGCGACATGCTGGAAACCCTGCGTCTGGAGTTCAAGAGTCCGGCAGCCAACCGTCTGGCCATTTCGACGTTTGTCGGTGCCGGCTTGCTTTCGGCGGTATTTCTCAGCAGCAAGTCGGTCAATTTCGTCGTCTTCGGCCTGCTTTCCGATCAGGCGCAAGACCAGTTCCAGTGGCTGGAATGGCTGAAAGCCTCCGCCGGCACGGCGGCGGCACTGTTGCTGAGTTATTTCCTGGCAGCCGGACTGTACTTCCGCAAGCTGCCCAAGGCGGCCCTCTCAAAGCCGCAGGTGGCGGCGCAATTGAGTCTGCTGGGCCACATGAAGGACCGCGAATGGGCAGCCGTCGGCGGCGTCGCGCTGTTCATGCTGGGCGTCGCCACCACCAGCCTGCACGCCATCCAACCGCCCTGGCTGGGCCTGGCCATTCTCTATGGCCTACTGCTGTTCGGCTCCCTGACCAAGGAGGAATTTCGCGAAAAAATCGACTGGCCCTTCCTGCTCTACCTGGCCGGCATCGTCGGCCTTACCGCCGCACTCAACCATCTTGGCTTGACGCGACTGCTGGCGGACAAATTGCCCGCGCTGGGCGAGATCATGCGCGGCAGTTTCCCTCTGTTCGTGCTGCTCCTCGCTGGAGTGATTTTCATCATTCGCCTGGTGGTGCCGATCAGCGCCACCATCGTCATCCTGGCCACCCTGTTCATGCCGGTCGCCGAGGCGCACGGCGTCAATCCCTGGGTGGTCG
>Ga0156014_1050_pt1 | contig 46003 bp, 43 predicted proteins | sample RifCSPlowO2_02_FD_107668 | JGI IMG/M metagenome (GOLD analysis project Ga0156014, IMG submission 107668) | Rhodocyclales bacterium RIFCSPLOWO2_02_FULL_63_24 | reverse complement strand
CATGTAACTTTTTCCTTAATCAAAAACGAACGAATCGGCCACCGCTGCGGGCTGCAAAACACCGCACCCCGGCCGGGGCATGTTTGAAGTTCAAAGTCGGAATAGCAGAGGGGGCCAAGCGGCGATTCAGAGGAGCTGCAATTTGACAGACTGTGAGACGACCGTAGGTCACTGCGGGGGATTTTGAACTAAACACGTTTCGCGTTTTACGCACATTGTCAAGCAGCGTCAACAACTTTCGATGTTGCAACGCACATGCCCGGCTCTTGCATATTCGGCAGCGATCCCAAAATACGGTTGCATCGGCACCCTATTCCCCTCTTTTTTCTGGTGTTGAACTAGGAAGGAATCACATTAGAATCCAACCATGGTTACACGCAAGCAAGTCGGACCGGAAGGCGACGCTGCACTGGCACCGGAGCAGAGCCGCACCAAGCCGCCACCGATGTACAAGGTTTTGCTGCTCAACGACGATTTCACGCCGATGGATTTCGTCGTAGTAGTGTTGGAGAAGTTTTTTGGTTTGTCGCGTGAGCAATCGACGCAAGTCATGCTCAAGGTGCATCGCGAGGGCAAAGGCGCTTGTGGCGTGTATCCTCGCGATGTCGCTGCGACAAAAGTTGAGCAGGTGAGCGCATTTTCACGTCGGCACCAGCACCCGCTGGCTTGCGTGATGGAGGAAAACTGATGATTGCCCAAGAACTTGAAGTCAGCTTGCACATGGCCTTTGTCGAAGCCCGGCAGAAACGCCATGAGTTCATCACCGTCGAACATCTGCTGCTGGCGCTATTGGATAATCCCTCTGCCGCCGAGGTATTGCGTGCCTGCGCGGCCGATATCGAAGGCCTGCGCAAGGAGTTGCTGACTTTTATCAATGAGCATACGCCGACGGTAGCCGGCAGCGACGAAATTGACACGCAACCGACGCTTGGTTTCCAGCGCGTGATACAGCGCGCGATCCTTCATGTCCAGTCCTCGGGAAAGAAGGAAGTCACTGGCGCAAACGTGCTGGTGGCCATCTTCGGCGAGAAGGACTCGCATGCGGTCTTTTTCTTGCAGCGCCAGAACATCACGCGACTTGACGTGGTGAATTTCATTTCGCACGGCATTACCAAGACGCCACAACCACGGGGCAAAGAAGAACCGGCAGAAACCGAGGTCGAAGCGCAGGAAAAAGGCGGCGCCTTAGAAAATTTCACGCAAAATCTCAATCAACTGGCGCTGACCGGCAAGATTGACCCCCTGATAGGCCGCGACAAGGAGTTGGAACGGGTAATCCAGACCCTGTGCCGTCGGCGCAAAAACAACCCGCTGCTGGTAGGCGAGGCGGGCGTAGGCAAGACAGCCATCGCGGAAGGGCTTGCCCGCCACATTGTCGAGGGACGGGTGCCGGAGATTCTCGCCAATGCCACCGTATATTGTCTTGACATGGGCGCTCTCCTGGCGGGAACCAAGTATCGCGGCGACTTCGAACAGCGCCTGAAGGGTGTCCTCAAGCAGTTGGCCGACAACCCCAACGCCATTCTGTTCATCGACGAGATACACACGCTGATTGGCGCCGGCGCGGCGTCGGGCGGCACCATGGACGCCTCCAATCTGCTCAAGCCCGCCTTGTCGTCCGGCGCTCTGAAATGCATCGGGGCGACCACCTACACCGAGTTTCGCGGCGTATTCGAAAAGGACCATGCACTGTCCCGGCGCTTCCAGAAGGTCGATGTCAATGAGCCCTCGGTAGATGAAACGGTGTCGATCCTGCGCGGCCTCAAGTCACGCTTTGAAGAACATCACGGCGTCAAATATTCCGCCGCCGCGATTTCCAGCGCGGCGGAACTGGCGGCCAAGTACATCAACGATCGCCACTTGCCCGACAAGGCCATCGATGTCATCGACGAGGCCGGCGCAGCGCAGCGCATCCTACCGAAATCGAAACAGAAGCGGACCATCGGCAAGCTCGAAATTGAAGACATCGTCGCCAAGATTGCACGCATCCCGCCCCAGCACGTTTCGGCGGATGACCGCTCGGCGCTGAAGAATCTCGACCGTGATCTGAAAAACATGGTGTTCGGCCAGGATGTCGCCATCGAAGCCTTGGCCAAGGCGATCAAGATGTCGCGTTCGGGGTTGGGTGACCCGCAGAAGCCTATCGGCTGCTTCTTGTTCTCCGGCCCGACCGGCGTAGGCAAAACCGAGGTCGCCCGCCAGTTGGCCTATGGCATGGGGATCGAACTGATCCGCTTCGACATGTCCGAGTACATGGAGCGCCACGCCGTGAGCAGGCTGATCGGCGCACCTCCAGGATATGTGGGCTTTGACCAGGGCGGCCTGCTCACGGAAGCCGTGACCAAGAAGCCGCACGCGGTGCTGCTGCTGGACGAAATCGAGAAGGCGCACCCGGAGGTGTTCAACATCCTGTTGCAGGTGATGGACCACGGAACCTTGACCGACAACAATGGCCGCAAGGCGGACTTCCGCAACGTGGTGATCGTGATGACGACCAACGCCGGCGCCGAAGCCCTGCAGAAAACCAGCATCGGCTTTACCGCCAACAAGGGACAGGGCGACGAAATGGCCGACATCAAGCGCATGTTCACGCCTGAATTCCGCAATCGACTGGATGCAATCATCTCCTTCCGCGCGCTCGACGCCCAGATCATCCTGCGCGTGGTGGACAAGTTCCTCATGCAACTCGAAGGCCAGCTCCACGAGAAAAAGGTTGAGGCCATTTTCACAGACGCCTTGCGGGCCTGGTTGGCTGAGAAAGGTTTCGATCCGTTGATGGGTGCGCGACCAATGGCGCGCCTGATACAGGACACGATCCGATCCGCGCTGGCCGACGAACTCCTGTTCGGCAAGCTGGTTCATGGCGGCCGCGTCACCATTGACCTCGATGAGCACGAGAAAATCATGCTCAGCTTCGAAGAGACTGCCAGAACACCCACGGTGACATCGGCAATCTAGTTTAGATTCGCTGCCAGGCGCGTCGAAGGCGCGCCCGGCTATCCATTCCTCTCGCATACATTCCCTATGGATTTGCTTACCACCGACCTCTGCGACGCACATGAAGACAAGGTCCGCGTCGTCGAACCGATGTTCAGCAGCTTTGGCGGCCGCGCGGCCTTTTTTGGCCGCATCGCCACGCTTAAGCTCTTTGAAGACAACTCGCTGGTCAGAAAGACGCTGGAGTCTCCGGGCAACAATCGCGTGCTGGTAATCGACGGCGGCGGCAGTTTGCGGCGGGCCTTGGTGGGCGATCAACTAGCCGCACTGGCAGTGAAGAACGGCTGGGCCGGTATCGTCGTCTATGGCTGCATCCGGGATTCCCGCGCGATTGACGAGATGGACATCGGCGTATTCGCGATCGACACCCATCCGATGAAGACGGTAAAGAAAAATGTCGGCGAGGCAGACATCCCGGTGACTTTCGGCGGCGTCACATTCACCCCTGGTGAATGGCTCTATGCGGACGAAGATGGCGTCATCGTCAGCGCCACCGCATTGCATTAGACCCCATCTTATATAAGACATATATCAAAGAAGTTCCGGATCGTTTCGCTATCGCGGAATGGTTCTCGTATTGTGAAATTAACAATACAATATACTGTTTAAGAACAATAAAAAAAATTCTCAAGTCTTATATAAGACTATTGCTGCAACGCAAAATCCTCTTTATACTGTCGTCACTGCTCCCGCTTGGAGCATCCCCTTCGACAACGACCCTACAGAGGATTGACCATGACCGATCGCAAAGCACAAGTCGCAGCCCTGGAAAAGGACTGGAAAGAGAACCCCCGCTGGAAAGGCGTAAAGCGTGGTTACAGCGCCGAAGACGTGGTGCGCCTGCGCGGTTCCGTGCAAATCGAACACACGCTGGCCAAGCGCGGCGCAGAAAACCTGTGGGCCAAGGTCAATGGCGGCGCCAAGAAGGGCTACGTCAATGCCTTTGGCGCCATCAGTGCCGGGCAAGCCATGCAGCAGGCCAAGGCCGGTCTCGAAGCCGTCTATCTGTCGGGCTGGCAGGTCGCTGCCGACGGCAACACGTCCGAAACCATGTATCCGGACCAGTCCTTGTATGCCTACGACTCCGTCCCCACCATGGTCCGCCGCATCAACAACACCTTCAAGCGCGCCGACGAGATTCAGTGGAGCCGTGGCATCAATCCGGGTGACAAGGAATACATCGACTTCTTCCTGCCCATCGTGGCTGACGCAGAAGCCGGCTTCGGCGGCGTGCTCAACGCCTTCGAACTGATGAAGAACATGATCGTCTCCGGCGCCGCCGGTGTGCACTTCGAAGACCAATTGGCGGCCGTGAAGAAGTGCGGCCACATGGGCGGCAAGGTGCTCGTCCCCACCCGCGAAGCCGTTGAAAAGCTGATCTCCGCGCGTTTCGCCGCCGACACCATGGGCGTGCCGACCATCATCCTGGCCCGTACCGATGCGGAAGCCGCGAACCTGATCACCAGCGACTACGACGACAATGACAAGCCCTTCATCACCGGCGAGCGCACCCAAGAGGGTTTCTATCGCGTCAAGAACGGCCTTGAGCAGTCGATCAGCCGTGGCATCGCCTACGCGCCCTATGCCGACCTGGTGTGGTGCGAAACCGGCGTGCCGGATATCGGCTTCGCCCGCGAATTCGCCCAGGCGGTGCTCGCTGCCTGCCCCGGCAAGCTGCTGTCGTACAACTGCTCGCCGTCCTTCAACTGGAAGAAGAACCTCTCCGATTCGCAAATCGCCTCGTTCCAGGAAGAACTCTCGGCGCTGGGCTACAAGTACCAGTTCATCACCCTGGCCGGCATCCATATCAACTGGTTCAACACGTTTGAATTTGCTCACGCCTACGCCCGTGGCGAAGGCATGAAGCACTATGTGAACATGGTGCAGGAGCCGGAATTCAAGGCTCGCGAGCAAGGCTACACCTTCGTCTCGCACCAGCAGGAAGTCGGCGTCGGCTACTTCGACGACGTCACCACCGTGATCCAGGGCGGCTCGTCCAGCGTCAAGGCGCTGACCGGCTCGACCGAGGAAGAGCAGTTCCACTAAGCTACAAGCGGACAGCGCTCAAAAATGCCGCACCGGGAAACCGGTGCGGCATTTTTTATGTCCGAGTCCCTCTGGGCGAGGACGGTATCCCCTGGCGGGATATGTCCGAGTCCCTCTGGGCGAGGACGGTATCCCCTGGCGGGATATGTCCGAGCCCCTCTGGGCGAGGACGGTATCCCCCCGTGGGATGGGTTAGAGTAGGCACCTGATTGGCCAGCGCAAACCGTTCGGATTTGATCCATTGATGACCGCTCAGCTCCCCAGGAAGGTCTTTTCGATGTTTTGGTCGGTACTCCAGATTGGTCTGATGATTTATCTGGGCGTGATGGCCCTGATCTATTTCAAGCAGGATTCGCTGGTATTCCTGCCGGAAATCGATCGCGACTTCCGCGCCAGCCCGACGGATATCGGTCTGCCATTCACCCCGCTGCAGCTGGCCACCGCGGATGGCGAAAGCCTCGACGGCTGGTTTGTGCCGGCCGACGCCAAACGCAGCGCACGTGGCCTGGTTGTCTTCTTCCACGGCAATGCCGGCAACATCGGTCACCGGCTCGACTATCTGCGCATGTTCCATGAGCTCGGGCTGGCGACCCTGATCATCGACTACCGCGGTTACGGTCTCAGCAGCGGAAACCCATCGGAGCAAGGCACTTATCTCGACGCCGAAGCCGCCTGGCGCCACGCCACGCAAGCGCTCGGCTTCCCTGCCGATCGCATCGTCGTCTTCGGCGAATCGCTGGGGGGCGGGGTAGCGGCAAAGCTGGCGACGGCAAACCGTCCCGCCGCACTGGTGCTGGCTTCGACCTTCACCTCCGTGCCCGACATGGGAGCCGACCTGTATCCCCTGCTGCCGGTACGACTGCTGGCGCACATCCGCTATGACACCCTGACACGACTATCGCAGATCGCTTGCCCGCTGCTGGTGATCCATAGCCGCAGCGACGACATCATCCCCTATGCCCACGGCCGCCGTCTGTTCGACTCCGCCCGCCCGCCCAAGCAATTCCTTGAGATCGAAGGCGGCCACAATGACGGCTTCGTCTTCGGCAAAGATGCCTGGGTCAAACAACTCGACGGTTTTCTGGGACAGGCTCTGCCTGATCTGCGTCAGCCGGCCGCGACTGCCCAATAGGCTGGATCACGCCAGGTTGCCTTGAGCAGATCGATGAACAGCCTCACCCGCAACGGCAGATGCCGACGTTGCGGCACCACGGCGTGGATCCCCACCGGCGGCGCGGCGAACTCATCCAGTACCGTCACCAATCGCCCCGCCGCGATATCGGCGCCGACTTCCCACAGCGAGCGCCACGCCAGCCCCTTGCCGGCCAGGGCCCAGTCGTGCAACACCGCGCCGTCGTTGCACTCGAGGCTGCCGCTCACCTTCACCACCCGCACCTCGCCCTCCACGCGCAGCGTCCAGCCGCGCTGCTGGCGCAGCGACAGGCAGTTGTACTCGCCGAGCAAAGTCGGCGCCGACGGAACGCCGACTTTCGCGATGTAGTCCGGGCTGGCGACTATCACGCGCCGCATCTCGCCGAGACGGATGCTGATCAGGCTCGAATCCGCCAGATCGCCGATGCGGATGGCGCAGTCCACGTTCTCATCGACCAGATCGACCAGCCGATCCGACAAGTCGAGGCGCACCGTGACTTCCGGGTTGTCTGCGACGAAGCGTGTCAGCAGCGGCGCCACGTGGCGCCGGCCGAAGCCCGCCGGCGCCGAGATCTTCAAATGCCCACCGGGCCGAATGCCGCCCAGACTGACCGCGCCCTCCGCATCCGCCAGTTCGCGCAGGATGCGCTGGCAATCCTCGAGAAAGGCGGCCCCCTCGAAGGTCAGCGAAATCCGCCGCGTGGTGCGCAACAGGAGCTTGACGCCCAGCCGTTCTTCCAGCGCATCGAGGCGCCGGCCGATGATCGCCGGCGTCACGCCCTCGGCGCGGGCGGTGGCCGACATGCTGCCGCGACTTGCGACACCAACAAAGGCAGAAATCTGCTTGAACTGATCCATTCGATACCATTAGTCAATAATCAATTGATCGAATCATAGCTTCTCCATCCAAACAGGCAAGAATAGAATTCAGACACCGTAGCAATCCCACATCAAGGAGTCACCCATGAGCCTGCCCGCCGGTATCCAGATCAACGCCCCCATCACGGCCGAATACGCCAAGATTCTTACCCCCGAAGCCATGGCGCTGGTGGCAAAGCTGCACCGCGCCTTCGAGCCACGCCGCCAGGAACTGCTCAAGGCCCGCGTCGCCCGCCAGGCCCGCATCGATGCCGGCGACATGCCCGATTTCCTGCCCGAAACCCAGCAGATCCGCGAAGGCGACTGGAAGATCGCGCCGCTGCCGAAAGCCCTGGAGCGCCGTCGTACCGAGATCACCGGCCCGGTCGAGGCCAAGATGATCATCAACGCCTACAACTCCGGCGCGGACAGCTACATGACCGACTTCGAGGACTCCAACAGCCCGAAGTGGGACAACCAGATTCAGGGCCAGGTCAACCTCTACAAGGCCATCCGCCGCGAACTCAGCTTCAAGAACGAAGCCGGCAAGGAATACAAGCTCAACGACAAGATAGCCACCTTGCAAGTCCGTCCGCGCGGCTGGCACCTGGACGAAAAGCATGTGCTGATCGACGGCCAGCGCGTCTCCGGCGGCATTTTCGACTTCGCCCTGTTCCTGTTCCACAACGCCAAGGAGCAGATCGCGCGCGGCGCCGGCCCCTACTTCTACCTGCCGAAGATGGAAAGCCATCTCGAAGCGCGCCTCTGGAATGATGTCTTCGTCATGGCGCAGGAAGCGATCGGCCTGCCGCAGGGCACCATCAAGGCCACGGTGCTGATCGAGACCATCCTTGCCACCTTCGAACTCGAAGAAATCCTCTACGAGCTACGCCAGCACAGCGCCGGCCTCAACGCCGGGCGCTGGGACTACATCTTTTCCTGCATCAAGAAGTTCAAGCGCAACAAGGATTTCTGCCTCGCCAATCGCGGCGCCATCACCATGGAAGTGCCTTTCATGCGCAGCTATGCGCTGGCGCTGGTCAAGGCCTGCCACAAGCGTGGCGCCCCGGCCATCGGCGGCATGAGCGCGCTGATCCCGATCAAGAACGACCCGGTGGCCAACGAGAAGGCGCTGGCCGGCATCCGTCACGACAAGACCCGCGACGCCAACGACGGCTTCGACGGCGGCTGGGTGGCCCATCCCGGCCTGGTGCCGATCGCCGCGGAAGAATTCCAGAAGGTGCTGGGCGAGCGCCCCAACCAGTGGGAAAAGCAGCGCGACGAAAGCTTCGGCCCCAAGGACTGGCTCAACTTCCAGCCCGAGCAGCCGATCACGGAAACCGGCGTGCGCAACAACATCAATGTCGGCATCCATTACCTCGGCAGCTGGCTGGCCGGCAACGGCTGCGTGCCGATCCACAACCTGATGGAAGATGCCGCCACGGCAGAGATCAGCCGCTCGCAGGTGTGGCAATGGGTCGTTAGCCCCAAGGGCAAGCTCGACGACGGCCGCAAGGTCACCGCCGACATGGTGCGCGGCTTCATCCCCGAGGAGTTGGCGAAGGTCAAGGCCACCGTCATCGCCCAGGGCGAGAAGACCGAAACCTACGATCAGGCTGCGAAGATTTTCGAAGAGATGTCGCTCGCCGACAACTATCCCGAGTTCCTTACGTTGCCGCTGTACGAGGCGATGGACTAGGAAAAGCCGCGCCGGCCAAGAGTCGGTGCTGGCGGTACGGTGACAAGAGCGGCGCACGGGATAACCCCTGCGCCGTTTTTCTTGCAATAGTGCTTTGTCTTATTGCAAATTTCACAACTTCGTGCAATAACGCCATTTCTTATTGCACGAAACACATCATGAAACGCGGACTCACCGGCAGCTATGACATCTCCACGGCAGGCGGCGAAACCTGCCGCGCCTTCGTGCCCGCGTCGCTGCCGCCCGATCCGCCGCTGGTCTTTTCACCGGAGCTTCAAGAACGACTGGATGCAGCCCTGCTTGCCCTCGGCAGGCTCGACAGCATCGGCGTCCTGCTACCGGACACCGCCGTCTTTCTCTATAGCTATGTGCGCAAGGAAGCCGTGCTTTCCTCGCAGATCGAGGGCACCCAGTCCTCTCTCGCCGACCTGATGGTCTATGAGGCCGACGGCGCGCCTGGCGTGCCGCTGGACGACGTGCAGGAAGTGTCCTGCTACGTCGCCGCACTCGAACATGGTCTCGGCCTGCTGCGCGGCGGTCTGCCCATCTGCCTGCGGCTGATGAACGAAATGCACGGCAAGCTCATGGCCCACGGTCGCGGCGCAGGCAAGTCGCCAGGGGAAATCCGCCGCAGCCAGAACTGGATCGGCGGCGCCCGCCCCTCCCGCGCCGCCTTCGTGCCGCCACCACCGCAACGACTGGCGGAATGCCTCTCAGCGCTCGAGCGCTTCCTCAACGACCAACCGCAGCGACACACGCCCCTCGTCAAGGCCGCTCTGTCCCATGTGCAGTTCGAGACCATCCACCCCTATCTCGATGGCAACGGCCGCCTCGGCCGGTTGCTGATCCCGCTCATCCTCGTCAATGCAGGCATCTTGCGCGAGCCGCTGCTCTATCTTTCGCTGCACTTCAAGACCCACCGCGAAACCTATTACGAACTGCTGCAAACCGCCCGCGAGCAAGGCGACTGGGAGGAATGGCTGTGGTTCTTCGCCACCGCCGTCGCGGACTCGGCCAATCAGGCCATCGCCACCGCCCGCGCCCTTACTGAATTGCATGCTACCGACCGCCAGCGCATCCAAGTCGAACTCGGCCGCCTCGCTACCTCGGCCCTGCTCGTGCATCACGCGCTCTACGCCCGCCCGATCAGCCAGATCGCCGGCATCTGCGAGCGAACGACCCAAAGCCCCAACACCGTCGCCAAGATGTTGGGCAAGCTGATCGAATTGGGCATCGTCTGTGAAATCACCGGCCAGAAGCGAGGGCGGATTTACAGCTACGCCGGGTACATGGAAATACTGAACCGGGAATCCAACCAACATTCCTGAAAGTCGGCGCTGGCGACACGGCGCTTCGCCGTGGCATACTCCGCTCCATGCACTTCAGCACCCTCATCCTGCGACGTCGATGCCTCCCGCTTGCTGCCGGGATGTGTCGTGCCGCCTGGGGAGATGCCCTGATCTAGACCGCGCACACCCGCTTTCCCGCAAAGGCCACGGCTCACCCCGTGGCCTTTTTTATGTCCGAGTCCATCAGGACGAGGACGGTATCCCCCGGTGGGATATGTCCGAGTCCCTCCGGACGAGGACGATATCCCCTGGTGGGATTTGTCATTTCCCGAGGAGCGACGCATGAACAGCCCAAGTACCGATGCCTTGATGTGGGTCACCGAGCGGCCCGACCTGATCTTTGTCGAAGGCCGCGGCTCGTGGATCACCGACCACCGCGGCAAGCGCTATCTCGATTTCGTCCAGGGCTGGGCGGTAAATTGCCTCGGCCACTGCCCGCCGCAGATTGCCGCCGCGCTGGCGCAGCAGGCGGCGACGCTGATCAATCCGAGCCCGGCGTTCTTCAACGAGCCGGCGGCGCGGCTGGCGCAACTGCTGGTCGAACATTCCTGCTTCGATCGGGTGTTCTTCGCCAACTCGGGCGCGGAAGCCAATGAGGGCGCGATCAAGCTGGCACGCAAGTGGGGACAGCAGCGGCGCAGCGGCGCCTTCGAGATCATCACCTTTGAGAACGGCTTTCACGGCCGCACCCTGGCGACCATGTCGGCCTCGGGCAAGCCCGGCTGGGACAGGCTTTTCGCCCCGCAGGTGGCGGGCTTCCCCAAGGCGCGGCTCAACGCTATCGATTCGGTCGCGGCATTGATCGGCCGCGATACGGTGGCGGTGATGCTGGAGCCGGTGCAGGGCGAAGCCGGTGCGATTCCGGCGACGGCCGAGTTCCTCCGCGCCTTGCGGGAATTGACGACGCGGCACGGCCTGTTGCTGATCGCGGACGAAGTGCAGACCGGCATGGGCCGCACCGGCCGCCTGTTCGCCTACCAACACGCGGGCATCGAACCGGACATCATGACCCTGGGCAAGGGCATCGGTGGCGGCGTGCCGCTGGCGGCGCTGCTTGCCCGCGAGGAGGTCTGCTGCTTCGCGGCCGGCGACCAGGGCGGCACCTACAACGGCAATCCGCTGATGGCCGCCGTCGGCATCGCCGTGCTGGAGACGCTGCTGGCGCCAGGCTTTTTGCAGGAAGTCGCGGCCAAAGGCGACTTCCTCGCCGCCGGGCTGCGCGCATTGAGCGAGGAATTCGGACTCGGCGACGAACGCGGTGCCGGCCTGCTGCGGGCCCTGCGGCTGGCCGACGAGCGGGCGCCGGCCTTGGTCGAGGCGGGACGCAAGCTGGCTGCCGAGGGTTTGCTGCTGAATGCGCCGCGCCCCAATGTGCTGCGCTTCATGCCGGCGCTGACGGTGAGCCGCGATGAGATCGGGCGCATGCTGGAAATGCTGCGCAGGCTGCTGGCAGCGCCTTAAGTATTTTGTCGCGTCTGCGGCCCGCGGTGGGCTTCAATCACTGCCCGCGCCAAGAGTCGGCGCTGGCGGCACGCCGAAAAGCTGACGAGGGAGATCGACAAGCGTCGCCGCCCATCGCCGGAAGACATTGGTTTCCACTGCAAATTTCAGCCACGAACACGGCCAGCAACGCGCTGCAATGCGACATACAGATGGATCAAACCAAAAACAACTTCGCCAATGGGGTAATCACTTTTTTTTACTCGCTCTATCGGACGCAGCCTGCAATAATCAGCCGGCAAACTAATAGTGACGTTAACCAATCGTTACACAGTGGGGGGGAGATGGGTAAGGCAGACGCAAACGCGACTTCGTCGCACGTTCGCGTTTGGCGTCCGGTCGACGCGTTGCGCACCTTGCCGTTTCCGTTGAGTCGAAATCAACCGTAGCGCCGGTCGCGGCCGACGGACAGTTTGGATTTGAACAATGGCGGACGAAGCTCAGAAGGCCGATTGCAAGGACGGATTTTTTCGGTGTCTCCTCAATCCACCGAAATGCTCCTTGTTGCGCATGATTGTGATCGGTGTCCTGGGCGGCATCATCATCTGGGGCGGCCTCAATACCGGCATGGAATGGACCAACCGTTCCGAGTTCTGCATGTCCTGCCACGAAATGACGATTCCGTTCGAGGAACTGAAAAAGACCGTCCACTACAAGAACCGCAGCGGCACGACGGTGCAGTGTTCGGATTGCCATGTCGCCAGCAGCAAGACTCCCACTGACTACATATTCAAGTCGGTACAGAAGCTGATGGCTGCCCGCGACGTAATCGGGCACATTCAGGGCACGGTCGACACGCCCGAAAAATTCGAGGCCTACCGCCTGACCATGGCCAAACGCGTCTGGGATCGCATGAAGGACAGGGATTCCAAGGAGTGCCGCAACTGCCACGATTTCAAAACCATGGATCCGGAAAAACAGAAGGATCGTTCGGTGGTCAAGCATGAAGGCGCGGTCCAGGATGGCAAGACCTGCATCGACTGCCACAAGGGCATAGCGCACAAAGCGGTGCACCACCTGCTGGAAAAGGAGCAGGGAAAAGTCGCCGCGGGCCAGGAAAGTGCCCCGCCGCCGCAAGCACCCGCGCAACCGGCCGCAGCGCCCGCAGCGGAAGACAAGGGCATCGCGCCGGCAACCCCGACATCCGCCGCAGTCGCCCCTGCTGCACCGGCGGCTCAAGCGGCTGCGCCGACTCAGGCGGCCAAGCCGGCGCCGAAGGCTGAAGCGGCGCCGAAGGCCGAGGCAGCGAGTGCCGCCGCACCGGCCGCCGCCGGCAGCACAATCACCGCAGTGGACTGGAGCAAGGTTCCGACGCGCCAGATCAAGGTGTTCTATCCCGGCCAGGCTGGCCTGGAATGGGTGATGAACAAGGCCGACCATTCATCCGCGACGGACATCAGCGAGAAGAAACGCGCCTGCGCCAAGTGCCACGAAGGCGATGCCAACGAAGTCGGCGCAGCCATCGTGGCCGGCAAACCGGTGGGCGTTTCCAAGACGGTGATGGAGCCGAATCCGCCCGCAGGCAAGGTCGGATTCATCCCAGTGACATTCCAGACGACCCATGACGACAGCAAGATCTATTTCCGCTTCGAATGGGTGCCGCCGAAGAATGGCGACAAGAAGATGGACCCGAAGCATGAAGTCAAGCTCGCCATGATGTTCGACGGCGGCGGCACGGTCGACGGCAGCGACCAGAACGGCTGCTGGGCCACCTGCCACGTCGACCTGCGCACCATGAAAGATGCCAAGGACGACAAGAAGACGAAATACATCATCGGCGCCGACCTCGCCGCCGGCAAGTTCATGGACCTGATCCAGTACCGCAGCGGCAAGGGCGAAAAGCCGGTCGACGGCTGGGTCGACAGCGAACGTCATATGGACGGCGGCAAGAGCCAACTCAAGGCCGAAGGCAAGAAGGATGGCAACAAATGGGTCGTGACTTTCGAGCGCAGCCTGGCTGGCGGCGGCAAGGGCAACCATGCCATCACTCCTGACAAGGTGTATAACTTCGGCTTCGCGATTCACGAGGACTACACCAGCGCCCGCTTCCACTATGTTTCACTGGGCTATCAGTTCGGTCTCGACAAGCCCAGTCCGGGAGTCAAGAACTATATCGACGTACAAAAGCAATAAGGCGGCAAAGGGGTTTTTGTAGGCAGTAAATTCGTCAAAACCAAGGAGGAACAAAATGATGATGAAGTGGAGAGGATGGGCGCTCGCTACCGGCGTCCTGGCGATATCCGCGATGGCACAAGCTGCACCGCCTTCAGCGGCGATGTTGTCGAACGCTTGCGCGGGATGTCATGGCACCAACGGCGGCAGCGCAGGCCCAAGCATGCCGACTTTGGCGAGCCAGTCGAAAGAAGCCATCGAAGCCGCGATGAAGAAGTTCAAGAGCGGCGAGCGTCCTTCAACGATCATGGGACGCTTGGCCAAGGGTTACAGCGACGCCGAGATCACCGCGATGGCTGAGTTCTTCTCCAAGCAGAAGCTCCATCCCACCAACCAGACCCTCGACAAGGCGAAGATCGCCAAGGGCGCCAGCCTGCAGGAAAGCAATTGCGGCCGCTGCCATATCGAGGACGGCAAGGAAGGCAAGGACGATACCCCGGTGATGGCGAGCCAGTGGCTGCCCTATATGCAGATGCAGATGACGGACTATCTGTCGGGCAAGCGCAAGATGCCGGAAAAAATGAAGGAGAAGGTCGATCCGATGTCCAAGGAAGACCTGGAAGCTCTCCTGCACTTCTACGCCAGCGTTAAATAAGGGAGAACACAACATGACTCTGGATCGCAGAAGTTTCCTCAAACTGGTGGGTGCCGGCGCCGGTGCCGCGGGTCTGCCGCTGATCGGCCGTGCCGCCGAACTGATGCCGAAAGCGGGCAAGCGCGTCGTCGTGATCGGCGGTGGCTACGGTGGCACGATCGCCGCCAAGTACATCCGCATGATGGACAAGAGCATCGAAGTGGTGATGATCGAGCGCAACGACCATTTCGTTTCCTGCCCGTTCAGCAATCTCTATATCGGCGGTATCCTCAAGGACCTCAATCCGCTGACCATCAAGTACGACAAGCTCGCATCGAATCACGGCGTCAAGGTGGTGCAGGCCGAAGTCACCGCGATCGATCCGGCGGCCAAGGTGGTCACGACCTCCAAGGGTACCGTCAGCTATGACCGTCTGGTTGTCTCCCCCGGCATCGACTTCCGCCTGGACGAAGTGAAGGGCTACGACGCCGCCGCCATGGAAAAAATGCCGCATGCCTGGAAGGCCGGTCCGCAGACCGTCCTGTTGCGCAAGCAACTGGAAGCCATGAAGGATGGCGGAACCATGGTGATGAGCGTGCCGCTCGCGCCTTACCGCTGCCCGCCCGGACCGTATGAACGCGCCAGCATGGTTGCCCACTACCTGAAGAAGAACAAGCCGAAGTCGAAGCTGGTCGTGCTCGATGCCAATCCGGATATCACGTCCAAGGGTCCCTTGTTCAAGAAGGGCTGGAAGGACAACTACGAAGGCATCATCGACTATCGTCCGGCCAAGAAGGTTACCGAGGTCAACGTCCAGGCCATGGCCGTGCTGGTCGAGGGATTGGAGGAAGTCAAGGGCGACGTCATCAACCTGATTCCACCCCAGCGCGCCGGGCAAATCGCCGTCGCCGCAGGTCTTGTCGGCGATGACAAGAAATGGTGTCCCGTCAATCAGACCACCTTCGAGTCGACCAAGCATGCCGGCATCCATGTCATCGGCGACGCCTGCGTTGCCGGTCCGATGCCGAAGTCAGGTTATTCGGCCAATTCCGAAGCCAAGGTCTGCGCAGCCAACGTAGTGGCGCTGATCAACGGCAAGGAGACCACGGACCTGTCGGGAATCAATACCTGCTACAGCTATATCACCGACAAGGACGCGATCAGCGTTGCCGCTGTCTATGCGGTGAAGGAGGGCAAGATCATTGCCGTGCCGAATTCCGGCGGCGTATCACCCGCCGACTACTCGGCGTCGAAGCTGGAGGCGATCTACGCCCAAAGCTGGCTGAAGAACATCCTCACGGAAATGTCGACCTGAGTTGCTTCAGTCGAAAACAACAAACCCCGCCACGAGCGGGGTTTGTTTTTTGGAAAACCGCTCAGGACGCTGGCGTTCTTCTACTGATGCCCGGTACTGCCAAAGCCGCCCGCGCCTCGCTCGCTGACAGGAAACTCATCGACCACGTTGAAGGCGACCTGCACCACGGGGACCACCACCAGTTGCGCCAGGCGATCCATTGGATTCAGCGTAAAGGTATCGTGTCCGCGATTCCAGGTTGAGACGAATACCTCGCCCTGGTAGTCCGAATCAATAAGCCCGACCAGATTGCCCAGCACGATGCCATGCTTGTGACCCAGGCCGGAGCGCGGCAGGATCATCGCCGCCAGACCCGGATCGGACAGATGAATCGCGATTCCGGTCGGGATCAGGATGGTTTCGCCCGGATGGATTTTTATCGCCATTTCGATGCAGGCGCGCAGGTCGATCCCGGCCGATCCCGGGGTGGCGTATTGCGGCGCGTAGTGAGCGTCCTTCAGGCGGACGTCGAGTATCTTGAGGTCAATGCTGGCCATGCTGTCTCTCCATCAAGGCGGCGATATGCGCGACGATGCCACGTGCCACCTCGGACTTGCCCGCCAGCGGCAGGACATGCGTACCGGCTGCATCGAACAGGGTCACCGCATTGGTGTCGCCGCCCAACCCGTCCTGCACCAGATTGCCGACCACCAGCGCGAGCTTCTTGGCCACGCGCTTGCCTTCGGCATAGGCCGCCAGATCCCGGCTCTCGGCGGCAAAGCCGACACAGAATGGTGCATTAGGCATCGCCGCCACTTCGGCGAGGATGTCGGGATTGGCGTCCAGTTCCAGCGCAAGACTGGCTGTACCCTTCTTGATCTTGTGCGCGGCCGCCTGCCGCGGCCGGTAATCGGCCACCGCGGCCACGCCAATGAACACGTGTTGTCCAGACAAAGCCTGCATCACCGCTTCACGCATTTGCAAGGCGCTTTGCACATCAACGCGATGCACACCGCGTGGCGCGCCGAGCGCGACCGGTCCGGCGATCAAGGTCACCTCCGCGCCCGCCTCTGCGCAGGCCCGCGCCAATGCAAAGCCCATCTTGCCGGAACTCGCGTTGGTCAGGCCACGCACTGGATCCAGGGCTTCGAAGGTCGGCCCGGCGGTCAGCAGCACGCGCTTGCCGGCCAGTGGCTTGGGTTGCAGGAAAGCGTACAGGTCGTCAAACAGTTCGTCGGCTTCGAGCATGCGCCCATCGCCCACTTCACCGCAGGCCTGTTCGCCATGCGCAGGACCGAGAATGCTTATGCCATCGGTACGCAGCTGTTCCACGTTGCGCCGCGTTGCCGGGTTTTCCCACATCTGGCGGTTCATCGCGGGAGCCACCAGTAAGGGGCAATCCCGCGCCAGGCACAAGGTGGAGAGCAGATCGTCGGCAAAACCGTGCGCCAACTTGGCCAGGAAATCCGCCGTCGCCGGGGCCACCAGCAAGGCGGCCGCGCCGCGGCTAAGCTCGATGTGCGCCATGCCGTTGTCCATGCGCTCGTCCCACAACGCCTGCCAGACGCGACGGCCGGTGAGTGCCTGAAAAGTCGCGGCACCGACGAACTGCGCGCCCGCCGCCGTCAGGGCAACATCCACTTCCGCCCCCGCCTTGACCAGCAGGCGCACCAATTCGGCCGCCTTGTAGGCCGCCACGCCGCCGGTCACTCCCAGCACAATGCGTTTGCCCTGAAATTCGTTCATGACATTAAAATCCTGCCCACAGGCAACCAAGCGGGGATTCTAAACCATGGCCATACGCGATTGGCCCGTAACCGAACGCCCGCGCGAGCGGCTGGTGCAGCAGGGTGCCGCCGCGCTGTCCGACGCTGAACTGCTGGCTATCTTTCTGCGCGTGGGCATTCGCGGCAAAAGCGCGGTGGATCTGGCCCGCGAACTGCTGGCAAGCTTCGACGGCAACCTGGCCAGCCTCGCCGCCGCCAGTACCAAGGAGCTCGCCCGGCTTCCCGGCATTGGTCCCGCCAAAGCGGCCCAACTCGCCGCCACGCTGGAACTCGCCCGCCGCTCGCTTGCCGGCCCCCTGAAGGAAAAGGATGCGCTGGCTTCGCCACAAGCAGTCCGCGACTGGCTGCGCCTGTCCCTCGGCAATCTGCAGCACGAGGTTTTCGTCGCCCTCTGGCTGGATGCCCAGAACCGGCTGATCGCCAGCGAGGAGCTTTTCCGCGGCACGCTCACGCAAACCAGCGTCTATCCACGCGAAGTGGTCAAGCGGGCACTGGCCCACAATGCCGGAGCGGTGATCCTGGCGCACAACCACCCGTCCGGCCTGGCCGAACCCTCGCGCGCGGACGAAGTGCTTACTTCTTCGCTGAAGCAGGCATTGGCGCTGGTCGAGGTCAAGCTGCTGGACCATTTCATCGTCGCCGGCAGTTCCACGCCAATTTCTTTCGCCGAACGCGGGTTGATTTAAAAAAGGGATTGAATTGTCAGGCGATTGTTTGTAAACTAGCCTGCTTTGCGAAATCAGCATTCAGGAGCACTACATGTCTCGCGTATGTCAAGTGACGGGCAAGGCCCCGATGGTAGGGAACAACGTATCCCACGCCAATAACAAGACCAAGCGTCGCTTTCTGCCTAACCTGCACAGCCGCCGCTTCTGGATCGAAACCGAAAACCGCTGGGTCAGCCTGCGCGTGTCAAACGCCGGTCTGCGCACCATCGACAAGAAGGGTATCGACGTTGTCCTCGCCGAGCTGCGTGAGCGCGGCGAGCGCGTCTAATCAGGAGAAAGCATCATGGCCAAGGGCGGACGCGAAAAAATCAAGCTGGAATCGACAGCCGGTACGGGACACTTCTACACCACCACAAAAAACAAGAAAACCACCCCGGGAAAACTCGAATTCCTGAAGTATGACCCGAAGGCGCGCAAGCACGTCGCCTATAAGGAAGTGAAGCTGAAGTAATTCGGCCGAGCGCAATAAAAACCCGCCTCCGGCGGGTTTTTTATTGCCTGGCAAATCCGCGTCAAACAGCGTAGCTGCGCAGGCGTCGCGAGAACTCCTCCAATTGGCGGATGCCGCTTTGCTCGGCACGGGCGACCCAGTCCTGCAACTGCTTCACCAACTGGTCGTGCGAGGCTGAGGAACGCGCCCATAGCGCCTCCAGATCGGCACGCATGGCATATGCCTTGGCCAAGGCCTCGCTTCTGGCAAGCAGGGCTGCCAGGCGCTCCTTCTGCGGTGCCGGCAACGCCGCTCCGTCTTCGCCCAGGAGACGCTTCATCATGCGGCCTTCGCGGGCATCGATCCGCAACTGGTCAAATTCCTCGGCGGCAAGCTGGCGCAGGGTCTTAAGGTATCGTCCCAGGACGTCATAACGATGCGTCACGACCGCCTGCAACATATCCAGATCGATCGCGGGTCGAATTGCGCCAAGCCGGGGAGTTGGTGCCACCTTCTTGACCCGTGCCATACCCAGCATCTCCATCAGGCGGATATATAACCAGCCAATGTCGAATTCGTACCACTTGTTCGACAGCCTGGCAGAGGTTGCAAAGGCGTGATGGTTGTTGTGCAACTCCTCGCCGCCGATCAGGATGCCCAGCGGAAAGAAATTGGTCGAGGCATCGGCGCAGGCAAAATTCCTGTAGCCCCAGAAATGCCCGATGCCATTCACCACGCCTGCCGCCCAGAACGGAATCCAGACCATCTGCACGCCCCAGATCAGCAGGCCAGGCCAAATACCAAACAGGAGCACATCGACGCCCAACATCAACACGATGCCCAGTTTGTGCATGGGCGCATAGAGCTTCCGCTCCAGCCAGTCGTCGGGTGTGCCGTGGCCGTAGCGCTCCATGGTGTCGCAATTGCGGGATTCCTTCACGTAAAGGAACACCCCGGCCCATAAGACGCGATTCAGGCCAAGTACCTGCGGACTGTGCGGATCTGCTGCGGTCTCGCATTTGGCGTGATGCTTGCGGTGAATCGCGGCCCATTCCTTGGTCACCATACCGGTAGTCAGCCACAACCAGAACCGGAAGAAATGGCTGGGAACAGGACCCAACTCGAGCGCACGATGCGCCTGATGCCGGTGCAGGAAGATAGTGACGCCGGCAATCGTGACATGGGTCAGCGCCAGCGTGACGAGAACATAGCCCCACCAAGGGAGATCAAGAATTCCGTAGTACATGAAAAACGCCTTTCGAGATCAGGTGGAGCATGGTCACCGGGTTGATGGTATCTCAGTGTCTTGCTTTGACGCGGACCGGCGCCTCGTCGGCAAGGCGGAAATCGATTTTGTTGGCTTCCATATCGACTCGCGTCAGCTGCACGCGGACGCGATCGGCAAGACGGAAGCGCCGGCCGCTGCGCTCACCGACCATGGCATGCAACTTCTCGTCGAAATGGAAATAGTCCTGGCCGAGTTCCGAGACATGCACCAGGCCTTCGACAAACACGCCGTCCAGCGCGACGAAGATGCCGAAGGGCACCACCGAGGAGATGCTGCCTTCGAAGCTTTCGCCGACCCGGTCTTTCATGTAGAAACACTTGAGCCAGGCCTCGACATCGCGCGTCGCCTCGTCCGCCCGACGCTCGGTCATCGAGCATTGAAGGCCGATTTCTTCCCACGCATTTGCCCCGCCCGCGGGCTCGTAGCGCCGTCCCGCCAGCGCCGACTTTATGGCGCGATGCACCAGCAGATCGGGATAGCGGCGAATCGGCGACGTGAAATGAGTATAGCTCTCGTAGGCCAGACCGAAGTGACCGACATTGTCGGGGCTGTAGATGGCTTGGCGTAATGAGCGCAGCATCACGGTCTGCAGCAGTTGCCGGTCGGGCCGCTGGCCGATCGTCTCCAGCAATTTGGCATAGTCCTTGGCCTTGGGCTCGTCGCCGCCACCCAATTGGAAACCGAAAGTGCCGAGAAAGTCGCGCAGCTTGACCAGACGCTCCGGCGTCGGGCCTTCATGTATACGATAGAGGGACGGATGCTCGCGCTCGCGCAGAAACTCCGAGGCACACACATTCGCCGCCAGCATGCATTCCTCGATCAGGCGATGCGCGTCATTGCGCTCGTAAGGTTCGATGCGTTCGATCTTGCCGTGGTCATCGAAGATCATGCGCGTTTCGACGGTCTCGAAATCAATCGCGCCGCGCTTGACGCGTTCCTTTGCCAATTGCCGATAGAGCAGATCCAGAGCCTCCAGATGTGGCAGCAAGGGTTCCAGTCTTGCCCGCGCGCCCGCATCCTTCTCGTACAGGGCTGCCGCAACCTCTTCGTAGGTCAGCCGCGCGTGCGAGAACATGACCGCCGGATAAAAGCGGAAACGCCTGATCGCCCCGCTACCGGCGATTTCCATGTCGCACACCATGCACAGCCGTTCCACCTGGGGGTTCAGCGAGCACAGGCCGTTGGAAAGTTTCTCCGGCAACATGGGAATCACGCGGCGCGGGAAGTACACCGAGTTGCCGCGCGCATAGGCATCGCCGTCCAGCGCACCGCCCGCGGTGACATAGTTCGAAACATCGGCGATCGCCACGACCAGGCGGAAGCCCTTGCCCTTGCGTTCGCAAAACACCGCATCGTCAAAATCCCTGGCGGTCTCGCCGTCGATGGTCACCAGCGGCAACCCAGTCAGGTCTTCGCGACCTTTCCAGTCCGACTTGCGCACCGCTTCCGGCAGCTTCTTGGTTTCGGCCAGTGCCCCAACCGAAAATTCGTAGGGCAGTTCGTGTTTGCGCAGGGCAATCTCGATTTCCATGCCGGGGTCGGCATAGTTGCCCAGCACTTCGACCAGCCGGCCGATGGGTTGCGCATGTTTGCTCGGTTGCTCTATAAGTTCGATCATCACCACCTGCCCGGACTGCGCCCTGAGCGCCTTCTTCGCCCCCTTCTCGGCAGGAGCCAGCAGGATATCCTGGCTGATGCGCTTGTTCTCGGCAACGACGAAACGTACACCATGCTCTTCGACCACGCGCCCGACCACAAATCGGTTGGCGCGCTCGGTCACTTCCACGATCTTGCCTTCGGGTCGTCCCTTGCGATCAACGCCAATGACCCGTGCGATGGCCTTGTCGCCGTGCAACACCTTGTCCATTTCCTTGGCGGAGAGGAACAGGTCGGCACCACCCTCGTCGGGAATCAGGAAACCAAAGCCGTCTGGATGACCGGCAATGCGACCGCGCACCAGATCCGCCTTGTCCGGAATCAGCCAGTCGCCGCGCCGGTTCTGCATCAACTGCGCCTCGCGCGCCATGGCTCCCAGGCGACGCTGGAACGACTCCAGTTCAAATGGCTGCACGTCGAGCAGTTCGACCAGACGCCCGAGTTCCAGAGGCGCCCCTTGCGCCGTCAGCGTTTGCAGGATGTATTCGCGGCTCGGCAGGGGATGCTCGTACTGCGCTTTTTCACGCTCGAACTGCGGATCGGCGCGGCGGATTTTTGAAAGCTTGTAGGTGTTATGTGACTTGTTTGACAATCTGGGTTTTTCCTTTAGAATTCGCGCCTCGTTTCGCGCCTGCCCAGGTGGCGGAATTGGTAGACGCACTAGTTTCAGGTACTAGCGCTGCGAGGCGTGGGGGTTCGAGTCCCTTCCTGGGCACCAAGCATGTTATGCGATGACGAAAAAAGCAAGGGCCGCGATGCGGCCCTTTCTTTTTTCTGCTCCCTTATTCGAAGGGATGCCTTAATACGATGGTCTCTTCGCGATCCGGACCTGTCGAAATCATATCCACCGGCACGTCGCACAATTGTTCCATGCGTTTGATGTAGGCGCGAGCCTCGACCGGCAGGCCGTCCAGCGTCTTGACGCCGACCGTGCTGCCCTTCCAGCCTGGCAGTGACTCGTAGATCGGTTCGCAACAAGCGAGATCATCCGCGCCCACAGGCAGAATGTCGGAAACACCCCCGTTGATGCGATAACCGGTGCAAATCTTGAGTTCCTCGACGCCATCCAGCACGTCGAGCTTGGTGATGCACAGGCCCGAAACGCCGTTGATCTGGATTGCCCGCTTCAGCGCGGCGGCATCGAACCAGCCGCAACGGCGCGCGCGCCCCGTAGTGGCGCCGAACTCGTGGCCCTTGGTGGCCATATGCTTGCCCACCGGGTCCTGCTTGTCCACCGCGTCATATAGTTCGGTCGGGAAGGGGCCGCCACCCACGCGCGTGGTGTAAGCCTTGGTGATGCCGAGGATGTAATGCAGCATACCCGGGCCGACCCCGGCGCCTGCAGCCGCCGCACCGGCAACGCAATTGGACGAGGTAACAAAGGGGTAGGTGCCATGATCGATGTCGAGCAGAGTGCCTTGGGCACCCTCGAACAACAGATTGGCGCCCGCCTTGTGGGCATCGTAAAGGGCGCGCGGCACGTCGGCAATCATACGGGTCAGACGTGGTGCAATGGCCATGGCGCCGTCGTAGACCTGCTGGAAATCCACAGCCTCGGCACCATGGAAATTCTTCAGCACGAAGTTGTGGTACTCGAGGATTTCGCCCAGCCGCTCGGCGAAGCGCTTGGGTTTGGTCAGATCCTGCAAACGCAGGCCGCGCCGCGCCACCTTGTCCTCGTAGGCCGGGCCGATGCCACGCCCCGTGGTGCCGATCTTGTTGCTGCCGCGCGCGACCTCGCGGGCCACGTCCATCGCCTGATGGTAGGGCAGGATCAAGGGACAGGCTTCGGATATCTTCAGCCGCGCCTCTGCATCGATGCCGGCTGCCGTCAGTTCGTCAAGCTCTTTCATCAGCGCTTCGGGTGAGAGCACGACGCCGTTGCCGATATAACAGGTCACGCCGGTGCGCAGGATGCCGGACGGCACCAAATGCAGCACAGTCTTCTTGCCGCCGATAACCAGCGTATGACCAGCGTTGTGTCCGCCCTGGAAGCGCACCACGCCCTGCGAGTGATCCGTCAGCCAGTCGACGATCTTGCCCTTGCCCTCGTCGCCCCACTGGGTACCGACGACCACTACGTTCTTTGCCATTTCAATCTTCCTTCAGGGATTCAATGATCCAGTCATTGCCGCTGCGCACCAAAACACGGTCGCAGCCGGCTTCGCGCCAGGCGCCGCCATGGCCCGGCAGGGCCAGTACCACGCGCTCGCCTTCTGCGCGCAGACGCAAGACCTCGGTGTTGACGGCCCGCGAAGCGGAATCCCCGTCACGCAAAGCGAGGGTATCGTCCTCGGGCCAGGGAGCGAGAATCGCGCCCCGTGGTTCGTCATCCAGCGACAATCGCGCCAACTCGCGCAAGTCCATGGAAAAGCCGGTGGCCGCTCGAGCGCGGCCGTACACGCGACCAAAATCATCGTAGCGGCCACCCAGCGCCACTGCACCTGGGCTACCGGCACAATAGGCGGCAAAGGCAAGCCCGCTGTGATAGTGATAACCACGCAGGTCGGACAGATCGAAGCTCAAGGGCAAATCGGCCAGGGCATCGGCCAAGCGTCTCAGGTCGGACAGTGCCGCAGTGATCTGTGGCAGCGGCGGCAAGACCCGCGCTGCGCGGTCCAACACCCGCCGATCGCCGTAGAGTTCGGGCAGTTCCAGCAGCGCCGAGCGAACGGGAGCGGCAAGGCCTGCCACCAGTTCGCGCACCGTCGGCACGTCCTTGCCCTGCAACGCGCCGAACAGTTCCTCCTCGGTTTCCGGAGCGAGGCCTGCCTCCTTGGTAAGGGCGCGAAAAACCGCGACGTGACCGAGATCGAAACGCGATGCAGCGATGTTGCAGAGGCCGAGCGCGGTAGCCAGCAGGCGCATCGCCTCGATGTCGGCCTCCAGTCCGGCGTGGCCGTAGAGTTCGGCGCCGATCTGCAGCGGCTCGCGTGTCGCGTTGAAGCCGGCCGGCAGGGTGTGCAGCGCGCTGCCGCAGTAGCACAGCCGAGCGACACCCTGGCGGTTGAGCAGGTGGGCATCGATGCGTGCGACTTGCGGCGTGATGTCGGCGCGCACGCCCATGCTGCGACCGGAGAGCTGATCCACCAGCTTGAAGGTACGCAAATCGAGATCATGCACGCTGCCGGTGAGCAACGATTCGACATACTCAAGCAGGGGAGGAATGACGAACTCATAGCCGTGACGAGAAAATTCGTCGAGCAGGCTGCGCCGCAAAGCCTCGATACGCGCCGCATCGTGCGGCAGCACGTCTTCGATTGCTTCAGGCAGAAGCCAGTGCCGGTTTGCCATGACGGTCAGCGGAATACCGTCAGCAGAACGATGCCGACCAGCATCGAAGACAGGCCGATGAAGCGGATCTGCCCGTCGCTCAGTTCGGTCACGCGGCGGAAGGTCTCACGCCACACACGTGGCGTGAGAAATGGCAGGAGTCCTTCGATCACCAACATCAAGGCGAAAGCCAGCAGCAAGGTATTCAGCATTTCAATCCGCTACCGACTGATTCACTTGCCCTTGCCGCTGTTCTTCAGATACTTGAAGAACTCGGAATTGGGTTCGATCACCATGAGGTCGCTCTTGTTCTTGAAACTGCCGCGGTAGGCTTCGAGGCTGCGGTAGAAGGCATAAAATTCGGGGTTTTCGCCAAAAGCGCGGCCGTAGATGGCAGCCCCCTTGGCATCGCCCTCACCCTTGATCTTCTGCGCGTCTCGATAGGCCTCGGCCAGAATCACTTCACGTTGGCGGTCGGCATTGGCCTTGATTTTTTCGGCCTCCGCCGCGCCTTCGGAACGCAACTCATTGGCCACGCGCTTGCGCTCGGTTTCCATGCGTCGATAGACCGACTCTGAAACTTCAGGGGGCAGGTCGACTCGCTTCAGGCGGACGTCGACAATTTCGACACCGATCGCGCGCATGTCGGCATCGGCTTTTTTCTTGACCGAAACCATGATGTCGTCACGCGCACCAGAGACCACATCATGCACGGTACGCCGGCCAAACTCTTCACGAAGGCCGGAATTGACGGTCTGCGACAGCCGCGTCTTGGCCAGCATTTCGTCGCCACCGACCGATATGTAGTATTGCTTGACGTCGTGGATGCGCCATTTGACGAAGGAATCCACCAACACCGGTTTCTTCTCCGCGGTCAGAAACCGCTCAGGCTCCGGCGAATCCATGGTGAGAATGCGCTTGTCAAAGATCCGCACGTTCTGAATCAGCGGCCACTTGAACGCAAGACCCGGCTCGGAAACCACTTCCTTTATTTCTCCGAGCTGGAAAATGATCGCGAACTGGCGCTGATCGACGGTAAATATCGTCATGGCAAACAGGGCCAGCAGGCCGAATACCAATGACGCGACAAAAGACAAATGGCGCTGCATCAGCGTTCTCCCCGCTCGCGCGATCCCAAGTTGCCGCGAACCCGCGCATCACCTGGCGCTGAACGCTCGGTCTGCGGTGGCGCATCCGGCATCGCAATTCCCGGCCCGGGTACCACGCCGCGCGGAACAACGGCCGCTTCCACCGCCGGCGCAGCGACTGTGGCCGCCGTGGCCTGCATCAATTTGTCGAGAGGCAGATAAAGCAGGTTGCCCGGTCCTTTGGCGTCGAGCATGACCTTGCTGGTATTGGCATAAACCTGTTGCACGGTCTCAAGATACATGCGGCTACGGGTTACTTCCGGCGCCTTGCTGTATTCGACGAGAATCTGCTTGAAGCGCGAGGCATCGCCCTCGGCGGTCACGATGATGCGCTGGCGGTAGCCGGTAGCTTCCTCCATCAGTCGCGAAGCGGCGCCACGAGCCCGCGGAATCACGTCGTTGGCGTAGGCTTGGCCCTCGTTCTTGTGCCGCTCGCGGTCCTGGCCCGCCTTGACGGCGTCGTCGAAGGCGGCTTGCACCTGTTCCGGCGGCTGGGTGCTCTGCATGTTCACCGAACGAATCTGGATGCCGGTCTGGTAGCGGTCGAGAATATCCTGAATCAGCTTTTGCGTATTCGCGGCGATCTGGTCGCGCCCCTCGTAGAGTACGAAGTCCATCTTGTTCTTGCCGACCACCTCGCGAATCGCCGTTTCCGCTGCCTGCATGACCGTATCATCGGGATGGCGGTTATTGAACAGGTAGGCCTTCGGGTCGGAGAGCAAGTACTGGACTGCGAACTGGACGTTGACGATGTTCTCGTCGTCGGTCAGCATCAATGCCTCTTTCAGCACCTTGTTCTTGTCCGAACCGCGATAGCCGACTTCGACCGTGCGCACACCGGTTACATTGACGATTTCATGGCTCTGGATCGGCCACGGCAGACGCCAGCGCAAACCCGGCTCGGTGGTTTCCTTGAAGCGGCCAAACTGAAGTACCACACCACGCTGGGAGGCATCGACGATGTAGAAGCTGCTGCCCAGCCACACTACGGCTATCAGCATCAAGATGATGCCGATGCCGCCGCCGAACTGCTTTGGGCTGATCGATGGCATGCGGTTGCCCTCATCGCCACCGCCTCCGCCACCGCCCTTGTTGCCAAGCAAGCCAGACAAGCGGCGATTGAAATCGCGCCAGAGTTCTTCGAGATCGGGAGGGCCTTGATTGCCGCCACCGCGCTTGCCGCCACCGGGCTGGTTGCCCCAGCCGTGGTCGTTGAGAGACATGAGGATTCCGGCGATCACGTTGTTTGGTCTGGGTAGTGAAGAAGGAGAAAGGCGTCAGGAAAATATCAGGCGACGGCTGCGGGAAATTCGTTGCGCCGGCTCGCCACTTCAGCAAGCGCCTCGCGCAGCAACGATACCCCGGCCCCCGTGCGGGCGCTCAAACGAACGCATGAAATGTTACCACAGTCATCACGCTCGATTCCGGGGCTTGCGGCAGTCAAGTCCACCTTGTTCCACACCAGTATCTGCGGCACCCCGAGCGCTCCGATCTCCTTCAATACCGAACCCACCGCCTCGATCTGCTGATCACGGTCCGGACTGGCTGAATCGACCACATGGAGCAGCAGATCGGCTTGCGCAGTTTCTTCCAGCGTGGCCTGGAATGCCGCCACCAGGGCATGCGGCAAGTCGCGGATGAAACCGACGGTATCGGAAAGCACAATCGGCCCGGCGCCCTCGATGAACAGCCGGCGCGAGGTGGTATCCAGAGTGGCGAAAAGCTGGTCGGCGGCATAGGCCCCGGCCTTGGTCAAGACGTTGAACAGCGTGCTCTTCCCGGCATTGGTGTAGCCCACCAGCGAAATTGCCAACACTTCGCCCCGGGTCCGGGCGCGTCTTCGCACTTCGCGCTGGCGTTCCAATTGTTTAAGGCGATCCTTGAGCAGAGCGACGCGCTTGCCCAGCAGGCGGCGGTCGGTTTCAAGCTGTTTCTCGCCAGGACCGCGCAAGCCGATACCGCCCTTTTGCCGCTCAAGGTGCGTCCACCCCCGCACCAGGCGCGTCGCCAGATGCTGGAGTTGAGCCAGCTCGACCTGGAACTTGCCTTCGTGGCTTTTGGCGCGCAGAGCGAAGATGTCCAGAATCAGACTGCTGCGATCGACCACGCGGCATTCCAAGACACGTTCCAGATTGCGCTGCTGACCCGACGAAAGTTCATGGTTAAACACCACCACATCAGCTTCATGCAGCCGCACCGCATCGCCGATTTCAGTCACCTTGCCCTTTCCGGCAAAGAGCGCCGGGTCGGGCCTTGATCGCTTGCCGGAAACCACCGCCAGCGCGCGTGCACCGGCGCTGGCAACCAGCAGATTGAATTCGGAAAGACGCTCGGCGAAGTCACCTTCGCCGAAATCAAGTTGCACCAGAACGGCTTGCTCACCGCTGGCGGGACGCTCGAACATCAGGGCGATGCCTTCACGGCATTCGCCGACAACGGCAGCGAGCGGTCAATCGGCTTCGGGTTCTTGCGAAAAATTGACCGCACGCGCGGGAACTACCGTCGAAATGGCGTGCTTGTACACCATCTGGGTCACCGTGTTCTTGAGCAGAACAACATACTGGTCGAAGGATTCGATCTGTCCCTGCAACTTGATGCCATTTACCAGATAGATGGAAACCGGAACGTGCTCGCGACGCAGTGTGTTCAGAAACGGGTCTTGTAGCATTTGCCCTTTATTACTCATGGTTGGTGATCCTTTTAGTTATGACCGCTTCGCTTAACGCCGGCTGGACTGGCGCCAAGCTTCATTGAAGCTTCGTTTAAAGACTGTTGGTTTTTTGACCAAATACTGTAATCGATTTTACCTCTCCGTGCCACCAGCGCCGACTCACGCCTTACAGGTAAGGGCTCTGCATGCCTGGGACGCCGCTTCGCGGGCAGGTGCCTTGCATGCCTGGGACGCCGCTTCGCGGGCAGGCATCAATCGACATAGGGATTCTTGGTGGTCTTGTACTGGATGCGCAGCGGCGTGCCCTGAAGCTTGAAGGCCTCAAGAAAGTAACGCTCCAGATAGCGGGTATAAGAGGCAGGAATATGCTCCAGGGCATTGCCGTGAATGACGATGATCGGCGGATTGCTGCCGCCTTGGTGGGCATAGCGCAACTTGGGACGGAAAGCCCCATGACGCGGCGGCGTCTGCTTTTCCACAGCGGAAATCAGCACGCGCGTCAGTTTCGGGGTGGACAGCTTGGCCATTGCGGCGGCGTAGGCCTTGTCCACGGAGGACAGGATGCCGGCAATGCCCTGCCCCTTCAGCGCCGAAACGTAGTGCACGCGGGCAAACCCGAGAAAATTCAGTTTGCGCGCAATGTCCTGCCGGACGCGCTCGCGGTGGTAATCATCCACCGCATCCCATTTGTTCACTGCAACCACCAGCGCCCGTCCGGCGTCGATGATGAAACCGGCGATGTGGGCATCCTGATCGGAGATCTCCTGGCTGGCATCGACCATCAGTACCACCACGTTGGCTTCCTCGACCGCCTGCAGGGTCTTGATCACCGAGAATTTTTCGATAGTCTCGAACACGCGCCCCTTGCGCCGCAGGCCCGCCGTATCGATCAGGGTGTAGGCACGGCCGTTGCGCTCGAACGGCACCTCGATCGCGTCACGCGTGGTGCCAGGCATGTCAAACGCGATCACGCGCTCTTCGCCAAGCAGGGTATTGACCAGCGTACTCTTGCCGACGTTGGGCCGGCCGGCAATGGCTACTTTGGGACCCGCCGTCTCATCATCGGCTTCGCTCTCATCGGGGAACGGCGCCAAGGCGAGCTCGACCAGTTCGCGCACACCCTCGCCATGTGCGGAGGAAATCACGCAGGGATCGCCGCAACCGAGCTCATAGAACTCGGCGGCTACCACCGCGCGATCCATGCCTTCACCCTTGTTCGCGGCAAGCAGCACCGGTCGTCCGCTGCGCCGCAGGAGTTCGGCGATCACCTTGTCCTGCGGGGCGAGGCCGGTGCGCACGTCGACCACGAAGATCAGCACATCGGCTTCGGCGATCGCCGCCTCGGCCTGGCGCGCCATTTCGTACACGATGCCGTCTTTGGCCTGTGGCTCGAAGCCGCCGGTATCCACCACCAGATAGGGCTTGCGGCCGAGCCGGCCATGTCCGTAATGACGATCGCGGGTCAGGCCCGGCTGGTCGGCCACCAGTGCATCGCGCGAGCGCGTGAGGCGATTGAACAAGGTCGATTTACCGACATTCGGCCGCCCGACGATCACCAGCGTAGGTTTCATCTTGACGAAAGAACAGATGATCGGAAGCAGGCGGCCGATAGGGTCCGCCCTCGCCCCTGCGTCCACCGCCCTCCGCTAGCGGGGCTCGAACGCATATAGTCCGCCTTTCACGGTCTGCACCAGCAAACCGGCGCCGAAACGCGCCGGCTCGGCACGCACGGCACTGCCGTCGGTGTTGGCGCGCGCCGCAAAAGCACCATCGTCGCGGCGCAAAAGATGCACCACCCCCTGATAGTCGGCGACCACCACCTGGCTCCCCAGTGCCAGCGGCCGCGAAAGACCGCGATTGATCAGTTTGTCCTGCTTCCAGACGCTAGCCCCGCTGTTGCGATCCAACGCGTGCACGGCGCCCTTGTCGTCGGCGACATAAACGTAGCGGCCGTCGACATCGAGCCCCGCGCTGGAAGACATGTCGCGCGACCAAAGGGTATTGCCGCTGTTGCTGTCGAAACAGGCAACGCGCCCCTGGAATGCCGCCGCGCATACCGTGCTGCCGCTCACCACGGGGGAACTGGTGATGTCGGCGACGCGCTCCAGTTCGGTCGCGCCCTTGGGCAAGGCGACCGTCACTTCCCACACCGCGGCACCGTTGTTGTTGGCGATGGCAACCAGTTTGCCGCCGGGAAACCCGGCCAGGGTGACTTTTCCGGCAAGCACCACGCCGACGTTGGAACGCAGCGAAAGCGTCGGCGTGCTGCGCTGATAGACCCAGCGCCGCTTGCCATCGACGGCGTCAAAACCGAAGATCCGCGAGTCGCCGGAGCGGACGATTACCAGTCCGTCGGCCACAGCCGGCGCCGCCAGCACTTCGGAACTCACGCGCGCCTTCCATGTTTCGCGGCCCGTCGCCGCATCGAAAGCCAATACTTCGCCCTTGGATGTTCCCACCACCACCCACTTGCCGTCGCTGCCTACGCCGCCGGAAATCGGCTGGCCGGCGGCAATGCGCCAGACCTGGCGTCCGTCATCGAAACGCGCGATGGCGCCGTCACGGGCCGCCGCATACACGCTGCCGCCCACCAGGGCCGGCGAAAACGTGAATTCGCCGGCGCTGCCGACACCGGCTTGCCACAAGCTGCGCAGTTCCGCGCTGGGCTGGATGGCGGCAAGCTCCATGGGCTTGACCTTGGGCTCACTGGGACCAAAGGGATTGAGCTTCTCGACCGTCGAGCAGGCTCCCAGCGCCAGCGCCGAAAGAATCGCCGCCACCGGCAATCGCATGGCGTTCACTTGCCCGCCCCAAGCGAATCGCGCTTGGCCTGGATGACTTCGCTGTAGCCCCCACGCTGCCTGGTTTCATCACTCTTGGCCAAGGCTTCGAGCTTTGTCAGCGCCAGATCGTAGGCATTGCGTGCCTCCGCAGTTTTGCCCTGCGCGGCAAAGATGTCGCCGCGCAACTCCCCGAAACGCGGCGCAAAAGCCGCCAGCGGCTCAGCGGCAAGCTGTTTCATGGCTTCGTCGTAAGCCTTCTCGTCGAGCATCACGGCGGCCAGCCGCAGCCGGGCCAATTCGCGCAGAGCCGGATCCTTGGCGTTCTCCGCGGCCCAGCCCAACTGAACGCGGGCATTTTTCGCATCGCCGGCATCCATCTGCGCCCGTGCCGCGAGCAGTGCGCCCATGCCGGCATAGGCAGTGGAAGAATACTTGTCGATCAATTCGCCGGCCAGCTCGCGGGCGCGCTTGGCGTCCTTCTGCGTCGCCGCGGTCTGCAAAATCGAAAACAGTGCCGAGGCCTGCGTCGCCTGCTGTCGTTGCCACCAGTTCCAACCCTGCCAGGCAACCGCCGCCAGCGCCACGGCGACCAGGATGCCGGTCACCAGATTGCCATACATCTTCCACCAGGTTTTCAGCTCGTCGAGCTGCTCCTGTTCTTCCAGGTCATAGGCTGCCATTGTCGTCTTCCAAGGGGAAAAGAATATCGCCGAGATGATCGGCCAGTTCATCGAAACTCACGCGAACCTGCGCTGCCGGCTGATCGAAGCCCGCACGCAAAGGTTTCACGCTCACCGCATTCGCCGCCGTCTCGTCATCGCCGACTATCAGCGCAATCTGCGCACCGGACCCGTCGGCCTTCTTCATTTGTGATTTGAAGCTGCCGCCGCCGCAATGCAGGTGAATCGCAAATCCGGCGCTGCGCAATGCCTCGGCGACGCGAAAGGCAAAGCGGCCGGCGGCTTCGCCCTGATGCACGAGATAGGCGTCGGGTGCGGGGACTTCGTGACGATGTCCCTGATCCTGCCACAGCGCAAGCAAACGCTCGATGCCCATGGCGAAGCCGCACGCCGGCTGAGGCTTGCCGCCGAGCTGGGCGACCAGACCGTCATAGCGGCCGCCGGCGCATACCGTGCCCTGAGCACCGAGCTGATCGGTGACCCACTCGAACACGGTCAGGTTGTAGTAGTCCAGCCCACGCACCAGACGCGGATTGATGCGGTATGGAATCGCCGCGTCCTTGAGCAGTTGCTGCACGCCCTCGAAATGCTTGAGGGATTCCTCGCCGAGATAGTCGATCAGCTTTGGTGCCGCCTCGACCAGTTCTTGCATTGTCGGATTCTTGGTATCCAGAATGCGCAAAGGATTGCTGTGCAAGCGGCGCTGGGCCTCGCCATCCAGCTGCTCATGACGCTGTTCGAAATAGGCCAGCAGATCGGCACGATGTCGGGCGCGCTCCGCACTTTGGCCCAGCGAGTTGATTTCGAGGCGGATGCCGTCGAGTCCGAGGTCATCCCACAACCGGGCGCACATCGCGATTTGCTCGGCATCAATGTCGGGGCCGGGAAAACCCATCGCCTCGACCCCCACTTGATGGAACTGGCGATAGCGGCCTTTCTGCGGCCGTTCGTGGCGGAACATCGGTCCCATGTACCACAGCCGCTTGGGACCGTCGTAAAGCAGATTGTGCTGGAGTACGGCGCGCACGCAGGATGCCGTGCCTTCCGGACGCAAGGTAAGGCTTTCGCCGTTCAAGGCGTCCTCGAAGGAATACATCTCCTTCTCGACAATATCGGTAATTTCGCCGATCGCGCGCGCAAACAGCGGCGTCGGCTCCACCATGGGCATGCGGATCGGGCGGTAGCCATAGGCGCGCAACCAGTCGCGCACGGCTTCCTCGAACTGCTCCCAGAGCTCGGCGTCGGCCGGCAGGATGTCATTCATGCCGCGGATGGCTTGCAGTGTCTGGCTCATGGTTGCTTGGTCACGACGCGTGCGGTAAGCCCGTGCTCACCGCGATCAATGACTCGGTCTTTCCGGATATGTTCTTGATACATAGTCGTCAACGATCTGGCGGAATTCGGCGGCAATGTTGTCGCCACGCAGCGTGACGACGCGCTCGCCATCGACATACACCGGCGCCACCGGCGCTTCGCCCGTACCCGGCAGCGAAATGCCGATGCTGGCGTGTTTGCTTTCGCCGGGGCCGTTCACCACGCAGCCCATCACGGCCAGCGTCATGTTCTCGACGCCCACGCGCACCAGACGCCATTCCGGCATGCGGCTGCGCACATAGTTCTGGATGTCCTGCGCCAGCTCCTGGAACACCGTGCTGGTGGTGCGTCCGCAGCCGGGGCAGGCCGCCACCAGCGGCGTGAAGGCGCGCAGGCCCATGGTCTGCAGGATTTCCTGGGCGACGATCACTTCGCGCGTACGGTCGCCATTCGGCTCCGGCGTAAGCGACACTCGAATCGTGTCGCCGATGCCTTCCTGCAACAGCACGCTGAGCGCCGCGGTAGAGGCGACGATCCCCTTGCTGCCCATGCCCGCCTCGGTCAGCCCCAGATGCAAGGGATAATCGCAGCGTACTGCCAGCTCGCGATAGATTGCAATCAGGTCCTGCACGCCGGAGACCTTGCACGAAAGCACGATATGGTCGCCGGCCAAGCCCAGTTGCTCGGCCTGCGCCGCGGATTCCAGCGCCGAAGTCACCATCGCTTCGCGCATGATCTCGGTGGCATCCTTCGGCTCCGGACGCTTGGCGTTTTCATCCATGACGCGGGCGAGCAAGGCCTGGTCAAGACTGCCCCAGTTCACCCCGATGCGGATCGGCTTGTCGAACTTGCAAGCGATTTCGATCAACTGCGCGAACTGCTCGTCGCGCTTCGCGCCCTTGCCGACGTTGCCGGGATTGATGCGCAGCTTGGCCAGGGCCTCGGCACACGCCGGATGCTCGGCCAGCAGCTTGTGGCCATTGAAGTGGAAGTCGCCGATCAGCGGCACTTCGACATTCATCTGCGCCAGCCGTTCGCGAATCTTCGGCACGGCAGCGGCGGCCTCGCGTGTATTGACCGTGATGCGCACCAGTTCCGAACCGGCGCGCGCCAATTGCGCCACCTGCATCGAGGTGCCGAACACGTCCTCGGTATCGGTATTGGTCATCGACTGGATGACAATCGGCGCCGTACCGCCAACGCCGACTGATCCCACCATGGCGAGGCGACTTGCGCGCCGCGCCGACGAAACTTGAGACATCTCGCTCATTCCAAGTTAAACCGGGCGACTTCTTCGCGGGTATGTGGTTTGAGATCGATGCTGCGCTCGCCCATGAAGACGCGGACACCGGATGCCTTGCCGATCCAGATCTGGAAAGGCGGTTTTCCGTCGATGTTCTGGCGCGTCCCGGCCGGATACTCGCCGACGAAAACGATTTTCTGTGTCGCGTCGCGAACCTCGATCCAGGAACGGTCGTCGAACTCGACCCGCAAGCCACCGAATGGCGATGCAGCAGACGTCGCGCCAGCAACAGCCGGCTCCTGCTCGGCAACCACCGGCACTGGCGCGACGACGGGGACCGTCGCCGGCGCCACAACCGCATTGGGCGCAATCGCGCCGGCACTTCCCGACTCACCGCGCAACCCGCTCGAGCCCTCGTCTCCGGGCAAGCTGGCATACCAGTAGCCTGCCAACGCCAGCACGACGATGGCGACACCGGTGGCGATGAACCTGGGCGGAACCCGCTCGACGAGCGTCGGCTGTTCCGCTTCGCCCATATTGGTGGGCGGACGCACATCCGCCTCGGGAACCGGCACCGCCGGCTCCAGTTGCGCCAGCAGAGGTACGGCATCGAGCTTGAGAAACTTGGCGTAGCTGCGAACCAGGCCACGCACCGCGGTCGAACCCGGCAGGCTGGCGTAATCGTCGCGCTCCAGTGCCTCGATTTGCCGTGCGCTGAAGCGAATCACTTGCACCACGTCTGCAATCGACTGGCCGCGCGCCTCGCGCGCCAGGCGCAACGCAGTTCCCGGAGTGCATGGCTCGATCGGCGCCGCCGCTTGCGCGGACTGATCCGGCGCGGCAGCCTCGGTTGGCTCGGTGGGGAGCAAATCAGTGGGTTGCGTGTCCAGGCTTTCGGTCACTCGCGCTTCACTCGTATTGCCCCTGGGTCAGCAGGCGTTGTTCCGGGGAGCCAGGAAACCGACGACGCAGTTGCGATGCGTAGCGGGCCTCCGCCTCGCGGTTGCCCAGTTTGCGTTCAATCCGCAAGGTCAGCCAGATCACTTCGGCCGTAGGCTCCATCATTTTCTCGATATCCCCGGCCCACTGCCGCGCTTCGCTGTAACGTCCCTGCCGATGCGCGATATCGGCCAGCCAGAACAAGGCCTGGGTATTGGTCGGGGATAGGCGCAAGGCGGTCATCAGGTAGTCTTCGGCGGCCTTGTCGTCCTTCAGTCGCACCGAACAAACGCCTGCGTTGGTGTAGGGCTTGGTCGGTGCCGTATACAGCGGATTCTTCGCCGCCGCCATGAAATAGGCTATCGAGCCTAGTTCGCGCCCGTTCTGGCAGAGAAACCAGCCGTAGTTGTTGCTGATTTCCGGATCGCCGGGAGCCAGGCGCAGGGCCTTTTGAAAATTGTCCTCCGCCAGGCGCGGCTCATTGAGCACCATGTGCGTAAGGCCCAGCAAATTGTACGCGGGGGCGTAGTTGGGATCGGCCGCAAGGGCGATGCGCGCTTCTTCGAGTGCAATCGCCGAACGGCCATCGAGCATGTATAGCGAACCGAGTTCGGTATGCACCTTCGCCCGCTGCTGCTGTTCGCCTTCGGCAGGCTGCGCCGAAACCGCCTGCTGCGCGCCCTTCCCGGAACCCGAGCCGGTCGCCGTGCACCCAGCCAGCAACAGCATCCCGCAAACAAGCATGGCCTTGTTCATAGGTGCAGTTCGACTCCAACAGATCTAGCCGCCGCCCCGCTAACCGCACCGGCGGTTCGCTGGATGCGCCGCGACTTGTCCTGCACTTGGCCAGCCAGTTGCCCGCACGCGGCATCAATGTCGTCGCCTCGTGTCTTGCGTGTCGTGGTGACGATGCCGCCGTTGATCAAAATCGAGGCGAAGCGCCGCACCCGTTCGGCGGGCGAACGCTGGAAACCGGACGCCGGGAAAGGATTGAAAGGAATCAAGTTGAACTTGCAGGGAACGTCCCGCACCAGATGCAACAGCGCGCGCGCATCGGCATCGCTGTCGTTGACCCCGTCGAGCATCACGTACTCGAAGGTAATGAAGTCGCGCGGTGCGTGGATCAGATAGCGCCGACACGCAGCCATGAGCTCGGCCAACGGGTACTTGCGATTGATCGGCACCAGTTTGTCGCGCAGGCCGTCGGTCGGCGCATGCAGGGACACCGCCAAGGCCACCGGACAGGCTTCCGCCAGTCTGTCCATGGCGGGGACGATGCCCGAGGTTGATACCGTCACGCGTCGCCGCGACAAGCCGTAGGCATTGTCGCCCAGCATCAGGCGCAATGCCGGCACCAGATTGTCGAAGTTCGCCAGCGGCTCGCCCATGCCCATCAACACGACATTGCTGATGACTCTTTCACCACAGTTGCCGCTCGTTGGCGCGTAACCCAACGCACGGTTGGCCTGCCAAAGCTGACCGATGATCTCGGCCGTGCTCAGGTTTCTGTTGAAGCCCTGGCGGCCGGTTGAACAAAACGCGCATTCCAGCGCACAGCCTGCCTGCGAAGAGATGCACAGCGTCCCGCGATCATCCTCCGGGATGAAGACCGTCTCCACCGCATTGCGATTGCCGACGTCGAACAGGAACTTGCGCGTGCCGTCGTCAGACAGTTTGTCGCTGATAGTCGGCGGTGGCGATACGGTGGCTGTTGCGAGAAGTTTCTCCCGCAGCGACTTGGCGATGTCGGTCATCGCGTTGAAGTCGCTCTCCCCGAAATGATGCATCCAGCGCAACACCTGGCGCGCGCGGAAGGGCTTCTCGCCCTGCTGCGCGAACCAGGCGGTCAGGCCTTCGGCATCGAAATCGAGGAGGTTTGTCGTCATTGACGATCAGCGCGAATAGACGTTCAGCGCGGGGAAGAAATAGGCAATTTCGACGGCGGCGGTTTCCGCGGCGTCGGAGCCATGCACGGCATTGGCATCGATGCTGTCGGCGAAATCGGCGCGAATGGTGCCGGCTTCGGCCTTCTTCGGATCGGTGGCGCCCATCAGGTCGCGGTTCTTGGTGATCGCGCCCTCGCCTTCCAGTACCTGGACCATCACCGGACCCGAAATCATGAACTCGACAAGATCCTTGAAGAAGGGACGCGCCTTGTGCACGGCGTAGAAACCTTCGGCCTCCTGGCGCGACAGGTGCACCATGCGCGCGGCAACGATCTTGAGACCGTTGGTCTCGAAGCGGGAATAGATCTTGCCGATCACATTTTTTGCAACTGCATCGGGTTTGATGATCGACAGGGTACGTTCGACAGCCATTACTTTCTCCAGAACAGGTTGAGCTACAGTTTTTGGTCAGACATCCCGCCAAGGGATACCGTCCGCAGCGAGGTGCTGCGGACATAAATAGCTAACTTAATATTTTAGCTCAGTTTCTTCCCATGAACCCGGCTGAACCGGGCTCCGGCACCATAAAAAACAAGGGCCCGGCATCGCCGGGCCCTTGTCGCTGGCACGAAAGAACTTACATCATGCCCAAGTATCTCGGGAACCAAAGCGACAAACCTGGCCAGTAGGTCACTACGAGGAGATACCCCAGCATGGCCAGCAGCCACGGCCAGACCGCGACGGTCAATTCGGTAATCCCCATCTTGGTAATGCCCGAAGCCACATAAAGGTTGAGCCCGACCGGCGGATGACACATGCCGACTTCCATGTTCACCACCATCATGATGCCGAAATGCACCGGGTCGATACCCAGCTTGACGGCCACCGGGAACAGGATCGGGGCGAAGATCAGCACGATCGACGAAGGCTCCATGAAGTTGCCGGCCAGCAGCAGAATGACGTTGCAAGCCAGCAGAAAGGTGATCATGCCCAGCCCGTGGCCCAACATCCAGTCGGCCAGCGCCTGCGGGATGTTCTCGTTGGTCATGATGAAGGAGAACAGCACGGCATTGGTGATGATGTAGAGCAACATTGCCGACATGTTGGCCGAGTTGAGCAACACGCGCGGCACATCCTTGAGCCCCAGATCCTTGTACACAAACACGGCCACAAAGAACGCGTAAACCGCACTCATCGCCGCTGCCTCGGTTGGGGTGAACATGCCGGTGTAAATGCCGCCCATGACGATCACGATCAGCAACAAACCCCAGGCCGATTCGCGAAAGGCCTTGAAACGCTCAGGGAAAGTCGCTTTCGGGAGGCGCGGATAATCGTACTTCCGCGCCCGATAGTAGGTCACGGCGCCCAAGACCATGGCCAATCCGATCCCGGGCACAACCCCCGCCATGAACAAGGCGCCGACCGAGGTATTGGTCGCCACCGAGTACATGACCATCACAATCGATGGCGGGATCAGAATGCCCAGCGCGCCCGAGGTGGTAATCACGCCGGCGCCAAACTTGTTCGGAAAGCCAGCTTTCACCATCGCGGGCAGCAGAATCGAGCCGATCGCCACCACTGTCGCCGGAGAAGACCCGGAAATCGCCGCAAACAAGGCGCAGGCAAGCACGCCGGACAGTCCGAGACCGCCGTACCAATGCCCTACCATTGACGAGGCGAAGCGGATCATGCGTTTCGCGACACCGCCGTGGGTCAGGAAGTTGCCGGCCAGAATGAAGAAGGGGATGGCCATGATCTCGAACTTCTCGATGCCGGTAAACAGCTTCAGCGCCACCGACTCCAGCGGTACCTGCGTGAACATGAAGAGAAAGCTGAGTACGGTAAGTCCGAGCGAAATCGAAATCGGCATGCCCGTCAGCATCAGGGCCAGCAGCAGCAGGAAAATTATGGCGGCATTCATTTCGGCTCGCCTCCGAGGTCGTCCTTACGACGATCGGGATCGACCGGCACGTCTTCCTTGCGCCGATTGTCGCCGACCATGGTGTGTGCGAGGTCGTGCATGTGCAGATTGTCGTCCATCGCGTACGCGTTTATTTCGTCCGCCACTGCGTCTTCTTCGAGGCCGTCGACATGGCCGTGATCGTGATGCGGCAATTCGCCGGTCTTGAGGAAGTCGACCAGCACCTGCAAAAAGCGGAAGCACATCAGGCTGGTGCCGAGCGGAATCGCCGAATAAACCATCCAGGTCGGCCATTCGAGGTCGGGCGTCGTGGGGCCTTCGGGAATGTCACCGACAGGCATTCCCGCCAGCGTGAGGAACGCATGGTGTGCGCCGTTTTCCCAGACAAAGTAAGCGCCCAGCGAACCCACAATGCCGGTGAAGGTTGCTCCGGCGAGCAGGCCGAAGACAATGAATTTCTTTCGCATCTTGTCGTCGAGCCGGTTGATCAGAACATCGACCCCGACGTGAATGCCTGTGCGCACCCCATAGGCGGCACCGAACTTGGCCATCCAGACGAACATGATGATGGTCAGTTCCTGCGCCCAGCCCAGATCGAGGGCCAGCAGCCAATCCTGCAGACCGGGGATGCTCATTCCGGCAGCGTAGCGATGGATCACCGCGACAAAAATGATCAGGGTCGCGGCGCCCATCAGGAATGTAATTATCCATTCCTCCAGGTGATCAAGATATTTCATGAACGGAACTCCCCCGTAGAGCGGTTCTTCGACTGTACGTGATCTTGCAAATTCGTGGAAACCCTGCCGCCGCTCTTGCGCCGGCAGGGTGCGGGACGACAGGCTTTACAGCTTGCTCGGATCGAAACCGGTCTCTTTGTAGATGGCCTGAATGGCCTCCTTGCCGATACGGGATTCCATGTCAGTGTGGGTCTTTACCAATGCCTTCTTGATCGCGTTACGCTCGGCGGCGGTCGGCGTATAGACCTGGGTTTTCCCCGACGCCTTGATCTTTTCCAGCGCGCCATCGTTCTCCTGCTTGGCTATGCCGTTGGCAAACACGGTCGCCTCCTTCATCGCCTGCTCCAACTGGCCGCGAACATCGCCCGGCAGGCCATCCCAGAATTTCTTGTTGGTGATCACCGCGTAGCCGAGGTAACCATGCTCAGTCAGGGTCATGTGCTTTTGCACTTCATGCATCTTCTGCGTGTAAAGATTCGAGTGCGGGTTCTCGGTCCCGTCCACCACGCCGGTTTGCAACGCCTGATAGACCTCGGAGAATGCCATTACCTGCGGCAAGGCGCCCAAGGCACGCATTTGCGATTCCAGCACCTTTGACGACTGAATCCGCATCTTGAGGCCCTTGAAATCCGCCGGAGTTTTCAGCGGCTTGTTGGCAGAGAAAGACTTGAATCCATTGTCCCAGAATGCCAGTCCCTTGATGCCCTTGGGTTCCAGTTTGGCCAGCAGCGAAGCGCCGACCGGGCCTTGCGTAATCTTGTGAAGTTCGGCGGTGTTGTCAAAGATGTAAGGCAAATCAAAGGCCTCGAACTCCTTGACGCCGAGCGGGCCGAACTTTGCCAGCGAGGGCGCCAGCATCTGCACGGCGCCCAGTTGCAGCGCTTCCATCTCTTCCTTGTCCTTGTACAAGGCACTGTTGGCATAGACCTCTACCTTGACCTTGCCTTTGGTCAGTTCGGCGGCTTTCTTGGCGAAAAACTCCGACGCCTTGCCCTTCGGCGTATCTGCGGCGACCACATGGCTGAACTTGATAACGATCGGCGCTTGAGCCAGCGCAATCGCCGAGAAAGTCGCGGCCACCAAACCAACGAATACGGTACGAATTTTCATTTTTGAACCTCCTAGACTGTGTTGTATGCACGAAGCTACACGCCGCACGTTGCGGTGTCGCGAATTCTCCGCGAGCGCCCCAAGCTTGACTATTGTGGATTTCCGCAAATATCCTTCCAATGCGGTCAGGCACGCTAACATCACAGCATGGGATTATCGACGGCATTACCATCCGGGGAACGCATCAGCCGCTGGCGCTGGCTGTGGATATTGCCACGATTGGCCTTCATCCTGTTTGTCGGCGGTGTCGCCCTCCTGCTCTGGATGTCCGATCGTGCCGACAAGGAAGAACGGCGCGCCACACTGATCAGCGACATCCTCTGGCTGGAGCAGAATCTGCGATTTCACCTGATCCGCAACGAGGAATTGCTCGGCCGCATCGATCAGGCGCATACCGCCAGCCCGGCGGCTTTCGAATCTTTCACCCGCACCTTGTTTGGCTTCGAAAGCGGCCTTCGGCAACTGATCTGGCTTGGCAACGATGGAGCCGTGCGGCTGGCCCATCCGATCACCATGGACCCCAATTTGGTCGGCGATGCCATGGATGCCGCTCCATCCAGGCAGAGCTTTCGCCTCGCACGGTCGCTCGGAAAACCTGTTTACAGTGCTGCATATCCCTTTTTTACGAACGACTGGCAATTCGAGGTGCACGTCCCGGTATCCCGCGAGGGCAGAATTGTCGGTGTTGCGGTTGGGGTCTACCGGATTCGGGATCTGCTCGGCGACAGCGTGCCGTGGTGGCTGGCCGAACGCTATCGAATCAGCATAATCGGGGATTCCGGCAAGGCACTCGGAACGCGATCGAAAATCGAATCCTCGGTCACCGAGGAAGGCTACCAGGTCGCTTTCGATCCTCCTGGATGGGGGCTTACCCTACACGCGGTGCCCTACCATGCACCACGGCCGCTAGCCAGTACCTTGCTGTCGGCCAGCCTGGTCATCCTTGCCACGATCGTACTATGGAGTCTCTGGATTCTCCGTCGCCACGTGCTGCGTCGACAGGCTGTGGAAGAGCAACTGCGACAGGAGCATGCCTTTCGCAAGGCGATGGAAGACTCTCTCGACACCGGCATGCGAGCTCGAAACCTGGATGGCGAAATCATCTACGTAAACCCGGCCTTTTGTCGCATGGTCGGCTGGTCCGCGGAAGAGCTGATCGGTCGCCACCCGCCTATGCCCTACTGGGCGGACGATTATCTCGACGCAACCCTCGCCATTCATGATCGCGTCCTGGCCGGGGAAGGACCTGAAGAGGGTTTTGAACTAAAGCTCAAGCGTCGTAACGGCGAAGTCATCGACGTCCTGATTCACGAAGCTCCTTTGATCGATGCCCACGGGCGACATTCCGGATGGATGGGCTCGATGGTCGATATCACAGAGCGAAAGCAGGCTGAAGAGCGCGCGCGCCAGCAGCAGGATCGTCTGCAGTCCACTGCGCGTCTTGTCGCCATGGGTGAAATGGCGTCCAGTATCGCGCATGAGTTGAACCAGCCTCTGGCAGCCATCTCGAGCTACTGCACCGGGGCCGTCAATCTGCTGCGCAATGACGCGCCACCCGCGGAAGTTGTCCCGGCGCTTGACAAGGCGGTAGAACAGGCCCGGCGTGCCGGACAAGTCATCCGCCGTATCTACAATCTTGCCCGACATAGCGAAGATCGCTTCGAGTCGATCCGTCTCGGCGAAAGAATCGACGCAGCCCTGGCTCAGATGGAAGGTGAAATTCGCCAGAAAGGCATCCGCGTTACTCTTGACCTGCAGGCCCAGCCGTCCATTGAAGGTGATCCGGTGCTGCTCGAACAGGCGCTGTTCAACCTCTTCCGCAACGCGGTGGAGTCGATGCGGGATACTCCCATCCACCAACGGCAAATCGACATCAGGCTTACATGCGCAGACCAATATGCCCTGCTGACGATTGCCGATCGCGGCTGTGGCATAGACGCCGGTGTCGCCGACAAACTATTTGATCCGTTGTTCACAACCAAGGCAGAAGGCATGGGCATGGGGCTGGCAATCTGCCGTTCGGTGGTGGAAAATCACCGGGGTCGCCTTTCATTCGAGGCCAATGTGGGAGGAGGTACGGTGTTCCACATTCTTTTGCCCATGGCACACCAATGAGCGGAGCCACGACGCATATTGTCGATGATGATCCAGCGGTGCGCGATGCCCTGCAGTGGCTGTTGCAATCTCGCGGCGTGCCGTCGAATACGTGGAACTCGGCCGGCGATTTTCTGGCGTTCGTGAGCCGGAACCTCTGCGGCTGTCTGCTGCTGGATGTGCGGATGCCGGGAATGAGCGGCATTGAGTTGTTCGACCGGTTGCGGGTTTTGCATTGCCGTCTGCCGGTAATTTTTTTAACAGGGCACGGCGATGTGCCCATGGCAGTTCAGGCCTTAAAGGACGGCGCCTTCGACTTCATCGAGAAGCCTTACGACGACAACGCACTTGTCGACAAAGTCGTAGCTGCGATGGAACATGACGCGAAACGGAATACAAAAGAAAATTCGGTCCTGCTGTTGGAGCAAAAACTGGCGCAGCTTACGCAGCGCGAGCAGGAAGTCATGCAAAGGATTCTGGCCGGCAAGTTGAATAAGATCATCGCCGACGAATTAGGCATAGCCATGCGCACCGTGGAAGTCCATCGTTCCCGTATTTTCGACAAAATGGAAGTCCGCTCCGCGGTCGAGTTATCGCAAATGCTCAGTATTTTCAGTGACAGGCCTGAATTCTAGGCCAAGCTTTTATACCAAAGCCTACCTCTCTCACACCATAAGGCATACCGCGCAAGATCAAGGCGCGGATGCCGGTCGGGAGCCGCTGTCTGCAACTGGCGCACGAACTCGTTCAGACGACGCTCATCAGGGGCTTGAGCGCAATGCCAGGTCAGCATGGCGCGCAACAGGTTTCTGGCGCGGGCAGCTGGCAACTCGCGAAATAATTTCAGGGGCAAAGGAAATTCCGGGGGACTTCCCCGAAGATCCAGTGTGGCGAGGTCATCAAGCAATGAGTCCGCCTCGCTGAAGCGAGCCGACGCAGCGGCAAGTTGCTCTCCCGCCCTGGGAAAGCGCGATGCGACAAGAGGAAGCACCCGATGCCGCAGAAAGTTCCGTGTGTATCGGTGATCGGCATTGCTCTCATCCTCGATCCACACCAGTTTGCAAGACCGTACGTAGGCAAGCAGCGCATCGCGAGCCACGCCCAGCAAAGGGCGCAATATGCGACCTCGTGCTTCCTGCATTGCCGCGGCCCCGCGCACGCCCGCACCACGTAACAGGTTATGCAGAACGGTTTCCGCCTGATCGTCAGCGTGGTGTGCCAGAAGGATCCAGTCGGCGGGATGATCGGCCAGCAGTTTATGGCGCACACGCCGGGCCGCCGCTTCAATACCTTCACCACTATCAAGCGGTACGTCGATGCGACGTACCGTCAGCAGGAGTCCCAGTTCCCGACAAAAGTGAGCGCAAGAAGCAGCCCAACTGTCGGCATTGGCGCTCAGTCCGTGATTCACGTGGAGCGCCGACAGTTCCAACTCCATGCCTTTTGCCAAGGCATGGACGGCATGCAGCAACACCGTGGAATCGAGCCCCCCGGAAAAGCCGACCACGACGGCTTGCCTCGGGCGGGCGTAGCGGAGCAGACAGGAGGCGACCGCCCGCAAGACGGGATCAGTGGATTGCTTGTTCCTTGAATCGACCATAGCTCATCAGGCGCTCGAAGCGCCGCTCGATGAGCTCGCTTGACGAAAGGCAGGCAAGTTGCTTGAGCGCCTCCTGCAGGGATTTCTTTACGCCTTGCGCCATGGCTCGATGGTCACGATGCGCGCCGCCAATCGGTTCATTGATTATGCGGTCGATCAGCCCGAGCGACTTGAGTCGAGGCGCCGTAATTCCCATTGTTTCGGCAGCGTCGCCGGCACGCTCCGCGCTCTTCCACAAAATTGATGCGCAGCCCTCTGGCGAGATCACGGAGTACGTCGCGTACTGAAGCATCAAAACCACATCGGCTACTGCGATTGCCAGAGCGCCGCCCGACCCGCCTTCACCAATCACGGTGGCAATCACCGGCACCTTCAATTCCGTCATAACCGCCAGATTGCGCCCAATTGCTTCCGACTGGCCGCGCTCCTCCGCGTCAATCCCCGGATAGGCTCCGGGAGTATCGACAAAGGTAAAAATCGGGATTCCGAATTTTTCGGCCAGACGCATCAGGCGCAGAGCCTTGCGATAACCCTCAGGGCGGGGCATGCCGAAATTGCGAAAGATCTTTTCCTTGGTATCCCGTCCTTTTTGGTGCCCAATCACCATGCAAGACTGTCCGTTAAACCGCGCCAAACCACCGACAATGGCATGGTCGTCTGCATAGTTTCGATCGCCGTGGAGTTCCTCGAAGTCGGTAAATGCCAAACCCAGATAGTCCAGCGTATAAGGCCGCTGCGGATGCCTCGCCACCAAGGCACACTGCCATGGTGTGAGCTTGGCATAAATCTCCTTGGTCAAGCTCTGACTCTTCGCGTCGAGACGGGAAATCTCCTCGGAAATATCGACTGCCGAATCGTCCTGAACAAAGCGCAACTGCTCAATCTTCGCCTCAAGTTCGGCGATCGGCTGTTCGAATTCCAGAAAGGTAGTTTTCATGAGGTTATTTTAGCAGCCAGTCACTGCTCCGAGGTATCCATGTTAACGGTGTCGGATTTCCGTAGAAATCTGGCGGCGACGAATTGTCTTGGTAGCGAGCAGGGCAAGCCGGGGTTGATTTTGGGTTTTGAATTTCA
>Ga0156014_1129_pt1 | contig 46564 bp, 47 predicted proteins | sample RifCSPlowO2_02_FD_107668 | JGI IMG/M metagenome (GOLD analysis project Ga0156014, IMG submission 107668) | Rhodocyclales bacterium RIFCSPLOWO2_02_FULL_63_24 | reverse complement strand
TGGCCAGTTCGAGCAACTGGTCGCGCGAGAGCACGCGCTGCGCGTGTTCGAGAAACACCCGCAGCAGGCGGTATTCGGCGCCGGAAAGGGGCACCACCAGACCGTCCGGCGCGACAAGATGACGGGCCGCTACATCGAGGCTCCAGTCGGCGAAACGAAAGGCGCCGACGTCCTCCGCTTCGAGATTCGGCGGCAAGGACTGGGCGCGTCGCAAAATGCTCTTGATGCGTGCCAGCAACTCGCGCGGATTGAAGGGTTTGGCCAGGTAATCGTCGGCGCCCATCTCCAGTCCGACGATGCGGTCGACTTCCGTGCCGCGCGCGGTGAGCATCAGCACCGGCAGGTTGGAGCGGGCGCGCAGGTCGCGGCACAGCGTCAGGCCGTCCTCGCCGGGCAACATCAGGTCGAGCACCACGAGGTCGATCCGGTTCGTCTCCAGCGTGCGTCGCATCGCCTTGCCGTCGGCCACGGCGGAGACGCGATAGCCCGCCTGCTCCAGGTATTCCGTGAGCAGCTTGCGAATCTCGCGATCGTCATCGACCACCAGCAGATGTTCCGGCGCGGCGCTCATGGCTTTCTCTCGTACATGCACTCACTCCAGCAGGGCATTGATTGCCAATACATCCTCGTCACCCAGATTGCCGGCCGCGAGCTTCAGCTTGAGCAGTGCCGCCAGGGTATCGAGACGGGCCCTGGCGAGTTTTTGCGCGGTGTCGTAGAGCTGGGTTTGCGCGTTCAGCACGTCGATGTTGATGCGCACGCCGACATCGTAGCCGAGCTTGTTCGAGTCCAGCGCGGACTGCGAGGATATCAGTGCCGCTTCGTAGGCCCTGACCTGGGAAAGGCCGGAGGTAACACCCAGGTAGGCCTGCCGTGCCGCCAGAGCCGCGCTAAGGCGGGCATGGTCGAGGTCCGCCGCGGCTTTCTCCTTCAAGGCCACGGCTTCGCGATCCTTCGAGGACACTGCTCCGCCGGCAAACAAGGGCAGGCTCAGTTGCAGGCCAATGGTGCTGGCTTTGCTATCCACACCTGTGCCGAATGTCGAGCTGTAGGTTTGCGCACTGTTGCCGCGTGTTGCCACCAGGTCGATGGCGGGGTAATGCCCGGCGCGCTGCTTTTCGATTTCGCGTTGCGCGATCTCGAGGCTGGCCTGCGCGATCTGGACCGTCGCTGCGCCGGTCTCCGCCATCTCGACCCACTGGTTCATGTCGGCCGGCTGCGGCGGCGTCATGGCGACGCCTTGGCGCAAGCGCTTGAGCGCTTCCGGCGGCTTGCCGATCAGCATTTGCAGGGCATGCCCCTTGACCGTCAGATCATTCTGCGCGGCGAGTTCCTGGGCGGCGATGAGGTCGAAGCGCGCCTGCGCTTCGTGGCTGTCGGTATTCGTTGCGGTGCCGACTTCGAAGTTGCGTCTGGCGGATTCGAGTTGCTCGACGGTCGCAGTCTTCTGCGCCCGTGCCGTGGCCAGCGCGTCTTGCGCCAACAGCACGTCGAAGTAGGCCTGCGCCGCGCGCAGGATCAGATCCATCCTGGCGGCGCCGAACTGGGCCTCTGCAATCGCCACCGAGATTTCGGCCTGGTGGTAGGCAACCCAATTCTGCCAACGGAATATGGGCTGCGTCAGGGTGACGGTCCAACCGTTGCTGTTGTAGTCGGCGGGTACTGCCGTGGCGCCATTGACGCGCCGCGTGCTTTCGGTTTCGTTCCAGACCGTGCTGGCGCCCAGGCCGATGGTGGGCAGCAAGCCGGCGCGGCCCTGCGGCAGCTTTTCGCGGCCGGCATCGAGGGCAGCGCGCGCGGCGCCGAACTGGGCGTCATGGGTCGCGGCATCGCGATAGACCGACAGCAGGTCGGCGGCATGGGCAATGCCTGCCAGCGGGCAGGCAAAGGCTCCCGCGAATATCAAGGACAGCGCTTTCTTCATTGCACTCACTCGTGGATTAAATGTTGTTGCAAATGACCCGGAATCTTCAGGAGATTTCACGGCCTTCGCCTGCTTCTTCCACGGTCCGGCCATCGCGAATGTGATAGATGCGCTTGAAGGTGGGGATGATCTTCTCGTCGTGGGTGACGACGATGATCGCGGTCTGGTATTGGCGGGCCATCTGGTTGAGGATGCGCATGACCGTCAGCGCCCGTTCGCTATCCAGCGGCGCGGTGGGTTCGTCGGCAAGTATGACCGGGGGCCGATTGGCGAGTGCGCGGGCGATCGATACCCGCTGCTGCTCGCCGCCGGAGAGTTCCGAGATTTGCGCCCTGGCCCGATGCGCCACGTCGAGCGTCTGCAACAGCTCCAATGCCCGCGCACGGGACTCACTGTTCGAGCGGCCGGCCAGCATGGGCAACAGCGCCACGTTGTCGGTCACGTCGAGAAATGGAATCAGGTAGGGCGCCTGAAATACGAAGCCGATGCGGTCCCGGCGCAGGGCGCGCAGGTCGGGTATCTTCCAGCCCTGTTCGTAAATGACCTCGCCGCCCAGCGTCATGCGTCCGCGCGTGGGTTCGATCACCGCTCCCAGGCACTTGAGCAAGGTGGTCTTGCCGGAGCCGCTCGGACCCACCAGGCCGATCACTTCGCCGGGAGCGACGCTCATGTTCACCTCCTTGAGCGCATCGACGGCGGTATCGCCTGCGCCGTAGCGCTTGCTCAGGCCCTCGATATGAATGCCCTTGTCCATGGCCGGTTCCATTGCCGGTTCCATCATCAACCGCCGATCGCTTCGGCCGGATCGACCTTCAGCGCCGCGTGGATCGCCAGGGTGCTGGCCAGTGCGCAGACCACCATCACGATCACGAAGCCGCTTATCGCGTCTGCGGGTTCGAGCAACACGAATTTCGGGAACGCGGGCGCCCAGAGCGTCGCCGCGATCTTGCCCACCGCAAAGCCGATCAGTCCGAGCCCGACGGCCTGTTGCAGGATCATCGCGGAAATGGTCCGGTTGTGCGTGCCGATCAGCTTCAGCACCGCTATCTCGCGGATTTTGCCCAGGGTCATGGTGTAGATGATGAAGGCCACGATGGCCGCGCTGACAATCACCAGAATCGCCAGAAACATGCCGATCTGCTTGGCTGCCGTGGCGATCAGCTTGGCGATCAGGATGTCTTCCATTTGTGTGCCGGTGTACGCTTCCAGGTGCTTCCAGCGGCGGATTTCCTTCGCCACAGCGTCCGGCGCGGTGCCCGCCTCGACCCGCACCAGCACCGCGTTCACATTGCGATTGCTGGACTGTGAGGCGTTGATCGCGTCGAGCAAGCCGGGTACGCCGGGGCGATTGAGCGAGGGATTGGCGGCGGTGCGCGCCCGGTCGCCGATGATGGCGTCGTTGTCCTTGAGAAACTGCGCTTCCTGGGCATCCTTGAGTGGAATGAACACCATGGGATCGCCACCCGAGGACACCATGCGGCTTGTCAGGCCGACTACCTCGTAGTCGTGCCGCCGAATCCGGATCCGCTCGCCCAGGCGAAAGCCGGTTTTTACGTCGGCGATGGCTTCATAGTGGCCGCGCACCAGGCGCCGGCCGGCCACCAGATAGCCCGGCTCGCCCGGCTGATCGGGTTCGAAGCCGACCACCATGGTGCGCTCGTCCTTGTCGCCATGGCGTACCTGCATGGTCAGATAGGTCACGTTGGCCGCCCGCGCCACCCCGGCCAGGCCGAGGATCTGCCGATAGACATCGTCCTTGATGCTGGATGATTCGGCGTAAGGCCCCTGGGTGTCTTTCTGCACCACCCACAGATCGGCACCGCTATTGGTCAGCAACACCTTGGCGTCATCCACCATGCCGCGATAGACGCCGGCCATGGTCAGCGTGACGCCGATCAGCAAGCCGAGGCCCATCCCGGTCAGGACGAACTTTCCCCAGGAATGCAGAATGTCACGGCCGGCGAGATTGATCACGGCGGGTTCACGAGCCGGAGGTTACAAGAGCGGGGACAATCTTGACTCGGCTGCGCTCGTCGATATCGCGCTCGCTATGCACGATGACCGTGTCGCCTTCCTTGAGTCCTTCAAGGATTTGCAGCTTGCCGTCGGCGCCGGTCATCCCCGCTTTCACCGTCGCAAACGTCAGGGTATCGCCGCTGTACAACCAGACGCCGGTCTGGCCGCCGCGGGTGCGCAGTGCGGCATTGGGCAGGGTGAGAACATTCTTGATGGCCGGAATACGCAGTGTGACTTCGGCCATCTCGCCGACCGATACACCGGCGGACAGTGCATCGAAAGCCACCTGCGCGATGCGTTCCTCGGTCACGCTGTCGCTCAGCAGTTCGATGCGCGCCACCTTGCCCGGCATCGGCGCACCGGGGCGCGAGCGCAGGGCAATCCCGGCCGTCAGACCCGCCTGCAAACCGGCGGAACGATGCTGATCCAGGCGCGTCTTGACCCACAGGCTGTCGGGTGCGATGAGCTTCACTACCGCCTGTCCGGCGACAACAGTCGAACCCGGCTCGGCATCGCGCGACGTCACGACGCCATCGCTGGGTGCCAACAATCGAATGCTGGCGCGTTGCGCGCCGACGGCTTCCCGTTCGGAGTTCAGTCGCCGCAAATCCTGTTGGGCGCTCGTCACTGTGGCGCTAGCCACCGCGACTTGGGCCGCGGCGGATTTCTCCTCTTGCGTCTTGCCTTCGGTAACACTGGAACTGACAAATCCCTTGCGCCCAAGGTCGTCATAGCGGCGCGCATTGGCGACGGCCACTTTATGCCGACTCAGGCTGTCCGCCAGTTGCGCCTGCGCCGTATCGACGGCGCTCTTCGCCCGTGCAGCGGCGGCGGCGGACGACGCCAGTCGTTGATCGAGGTCGACCGGTTCCATCTCCGCCAGCAACTGGCCGGCGCGGACCACGTCGCCCACATCGACGGTGACCTGTTTCACGCGACCGGCGACGGTGGGCCCCACCAGATAGCTGCGCCGCGCCTCGACCACGCCGATACCGAACAGAATCGGTGAAACGTCGGCGCGGCTTAGCGTCGCAACGGTGGCCCGGACCGGCGCCAGCGGTCCGTTGCGGACCACGACCCAGACCAGGCCGGCCACCAGCGCAATGCCTGCAAGGATGAAGCCAAGGCTACGGTTAAAGGGCAGTTTCATCATCGATTCGCCAAAGAAGTGAGGGGAGCACCAAGCGCCAGGGAAAGGCCGGATTTACCTGGCTCCCAGGCCCATGCGCGACAGCAGTCGATCCCTGACGATGAACTGGTGATAGAGCGCGGCCAGTACATGCACGGCGATCAACCCCATGGCAACGCGGGAGAGCAGGCCATGCACCTTGCGCGGCGTGAAACTCTTGAAGTCCTCGGGCAGGACGCCGCCAAAAAAGACCGCATCCAGCGCTCCGCTCTGCAATGCCAGCAACATGCCGCTGATTGCCATAAAGAGGATGACCAGATTGAGCAAGACGTGACCGGCGTGCGCGAGCTTTTCGCTGGCAGCGGCGGCCGGGGCAGGATAGGCGCGCCCCAGACCGATGCGGATCAACACCAGCAGGCCGGCCAGGCCGCCGAGGATCATGTGGATGCGCAGGCTGCCGATCTTCTCTAGCGTATTGGGCAACTCGGCCAACACCAGACTGCCGGTGGCAAGCATGAACGCGATCAGGACCGCAGCCAGCCAATGGATGGCGATCCGGGGCTTGGCATAGCGAAAAGTTTGCATGGGAATGCTCCGATTGGAATGAATGGCCGGATTGTCGGCCATCGCCGCCTGTCGTGCTGGCGATTTTGGTAACGCAACGTGACAACGCGCGACTTGTCATCGATTCTTACAAAATCGGGTGAGCACAGTCGAGAAACTATTGAGGAATATGCTGTCGATCTTCAATGACCCCAATGGAAGCAACGCCGCTCAGTCGATAAGACTTGTTGCATATGACTCAAGGGGGCGCATAGCGTGAGTTGCTATATTCGATAAGCTGCCGCTCGGATTTATCACCCCAGATTCCTTGCTGGTGAGTTGATGAACGGCAGCAATACGCGTCGAAGGACCGTTCTGGCCGACGAGCCGTTCAGAGCAGCGACAGGGGCGAGCGGCTGGTTCTGGATTGGTTACCCGTCGTTGGAGACTCTCGAAATTTGGTTGCCGCTATGCCCGGTTATGGCCGTTTGCGGGCAAGCGGGTCGAATCAATATGACGCGGCTCCATCGGGCCAGCGCAATGTGCTTGCGTGGCAGCGGAAGGCAGCCTACGAGCCGGGATCGCCATGATTTCCCGCACCGCGTTGAATACCGTCCTGCGTCTGGCGCGCGGCTTTCCCATCGTGGCGCTGACCGGGCCGCGCGCCAGTCGGGGAAGACGACGCTGGCGGCGCGCGTCGCCTTTCCGGGCAAGCCCCATGTCAGCCTGGAGGATCCGGACCAGCTTGTCTACGCAACGGCGGACGCGCGCCGCTTTCTTACCGGTTATTGATCGGGCTCGCTCGGCAGCATCAGGCGATCTCGTCTTGACTTCCGCCGCGCATTGAGTCACGATGGACTAGTCAGACTGACTAGTCCATCGTGAAGGAGATCATCATGCACACGTGGCAATTGCAGGAGGCCAAGAGCCGCTTTAGCGAGTTGGTGGATTGCACGCTCGCCGAAGGTCCGCAACTCGTCACGCGGCGCGGCGAGGAGGCCGTGGTGGTAATGGCCGCGCTGGAATACCGACGCCTGCTGGCAGGGCCATCGCTGCTGGCGGTGTTGAACGGCGCGCCGCGCGGCAAACCGCTGGATATTTCCCGTTCCGCTGAAACGGTGCGAGCGCTCGACTTGTGAAGTACCTGCTCGACACCTGCGTGCTGTCGGAATTCGTCAAGACGGCACCCGAGGCCAAGGTGCTGGCGTGGATCAATGCCCGCGCCGAAAACGACCTGTACGTTGCCGCGATGTCGCTGGCGGAATTGCGGCGCGGCGTGGCGCGCTTGCCCGCTTCGCGTCGCAAGACCGATCTGGCGACCTGGCTCGAGCAATTGCAGGCCGGGTTTGCCGACCGGATACTGCCGTTCACGCGCGAGACCGCCGCCTACTGGGGCGAGATGTGCGCCAGCGTCGAGGCCGGTGGGCGCACGATGGCTGCCTTCGATTCGATCATCGCGACGACGGCGGTTGAACATGGCTTGGTCCTGGTGACACGCAACGACCGTGACTTTGTGGCGGCGCTGCCGGTGGTGTTCAATCCGTGGGCAATCACATAAACTCGGTCAAGGCCGGGTAGGCAGCTGGACAAGCCCGAACGGCATTTCAGCGCATCTTGATGCCATAAAAATATCGCCGGCACCGTATCACCAGCGCCGACTGTTACCCGCTATCCTGCCGGTCTTCAAACGGCCACGCCATCACCATGTCCGACGCCTGGAACGCACTGCGCGAGCAGATTGAGTACTTCTCGCAACCCTTTCCCGAAGCGGCGATTGCTTTTGCCGACGCCCATCGCGAGGAGGTGACGCCGCATCTGGTGGAGGCCATCGCCCGGCTGGCGGATCATCCCGAAGAGGGCGGCAACCCGGATTACGTGCTGCATCTCTATGCCATGCACCTCCTGGCGACCTGGCGCGAGACGGCGGCGTATGCACCGCTGGTGCGGCTCGGTCATCACTCGGGGGAGGTGGTCGACCGGCTGCTGGGCGGCACGGTCACCGAATCCTATGGGCGCTGCCTGGCCTCGGTCTGCGATGGCGATTTGGGCCTGTTGCAAGGACTGGTGGAGGACGAGGCCGCTTCATACTGGGCGCGCAACGCCGCGCTCGACGCCATCATGACCCGGGTGTTGGAAGGCGACGCCTCGCGCGAGGAATTGGTCGCCTATTTGATGCGCCTGGGTGACGCCGAGGCGGCGCGTCTGCGAGCGGGCATTGGCGCTCGCGACGAACCGCAGATACTCGACGCCGTGATCTCGGTCGCTACTGACATAGGCGCCGCGGAAATGTTGGACCGCATCCGTGGCTGGTTTGCTGATCATTTGAACGATCCATTCATTATCGGCATGGAGAACGTCGAGCGGAGTATCTGCCGTCCCCCAGAAACCTGTCGCGACGAAATGCTCGGTCGCGACAATGGTTATGTGCACAGCGTGAAGAAGGAGATCGGCTGGTGGGCCGGGTTTGCCGAAGACAAGCCGGCCAGGGCCAATCCTTTTCCTGCCGTTGTTCCGGTCCGGCACGGTGTCAAGATCGGCCGCAACGATCCCTGCCCCTGCGGCAGCGGCAAGAAATACAAGAAGTGCCACGGAGCCTGATTCACCATGCTGATCCATCCCCAGTTCGACCCCATCGCCATTTCCATCGGCCCGCTGGCAGTGCGCTGGTACGGCCTCATGTACCTGGCCGGCTTTGTCGCCTTCCTCTGGCTCGGCAAGCGGCGCGCCGCGTCCCAGTCCTGGCACGCCACGAGCGCGCAGGATGTCGACGACCTGCTGTTCTACGGTGTACTCGGCGTGGTCTTAGGTGGGCGCTTGGGGCAGGTGCTGTTCTACGAACCGGGCTACTACCTGGCGCATCCGCTGGAAATTCTCGCGGTATGGAAAGGCGGCATGGCCTTCCACGGCGGCATGCTCGGCGTCTTCGTGGCGATGGCGCTATGGGGCCGCAAGTCCGGCAGGACGTTTTTCCAGGTCACCGATTTCATCGCCCCGCTGGTGCCACTGGGCCTGATGGCAGGCCGCATCGGCAATTTCATCAACGGCGAACTGTGGGGGCGGGCGGCCGACCCGAGTCTGCCCTGGGCGATGATTTTCCCCCATGTCGATCGCTTGCCGCGCCATCCGTCGCCGCTGTATCAAGCCGCCGGCGAAGGCCTGCTGCTGTTCGTCATTCTGTGGCTGTATTCGTCGCGGCAGCGCGCATTGGGGGCGGTATCGGGCATGTTCATGATCGGCTACGGCACGCTGCGCTTCGTCGCCGAGTATTTCCGCGAGCCGGACCACGGCATCTTCGGCCTGTCCTACACGGTGAGCATGGGGCAGTGGCTGAGCCTGCCGATGGTGCTGTTCGGAATCTGGTTGATGTTGCGAAAGCCACCCGTCAGGCGCTGACGGGCAGCGAACGCCCGCATCAGGCAATTGCGAGCATGGTCTCCATCCGCGTGAGCTTCAGGAGCTCACTGATTTCACCCTGGCCATTGTTAAGCACCACCCGTTTGCCGGCATCCTTGGCCTTGTCATTGAACACCAGTAGCATGCCCAGGGCGGAACTGTCCATGTAGCCCAGTTTGCTCAGATCGATCTGGATTTCTTGCGACGCCTCCTGCAATGCGCGGGTCGAGGCATCGCGAAAATCGCGGTGGGTATCAAACACGAACTGCCCATGCAGGGCGATGGTGGTGCAGCTTTCCTTCGTTTCCAACTGAATTAACATTTTCGCTCCCCTTTGCACCGTGATCCGTCGCATCAACGTACTCGGTCTGACTGGTGCGAACGATCGACACTTGTTGCGCATGCAATATGCGTGCCTTCCCATGAGCACTGAGATAGGAAGATTCAGTGGTGTGAGCAGCTTTTCGCAGCCTTACTTAGATACACAATCGCCTGACCCGCCAGCAGACAGGATCGGCGTCGAATCCTGGCGCCAGAAACTTTTTAACCTAAGTTATATGAGGCAAGAATTCGTCGCGAAGTCCTGGTGCCCGTGTATGGTGCAAGCCGGTCTATGCATTCCCGCTTTTGGGTGTTTCTATTCCATGGGCCGGGAATGAGAACAGCGCTATCGCCCAGTCTGCCTATGCGCTGAGTGTCATTCGCATGTGCAGGCCAGGAGGGCTGTAGCGTTTAGCGGAACACCACGGTCTTGTTGCCGTGGACCAGCACGCGATCTTCCAGGTGATAGCGCAGGCCGCGCGCCAGCACGGTCTTTTCGATGTCCTTGCCGTAGCGCACCATGTCCTCGACCGAATCCGAATGGTCGATGCGGATAACGTCCTGCTCGATGATCGGGCCTTGGTCGAGCGCTTCGGTGACGTAGTGGCAGGTGGCGCCGATCAGCTTGACGCCGCGCGTGTAAGCCTGGTGGTAAGGCTTGGCGCCGACGAAGGAAGGCAGGAAGCTGTGGTGGATGTTGAGGATGCGTCCCGGATAGGCGGCGCATAGCTCGGGCGACAGGATTTGCATGTAGCGCGCCAGCACCATGGTGTCGCCATGCACTTCCTCGAACAGGCGCTGGACTTCGGCATAGGCGGCGGCCTTGTGCTCAGTCGGCACCGGCACATGATGGAACGGTATGCCGTGCCACTCGACGAAGCCTTTGAATGTATCGTGATTCGAGATCACGCAGGCGATCTCGATATCGAGTTCCTTGGATTGCCAGCGCGCCAGCAGGTCGTAGAGACAATGCTCCTGCTTCGAGACCAGCACCACGACCCGTTTCTTCACCGCCGAGTCGTTGATGCGCCAGTCCATTTGCAGTTCGTCGGCCAGGGGCTGGAAGCGGCTGCGGAATTCGGCAAGGTGAAAGGGCAGCGAATCGGCCCTGACCTCGATGCGCATGAAGTAGCGGCCATCCAGATCGTCGGCATGAAAACTCGATTCGAGTATCCAGCCGCGGTGTTCGGCGATGAAGCCGGTAACGCGCGCGATGATGCCGACCTGGTCCGGGCAGGAGGCGGTCAGCGTGTAGAAGCGCGCGCGGTGCACGCTATCAGCCTTCCCCTCGCTCCCCTTCCCAGGGAAGGGGATGACACATGTTCAGTCGCGCTGCGCGCGACTTCCGGAGTTTTGGCTTGTCCCGCCTTGAGGCGGCTCGGCGGCGGGACGTCATATCCTCGCCGATGCCTTGTCGATTTCACTGCGCAGTTCGGCGTAATTCATGGTCACCGGAAACTGCGGGAACTCGTCGATCACATTCTGCGGCGGGTGGAACAGGATGCCGGCATGCGCCGCGCCCAGCATCGCCGTGTCGTTGTAGGAATCGCCGGCGGCGATCACCTTGAACTGGAGTTCGCGAAAACGCTGTACCGATTCTTTCTTCTGGTTCGGCATGCGCAGGTGGTAGTTCACCACGAAGCCAGCCGGGTCGGTTTCGAGCTTGTGGCAGAACAGAACGGGCATGTTGAGTTGCGCCATCAGCGGCATGGCGAACTCATAGAAAGTGTCGGACAGGATGATGACCTGGTAGTCGCGCCGCAGGGCGTCGAGAAAGTCCTTGGCGCCGGCCATCGGCCCCATGTCGGAAATCACCTTCTGGATGTCGGGCAGGCCCTGCTTGTGGGTTTTCAGCAAGTCCAGCCGGTACTTCATCAGCTTGTCGTAGTCCGGCTCGTCGCGGGTGGTGCGAGAGAGTTCCGGGATGCCGGTGCGTTTGGAAAACTCGATCCAGATTTCCGGAACGAGCACGCCTTCGAGATCGAGACAGACGAGTTGCACTGAGATTCTCCAAGAGTCGGCGCGGGTGGCACGCCACGTGTTGCGGCCGGGCGCCGCGAACGGGCGCGATTTTACCTGTTTGCCGGCGCTGCCGGGCTTAGCGCGGCGAATCGCCGGCCTCAAGCCGTTCGCGGCCCGGGCATCGCTGTGCATCACGTTGCAGTTCCGCTGACCCCGCCCGCCCAATATAATTCATACCTCACGTCCGTCCGGGTGGCCGCGGAGCGGGGCTGGCCCTTGTTGTTTGGGTCTTCTGGGGTTCTAATACCCGCTGTTGGCCGTTTCCAAGTCGTTTCAAGGTCATATCGCCGTGCAGTTGTTCGCTCTGGGCATCAACCATCATACGGCCCCGCTGGCGGTACGCGAGCAGGTGGCGTTCGACCCATTACATATGGGGCAGGCTTTGCACGACCTGTTGCGGGCAAAGTCGGTGCGCGAAGCGGCGATCCTGTCGACCTGCAACCGCACCGAGCTGTATTGCGCCGCCGAGCAGCCGCAAGTTGCCGCGGACTGGCTGGCGGAGTACCACTCGCTTTCGCCGCAGAAGATTCAGCCCTACCTTTACCAGCACCCGCAGCAGGATGCCGTGCGCCACATGTTCCGCGTTGCCGCCGGACTCGATTCGATGGTGCTGGGCGAGCCACAGATCCTCGGTCAGATGAAGCAGGCGGCGCGCGCTGCGGAAGAAGCCGGCACCCTGGGCACCTTGCTGGGCAAGCTGTTCCAGCGCACTTTTGCAGTGGCCAAGGAAGTTCGCTCGACCACGGCGATCGGCGCCAACACGGTGTCCATGGCCGCCGCCGCCGTGCATTTGTCGGCGCGGATTTTCGACAGCATCGCGGCGCAGCAGGTGTTGTTCATTGGCGCCGGCGAGATGGTCGAACTGTGCGCTGCACATTTCGCCGCGCAGAAACCGAAACGGCTCACCATCGCCAATCGCACGCTGGAACGCGGCGCCGAACTGGCGGCGCGCTTTGGCGGCGATGCCATGCGCCTCGACCAGCTCGGCGAGCGATTGGCGGATTACGACATTGTGGTGTCCTGCACCGCCAGTTCGCTGCCCATCATCGGCCTGGGCATGGTCGAGCGTGCCCTGAAAGCACGCCGCCATCGGCCGATGGTCATGGTCGATCTGGCCGTGCCGCGCGATATCGAAGCCGAAGTGACCCGGCTCGACGACGTTTTTCTCTACACGCTCGATGATCTTGGACAGATTGTCGAATCCGGCCTGGAATCGCGACAGGCGGCCGTGGTCGAGGCCGAGGCGATCATCAGCGACCGCGTCTCCGGATTTCTGCACTGGCTGGAATCGCGCGAGACGGTGCCGATCATTCGCGCCCTGCGCGACGCGGGCGAGCGCGCGCGCCGTCACGAAGTCGAGCACGCCCTGAAGCTGCTGTCGCGCGGCGACGATCCGGCCAAGGTGCTGGACGCGCTGTCGCACGGCCTCACCAACAAGCTGCTGCACGCCCCGACGCACGCCCTGAATCAGGCGGAAGGCGCGGAGCGTACCGAGGTTTCAGCGCTCATCTCCCGCATTTATCGCCTCAATTCCGGGGAGTAGGTGCGTGAATTCGCATCGATCGCGCGGGTGCGAGTCCGGCTGCCCGTGAGCAAGCTGCCCTTTTTCGATTTCACCGGCTGGACGCTGGATGTCCTGCGCCGGGTGTTGTATCTGGGGACGCGGACGCGGGTGTTCCCCGAAACCCCGGAGGTGCTCAAACTGCGGCCCGAGCTGGCGGTTTGCTATGTGCTCGACGAGCGCCGCCTGTCCAACCTGCTGGTGCTCGATCACGAGTGCCGCCAGCTTGGCTTGCCGCCGGCATTGAAACCGCTGCGGGATGAGGCATTCACGGCGCGACGCTCGTTCTTTTTCCTGTCGCGCAACGCGCGCGGGCGCTTCGCGCCGAATCCGCGTCAGGAACACTCCGAGTTGCTCAAATCCCTGGTCAGAACAGTTGTCGCCGATCCTCACTTCGATGTGCAGCTGGTGCCGGTGACCATACTCTGGGGGCGCGAACCGAGGAAGCAGGACTCGATATTGAAGGCCTTGTTCGCCGAAACCTGGCAATCGGTCAGCACCTTGCGGCAATTGCTGACGATGCTGATCCATGGCCGCCACACGTTCGTGCGTTTCAATGCGCCGATTTCCCTGCGCGAACTCTTGAGCGAGGACATCGATGCGCCACGCGCCTTGCGCAAGCTGGGACGGATCCTGCGGGTGCACTTCCGGCGCCAGCGCGAAATGGCGATCGGGCCCGATCTGTCGCATCGCCGCACCCAGTTGCGCGCCTTGCTGAACACGCCTGCGGTGCGCCAGGCCGTCGCCCGCGAAGCGGAGACCAAATCGATTTCGCTGGTCGCCGCACAAAAGTTGGCGCGGGATTTCGCGCTCGAAATTGCGTCGGACTACACGTATTCGGTGGTGCGGGCGTTTTCCCTGTTCCTGACCTGGGTCTGGAACAAGGTTTACGATGGTGTCGAGGTGCACAACTTCGAGCGCGTCACGGCGGTGGCGCCCGGCCACGGCATCGTCTATGTGCCCTGCCACCGTAGCCATATTGACTATCTGCTGTTGTCCTACATCATTTTCAACCGCGGTCTGATGGTGCCGCACATCGCGGCGGGAGCCAACCTCAATCTGCCGCTGGTCGGTTCCGTGCTGCGGCGCTCCGGCGCCTTCTTCCTGCGCCGCACGATCAAGGGCGAACCGCTCTACGCGACGTTGTTCCTCGAGTATCTGCACCTGATGATCGATCGCGGTTTTCCGATCGAATATTTCATCGAAGGCGGGCGCAGTCGCAGTGGGCGCACGCTGGCACCCAAGGCCGGGATTCTGGCGATGACAGTGCAAAGTTTCGTGCGCAGCCGTTCCAGGCCGCTGCTGTTCGTTCCCGTCTACATCGGCTACGAGAAGCTGATGGAAGGCAGCAGCTATCTGGCCGAGCTGCATGGCCGGCCCAAACAGTCCGAATCGTTGACCGGCCTGCTCGGCGCGGCGCGGCTGCTGCAGCGCAATTTTGGCAAGGTTCATGTGAATTTCGGTGCGCCGCTGGCGCTGGCCGAATTCCTTGATGCGCAGCATCCGGCATGGCGGGAAGAGGATTTCGACGCCCAGGCGCCTTGGCTGCGCGGGGTGGTGGATGCGACGGCCACCGCGCTGGCACGCGGCATCAATGCCGCGGCGGTGGTCAATCCGGTGAACCTGCTTGCCGTGACCTTGCTCTCGACAACCAAGCATGCCGCCGATGAACGCCTGTTGCGGACACAGATCGAGCATGCGCAATACCTGCTGTCGGAATCGCCCTATGCCGGGTCCATCGTGCACTGCACGCTGCCGGCGCACGAGGTGATCGACCATGTGCGCCGGCTCGATCTGGTAGAGCATTCTCCGCATCCTCTGGGCGACATGATCCTGGCCTCGGAGCGGCAGGCCGCGCTGCTGGCCTATTTCCGCAACAACGTCCTGCACCTGTTTGCCCTGCCCGCATTACTGGCCTGCCTGGTCAGCCACAACCAGCGGCTCAGCCGGCAACGCGCCAGGGAGGCAATCCGGGGCATCTACGGGCTGCTGCGCGCCGAACTGTTCCTACCCTGGGAATTGCATGAACTGGATGCCGTGATCGATCGCACCGAAGCCGCACTGGCGCAACGCGGACTGATACTGGTCGAGAGTCAGAGCGGGATGCTGCACGCGCCGCCGCCCAACAGCGAGGCCAGCCCCGAACTGCGGCAACTGGGCGAAATCATTCGTCCGACGTTGGAGCGCCAGTTCCTCACCCTGGCCCTGCTGCAGCATCACGGCAGCGGACGCTTGACCCGCAACGCGCTGGAAGAGGCCACCCACCTGCTGGCGCAGCGGCTGGCCATGCTTTACGAATTCAATTCGGCCGAGTTTTCGGAGAAACTGCTGTTCGCCATCGTGATCAGCAACCTGATCGACGCGGGGATTTTGCAGGTCGATGGCGCCGGCTTGCTGCAATTCGACGAGCGGATTACCCTTGCCGCGGCGCAGACCGAGCTGCTGCTGGCAGCCGACGTGCGCCACAGCATTCAACGCATCGCCCGCGCGGCATCTTCGCCCGCAAGCTGACACTTCATCCCATGAAAAAAAGCATTCTTGAAAAACTCGAACGCCTGAGCGAACGCCTTGGCGAAATCGACGGCCTGCTCGGCGGCGAACAGGCCGCGCGCGACATGGACAGCTATCGCAAGCTCACCCGCGAGCGCGCCGACATCACGCCGGTGGTGGAACTCTTTCATCTTTACCGTAGCGCCAGCGCCGACTATTCGAGTGCGGGCGAAATGCTCGGCGATCCGGAGATGAAGGAACTCGCGCTCGACGAGCAGGAATCGGCCACGGCCGCGATGACCCGGCTCGAAGGCGAACTGCAATGCGCGCTGTTGCCGAAGGATCCCAACGACGAGCGCAACCTGTTCCTGGAAATCCGTGCCGGCACCGGCGGCGACGAATCGGCGCTGTTCGCCGCCGACCTGTTCCGCATGTATAGCCGCTATGCCGAACGCCAGCGCTGGAAAGTCGAGATCGTTTCGCGCAGCGAATCCGACCTGGGCGGATTCCGCGAGATCATCGCCCGCATCGAAGGCAGGGGCGCCTACTCCAAGCTCAAGTTCGAGTCGGGCGGCCATCGCGTGCAGCGCGTGCCGGTGACCGAGACCCAGGGCCGCATCCACACCTCGGCGTGCACCGTGGCGGTGATGCCGGAGGCGGATGAGCTGGTCGATATCGACATCAATCCCGCCGACCTGCGCATCGACACCTTCCGCGCCTCGGGCGCCGGCGGCCAGCACATCAACAAGACCGATTCGGCGGTGCGCATCACCCACATCCCGACCGGCATCGTCGTCGAATGCCAGGACGACCGCTCGCAGCATCGCAACAAGGCGCAGGCGATGTCGGTGCTGGCGGCGCGCATCAACGACGCCAAGCAGCGCGAGCAGCAGCAGAAAATCGCCTCGCAGCGCAAATCGCTGATCGGTTCCGGCGACCGCTCCGAGCGCATCCGCACCTACAATTTCCCGCAGGGGCGGATTACCGACCACCGCATCAATCTGACGCTGTACAAGATCGACGCCATCATGGACGGCGATCTCGATGAACTGGTCGGCGCCCTGACCGCCGAGCACCAGGCCGAACTGCTGGCGGCGCTGGCTGAATGAGCACGGTAGCCGCGGCGCTCGCGGCGGCGCGGACGAAGCTGCCGGCGAGCGAGGCGCGCCTGTTGCTGGGACATGTGTTGGGCCGGCCGGCGGCCTGGCTGCTCACCCACGACGACGAAGTGCTCGACGAAGCGGCGCTGCTTGCCTTCGCCTCGCGGGTGGCGCGGCGCGCGGGGGGCGAACCGGTAGCCTATTTGCTGGGGTATCGTGAGTTCTTCGGCCGCGAGTTTGCGGTGTCGCGCGCCGTGCTGATCCCGCGTCCGGAAACCGAACTGCTGATCGAGATTGCACTGGCAAGAGTTATGCGAAGCGGTATCCACGCGGACGGCGCTGGCAATGCGGCGACCAGCGCAGCAAGAATTCTCGATCTGGGCACCGGCAGCGGCTGCATCGCGATTACGCTGGCGCTGGAAATCCCGCAAGCGCAAGTGACCGCGGTGGACGCCTCCGCGGCGGCACTGGAGGTCGCGCAGGACAACGCGGAACGGCTCGGCGCCAAGCTACGTTTGCTGCAAAGCCACTGGTTTGACCGACTGGCCGACGAACGCTTCGACCTGATTGTGACGAATCCACCCTACATCGCCGACGCCGACCCGCATCTGCTTGCGGGCGACCTGCGCCACGAGCCGGCCACTGCCCTATCGAGCGGTGCGGATGGGCTGGACGCGATTCGCCAGATAGTTGACGGCGCGTCTGCGCACCTTGCGCCGGGTGGGCAACTCTGGCTGGAGCACGGCTACGACCAGGCGGTTGCGGTGAAAGAGCTGCTGGCGGCGGCGGGTCTGACCGGCATCGAACAGTACCGCGATCTGGCGGGCATTGTGCGGGTCAGCGGCGGCCGGCGCCAATGAAAACGGCCCGGGGAACTCCCCGGGCCGTTGTTCGCTCGCGGACTGTAGATCAGCGCAGGCCGGCGATGTAGTCGGATACCGCCTTGATTTCGGCGTCGGTCATCTTGATCGCGACCATTCGCATCATCTTGTTCGGGTCGTTGGCGCGCGCGCCTTCGCGGAAACTCTTCAGCTGTGCTTCCGTGTATTCGGCGAACTGGCCGCCAATGCGCGGAAATTGCGCGGGGATGCCGGCACCGGCCGGGCCATGGCACGCCGCGCAGGCCGGCAAGCCCTTGGCCTGATCGCCACCGCGATACAGCTTTTGGCCGAGTTCGATGGTTTCGCGATTCTTCGCCGTTTCGCCCTGCTGCGTCTGGGCCGCAAAATACGCCGCCAAGTCACGCATCTGGCCGTCGTCGTATGCGGCGATCATGCCGTTCATGATCGCATTCACACGCTCCGGCTGCTTGCCGTCGGCGGCCTTGAAGTTCTTCATCTGCTTGAGCAGGTATTCGGGATGCTGACCCGCCAGCTTCGGGTTGGCGGCAATCGGGCTGTTGCCATCGGGGCCATGACACGCCACGCAGACGGTGGAGGCGACGACTTGGCCGCGCGCGGCATCACCTTTGGGGGCGGCCTTGGCGGCATCGGAGGCTTGGGCGCCGATTGCAGTCAATGCGCACAGCAGAGAAATCAGGCAACTGAGCAGGGAACGCTTCATGAACAAAAACTCCTCGGAAACTGCAGGATTCGGAAATTGTAAACCTGATATTCTATCCCAGCTCACCTGATTTCTCTACCTCCGCCAGTCACGGCGGCGGGTTTCCGACGTATCGCCCCATGTCCCTATTTCGCCACGCCACCTTCGAGATCTCTGTTGCCCAGCCTAGCGGTTTGCCGGTGCCCGATGGTCCGGAGATCGCCTTCGCCGGCCGCTCGAACTCAGGAAAATCCAGTGCCATCAATACCTTGGTGGGGCATACCCGGCTGGCGTTCGTATCCAAGACGCCCGGTCGGACCCAGTTGATCAACCTGTTCCGGATGAAGAATGGCGCCGCTATGGTGGATTTGCCCGGCTACGGGTATGCCCAGGTTCCGGTGGCGGTCCGCCTGCAATGGCAGGGCCTGCTGGAACACTACCTGACCTGTCGCTCCAATCTCGTCGGTCTGGTGCTGATCATGGATTCGCGCCGTCCCCTGACCGATCTTGACTGGAAAATGATTGGTTGGTTCGGTTCCACGGGAAGGCCCATCCACTGCCTGCTGACCAAGTCGGACAAGCTCACGCGCCAGGAACAGACCAAGACCCTGCGTGAAACGCGCGCGGCGCTGGCCAGTTTCGGCGAGCAAATCACGGTGCAGATGTTTTCCAGCCTGAAGAAGATCGGCATGGACGAAGCGGAACAAGTGATCGGACGCTGGTTGCATGCACCGTTGTTGCCAACAAACTGACGCAGTCAGCCAATCGGTCGCCCCCTCGCTCTGCGTACCTGGGATTCCGCTTTGCGGCAGGCATCCCGGAAAAGGGGCCGGGGGGATAGCTCAACGGGGGGATAGCTCACACAATTCGCCCGCAGGGCTTTTATTTTTGGCTTGGCCAAAAATAAAGCCCTCGACCAAAGGGGAGAAGGCCGAGGGCGAAACACCTTGAAAGGTTCAAGGCACCCGCTCAGGGAGGTGAAGCGGGAGGTGGCGGAAACGAATGTCCCCGGCACCTGCTGGTTATGATAGATCCCTTACGTTAAAGTTCAAGTAATTTTCAAAAATTTTCCAAGGCTAAACCAATGATTACAAAAGGTGTATTCCCTAGCTCGCGGATGCGCCGCATGCGCCGCGACGAGTTTTCTCGGCGCCTCATGCGTGAGCACACACTCACATCTGGCGATCTGATCTATCCGGTCTTTGTACTCGAAGGCGCCGGGCGCACCGAAGCCGTGGGGTCGATGCCTGGCGTCGAGCGGATGTCGCTGGACCGACTCCTGCCGGTCGCGGAAAAGGCCCTGAAGCTGGGCGTGCCCGCGCTGGCCCTGTTCCCGGTAGTGGATGGCAGTCGCAAAACCCCTGGCGCCGAAGAAGCCTGGAACCCGGCCGGACTGGTGCCCACCGTGGTGGCGCGCTTGAAGCAGGAGTTTCCCGAACTTGGCGTGATCACCGACGTCGCGCTTGATCCCTACACCAGCCATGGCCAGGACGGCCTGATCGATCCGGCCGATCCGCGCGGCTATGTGATGAACGACGAGACCCTGGAAGCCCTGGCCAAACAGGCGCTGTGCCACGCCCGCGCTGGCGCCGACGTGGTGGCACCCTCGGACATGATGGACGGCCGCATCGGGCGCATTCGCACCACGCTCGATGCCGAGAAGCTGATCCACACCCGCATCCTGGCCTATTCCGCGAAATACGCGTCGGCATTCTATGGCCCCTTCCGCGACGCCGTTGGTTCGGCCGGCAATCTGGGCAAGGGCAACAAATCCACCTATCAGATGGATCCGGGCAACAGCGACGAAGCCTTGCGCGAAGTGGCGCTGGATCTCGACGAAGGTGCCGACATGGTGATGGTCAAGCCCGGCATGCCCTATCTCGACATCGTGCGCCGGGTCAAGGACGAGTTCGGCGTGCCGACTTACGCTTACCAGGTCAGCGGCGAATACGCGATGCTCAAGGCCGCCGCACAGAACGGCTGGCTGGCCCACGATGCGGTGATGATGGAAGCCCTGCTTTCCTTCAAGCGTGCGGGCTGCGACGGTATCCTGACTTATTTTGCACTGGAGGCCGCGGCGTTGTTGAAGGGATGATTCCTTGAAGCGCCCGGCGCAGCTTCTGCTTCGCAGTTTCGATGGCTTTATCCGACGGCCGGCATGGTGGCCGTTGCTGGTCCTGTTCTGGGGGTTGGTCACCGTTGCCTCCTACGCGTGGCACATCCATGAGCTGGAGCAGCATGCATATGCCATGGCGGCGGCGCGTGGCCGGCTGGTGTTCGAGATGATCGAGGCCACCCGCCTTTGGGCGGCGAACCACGGCGGCGTGTATGCCCCGGTAACGGCCGCAAACCCGCCCAACCCCTGGCTCGATGTACCGGAAAAGAACATCACCACGCCCGCCGGCGTGCTGCTGACCATGATCAATCCGGCCTACATGACGCGCCAGCTCAACGAACTGATCGGACGCGAGCGCGACATGCGCGTGCGGCAGACCAGCCTCGACCCGATCAATCCGGGCAATCAGCCCGACTCTTGGGAGCGCGAATCGTTGCAAGGCTTCGCCGCCAGCCGCGCCGAGCGGATTTCAATTGTCGGCGCCGGCGCTACGGCAAGTTTTCGCTACATGGCGCCGCTGGAAGTCAGGGAACCGTGCATCGCCTGTCATGTGAAGCAGAACTACAAACTTGGTAGCGTGAGTGGCGGCATCAGCGTCAGTTTTCCCGCCAGCTACATCTACGCCATCATCGACGCGCAAAAGCGCGGCTTCATGATCATTCACGTCGCCGTCTTCGCCATCTTTGCCTTGCTGGCATGGGGTAGCCTCCTGATCACGCGACGCAATGTGCTGGCGCTGGAGGCGGTGCGCGGCGACCTGGTCGAGAGCGAGAAAATGGCTTCGCTGGGCCGCATGGTCGCCGGCTTTGCCCATGAAGTGAATACCCCGGTCGGGATTGCGGTCGGCGCTGCCTCGCAGTCGCAGGAACTGGTTGCCGAAATCGGGCGCCTTATCGATCAGCCGGAAGTCAGCGAAGAAGAACTGCGCCTGCGTATGGCAATGCTCGACGAAGCGTCGGCCCTGGCGCTGGGCAACTTGCGCCGTGCCGCAAGCATGGTGCAAAGCTTCAAGCGCACCGCGGTCGACCAGACATCGGAGGCCGAGCGCGAGTTTGACCTGGCTGAAGTCATCGACGACGTGCTGAAGACCCTGCAAAGTATTTTCCGCAACACGAAGATCCGGGTCATCGTCGATTGCCCAGGGGATATCCATGTGTTCGGCTCGGCCGGCGCGCTCCAACAGTTGTTGACCAATCTGTTGCAGAACAGCCACCTGCATGCGTACCAGGATGGCAGCGCTGCGGGTGAAATCCACATTCGTGCGCGCGCTGGAGGCGGCCATGTCCGCATCGAATTCAGCGACGACGGGGCGGGCATGGCGGCGGACACTCTGGAGCATGCCTTCGAACCGTTTTTCACCACGCGCCGCGGCTCCGGCGGCAGTGGGCTCGGACTTTACATCGCCTACAATATGGCGACTCAGGGCCTGGGCGGCAGCATCAGTTGCACCAGCCAGCCCGGACGGGGAACCCGGTTTGCCGTCGAATTCCCCCAACACAGTGCCGCACGGGAGGCGGCCGACCATGAAGATCGTACGCAAGCTGCCGGACGCCAAGCACCATGACGTTGCCAAACCCAGGGTCACGCCCTGGAAGCTGCTGGTGGTGGACGACGAACCGGATGTGCGACAGCTTACGGCGCTCAATCTGCGCGGCTTCGAATTCGCTGGCCGCCCGCTGCGACTGATCGACGCGGGGTCGGCGGCCGAAGCCCAGCGGCTGCTGCGCGAACATCCCGATATCGCGCTGGCCTTGATCGACGTCGTGATGGAATCCGACGACGCGGGACTGCAACTGGTGGCGTTCATCCGCAACGAGCTGCGCAACGCGATGATGCGGCTGGTGATTCGTACCGGCCAGCCGGGGCTGGCGCCGGAACGCTACGTCATCGACAACTTCGATATCGACGACTACAAGGACAAGACCGAGCTCACCACGCAGAAGCTTTACGCCACGGTGCGCCTGGCGCTCAAGGGCTATCGCGATCTACAGACCATCGAGCTCAACCGCATCGGCCTGCGCCGCATACTCGATGTCACTCCCGAACTCTACAATCTGGAACGCAACCAGCTCGAGGACTATTTTCGCGGCCTGCTGCTGCAGATCATCGGCTTTTGCAATCTGGGACATTCGGCGTTGATCTCGACCATCGACGGCATCATGGCCACGCTTGAAGGCGACGGCGTCAGCATTCGCGCAGGGACCGGCGAGCTTGACGACATGCCGGGCAACGAGGCGCGCCGGCGTGAGATCGTCGAGCTATGTTCGCAAGCCATCCTGACCCAGGAAGCGCCCAAAAATCTGCGCAGCGGCGCCCTTATTCTGCCCTTGCGGGTGCGCAACGAGACCTTCGGATTCGTTTATCTTGAAGCGGACGAAAGTCTCAGCACCGTCGACGGCGAACTGATCGAGATCATGGCCAACCAGTGCGCTGCCGCGATGCATAATTTTTTCCTGCATCGCAGCCTCGAAGAATCCTACGACCAGGCCATCGACATGCTGGCCGAAGTGGCCGAGTTCAAGGACAGTACGACCGGGAGCCATATCCGCCGGATCGAGGAGTACACGCGGCGGTTGGCGCTGGAACTAGGCCTGGATGCCGAAACCGCCGCCGCCTATGCCCAGGCCAGCTGCCTGCATGATGTCGGCAAGGTCGGCATCCCGGACGATATCCTGAAGAAGCCGGGCAAACTCACCCGCGAGGAATTTGCGCTGATACAAAACCATCCGCGAATTGGCGATGCCATCCTGAGCCGCAATCCCTCGCTGGATTTGGCGCGTTCCGTGGCGCTGACGCATCATGAACGCTGGGGCGGCAGCGGTTATCCCGATGGCCTCAAGGGCGAACAGATTCCCTTCGAATCGCGCATCGTAGCCGTGGTGGATGTGTTCGACGCACTGGTCAGCACCCGTCCCTACAAAGGTCCCTGGGAGCCGGAGCGGGCCGTCGAACAACTGCTGCAGGATTCCGGGGCCCACTTCGAGCCGCGCGTGGTGGACGCTTTCCTGCGCCTTTACCGGAGCGGAGCGCTTGACGACCTGGTCGCCGGCGCCCAGGCGGAGAACGTCGACAACGGCTAACGCAACATCAGGCGCGCAGGATGGGCCACTGCGCGGGCCAGCTTGCCAGCGGATCGTCCTTGAAGCTGCTTTTGACAAAGCGTTGCCAGCGGCCCAAGGTATAGCAGACCAGCAGGTCGGCATGAGCGCCGAAATCATGCTCGGCATTCAGCGCTCCCTGCGCCGCGGCCACTTTCAGACACTGCTTGAGGGTCGATTCGATTCGGTCCAGCAACTGGTTGATGCGGGCTTGCAGGCGCGGATTTTCGTGCACCAGGGCGTCGCCCACCAGCACCCGCGTCAAGCCGCGGTTCTTCTGCGCAAAGCGCAGCAATGACGCGATGATGGCCTCGGCCTGCTTGAGGCCGGATTCCTCGGCCGCCTCGATCTGGGTAATCACTGAAAATACGCCGCTCTCGATGAACTCGATGAGGCCCTCGTACATCTGCGCCTTGCTGGCGAAATGGCGATACAGCGCGGCTTCCGAAACCTGCAACTGCTTGGCGAGCAGGGCCGTGGTGACTTTCTCCACCGCCGGGCGTTCCAGCATTTCGGCAATGGTCTGCAGGATCAGGAGCTTCTTTTCGCCAACCTTGGCGGCGCGGGCTTCGTTCATGGCGTGTCCAGTGGATTATTTCGATTTGATCAAGGTACCGACGCCTTCGTCGGTCAGGATTTCCAGCAGCAGCGCATGTTCGACGCGGCCGTCGATGATGTGCACGCCTTTCACGCCGCTGCGTGCCGCATCCAGCGCAGAGCTGATCTTGGGCAGCATGCCGCCGGAGAGCGTGCCGTCCGCCACCATCTCGTCGATCTGCTTGGGCGTGATGCCGGTGATCAGTTTGCCGGACTGGTCCAGCACACCCGGCGTATTGGTGAGCAACACCAGCTTCTCCGCCTTGAGGACTTCGGCGATCTTGCCGGCGACGACGTCCGCATTGATGTTGTAAGTTTCGCCCTCGCTGCCGACCCCGATCGGCGCGATCACCGGAATGAAGGCGCCGGTATCGAGCAAGGCGATCAGGCTGGGATCGATGGAGACGATGTCGCCTACCTGGCCGATGTCGATCAGGTCGCCTGGCGCATCCTTGTTCTCCATCAACAGTTTTTTGGCGCGAATGAAGTTGCCATCCTTGCCGGTGAGGCCGACGGCCTTGCCGCCGTGCTGGTTGATCAGGTTGACGATCTCCTTGTTGACCTGGCCGCCGAGCACCATCTCGACCACTTCCATCGTCTCGGCATCGGTAACCCGCATGCCCTGGACGAACTCGCCTTTCTTGCCGACGCGGGCCAGCAGGCTCTCGATCTGCGGTCCGCCGCCATGGACCACTACCGGGTTCATGCCGACCAGCTTGAGCAGCACCACGTCGCGCGCGAAGCACTGCTTCAGGTGTTCGTCGGTCATGGCGTTGCCGCCGTACTTGACGACGATGGTCTTGCCGTGGAAACGCTTGATGTAGGGCAGGGCCTCGGCCAGAACTCCGGCCTTGGCGATGGGAGCGAGCTTTTCGGTCATGGATGTCAGCGAGAGCAAGTGGTAACTTCGCCCATTCTACCGGCAGCCAACCTGTCCGCAAGGGATACCGAGCCGACATAAAACAGGGCAAGCTCCGGCCATGCCATGGGCTGCCCTGTTTGCGCGATACCTCGGTGCGATCCACTCGCCGCACCGTCAGCGCCGACTATCGCTATTGGATAGTGATTCTGCGTGCCTGTGTTGCCGCTTTCTTCGGCAGGCTCAGTTCGAGAACGCCATCGGTGTATTTGGCGGTCACCTGCGCCTCGTCGATCTCCTGTGCCAACTGGAAGCTGCGCGAAACCTTGCCGAAATAGCGCTCGGTGCGCAGCACCTGCTCGCCCTGTTTCACATCCTTTTCTTCACGTCGCTCGGCGCTGATCGCGACAATGGCGCCATCGACGGCGACATGGATGTCTTCCTTCCTGACGCCCGGAATCTCGGCATGGACCAAATAACCGTTTTCCTGTTCCTTGACATCGATCTTGACCGCGGGCGCCTCGGCCTGCGATCCAAAATCGACCGGACGGACAAAGAAACCACGGAACAAGTCATCGAGAGCATCGCGACGAATCAAGTTGCTCATTTCATTCTCCTTTTTCAAGTTGGCGGCCTCGCTCAGAGTAGGGGCCTCGCGCACTACATGAGCGCCCGAAAACAAATTTCAAGTCCATTCATCGCCGGTCAGCGCCATTCACGCCGCTCTATCTTCAATTCGTCGCAAAGCGGCTGACGGCTCCTTGGCGGTCTTCTAGCATGGCTTCACTTTCAACCCAGTGGAGCTTCCGTCATGCAATTTCTCGTATTCCGTGGCCGGCTGTTCCTGCTGGCGTTGCTCATGCTTCCGGTCGCCGGCATTCCCACTTACGCTCGCGCGCAGACGGCCACCGATGCGGCTTTCGAGGCGGCACTGAGCCAGTTCAACCGAGCCCGCCAAGGCGACGCCGATCAACTCGATGCGGCCATCGCGGCATTTCAGGCTGCGCCCGGCAACCCTGCCTTGCAACCGCTCTACTCGGCCTATCTGGGCAGCGCCCATGCGCTCAAGGCCAAAGCCGCCTGGCTGCCGTGGAAGAAAATGAAATTTTCCGAACAGGGACTCGACCACATAGACCAGGCCCTGGCCTCCTTGCGCCCCGAGCACGACCGATTGCTGGTACAGGGCACGCCGGCAAGCCTTGCAACGCGGATGGTGGCTGCGGCAACCTTCGTCGCGTTGCCTGACGGCATTTTTCATCGCCGCGCCGCCGGCAAGTCCTTGCTGGCCGAGATGCGGCGCAGTCCGCTGCTGGCGACGGCGCCGGCCGGGTTCCGCGCTGAACTGGGGGTGGTGGAAGCCCAACTCAAAGAGGCTGAAAAATGAACGCGGAAACTTGCACCGTGCGCCTCATCGGACTGCGCAAGAGCTACCAAGTGGGCGAGACCAGCGTGGAGGCCCTGAAGGGGGTCAGTTTGGATGTCGGCAGCGGCGAAATGGTGGCCCTGACGGGGCCTTCCGGTAGCGGCAAAAGCACGCTGCTGAATCTTTGCGGCCTGATCGACACGCCCGATGCCGGCGAGCGCGAAGTCGGAGGCGTTTCGATCGACGGTCTCGACGAGATCGGCCTGACCCGCTTGCGTCGGGAGAAAGTCGGTTTCATATTCCAAGGCTTCAACCTGGTGCCGGTGATGACGGTGTTCGACAACGTCGAGTACCCATTGCTGCTGCTCGGCGTCGCAGCGGCAGAACGCCGCCAGCGGGTGATGACGGCGCTGCAGCGGGTGGGGCTGGAAGACTTTGCCCGGCGTCTGCCCGATGCGCTGTCGGGCGGCCAGCGCCAGCGCGTGGCGATCGCCCGCGCCCTGGTCAAATCGCCGGCGCTGGTGATTGCCGACGAGCCGACGGCCAATCTCGATTCGACCACGGCGCGGCAGATCGTCGATCTTCTGCATGAGTTGGCACATGAGCGCAACGCCTCGGTGGTGGTGGCGACCCACGACGAGCGCATGAGTTCGCATTGCGATCGTGTGCTGCACCTGATCGATGGAGAACTGCAATGAAGTGGCTGATGTTTGCCTGGAAGAACGTCATGCGCAACCGGCGGCGCTCGCTCATGGCGATGTTGATTACGGCGCTGGGAAGCGCGGCGGTGCTGGGCAGTGGCGGCTTCGCGCTATTCACCTACGAATCGCTGCAGGAAATGACGGCGCGCGATACGGGTCATGTGGTGGTTGCCCATGTTCGCGGCTTCGACGGCGACGAAGACGTGCCGATGCAGCATGGCCTGGCCGATTCCGAGGCGCTCGCGGCGAAATTCGCCGCGATGCCGGAAGTGCGCGCCGTGGCGCCGCGCGTGCAGTTCTCTGGGCTGATTTCCAACGGCGACAAGTCGGCGGTGTTCGTCGGCAGCGGCGTCGTTCCCGACATCGATTTTCGCCTGCGTGGTCCGCAGATGAACTTCATCGCCGGGCAGCCTCCCGCCGCTGCAGCAGCAGCGCCGGAAGTGGTCATCGGCAACGAGCTGGCACGCCTGATGAAGGCCAAGGTCGGCAGTTCGTTGACCCTGTTGTCCACCACCACCGAAGGCAACCTGAATGCGGTGGATGTTTTGGTCAGCGGCATCGCCAGCGTCGGTGTGCCGGAGATCGACAAGCGACTGGTGCTGGCCGACCTGGCCTCGGTGCAAAAGCTTCTGCTCAGCGACAAGGCCGGCACGCTGTCCGTCTATCTCAAGGAGACCGCGGACACCGAGGCCATCGCCGCTCGCGTCAGGGAAATGCAGCCTGACCTGGCGGTCAAGACCTGGCGCGACCTGGCGGTGTTCTACCAGGCCGTACGGGCGCTCTACAACCGCATCTTCGGCATCCTCGGCATGATCATGATCTGCATCGTGCTGTTCGCCATGAGCAACACGCTGGGCATGGCCGTGGTCGAGCGGACACGCGAGATCGGCACCCTGCGCGCGATCGGCACCCTGCCCGCCGAGATCGTGCGCAACTTCGTACTCGAAGGCATGCTGATCGGCGGCGTCGGCTCTGCATTCGGGATGTTGCTGGCGGGCGCGGCAACGGTGTTTCTGCTGTTTGCCGGCATCGAAATGCCGCCGCCGCCGGGACGCTCCGCCGGCTATCCGCTGTTTCTCAGTTTCTCGCCAGTGTTGTATGGCGCGGTCACCCTGGTCGTCATCGTTCTGGCGGCGGGCGCGGCCTGGATCGTCAGCAGCCGCGCCGCCAACAAACCCGTCACGGAGGCCCTCGCCCATGTTTAAGAGAATTGCACTATTGTCGCTGGCGGCGATCAGTCTCGCGGCGCTTTGTATACTTGGGATTCCGCTCTGCGGGCAGGTAATGGCAGCAGAGGACGCCAAGGTCAAGGCTCTGCTGAAGCAGGCCGATGCCTATCGCCTGGCCATGGAATCGGGGCGGGTCGAAACCGAGGTGCGCACCTTCAGGGCCGGCGTGCTGGACAAGACTCGGCTCTATGCCGTCTATCTGAAGCCCGGCCACCGTTCGCTGGTGCTGTTCCGTACCGCGACCGAGCGCGGACAAAAAATGCTGATGCTGGGCGATGACTACTGGCTGATGATGCCCTCCAGCCAGCGTCCGCTGCGCATTACGGCCATGCAGAAGCTGCTCGGCGAAGCCTCGACCGGTGATGTCGCGACCATGACCTGGGGCGAGGATTACGACGGCCGGCAGGTCGGCGAGGAGACCATCGACGGCGTGCCCTGCCTCAAGCTTGACCTTGTTGGTCAGCGCAAGGGCGTCAGCTATCCGCGCATCGTGCTCTACCTGGCGAAGAAGGATCATCATCCGGTACAGGCGGAGCTGTATGTCGCTTCCGACAAACTCGCCAAGCTGGCCCGCTTCCAATTGGGCACTGTCGACGGTCGCAAGCAGGTGACGGTGATGACCCTGATCGATCACTTGCAGAAGGAGCGCTCGACCGAGGTGCACTACCTGTCGCGCACGGACAAGACCCTGTCCGACGATTACTTCAACCCGGCCTTCCTGGTGCGGGCGGACCTGACGCAATGAAGCGTCTTCGCTTTACTGCGCCGTCTTGTCAGCGCCGACTCTTGCATTGTCTGGCCGGACTGCTGACTGCCAGCGCGACGCTGTCCGCCGGCGCCGAGGACGGCGCGCCGGATTTCGGCTGGACCTCGCGCCTAGTCGGCGAAGGCCACGAACTGCGCCGCGACAGTCCGTTGGCGGCCGGACTGGGGCTGACCGATTTTGGCCGCGACCGCTATCGCATCGAACAGGAATTGCGCGGGCGCGTCGGCCCGCTGTCCTTGTTGCTGACCGCCACCGAATCGGGCCAGGAAGGGGTCAAGCCAAGCGGAAGGTTTGTCGCCAACGAGGCCTACGCCGACCTCAGCCTCGGCGGACAGCGCTTTTCGGTCGGCAAGAAAATGCTCTCCGGCGATGTCGCCTATGCGTTCCGGCCGCTCGACGTGCTGCAGCGGGAAAGCCGCTTGCAGCTCGCAGCGCCTCAACTGGAAGGTATTCCGATGCTGAGTTGGGACAATTTCACGGCCGACGGCGCCTGGTCGCTGGTGATCGCCAACCCCGGCCATCAGCGGCGCGGCGAGGCGCGCGAGGATGGCTCTGTGGCCTTGAAGATTTACCGTCGCGTCGGCGCGGCCGATCTGCACGGCGTGTTGCGCAACTCCAATCGCTACGGCCTGGAACTGGGAGCCGCGGCGTCCATGGTGCCCAGCGATGCGCTGGAGCTTCACGCTTCCGCCCTGTTGCAGCGGCGGGGCGAGCGACAGGTGCCGCTCGCCGATGGTGCTTCGGTCGCCCAGCTGTTGTCGGCAGACAGCGCACTCGTCACGGAAGCCATCGCCACGCCGCGCAAGGTGCTGGTAGGGGGTACCTGGACCAGCGCAGAGGGCTATTCGCTGCTCGGCGAATTCTGGTGGGACGGCACGACGCCTACGCCGGCCGACTGGCAACGACTGGTGCGTCAGGCCGCGCGACGGGCGGCACTGAGCGGCCTGCCGGGCGTTCCGGCAGCGGCCGTCGCCGGCGCCACGGCGGCCTCGACGCGCATGTTCGACCAGGGCAACCTCGCGCAACGCGGCCTGTTGGCGCGTCTGGCATGGAGCGAGCCGGGCGGCGCCTGGTCGGCCTCCGTCGATGTACTTAAATCCCTCGGCGATGGCGGCTGGACGCTGACCACGGCATTGGCCTGGCAAGGCGAACGGCTGCGCTTCGACGCGGGCTTGCGCCGCTACGGCGGGCCTGCCGACGCCGCCTATCGTCTGTTGCCCGAACGCGCTGCGGCGTTTGTCGGGATCAGCCTTGCCTATTGATCAGGCGCTGCGGCAACTCGAGGATGGCGTCGCGATTGCTCCACGAAAAGCAGGCCGCCGCCGCCTCGCGCCAAGGCAGCCAGCGATAAGCCAGATGTTCGTCCGGTGCGATGCTCACGGCAAGCTGTTCCGGTAGACACAGGCTGAACACGTGCTCGGTGTTGTGCGTGATGCCGGGTGCGTAGCGATATCGCCACTCGGCAAAGATCTCGTAGCGATTGGTGAATTGCCAGTCGATGAGATCGGTGGTCGCCGCGTCGATGCCGGTTTCTTCATGAACTTCGCGCCGGGCCGTTTCAAGCAGCGGTTCACCGTCTTCCTGGCTACCGGTGACCGATTGCCAGAAACCCGGGTGGCGGGCGCGTTCCAGCAGCAGCACGTCCAGCGCCAGCGTGTGGATTACCACCAGCACCGAGACCGGCTTCTTGTAGTCCATCAACCGGGCTGGGCCACCGTCGGCAGCCAGGCGATGCCGTCGGCATGCATGTCGACCAGACACCAGAAGGGAACGCCCTGTTCGCGCCATTCTTCGGCGGCCGACTGGAAGGTCTGCATCAGGGCAACGAAGTCCGCCTCGGCGCGGCCATGAATGCCGTCGCAATGATCGAGCAGGATCACGTAGCCTTCGGCCGGACGCCAGCCCATATCGAGCAGGCAATCATTCAGCGCATCCCAGTTGTGGCCGAACCATTCAGGGAAGCCGAGCGCAGCGCCGATTGCGTCCAGCATCTCTTCCTTGTCGCGCGCACGAGCAAGATCAACACGCTGCACCAAGCAGCCTGCAGCGCCGGCGCCGGCGATCAGCGGCTCCAGGTCGCCCTGCGGCAAATGATGGACACCCGCCTTGCCGGCATCGGCAAACAGGGCCTGGTAGTGGTCAACGGCGCTCATCGTTGGATTCGACGGAAAGTTTCGTAGTGATCGGCTGTGTAGTAGAACACTGCGGGGGGCTGCTCGCCGGTGATAATCCGCCGCGCTCCTCGATCCCGACTACCAGGCGTTGGCACTGTGTACTCGCGATAATAGCCACGCGACTGCTCGGGCAGTCGGTGTTCGCGGTTATGGAAAGTGATGCCGTCGCGGGGGTAAGGAAACGGGCCGCCGCGGTCAATCAGGCGCAGGGTTTCGCGTGCTTCCGCCGGCAGACTTGCTTCGGCAATGACGGTGTCGAATGCCGCCGCCGGCAGTACAAGACCGATGCATAGCAGCGCGAGAAAGCGGCGCAGCATGCTCAGCCCTTGCTGACTTCGACCTGGGTTTCGACCTTCTGCCGCAGCCGGATGTGCAACTCGCGCAACTGCTTCTCATCGACGTTGGACGGCGCATCGGTCAGCAGGCACTGGGCGCGCTGCGTCTTGGGAAATGCGATTACGTCGCGAATCGAATCGGCGCCGGCCATCATGGTGACGATGCGGTCGAGGCCGAAGGCCAGACCGCCATGGGGCGGGGCGCCGTACTTCAGCGCATCGAGCAGGAAGCCGAACTTGGCCTGTTGTTCCTCGGGGCTGATGCCCAGCGCCTGGAATACCTTTTCCTGCACTTCGGCGCGATGGATGCGCACCGAGCCGCCGCCCATTTCCCAGCCGTTCAGCGCGAGGTCATAGGCCTTGGCCAGACATTTTCCTGGATCGGTGGCCATCAAGGCCTCGTGACCGTCCTTCGGGCTGGTGAAGGGGTGGTGGCAGGCCGCCCAGCGCTTGTTTTCCTCGTCGTATTCGAACATCGGGAAATCGACTACCCACAGCGGGCGCCAGGCGGAACCATCGACGTAGCCTTTCTCGTGGCCGATCTTGGAGCGCAAGGCACCCAGCGCGTCGTTGACGACTTTGGTCTTGTCGGCGCCGAAGAAAATCAGGTCGCCGGATTGGGCGCCGGTACGTTCGATGATGGTTTTCAGCGCCGTTTCGTGAAGATTCTTGACGATGGGCGACTGCAGGCCTTCTTCGTTCAGCTTCGAGGCGTCATTGACCTTGATGTAGGCCAGTCCCTTGGCGCCGTATATCTTGACGAACTCGGTATAGCCGTCGATCTCGCCGCGCGTGAGCGACGCGCCGCCCGGCACGCGCAGCGCCGCCACCCGGCCGCCCGACGTCGCCGGACCGCTGAAGACCTTGAAGGCGACATCGGCCACCGCATCGGTGACTTCGGTGAGCTCCAGCGTGACGCGCAGGTCAGGCTTGTCGGAGCCGTAGCGGCTCATGGCTTCGGTGTGGGAAATGCGGGGGAAGGGATTGGGAAGATCTACCGACAAGGCCTGCCTGAACACGCTGCGGATCATCTCTTCCATGAGGGCGGTGATCTGCTCCTCGCCGAGGAAGGATGTCTCGATATCGACCTGGGTGAATTCCGGCTGCCGGTCGGCGCGAAGGTCTTCGTCGCGGAAACACTTGGTGATCTGGTAATAGCGGTCGTAACCGGCCACCATCAGCAGTTGCTTGAACAGCTGCGGCGATTGCGGTAGGGCGAAGAACTGGCCGGGGTGCACGCGGGAAGGCACCAGATAGTCGCGTGCGCCTTCCGGCGTCGATTTGGTCAGCATCGGCGTTTCGATGTCAATGAAGCCCTGGTCGTCGAGGAAGCGACGGAAGGCCATGGCCACCTTGTAGCGCAGCATCAGGTTCTTCTGCATCTGCGGGCGGCGCAGGTCGATCACGCGATGAGTGAGGCGGACATTCTCCGAGAGATTTTCCTCGTCGAGCTGGAAGGGCGGCGTGACTGCGGCATTGAGCACTCCCAGTTCATGGCAGAGGATCTCGATCTCGCCCGAGGCCAGATTGGGGTTCTCGGTGCCGGCCGGCCGACGGCGCACCTTGCCGGTGACCCTGAGCACGAATTCGTTGCGCACGTCCTCGGCGATCTTGAACATGTCGGGACGATCCGGATCGCAAACCACCTGGGCCAGTCCCTCCCGGTCGCGCAGGTCGATGAAGATCACGCCGCCGTGATCGCGACGGCGGTGGTTCCAGCCGCAAAGGGTGACGATCTGGTCGACATGGGAGGCATTCACCTCGCCGCAATAGTGGGTACGCATAGGAATTCCGGACTGTTGTGATGCCCGCAAGGGCGGTTACTGATTCTGGGCGCGCCCGAGGGGATTCCTCATGGGCGGGGCGACGACGCCCATGGAGACGATGTACTTCAGGGCTTCGTCGACGTTCATGTCAAGCTCGATGACATCCTTTCTTTTCACAAAGAAGAAGAAGCCATTGACCGGGCTGGGCGTGGTGGGGATGAACACCCCGACGTGCTCTTCCGGCAGCATGTCGGCGACATCGCGGGCCGGATGTCCGGTCTGGAAGGCCACCGACCACGCTTCGGGATGCGGGTAGCGGACCAGCAGAACCTTGCGGAAAGCAACGCCGCTGCCCGAAAACAGCGTATCGCTTACCTGCTTGACGCTGTAGTAGATCGACTTCACCACAGGAATGCGGGCCAGCACCCCTTCCCAGAAGCGCACCAGCTTCTGGCCGACGATATTGGCCGTGATCAGGCCGGTGAGGAACACCACCACCAGGGTCAGCAACGCGCCGATGCCGGGGATGTACATCCCCAGCAGGTGCTCGGGATGGATCGCCTGCGGCAGGAGCAGCAGGGATTGATCCATGGAACGGACGATCAGGGACAGCACCCAGGCCGTGATCGCCAGCGGAACCCAGATCAGGAGTCCCGTGATGAAGTACTTTTTCAAGGCTGACGCCAAGGCGGGCGAGATCAGCTATTGGCGGCGCAGCTGCCGGTCCCACCCTGACAAGGTGGCGGGTTGCTGCTCCCGGTATCCGCTGCCTTGCAGCCGCCACCCTTGAAGTCGGTGGCATACCAACCGTTGCCCTTGAGCTGAAAGCCCGGCGCGGTGAGCTGTTTGGTGAAACCTTCGCTCCTGCACTCGGGGCAGGTAGTCAGTAGCGGATCGCTGACTTTTCGCATGACATCTTTCTCAAAGCCGCAATCGGTGCAGCGATAAGCGTAGATCGGCATGATGTTCTCCGGAATTCTGGCAAAGAAAGAGATTATAGCTGAAGCCCTTGGCGCGCCGGCCACGACCACGCTATCCCAACCCCATGAGGATGCGGCCGAACGCTGGCTTTTCAAGGGGCTACAGGGCGACGCCGAGATAGGCGTGGGTCAGGGGTTTGCCCCAGACCAAGGCAATCGCTCCCGCGGCGGCCAGGTAGGGGCCGAAAGGAATCGGCACGTTGCGGCTGTGACGGGCAAAGACCATCAGGACGATACCCACCACTGCGCCGACCAAGGAAGAGAGCAGGATGGTCAAAGGCAGCATCTGCCAGCCGAGCCAGGCACCGAGCGCCGCCAGCAGCTTGAAGTCGCCGTAGCCCATGCCCTCTTTGCCGGTGGTGAGCTTGAATAGCCAGTACACCCCCCAAAGCGACAGATAGCCGGTCATGGCGCCGATCACGGCACTCTTCAGGTCGGTGAAGACGCCGAAAGCATTGAGTGCCAGTCCCAGCCAGAGGAGGGGCAGGGTGATGTCGTCGGGCAACAACTGGGTATCGAAATCGATGCCGGTCAGCGCAACCAGCGCTGCGACAAAGACCAGGGCGCCGAGGCCGGCGGCAGTGAATCCGAAATGCCAGGCGGCGAATGCGAACAGCAGCCCGGTAAGCGCCTCGACCAGCGGATAGCGGAAGGAAATCGCTGCGCCGCATCCCTTGCACCGGCCGCGCAGCACCAGCCAACTGAGGACCGGGATATTTTCCAGCGCGCTGATCGCGTGACCGCATTGCGGGCAGCGCGAGCGCGGGCGTGCCAGGGAAAGCGGCTCGAAGGCGGGCGGAGTCTCACCCTTGAGTTCGGCGCACTGCAATGCCCAGTCGCGCTCCATCATGATCGGCAATCTGTGGATGACGACATTGAGGAAACTGCCAACCATCAGGCCGAGCAATCCGGCGACGGTAGCAAACACCGCCGGATCGGCGAACTGGGCGATCATTTCTGGCGCTCAGCTGCCAATCTGCAGGCCAACTTAACCAACAACCGAGCCGAGTTTGAAGATTGGCAGGTACATGGCGACCACCAGGCCGCCGATAAGGCCGCCAAGGAAGACCATGATCATCGGTTCCATCAAGCTCGACAGCGCTTCCACGGCTTCGTCGACCTCGGCTTCGAAGAAGTCGGCAGTCTTGCCCAGCATCGAATCGAGCTGGCCGGACTCTTCGCCGATGGCGACCATCTGCGTCACCATTGGCGGAAAGACGCCGGAATTCTCCATGGCCACCGTCAGGCTGGAACCGGTGGAAACTTCGGCCTGTATCTGTTGGGTCGCCATGGTGTAGACATAGTTGCCCGCCGCGCCGCCGACCGAGTCGAGCGCTTCGACCAGCGGTACGCCGGCGGCGAACATTGTGGACAGGGTTCTCGTCCAGCGTGCAATGGACGATTTCTTGATCAGGTCGCCGAATACCGGCAGCTTCAAGGCGTATTTGTCGGCCGCGATCTGCAGTGCCCGGGAGCGCTTGAAGGCCTGAATGATGCCGTAGATGACAGCGTAAATGCCGCCGAAGATGATGTGCCAGTTGGCGACAAATCCGTCCGAAATGGCGATCACGATTTGCGTCGGTGCCGGCAGCTCGCCGCCGAAACTGGCAAACACGTTCTTGAACGCGGGTACCACAAAAATCATGATCACGGCCGTGATGACAAAGGCCACGACAAGAATGGAGATCGGATAGAACAGGGCGCCCTTGATCTTGGATTTGATCGCCTGAATCTTCTCCTTATAAGTGGCCAAGCGGTCCAGCAAAGTATCGAGAATGCCCGCCTGCTCCCCGGCTTCGACCAGGTTGCAGAACAAGGCATCGAAATACTGGGGGTACTTGCGAAATGCCGAAGCGAGATTGGAACCGGTTTCGACGTCGGACTTGATGTCGAACAGCAGTTTGGCCAGAGACGGATTGTTGGTGCCCTTGCCGACGATGTCGAAGGATTGCAGCAGCGGCACGCCCGACTTGACCATGGTGGCAAGCTGGCGGGAAAACAGCGTGATGTCCTTGTCCGAAACCTTGCCGGCAGAACCTACTTTCTGCTTCTTGAGCTTGGTGACGTTGATGCCTTGCCGCCGCAGGGCCGCGTTAGCCACCGCTTCGCTGGCCGCCTTGAGCTCGCCGCGAACCACCTTGCCCGTCTTGTTCTTGCCTTCCCAGGAAAAATTGAGCTCTTTGGGGCCGTCTTTTTTCTCTGGCTTGCCTGCTGTGGCCATCAGCTTCTCCCGCTTGAATTTTGGTTTCGGCCGCTCTGCTTAGCGCCAAAAAAAGCGGCGCCAGCCTCCACCGAACTTCACCTTGGGCATTCTACGCCCTGCGTATGCCGAGAGTATCACTCTCCGGGGGGGCGGTGAAGGCGCACCATTTTGACTTTTCGGTCCTGTGTTTGCACGATCTCCATCGGTACTCCGCCTACCCGAACGCCAACCCCGACTTCGGGAATATCCTGCAGATGCTCGACAATCAATCCGTTGAGCGTGCGCGGTCCATCCAGGGGAAACTCAAGATCCAGCATTCGATTCAGGTCGCGCAGGCCGGCTGCACCGTCGACCAATACCTCGCCGTCGTCGTTCCAGGACAGCGAACCGCCAACATCCGACTGGCGCGAGGTGAATTTGCCAATCAGTTCTTCGATGATGTCTTCCAGCGTTACCAGTCCTTCGATTTCGCCATATTCGTCGACCACGAGCCCCATGCGCTGCCGGTTTTCGCGAAAGAACTGGAGCTGGGTGTAGATCGGCGTAGCGGCAGGAATGAAGTAAGGCTCGGACATGCGCTCGCGCAGTGCCGCATGATCGATCTCTCCCGCAAATGCTTCGGCCAGCAGCCTGCGCTGATGGAGGACGCCGATAACGTTGCCAGGATCGTTCTCGAATACCGCGACCCGCGTGTGAAAACTCGTCGCCAGTTGCGCCTTGATCTGCTCGATCGGCGCGGCGATGTCGATGGACTCAATTTCGCCGCGTGGCGTCATGATGTCGGCGACGGCCAACCGTTCCAGTTCGAACAGGTTGAGCAGGATGGAGCGGTGTTGCTGGGGAATGAAATTGCCCGATTCGAGCACCAGGGAACGCAACTCATCGACGCTGAGCCGGGAGTTTTCGTCGCCGCCTTTCGGCTTCAGGCGAAGCAGCCACAACAGGGCGTTGACGAACAGGTTGACGAACCAGACGATGGGGTAGGCGCCGCGCAGCAATGGCCAGATCAGGTAGGCCAGCACTCGCGCCAAGCGGTCGGCATGGGCCGCGGCGAGAATCTTCGGCGTGATTTCGGAGAACACCAGGATGGCGAAGGTCACCAGCAAGGTGCCCACGCTCAGGGCCCATTTCTCCTCGCCGAACAGTTCGATGGTGATGACCGATACCAGGGTCGCGGCGGCGGCATTGACCAAGTTGTTGCCGAGCAGGATCACGCCCAGCATCTTGTCGGTGCGACCAAGCAGTTCGAGGGCCAGCTTCGCGCCCCGATCGCCCTGGTTGGCGAGGTGGCGCAGGCGATGGCGGTTCGAGGCCATCATCGCCGTTTCGGTCATCGAGAAGAACGCGGAGCAGGCCAGCAGCACCGCCAGCGCAGCGAACTGCGCGGGTAAAGGAATCCCTTCCATCAGCGGCCGAGAATGACCTCAAGCACGAAGCGGCTGCCCACGTAGGCCAGCAGCAATGCGGCGAAGCCGGCCAGCGTCCAGCGCAGCGCCACGCGGCCACGCCAGCCGCGCAAGTGGCGTCCGGCCAGCAGTGCGGCGAAGATCAACCAGGACAGAATCGCGAACACAGTCTTGTGATTGAAGGTAAGCGCCTTGCCAAACAGGGTTTCGGAGAAGAACACCCCTGAAATCAGCGTGAACGTAAGCAGGACGAAGGCGACATGGATCAGGCGGAACAGCAGCGTCTCCATCGTCAGCAAGGGCGGCAAGCCGGCCAATAGCGGCGAGATGCGGCCGCGATGCAGGCTCTTTTCGGCAGTCGCCATCAGTAAGGCGTGCAGGGCTGCCAGGGTAAACAGGCTGTAGGCCAGCATGGCCATCAGGAAATGCAGTCGGAACGCCACCGAGCCCGCATTGGCCAGCACATGGGCTTCGGAAAATAGTCCCGGCAACATGGCTGCCACGGCTGCCGCCGGCAGGCCGATGACCTGCAAGCCATCCATGCGGGCGTAGAAACTTTCGATCCAGTACAGCGCGATTGCCAGCCAAAGCATCACGGAGAGCGCGATGGCGAAGCCAAAGCGCATGTTCTCGCCGTCGAAAATCGCCATGCGCAGACTGACCGCATGTGCAACGAGAGCCACCAGCAGGAGCCCACGTTCGCCAAGCTTGAGCCCGCCCGCCGGTTGGTCGAGCGCCGGTCCGCGCCAGCGAGTGCGCCAAAGATGTACCGCCAGGCCGGCATACAGGGCTGCGGCCAGCAGATGCATTAAGATTGCAGGCATCGGCGAAGTCTACACCAAGCCTTCTATCTCTTTCTGCATCTACCCGTCTCCCACTCATGCTAGATAACCTTACTCAGCGCCTCGTCCGCGTCGTAAAGAACCTGCGCGGCCAGGCCCGGCTGACCGACGACAACATTTCCGACATGCTGCGCGAAGTGCGCATGGCTTTGCTCGAAGCCGACGTGGCTCTGCCGGTGGTCAAGGACTTCACCGCCCACGTCAAGGAGAAGGCGCTGGGACAGGAAGTCATCGGTTCCCTGACGCCCGGCCAGGCGCTGGTCGGCGTCGTGCATCGGGAGTTGACCGAGTTGATGGGTGGCGCCAGCTCCGGCTTGAATCTCGCCACCCAGCCGCCGGCCGTGATCCTGATGTCGGGCCTACAGGGGGCCGGCAAGACCACCACCACGGCCAAGCTCGGCAAGTGGCTCAAGGAACGACAGAAGAAGAAGGTCCTGACGGTAAGCTGCGACGTTTATCGCCCAGCCGCCATCGAGCAGTTGAAAGCCGTTTCGGCCCAGGCCGGAATCGACTTCTTCCCCTCTTCGGGCGGGCAGAAGCCAGCCGATATTGCCGCCGCCGCACTGGATCACGCCAAGCGGCACTACTACGACGTGCTCTTCGTCGACACCGCCGGACGGCTCGCGATCGATGAAGCGATGATGGCCGAGATCAAGGATCTGCATGCCCTCCTGAACCCGATAGAAGCCCTGTTCGTGGTGGACGCCATGCTCGGCCAGGATGCGGTGAATACGGCCAAGGCCTTCAACGAGGCGCTGCCGCTGACCGGCGTGATCCTGACCAAGCTCGACGGCGATTCGCGCGGCGGCGCGGCGCTGTCGGTGCGCCACGTCACCGGCAAGCCGATCAAGTTCGCCGGGGTCGGCGAAAAGCTCACCGGGCTGGAGGAATTCCATCCCGAACGCATGGCCTCGCGCATCCTCGGCATGGGCGACATCCTCGGCCTGGTCGAGGAAGCCCAGCGCGGCGTCGATCAGGACAAGGCGCAGGAATTCGTCAAGAAGATGAAGGCCGGCAAGGGCTTCGATCTCAACGACTTCAAAGACCAGATCGGCCAGATGAAGAAGATGGGCGGCATGGCCGCCATGCTCGACAAACTGCCCGCGCAGTTCGGCGCTCTGGCGCAGAAGGCCGGCGGCGGCATGGAGGACAAAACCGTGCGGCGCCTGGAAGGCATCATCAACTCGATGACGCCGGGCGAGCGCAGCAAACCCGAGATCATCAAGGCCAACCGCAAGCGCCGCATCGCCACCGGCGCCGGCGTGTCGGTGCAGGAAGTCAATCGTCTGCTGAATCAGTTCGAGCAGACGCAGAAGATGATGAAGCAGTTTTCCAAGGGGGGAATGCAGAAGATGATGCGGGGCATGAAGGGCATGCTGCCGGGGATGCGGTGACGCTTCGTCATTCCCGCGAAAGCGGGAATCCAGAGGTCAGTGCGTAATTTCCGCCGTATCGTCAGCGCCGACTTCTGGGGCTGTACTCTCAAGGGAGATGCCGGGTCTCGCCCCGGCAGGCGACCTACTTTCTTGTTTGCGCAAGAAAGTAGGCAAAGAAGCGCTCCCCGCCGCCCCGGCCCTGCGGGCTACCCTCGCTGCGGAAGGCCCGCCGGGCCGGTCGCTAAACTAGCCGGCCAAAAACCGGCCGTCGTCGGACAACGCGACCGGAAACCTCCCGGCGAACCTTCCTCGCTCGGCGGGTCAGAGGGGAATGAAAAGCGTCACGCGTGTCAGACCGTGCCGAAAACTAGCCCTTGAACTCGCCAAAGAATGACTCGTCAATTTCATAAGTAGTTACCGGTTTGAGGCCGAGTTCAAGATACTCAAGCATGTCAACGAGCTTCTCTCCATCTATAAGCTCAATTGGCGGAACTCCATCGCGTGAGGCTTCACGACGGGCCTCGGCAGAGAAGGTTCCGGTTGTGATGAATATGCCCTTATCCGCACGACCAGCCATTGCGCCACGGAAATCGCGAACATGCGAGGGGGAGACGGATTTTGTGTAGCGTTTGCATTGGAAAAGGACTTTGAAGGAAACCAATGGATTGATTTGGAGAGTGCCATATCCGTCGATACCCCCATCACCACTACTACCAGTAACCACGACCTGGGTAAAGCCAGCCTCCCTTAACAGGCGCTGAGACAGCCGCTCAAAGCCCGATGGAGGCAGTTTCAGAAGTAGGCCGATGACTTGGCCGCGGTAGTCGCTAGGCGTGGCACCGGTGCCTTCGGCCACTTGTTCCTCTGCAGGTTCCGGCGCCTGTATTTTTGCTCGTCGTTGTTCTTGATAGATGCGGACCCATTTGAGGAAAATCTCGCGCGACTGCTCCGGCGAAAGCGTAGTTCCACGCCCTCGCTCAGTAAGACTCCAGACCCCGCGCTTTGATGAGTCGAGAAGGCCTTCACGGACCAAGTAGAACCTCGCCCATGCAACCTGATTTCGATACCGAGATTCGCCAGATGGAAGAAGTTCATTTTGAACTGCATCGGAGATGCCAAAATCCTTAGCGATTCGTTCGACAACCTCATCTGGTGTTCCGGAACCACCAAGGCCGCGAAGTGCATCCAGAAGTGGCCCGAAGTATCGGACGAACTGGGAACCTTCCTCTTTCTTTTTTCGCGTCATAGGTCGCAGCTCAAATGGACCGGGCAAAAGAATTGAACAGCTAATTCGCAGGGGTTGCTCGGAAGCATGGTATCACTGGCTATGCTTTGGGGATTGCAACCAAAAAGATCAACTTCACGTGACTTTCAGCACGACCTGACACGCGCGACGGTTTGTATTCCCCTCTGACCCGCCGAGCGAGAAAGGTTCGCCGGGGGAAGTCCGGTCGCGTTGTCTGAGCGAAGCGAGTTTAGCGACCGGCCCGGCGGGCCTTCCGCAGCGAGGGTAGCCCAAAGGGCCGGGGAGGCGGGGAGCGCTTCTTTGCCTACTTTCTTGCGCGAACAAGAAAGTAGGTCGCCTGCCGGGGCGAGACCCGGCGCGGCCTCGGGGATGGCACTGAAGCAAGAGTCGGCGCTGGCGTTACGGCGACGAAATAGCGCAGGGCCTATCGCGGCCCGATCACCTGCGGTCCCCAACTCCACTGCTTTTCCCACGCCCCCCGCACCATGCCGGGGTACTCAGGTTTGCCCAGGCTGCCGTTGTAACGTCCCAGCGCGCGGTAGAGATCGCCGTTCTCGATGTCCAGGTAGTGGCGCAGGATGGTGCAGCCGAAGCGCAGGTTGGTGCGCATGTGGAACAGGTTGCTGTCCTTGTGGCCGATCAGGCGAACCCAGAAGGGCATCACTTGCATATAGCCGCGGGCACCGGCCGAGGAAACGGAATATTTCTTGAAGCCGCTCTCGACCTGGATCAGGCCGAGCACCATCTGCGGATCGAGGCCGGCGCGCTTGGCTTCGTAATACACGGTCTTGAGGAAATCCAGGCGCGCCTCGCGGTCGGGCATGCGGCGGGTCAGGCGCGCCGACATCTCGGTCAGCCAGTTCACCTTTTCCTGGATCGAGGGAAACTGCGGCTCGGGTGCTGCGCGGTCGGCAATCGCAGCGTGCAAGCCCGCCCGCACGCTGTCAGCCAGAGGTTCATAGTGCTGCGCGCCGGCCCAAGTCGCCGTTGGCAACAGCGCGACGGCGAGGTTCAGCGCGAGACCAAATATCAGCCGCACAGCTTCTGTTTGAGGACGGCCACCATGTCGCCAGCCGCGACCATGGTCGCTTCGGTGTCGCTCCGTCCCTTGTATTCCAGCTTGCCTTCCTTGAGGCCGCGCTCGCCGACCACCACGCGATGCGGAATGCCGATCAGTTCCCAGTCGGCGAACATCGAGCCGGGCCGCTCGTCGCGGTCGTCGAGGATGGCGTCGATGCCGGCAGCCAGCAGCTCGGCATGGAGCGCGCCGGCGGCGGTGCGAACGGCATCCGATTTGGCGTAATTCATCGGCACCACGGCCACGGCGAAGGGCGCGATGCCGGCCGGGAAGATGATGCCGCGATCGTCGTGGCCCTGCTCGATGGCGGCGCCGACGATGCGAGATACGCCGATGCCGTAGCAGCCCATTTCCATGACCTGGTCCTTGCCTTGCTCGTCGAGGAAAGTGCATTTCAACGCTTCGGCATACCTGGTGCGCAACTGGAAGATGTGGCCGACCTCGATGCCGCGGCACAGCTCCAGCGCGCCCTTGCCGTCGGGCGAGGGGTCGCCCTCGACCACGTTGCGGATGTCGGCAACGGTTTCGGGTGGCGGCAGGTCGCGGCCGAAATTGACGCCGGTGAGATGGTAGCCTTCCTCGTTGGCGCCGCAGATGCAGTCGCTCATCACGGCGACGCTGCGATCGGCGACGACCCGGCCGGAGAATCCCACCGCACCGATGTAGCCCGGCTTGCAGCCGAGTGCGGCGACGATTTCCTCGTCGCGGGCGAAGCGGAACTCGCCGACCACCTTCTGCGCCTTGATCTCGTTCAGATCGTGATCGCCACGCAGCAGGAGCAGGACGAACTCGCTGCCACCTTCCTTTTCCGCCATGACGGCGATGGCCTTGACGGTCTGCGTCACGGGCAGGCCCAAAAAGGCGGCGACGTCCTCGCACTTGGTCTTTTTCGGAGTGGCCTTTTTCTCCATGGCTGCCGTGGCACCGGCGCCGACTCCTGCAGGCGCAACCGCTTCCGCGAGTTCGACGTTGGCCGCATAGTCCGATGCCGGGCAAAAGGCGATCGCGTCCTCGCCGGAATCCGCCAGCACATGGAACTCGTGCGAGCCGGTGCCGCCGATGGCGCCGGTGTCGGCCGCCACGGCGCGGAACTTCAGGCCGAGGCGGGTGAAGATGCGGCTATAGGTGTCGTACATGTTGCGGTATTCGCGCTCCAGGTCGGCGTAGGAGGTGTGGAAAGAATAGCCGTCCTTCATCAGAAACTCGCGTCCACGCATGACACCAAAGCGCGGCCGGATCTCGTCGCGGAACTTGGTCTGGATCTGATAGAAATGGCGTGGCAGGTGACGATAGCTCTTGACCTCGCGGCGCACCACGTCGGTGATGACTTCCTCGTGCGTCGGTCCGATCACGAACTCGCGCTGGTGGCGGTCCTTGAAGCGCAGCAGTTCCGGACCATACTTCGGGCCGCGTCCGGATTCCTCCCATAATTCAAAAGGTTGTACCGCCGGCATGAGCAATTCGATGGCTCCGGCGCGATTCATTTCCTCGCGCACGATGTTCTCGACTTTGCGCAATACGCGCAGCCCCATCGGCAGCCAGGTGTAGATGCCGCCGGCGAGACGACGGATCAGGCCGGCGCGCAGCATCAGCTTGTGGCTGACGATTTCGGCGTCGGAGGGAGCTTCCTTGAGAGTGGCGATGAAGAACTGGCTGGCACGCATGGCTTGGGCTGAACGAACGGGAAACGCACATTTTACCTTCGGCCACAAATTTGCAGATACGGCAAATGCGGCTTTCCAGCGAGGCGCGATTGTGAAAGAATGTTTACCAGTCAATCATTGGAATATGCATCATGCTCGATCGTGAAGGCTTTCGCCCGAACGTCGGCATCGTTCTGGTCAACAGTCGCAACGAGGTCTTTTGGGGCAAGCGCATCCGCGAACATTCCTGGCAGTTCCCGCAGGGGGGCATCAAGAAGGGCGAAACGCCCGAGCAGGCGATGCTCCGCGAACTGGAGGAGGAAACCGGCCTCAAGCCCGAACATGTGCGGATCATCGGCCGCACGCGCGACTGGTTACGCTATGAAGTGCCGAAGCACTGGATTCGCCGGGAATGGCGCAGCACCTACAAGGGACAGAAGCAGATCTGGTTTCTGTTGCGGCTGGTCGGTCGTGACAGCGACGTCTGCCTGCGTGCCAGCGAACATCCGGAATTCGATGCCTGGCGCTGGAACAGCTACTGGATTCCGCTGGCCAGCGTGATCGAGTTCAAACGCGGCGTATATGAGGCTGCCTTGATCGAGTTGGCACGTTTGCTGTTCGTGCATCCCGACGAGCGCGTCCCGCGCTGGGAACGGGACACCGAAGGCTCAGAAAAGTGAAACTCTGGGCGATCCTGCTTCTGGTGGGCGTGGCGGCGAGTGCCGCCGCGCAAGCGCCGGATCGTTTTGGCGACGGTACCGCGCGATACAACACGGGCTACGACGATGCCGCGCCTTGGCAGGAGCAGCAGGACGTCGAGCTTCCCGCCTTTCCCAAGGAAGAAAATCTGCGTGAGTTCTACGTTAGCGCAGTAGCTACCAACAAGTACCTCGTCGACGCCAGCACACTTTCCGTAGGTGCCGACGGCGTGGTCCGCTATGCGCTCGTCGTAAAGACGGCCGGCGGCGCCACCAATGTCAGTTTCGAGGGCATCAATTGCCGGGAACGAAACTGGAAACATTACGCCACGGGTCGCAGCGACGGCACCTGGGTCAAGTCGCGCGCCGCCCGCGTCGAATGGCGGCCGATCGAAAACAAACCGGTCAATCGGCACCACGCTGCGTTGAGCCGCGATCTGTTTTGCCCGACCGGCACCGCAATTGCCGATGCTGACGAAGGCCGTAATGCCCTGCGTCTGGGCAAGCATCCCAATTCGAACTAATAACGGAGCGCTCTTGCTGATCGACATCCTGATCCCGGAATTCGACAAGGCCTTGCGCGCGGTCTTTGCCTCTGCTCCGACTCGCCGTCCGATGCCTGGCGAGGATCTGCGCGAGGCGGAAATGAGCGAAGCCGAGAAGCGCCATGTTGCGGCTCTGATGCGAGTCAACCACTGCGGTGAAATCTGCGCCCAGGCCTTGTATCAAGGCCAAGCGCTGAGTTCACGCGATCCGGCGGTCAAGCGCGAGTTGGAGCAGGCGGCCTGGGAAGAGACCGAACATCTCAACTGGACTGAGCGGCGTATTGCCGAGTTAGGCGGGCGCAAGAGCCTGTTCAATCCGCTGTGGTATGCCGGCTCCCTTGCGATTGGCGCATTCGCCGGAAAATGCGGCGATGCTTGGAGTCTCGGTTTTCTTGCGGAAACCGAGCGTCAGGTGGAAGGGCATCTGGAAAGCCACAAGGCCCGCTTGCCGGCGCAGGATCGCAAGTCGTGGGAAGTTCTGGAGCAAATGAAAGTCGACGAGATTCGCCATGCCGAAACAGCGAATCACTATGGCGCCAGGGAGCTACCTTCGCCAATCAAGTTGGCGATGAAACTTTCGTCGAAGCTCATGACGAAGCTTTCCTACGTCGCCTGAGGCTCAAGCACCTCGAAGCTATGGGTGATCTCGGCCGTCTGGCCGAGCATGATCGACGCCGAGCAGTATTTCTCGGCGGATAGCTTGACCGCACGCTCGACCACCTCCGGCTTGAGATTCTTTCCGGTCACCACGAAGTGCATGTTGATGCGCGTAAAGACTTTCGGATCCATCTCGGCACGATCGGCCTGAAGCTTTACTTCGCACCCGCTCACTTCATGGCGGCCGCGCTTCAGGATCAGCACAATGTCGAAGGCCGTGCAGCCACCGGTACCGGCCAGCAGCATTTCCATCGGCCGCGGCGCCAGGTTGCGTCCGCCCGCATCGGGCGCTCCGTCCATGCATACCAAATGTCCGCTGCCGGTCTCGGCAACAAAACTCATCCCCTCATGCCATCGTACTGTGCATTCCATGCATTCCACTCCATCAAGCAATTGCCGGCATTCTATCCGGGGAGCCGAAATGCGAATGTGGCGCCGCACCAAACGGATCGTATTTTGGTGTGGCGACGACCCGTTTGCGACGCCATAAACAAATTTCTCAGTTTGGATTTGCAAGTAAATAGATTAATTACTAATGTAATCAATAAGATTGGAGGTTGGCATGCCGCTACGCTCCACCTCTGTTGCGCAATGCACAAAATATCTTGCATTGCAGCATTAGTTGTGAAAGAATCGCTCCAACTGAACGCAGACTGATACCTTAAGCAGTTTAGTCAGTCCGTGTTTGACCCTTGTCTCCTCCACCCTCCTCCTTTGGCGTGGATTAAGCGCAACCTTATTCGGGTTGCGTTTTTTTTGGTGCGCCCGGCAGGGCGCACTTACTTGGAGGTGAAAGTCCTCTACTCGCCCGGCAAGGGGAAGAGTTAGCCGAACGGCAAGGGTGT
>Ga0156014_1103_pt2 | contig 47357 bp, 39 predicted proteins | sample RifCSPlowO2_02_FD_107668 | JGI IMG/M metagenome (GOLD analysis project Ga0156014, IMG submission 107668) | Rhodocyclales bacterium RIFCSPLOWO2_02_FULL_63_24 | reverse complement strand
ACATCGCCATCCTGACCGGCGGCACGGTGATCGCCGAGGAAGTCGGCCTGACGCTGGAAAAAGCCACCCTGAAGGATCTGGGCCAGGCCAAGCGCGTCGAAGTCGCCAAGGAAAACACCACGCTGATCGACGGCGCCGGCGCCGAAGACGCGATCAAGGGCCGCGTCACGCAAATCCGTGCCCAGATCGAGGAAGCCACCAGCGACTACGACAAGGAAAAGCTGCAGGAGCGCGTGGCCAAGCTGGCCGGCGGTGTTGCGCTGATCAAGGTCGGCGCCGCCACCGAAATGGAAATGAAGGAAAAGAAGGCCCGCGTCGAAGACGCACTGCACGCCACGCGTGCCGCCGTTGAAGAAGGCATCGTCGCCGGCGGCGGCGTCGCCCTGCTGCGCGCCCGCGCCGCGATCTCGCTCAAGGGCGACAACCACGAACAGGAAGCCGGCATCAAGATCGTGCTGCGCGCCCTGGAGCAGCCGCTGCGCGAAATCGCCGCGAATGCCGGCGACGAGCCGAGCGTGGTGGTCAACAAGGTGCTCGAAGGCAAGGGCAACTTCGGCTACAACGCGGCAACCGGCGAGTACGGCGACATGGTGGCGATGGGCGTGCTGGACCCGACCAAGGTGACCCGCACCGCGCTGCAGAACGCTGCATCCGTGGCCGGCCTGATGCTGACCACCGACGCCATGGTGGCTGAGCTGGTCGAAGACAAGCCGGCCGGCGGCGGCATGGGCGGCATGGGCGGCATGGGTGGCATGGGCGGCATGGGCGGCATGGACATGTAATGTCCATTCTCCAATAGCAAGGAACAGGAGGAAACCCAGGTTTCCTCCCGTTACCCGCCTTCCTACTGGACGGGAAAGCCCGGCTTCGGTCGGGCTTTCTTTTTTGCATCAACCGCAGTACCATGAGTTCGCAGATTCTGAAACAAGGCAAACCCGTCGAAAGGCGGGGACGCAAAGTCACCGGCCTAACGGGCGCATGCCCCACGGTAGCGGGACCACCAGGAGATCGCCATGGTTACTACCGTCAGCCGCCGCTTCGTGTTCGTCAAAGTGAAGCGCAAGCAGCCCCCTCGCAAGCCCCGTCCCCCGATTCGCGACGACGACGAAATGGTCGGCGAAGCCGCGCGGCCGGCGCGGCCCCTTCTGATTGTCAGTCCTTCCCAGGTGGCGGAGCGCAAATCGCCCTGGCCCTTGGTGGCCGCCGCCGTCGGCGGCTTTGCTGCCGTTGCCGTGGTGATCGCCCTGCTCAGCGGCTTGGCCGGTCGGCCGACGGCCGACGGCGGCGTCCAGGTTCAGGCTGCGCGCAGCGCGGCGCCTACACATCCAGGCTATAGCCGCTCGGCATCGGGCGGCTATCCAGGCGCAGGTGGCGGTTATTCAAACGGCAGCGGCAGCGGTGGCGACAGAGCCGTCGTTCGGCAGACATCGGCGGCCGAGGCTTTCCTTTCTTCGCCGTTTCCCAACCGCAAGCCCGTGAGCTGTGCGGCCCAGATGGACGGCAGCAGCGAGTCGCGCCGCGACTTCAGCAAGTGCCTGGAACAGGCCAACGAAAGAGAGCCGGCACCAGGCGCGAAGTAGCAAGAAGTCGGCGCTGGCCACACGCCGAAAAGAGTCCTCTGCGGGTTCATGGCAAAAAAACCGGGAGGTGCCGGCAGACAGGCTATCATTTCGTCCGAACCCGTCACAATGAGGATATCCATGGTCGACGACGGCATCTATCGCAAGACTGAAAAGGGGCGAACCGAGATCGCCACCCGTGCCAACAAACTCGGCATGCGCGAGCGGACTTTGCTCATCATGGTGGATGACAAGACACCGCGCAGCGTCTTGTTGTCCCGCAGCGCGCATCCAGGTTGCGGCGACATCCTCGACTCCCTGCTGGCCCAGGACTTCATCGAGATCAACCCCGGTTCGTGAGGCGGCGATGAGACTACTGCTGGCAGAAGACGACCGCATCATTTCCCAGGGGCTGATCGCCGCCTTGCGCAAATCCGGCTACGCGGTGGATCACGTCAACAACGGCGCGGATGCCGACACGGCCCTGCTCTCCCAGCAGTACGACCTGTTGGTGCTCGACCTCGGCTTGCCGCGCATGTCGGGGATCGACGTGCTCAAGCGTCTGCGCGCGCGCAAACTCACCATGCCGGTATTGGTGTTGACGGCACAGGACGGCATCGACGACCGGGTGCGCGGCCTCGATGCCGGTGCCGACGATTACCTGACCAAGCCATTCGCCTTGCCCGAACTGTTCGCCCGGGTGCGCGCGCTGACCCGGCGCGGCACCGGCAATCCGACCCGGATCGAGGTCGGCGCCTTGTCCTACGACCAGTCCGAGCGCGTCGCCCGCCTCAGGGGCGAGATCGTCGAGTTGTCGGCACGCGAACTGGCGCTGCTTGAAATCCTGCTGCTGCGCGCCGGACGACTGGTGGCCAAGGAGCAGCTGGTCGATCAGCTGTGCAGTTGGGGCGAGGAAGTCAGCAACAACGCCATCGAGGTCTATATCCACCGTCTGCGCAAGAAGCTCGAACCCGGCGGCGCCCGCATCACGACGGTGCGCGGTCTTGGCTATTGCCTGGAGAAGCCGGCCGAGCTTGCCGATGCGGCAAATGGCAAAGCCTGACACCGGCCCGCGAAGCGGAAGCCCCGTCACGCAAAGCGAGAGCTCCGGCATACGGAACTCCGGGCCACCGAACCCCGAAAAACCCGCTCCGGCCGTTACTGCGGGCAGGCGCGGCAATAACCCGTTCGCAAGCTACGAGTACCCGAATTCACTGTTCGGCGAGATTCTCGACTGGATGCTGGCGCCGCTGTTGTTGCTGTGGCCGATATCGATTGCGGCTACCAATCACGTCGCCAGCTATATCGCCAACCAGCCTTACGACCAGGCGCTGGCCGACAATGTCACGGCCATTGCGCGCCTGGTGAAAATCGAGGGCGGCCGGGTCACGGTTAACCTGCCGGCTTCGACGCGCACGCTGCTGCGTGCCGACGAAAGCGACACGCTTTACTACCAGGTGATCGGTCCCGGCAGCCGGGTCATTCACGGCGACAAGGAAATCCCCTGGCCGACGCTGCCGGCGAAGGTGGAGGCAGGAAAAATCCTGTTCCGCGACGAACGCATCGAAGCCGACAACGTGCGCATCGCCTATGCCTTCATGCCCGTCAGAAGCGGCTTGCCGCCGGTCGTGGTGCAGGTCGCGGAAACCCTGCACAAACGCGAAGCCCTGGCGTCGGGGATCATTTCCGGCGTGCTGTTGCCGCAATTCGCCATCATTCCACTGGCGGTGATCCTGGTTTATCTGGGCTTGATGCGCGGCATCGCCCCCTTGCGCCTGCTGCAGGAACGCATCCATCGGCGCCGGCCCTCCGACCTGTCGCCGATCCCGGCCGGACGCGTGCCCGACGAGGTGCGGCCGCTGGTGGTCGCCTTCAACCAGATGATGGGGCGGCTGGAAGAGAACCTTCAGGCGCAGCAGCGCTTCATCGCCCAGGCCGCGCACCAGATGCGCACGCCGCTGACCGGACTCAAGACGCAGACCGAGATCGCGCTTTCGGAAACCGATCCGGCGCAGATGCGCAACGCGCTGCGGCTGATCGCCGAAAGCACCGACCGCGCGTCGCATATGATCAACCAGTTGCTGATGCTGGCGCGCGCCGAGGCCAGTCATGAAAAGCTGCACAACGTGGTGCCGCTCGATCTCGATGCGCTCGCCCGCGGCGTTACCGAGGAATGGGTGGTGCGCGCCCTGGCCAAGCGCATCGACCTCGGCTTCGAGGAAAGCGGCCGCTCGCTGCGGATCAACGGCGTGCCCCTGTTGTTGCGCGAGCTGCTGACCAACCTGGTGGACAACGCGATCAAGTACACCGCGCCGGGAGGCCATGTCACGGTGCGCACCCGTGCCGGCCGGAGGGCGGTGATCGAGGTCGAGGACAATGGCATTGGTATTCCGGTCGAGGAGCGCGACAGCATCTTCGAGCGCTTTTACCGTGTCCTCGGCACCGACGCCGAAGGCAGCGGACTGGGGCTCGCCATTGCCGCCGAGATCGCCGAACTGCATCAGGCCAAGATAGATTTGCTGACCGGAAGCGACGGCAAGGGGAGTTTGTTTCGCGTCAGTTTCCCGCGCCACCGGGAGACTCAAGAGCATCCTCCGGAGCGATCCCGACCCCTCTCGGGCAGCTTTCCCATCGGCCTGTAAACGGCCTGTAAGCTTCCTGTCAGGATTGCCGGCAGACAATGTCGGCATCTTGGGGCAATTGGCGTTGTCTATGCCGTTCGTACTGCTCCGGGAATACGGTAGGCGCATAACACGGGGAACCCGGGATGCGCCTCAGGAACGGCGGACTGTTCCGGTCCGCCGCAAAGCTAAAAAAGGAGGAGTGCTAGATGCAGCTCACTGAGAAGCATAAGCAGTACTGGAACATCAACCTGAAGATAAGCTCAGTCCTGCTTGTCCTATGGTTCGTGGTCACGTTCGTCATGGGCTGGTTCGCCCGCGAACTCAACGAGATCAACATCATTGGGCCCCTGGGCTTTTACATGTCGGCGCAGGGCTCGTTGATCATCTACGTCGCCATCATCTGGTATTACGCCCACTACATGAACAACCTGGACAAGGAATACGGTGTCCATGAAGGGGAGCTCGACTAATGTCCGCCATAACCCAATCACAGTTCGCCGCCAACCTGAAGCGCTACTACAGCTTCTACACCGGCGGTTTCGTTGCCTTCGTCATCGTCGTCGGCATCCTCGAACAGCTCGGCGTGCCGAGCAAGATCCTCGGCTACATCTTCCTGTTCGCCACCATCATGCTGTATGCCGGCATCGGCTTCATGTCGAAGACGGCAGACGTCGGTGAGTACTACGTCGCCGGCCGGCGCGTACCGGCGCTGTTCAACGGCATGGCGACCGGCGCCGACTGGATGTCGGCGGCCAGCTTCATCGGCATGGCCGGCACTCTTTACCTGTCGGGCTACGACGGTTTGGCCTTCGTGCTGGGCTGGACCGGCGGCTACTGCCTGGTGGCGATCCTGCTGGCGCCCTACCTGCGCAAGTTCGGTCAGTTCACGATTCCGGACTTCCTCGGTGCGCGCTTCGGCGGCCACCTGCCGCGCTTCATCGGCGTGATTGCGGCCATTACCTGCTCCTTCACTTACGTGATCGCGCAGATCTACGGCGTCGGCATCATCACCTCGCGCTTCACCGGCCTCGAGTTCCAGGTCGGCGTCTTCGTCGGTCTGGCCGGCATCCTGGTCTGCTCCTTCCTCGGCGGCATGAAGGCCGTGACCTGGACCCAGGTGGCGCAGTACATCATCCTGATCGTGGCCTACATGATCCCGGTGGTGTGGCTGTCGGTGAAGCATACCGGCATCCCGATTCCGCAGATCTCCGCCTACACCTCGGCCCTGCCCAAGATCACGGCGCTGGAAACGGAGTTCAACGACAAGGCCACGCCCAAGGGTGCCAAGGAAGAGTCGGTGCGCGCCATATTCCGCGAGCGTTCCGCTGCGGCCACGGCCAAGCTGGCCGGCCTGGAGAAGGACGGTCCGGCTTTCCTCGCGGCGGAAAAGCAGAAGCTGACGGACAAGGTCGCGGCCCTCAAGGCCGAAGCCACGCCGGACGCCAAGGCCATCGAAGCGGCGGAGAAGACCGTCAAGGACTTCCCTGCCGATGCGGCTGCGGCGAAGAAGGCCTGGACTGCCGAGAAAGGTGTCGGCGCCCGCGCCGCGCCGGTCAAGGCCCACGCCGAAGCCTTTGCCGTGGGTGGCAAGACGCCGGAAGAGATCGAGAAGAACCGCAGCAAGGCGAAGAAGAACTTCCTCGCCCTGATCGCGTGTCTGATGATCGGCACCGCCGCCCTGCCGCATATCCTGATGCGCTACTACACCACGCCTTCGGTGCATGAGGCGCGCGTCTCGGTGTTCTGGGGCCTGTTCTTCATCTTCCTGCTGTATTTCACGGCACCGGCCCTGGCCATCCTGGCCAAGTACGAGGTCTACAGCAACCTGGTGGGGTCGAGCTTCGCTTCGCTGCCGGCCTGGGTCAGCAACTGGTCCGTGGTGGACAAGTCGCTGATGAACATTGCCGACATCAACAAGGACGGCATCGTGCAGCTGGCGGAAATCGTCATCGGCGGCGACCTGATCGTGCTGGCCACCCCGGAAATTGCGGGTCTGCCCTACGTGATCTCGGGCCTCGTGGCGGCCGGCGGCCTGGCGGCGGCACTTTCCACCGCTGACGGCCTGCTGCTGACCATCGCCAACGCCATGTCGCACGACCTGTACTACAAGATGATCGACCCAAACGCCTCGACGGTACGCCGTCTGGCGGTGTCCAAGGGCCTGTTGCTCGTGGTGGCGCTGTGTGCTGCCTACGTCACCAGCCTGAAGCCGGGCGACATCCTGTTCCTGGTCGGCGCGGCCTTCTCGCTGGCAGCCTCGGGTTTCTTCCCGGCGCTGGTATGCGGGGTGTTCTGGAAGCGCGCCAACTACCTCGGTGCGGTGCTGGGCATGAGCGCCGGATTGGGTACTTGTGCCTACTACATGTACACAACCTATCCGTTCTTCGGCGTCAATGCACCGCTGTGGTGGGACATCGCCCCGATCTCGGCCGGCACCTTCGGCATTCCCGCCGGCTTCCTCGGCGTGATCATCGGTAGCCTGATTTCGGCAGAGCCGAGCAAGGAGATTCAGGAACTGGTCGACCATGTCCGCTATCCGAATCTGGAAGGCGACATCGACACCAAGGGCATTTGATTCGATTTATGGAGGAGGAGGGGGGTTAGGGAGGATACCCGCCCCCGTTGAACCGGTCCCTGGGCAACCACGGGCCGGTTTTTTTACGCCTTTGAATCCGGACGCGAATTCGGCGTGCTGCCCGCGCCGACTATTGGCCTGGCGTTGGCTAGCAAAATATCAGAAGGGAAGTTCCGGAATGAATTGCATCAAGTCGGCGCGCTCGGTATCGTGCGCCAGTTTCTTCGCGCGTTTGGGCTCGAATCCGACCAGGCGCTTGAGGATGCGCGTGACGTCGTCGGGACGGTTGGCATGGTGATAAGCCATGCCCAGTTGATAGAAGCCTTCGCCGCTCATGGGCTGCAGTTCAACGACTTTTTCCAGCGCTTTCACCGCTTCGTCGTGTTGACCGAGGCGCGCATGGGCCAGTCCCATGCCGTACCAGGCCATGTCCTGCGTCGGCACCAGGCGCACCGCCTCGGTGAAGGCGGCGATCGCCTGCGTCGGCATGCCGGCGTGTTCGCACACGTAGCCGAGGTTGTACCAGTTGGCGCCGTCATCCGGCGTCAGCGCCAGCGCCGCCTCGAACCACTTTATCGCCACCGCGTAGTTCTTCCGCTTGGCCGCAATTGCCGCCAGATGGCGTGCCGACTGCACGTCCTGCGGGTTGACCCGGAACGCCGTAAGGTAGGCCTCGAAGGCGCGGTCTTCGCGGCCGAAGAAGTGAAACAGCCAGCCGCGGGCATAATGCCGCCAGTGTTCGTAATTCATGCGTTTGACCAAGCAAAATAATGGAGACCGAAACATACCATGAGCCACCCTGAACTACTCATCCTTGGCGTATTGCGCGCGCTGGCCGAAGTCGCGATGTTGTTTCTTCTCGGGCAAGGCCTGCTGGCGCTCCTGGCGGGCAGCCGTCGCCACACCAACACCATGTACAAGCTGTTCCTGATCGTCACGGCGCCGGTGCTGAAGGTGGTGCGCAAGGTCACCCCGCCGCAGGTCATCGACCGCCACCTGCCCTTCGTCGCTTTCGCCCTGCTGTTCTGGTGCTGGATTGGCTTGGCGTATCTGAAAAAGCTCTACTGCGACACCAACCTGCTGCAGTGCTTCTGAGCATCCCATGGGCGGCGGGAAAACGACCGCATGCGCGTTAACTTGACCAGCCGGGGTGAGCGGGACGCCCGGCCGCGCACGTCGATGACGGGCGCGGGTATCTGCCTTCCGCAGTGCGGCCTGATCCAGGCGCCAAGGTCGTGAACAGCCAATTCGACCGGACCCGCCTCGCCCTCCTGTTGCTGCTGGTGGCCTTGCTCGGCGTCGGCATGTGGGCCTATCGCGGCGTTGGCGATTCCGTGCGCGAGATTCGCGCTACCGGTTTGCGGACGCTGCTCAACACCCAGGTCGGAACGCTCGAGCAATGGATCGCCGAACGGCGCCACGAGGCCGAGCAACTTGCGGCCGATGCGGAGCTGAGCGCCGATATCGTTCGTCTGGCTTCCGCCGCGCGGCAACATGACCGTGCCGGCATTATCGAAGGCATTCTGGGCAAGGCGGCGGCCATCGGCGTGACTGCGGCCCTGGTCATCGATCCGCGGGGCGGCATTCTCGCCGCCAGTGAGGCGCAACGAACCGGTCATGGCGTGACACCCGACTTCTTCGCCCATCTGGCGCCCGTGCTCAAGGGGCAATCCGCTTTCGTGCGGCCCTATAGTGGCCCCGGCGACACCGCCGGGGCAATGGAAATCGGGCGCGCCTGGGTCGCCGCACCGATACGCAACGCAAAGGGTGGGATCGTTGCCATGCTGGCCCTGGGCTCACCGGCCGACAAGGGATTTGCCGGCCTGTTCGAAGCGGCCCGTCTCGGCCGCAGCGGGGAAGCTCTCGCTTTCGATGCCGAGGGCTGGTTGCTGTCGCCGAGTCGGCACGCCGAGGAATTGCGTCAGCACGGATTGGCGGCCCGCCTGGCTGCGCCTGCCGCCGAGACCCTGAGCCGGCTGGCGATGCAAGCCGTGGCCAAGCGCGGCGAGGGAGGTGAAGGACTCCTGCTGCAGCCCTATCCGAATTATCTCGGCCGCGATGTCATCGGTGCCTGGCGCTGGCTGCGCGAACACGATATCGGCGTCGCGATCGAGATCGAAGCGAGCGAGGCCTATGCCCCGCTGACCTATCTGCAGATCGGATTTTCGATAGTCCTGCTGCTCATCTTCATCGTATGGCTGTCGGGTTTTTTGTCGCCCGGCGCGCTGGCTACGCTGTTACGGCGGGACGCAAAAGTGCGCGAGCTCGGTCCCTACCGATTGCTGCGACAAATCGGCGAAGGCGCCATCAGCAACGTCTACCTGGCACAGCATCGCATGCTCAAGCGCCCGGCGGCCGTGAAAGTGCTCAAGACGCAGAAGGCCTCGGACGAATGGATCGCCCGCTTTCAGCGCGAGGTCCAGTTGTCCAGTCAGCTGCACCATCCCAACACCATTGCCATCTACGATTACGGCACGGGGTCGACCGGCGAGTTCTACTACGCCATGGAGTATCTGGAGGGCTTGTCGCTCGCCGACCTGGTCGAACGTTACGGTCCGCTGCCGCCGGCACGCACGGCCTACATCCTGCGCCAGGCCTGTGCCTCGCTATGGGAAGCGCACGGCTGCGGTCTGGTGCATCGCGACATCAAGCCGCAGAACATCATGCTTTGCCAGATTCGCGGCGAGCGCGATTTCGTCAAGGTGCTCGACTTCGGCCTGGTCAAGCAGGTGGGGGGCGAGCAGACGCGGGATCTCACCCGGGCCATGCGCATCCTCGGCACGCCGCTCTACATGTCGCCCGAACGCATTCGCAATCCCAGCGACGCCGATGGCCGCGCCGACATCTACGCCCTGGGCGCGGTCGGGTTCTTCCTGCTCACCGGCAAGCGCCTGTTCGAGACGGAAACCGAGCACGACCTCACCTACCATGTGCTGCACACCGTGCCCAAGCTTGTCTCCGAATGCTCGCCGTTTGCGGTGCCGGCGGAACTGGATGCCCTGATCGGACGCTGCCTGGAAAAAGACGCGGCGGCGCGCCCGCAGAGCATCATCGAAGTTGCCAGCGCGCTCGACGGCTTGCTGGTGCACATGCCTTGGACGCGAAGCCAGATCGACGCGTGGTGGAAGAACCACTGGGTCAACGAGGGCGACCCGGGACGGCGTTTCACCGCTCCCAGCTCCTGAGCGGAACTCGCCCGCCCGCATCGGCGCATCCCTGAATGCCTTCCCGCCCAAGGGAACCGGGAAGCAAAAAAGCCAGCCCCGCGGGGCTGGCTTTTTTGCTTGTTGGCTAAGTTTGCTTCAGTGACCGGAGGCGCTGGAACTGCCGACGCCGGTTTCCGAGCGGATCAACTGAGCCGGGAACAAGGCGCGTTCCTTCTTGGCCTGGGCGCTGTTGTCCAGCTTGGAGACCAGGTAAATCACCACGAAGGCTGCGGTCATCGAGAAGATCGCCGACGACGCGTAGGGGAACAGCGCCGATCCCTTGGGATTGCCGAGCGAGGCTTCCCACACCGCCGGTGACATGATCGTCAATGCCACGGAGGAGATCAGGCCGACCGTGCCGCCTGCCACCGCGCCCTTGGTGGTGCAATCCTTCCACAGCACGGACATGAACAACACCGGGAAGTTGGCCGAGCAGGCGACGGCGAAGGCCAGCATCACCATGAAAGCGACGTTCTGCTTCTCGAACACGATGCCGAGCAGCACGGCGAAGATGCCGAGGCACACCGTGGTGATCTTCGACACGCGCAGTTCGGTCGCCGAATCGACGTTGCCGTGACGCCACACCGAAGCGTACAGGTCGTGCGATACCGCCGACGCGCCGGACAGCGTCAGGCCCGCCACCACCGCCAGAATCGTGGCGAAAGCCACGGCGGAAATGAAGCCCATGAACATGTCCCCGCCCACGGCCTTGGACAGATGCACCGCCGCCATGTTGCCGCCGCCTTTGAGACCATTGGCGAGCTCGCCACCGACGAAGTAGTCCGCCGGGTTGGGAATCAGGTTGGTGATGGCGCCGAAGCCGATGATGAAGGTCAGGATGTAGAAGTAACCGATCCAGGTCGTGGCCCAAGCTACCGATTTGCGGGCTTCCTTGGCGCTCGGTACGGTGAAGAAGCGCATCAGGATGTGCGGCAGACCTGCGGTGCCGAACATCAGCGCCATGCCGACCGAAATCGCCGAGATCGGGTCGTTGATCAATGCCCCCGGACTCATGATCGCATCATGCTTGGAATGCACTTCGACCGCCTTGGCGAACATCGCTTCGGGGCTGAAGCCGAACTGGAACAACACCGCCAGGGCCATGAAGGTGGCGCCGATCAACAGCATGCAGGCCTTGATGATCTGCACCCAGGTCGTTGCCGTCATGCCGCCGAACAGCACATAGGTCATCATGATCACGCCGACCATGCTCACCGCGACAAGGTAGTCGAGACCGAACAGCAGCTTGATCAGCTGGCCGGCGCCGACCATCTGGGCGATCAGGTAGAAGGCCACCACGACCAGCGAACCGCAGGCCGCGAAGGTGCGGATCGGGCCCGCGTCGAAGCGGTAGCCGGCGACGTCGGCGAAGGTGAACTTGCCGAGGTTGCGCAGGCGTTCCGCCATCAGGAAGGTGATGACGGGCCAGCCGACCAGCCAGCCGATCGAGAAGATCAGGCCGTCGAAGCCGGAACCGAACACCAGGCCGGAAATGCCCAGGAAGGAAGCCGCCGACATGTAGTCGCCGGCGATCGCCAAGCCGTTCTGGAAGCCGGTGATGCCGCCGCCTGCCGTGTAGAAGTCCGCCGCCGTCTTGGTCTTGGCCGCCGCCCACTTGGTGATCCACAATGTGATGCCGACGAAAATCGCGAACATCGTGATCGCGGTCCAGTTGGTGTCCTGTTTCTGCGCCTGACCGAGGTCGGCGCCGGCCGCCAGGGCCGCTCCGGCGACCAGCAGGGCGGCCGCGCCGCCGAGAATGTGTTTGGCCTTGATCACTTGGAAGCCTCCTTGACGATTGCGTTCTTCATGTCGTCGAACTCGGTGTTGGCGCGGCGGACATAGATTGCGGTAATGACGATGGTGAACACCAGCACGCCGATTCCCATCGGAATGCCGATGGACGTCACTGCGCCGGTGGCGACCTTGGTGGCCAGGAACTGCTTGTCGAAAGCGATCAGCAGGATGTAGCCGAAATACACGATCATCATCAGGATGGTCATGATGATCGAGTAGTTGTTGCGGATGCTGACAAACTGCAGGAACTTCGGATTCTTCTGAATCCGTTCGACAATGTCTTCGTCTTTCATGTTTCCTCCTTGGAGTGGAAGGGAATTGTTGTAATGGCGAAACGCCCAGCTCTGCTGGAGGCTGGCATCCTAGGCAGGCGCACTTACACGGCTCTTACCATGCTCTTACGGATGACTTACGCCGCCTGTCAGCAAGCCGTCAGCGACGACCAGGTAAGAGAAAGGCGCGGCGACCTTTGACGCCGCAACGCCGAGGGCCTATAATCCGCACCCTTTCCGGCTAGGTAGCTCAGTTGGTAGAGCAACGGACTGAAAATCCGTGTGTCGGCAGTTCGATTCTGCCCCTGGCCACCAGTAATACCAAGGCCCCGCTCGTCTTATGACCTGCGGGGCCTTTGCTTTTCAGCCGAGATATCTGCAAGGTGCTGCCGGGAATAGATCAGATCGGTGGTGGCGATCCATTGCGTTGACAATTGCTACTAATATTCTTGCAAATTAGTAGACATGCAGTTGATCTGCTATCTATACTAATAATTACTAATCTTATTGCAAATTAGTAGACGTGTAGTTGATCTGTTATTTGTACTAATTCCTACTAATCTTCTTGCAAACTAGTAGAGTTATGAGGCTTCCAGAAACCTCTCCAGAACTGACCAAACTCCTTAAGCGTATGAAGCCTAAGGATATTCAGCTGGCTGCTCAGAATATTGCTCCGCTGGCAAAGGGGAAGTATCTCCATTGGGACGAGCTTCGCTACAGAGAGCCGCCCCCGGGACTGACCCGCGATGGTTGGTGGGCTTCACTTTTGTTAGGGCGTCACGGGCTAATGCAGCCGCTACCTCTTCTCGACAAGCGCGGTAATCCATTTAGATTCGCTACGCCAAGCCCTGTGCAGATTGACCTGCACCACATTGACCGCGATGCCGCTGGGCAAATCCGCACTGCTGTAGGCGCTCCGATTCAAGAACACCCTGCGCGCTATTTGTTGAACTCTCTTATTGAGGAGGCCATTACTTCCAGCCAGCTTGAAGGCGCGTCCACAACCCGGCAAGTTGCAGCGGCAATGCTTCGCGAGGGCCGTAAGCCGCGCGACATTAGTGAAACCATGATTTTCAACAACTACCGGGCAATGGAGCATCTACGATCCTTGAAGCAGGAACCAATTACGCCAGAATTGATCCTGGAACTGCATCGCATCCTCACGGAAAACACACTTGAAGACACCGCAGATGCCGGGCGACTTCGCAAGTCTGACGATGTGCGTGTTGTCGATCAACGAGATAACAAGGTTGTGCATGTGCCGCCACCGAGCACAGAACTTCCTGAACGCATGGAAAGGCTATGTACATTTGCAAACGCAGATGAAACCTCATTACCTTTCGTGCATCCGGTGCTACGGGCGATCTTGCTTCATTTCATGATCGGATACGACCACCCCTTTGTAGACGGCAATGGCCGTACCGCCCGAGCGCTGTTCTATTGGTCGCTGGCTCGCAGTGGCTATTGGTTGATGGAGTACACCTCCATCAGTCACATCCTGCGCAGAAGCTCTGTCAGCTATATGCGCGCTTACCTGAAGACAGAGACAGACCAAAACGACACAACCTACTTCCTGCTACATCAGCTCCTGACTATCCGGCGAGCAATAGTAGCGCTGCACGAGTACCTGGCTAGAAAAGCCGGCGAGCAACGGGAGACGGAAAAGCTGTTGGCCGCATCGCCAGCACTTCGAACCAGGTTCAATCATCGGCAAATCGCCCTGCTGACACACGCTCTGAGGAACTTAGGCGAGGGATACCGGGTGGACGCTCATCAGCGTTCCCACAATGTCGTCTACCAAACTGCCCGCAACGATTTGCTGACCCTTCATTCACTTGGGCTGCTTGAAAAAGCACGGCAAGGAAATGCCTATGTCTTCTTCGCTCCTGAAAACCTGCGTGACCGCCTCACCGATCTCGCCAAATAGCGTCCCAAACTTTCGGAGGAATTGTTGCACTTGCTTTGTGAATCTGCGAAACAAGGCCCTGCAGGTTTCACGACTTGCGGGGCCTTGTGCATTCCGAACCGGCCCAGATCGCCGCTTCCTTCTGTGCATGCAGCCCTGCCGCGCTGGGTCCGGATCCCGAAAGGCGGAACGTCTGCGCGAGGCATTTCGGTTGTGTGGTGTTGACCCCCGCATCGCCCGATTGCAATGCGGGTGCAGGCGCAGCGGCGGATGTCGAGCGATATGCAAATCGGCGATCGCGAAACTGCTCGAAACGAAATGCCGGGGTTATACTTTCCCGGACTGCTGGCAATGGGTGGATCAGGGAAACACCTACGTATGGGTCGGCCGCGCCGGGTGCCGGCGTGATCGTCTTGCGGCTCATGCCAGCAGCCGTTTCAGGTTTCCGCGACCCCTCGCCTTGCATCGACGATCGGCCTCGGGCAGTCCAATGATGCTGGTATGGGTATAGCTCGAATGAGTAACGAAGCCCTTCCGCCGACACACGCCTCCGACGCTACGCCGGGGGCGACACTGCTGATCGCCGACGATATGCCGGAGAACCTGCTCGTGCTGGGCGAGCTGCTCGCCGCGGGGGGCTATGCCGTCAGGGCGGCGAATTCGGGTGCCGCCGCGCTGCGTTATGCGCTGCAGGAGCCCCATCCTGACTTGATCCTGCTCGACGTGATGATGCCGGCGATGGACGGCTACGAGGTGCTGCATCGCTTGCGGGAGAATGCGGTTACGCGCGACATTCCGGTGATTTTCCTGACCGCCTTGGGCGATGCCGGCGACGTGGCACACGGGCTGCGCATGGGGGCCGCCGACTATATCGCCAAGCCGATCCAGCCCGAGGTGGTCCTCGCACGCGTGCGCACCCAGCTCGAAGCCCGGCGCGTCCGCGACTGGCTCAAGGATCAGAATGCCTTCCTCGAAGCCGAGGTCGCCCGCCGGCTGGCTGACAACCGGCGGCTCCAGAACGAAGCCGAACGGGTCCAGGCGGTTCTCAACCACCAGCGCGAACTGATTCTGACCTCGGCGGCGGAAGGCATCTTCGGCGTTGATATGCATGGCGTCATCAATTTCGCCAACCCCGCCGCGGCCAGCATGCTGGGCTACCAACGGGAGGAATTGCTCGGCCGCGAAACATGCGAGATTTTTTACCGCCCGGCTGCGGACCAGATAAGCCGTCCCGACGAGGATTGTCCGATACTGGCCTCATGCACGGCGGGCGTCGCCATCCACGCCCAGGAGGCAATGTTCCGGCGCAAGGACGGCACTGCCGTGCCGCTCGAGTTTTCCTGCACTCCCATCGTCGAGAACAGCCAGTTGGCGGGTGTCGTGGTGACGCTGCAGGATGTCAGCGAGCGCAGGCGCTACCTCGAACAACTTGAACGCAAATCCAATTTCGACGACCTGACCGGACTCCCCAACCGCAACCTGCTCAACGATCGCCTGGCCCACCTGATCGATCGCTGCAGCAAGGCAGGGACCGAGCTGGCCGTATTGACGATCAATCTGGATCGCTTCAAGAGCATCAACGACAGCCTCGGCCATGGCGCCGGGGACCAGGTGTTGCGCGAAGTGGCGGCGCGGTTTGGCGAGTCGATGCACAACGTGGACACGCTGGCGCGGCTCGAAGGCGACGACTTCGTCCTGGTGGCCGAAACCAGCGAAACCGACGTCGCAACGCAGCTGGCGCAGCCCTTGCTCGCGATGCTGGCGCAGCCGTTCAGAAACGGCGAGCGCGAATTCTTTCTCACCGGCAGCATCGGCATCGCCCTGTTTCCCAAGGATGGCGAGAATGGCGACGCCTTGCTGAGGAATGCCGCCGCCGCAATGTTCCGGGCCAAAGCCGGGGGCGGCGCCCGATTCCATTTCTACACCGCCGCAATGAATGCCCGCTCCCTGGAGCGGCTGGACATGGAAAATGGCCTGCGCCGGGCACTCGACCGCGGCGAGCTGTTGGTCCATTACCAGCCGCAGTTGAGCTTGCGTACCGGCGAAATCATCGGTGCCGAGGCCCTGGTGCGCTGGCAGCATCCGGAGCGCGGACTGGTGATGCCCGGCGACTTCATCGGCCTCGCGGAGGAGTGCGGCCTCATCCTGCCGCTCGGCGAATGGGTCTTGCGTACCGCTTGCGCGCAGAACAAGGCCTGGCAGGATGCCGGCCTGCCGCCGATCACCGTGGCCGTGAATATGTCGGCACGGCAGTTTGCAGCGCAGGACGTGGTCAAGCTGGCGGCCGCGATCCTGGCGGAAACCGGACTCGGCGCCAACTACCTCGAACTGGAACTGACCGAGAGCGTGGTCATGGCCGATGCCGAAGCCTTCATCCATGCCACGGAACAGCTCAAGGGCTTGGCGATCACGCTGTCGATCGACGACTTCGGTACCGGGTTTTCCTCGCTCAACTATCTCAAGCGCTTCGCCATCGATCGCCTGAAAATCGACCAATCCTTCGTGCGCGACGTCACTCACGACGCCAACAGCGCCGCCATCGCCCTGGCGATCATTTCGCTGGCCCACAGCCTGAAGCTCGCGGCGATCGCCGAAGGCGTCGAAACCGAAGCCCAACTCAGCTTCCTGCGCCGTCGCGACTGCGACGAGATGCAGGGCTACTATTTCAGCAAGCCGGTGCCTGCCGCCGAGTTCGAGCAATTCCTGCATGCGCGGCGCAAGCTGGAATTTTCATTGGATGCGCAGTTGCCGGGTCGCAGCCTGCTGCTGGTCGACGACGAGCCGCCGATTCTTGCTTCCCTCAAGCGCCTGTTCCGGCGCGAGGGATACACGATCCTGACCGCCGGCAGCGGCATGGAAGGCCTGCAACTCCTGGCCAGCGGCGAAATCGGCGTCGTCATTTCCGATGCGCGCATGCCGGAGATGAGCGGCGGCGAATTTCTCGGCAAGGTGCGCGAGATGTATCCGGACACCGTGCGCATGATGCTTTCCGGCTATACCGACCTCAAGGCGGTCACCAGCGCCGTCAATCGCGGCGAGCTGTTCTGCTTCCTGACCAAGCCGTGGGACGATGCCGAATTGCTCGAAACCGTGCGCGATGCCTTCCGCCATTTCGAATTGCGGCGCCAGGGGCGTCAGGGCGGTACGCAGGCGGAACTGGCGCGGCAATGAGACCCAAGGACGCCCACGGCTTTTCGCCGGATGGACCAGGGCGCGCATGGTGGCGCGGCGGTGCCGGCCGCTGGCTGTGCGCGGCGCTTTGTCTGGTGGCGCTGCTCGGCGGCGCCGGCGGCCGCGCGGCGCAAGCGCAGCCAGTCGCGGCGCCAGCGGCTTCCGCGCAGCACATCCTGTTGCTGTATGCCTACGGCTACGGCGGCCGCGGTGTGGAGTTGTTCAGCGAGGGTTTCTTCCGCGCCATCACCGACGCCGGCGTTCCCGTGACCAGCGTGTATGCCGAATACCTCGACCTGCAGCGCAACAAGGACGTTCCGGGCTACCGCCAGGAGCTGCTCGACGTGCTGCGCAAAAAGTACGCACCGCGCCGCATCGACCTGATCGTCACCTTGCAGCAGCCGGCGCTCGAATTCCTGCTCACCGACGGCAAGGAAATCGCGCCGCAAGCCCCGGTGATCACGATCCAGCACCGGCCGCTGCTGGAAACGGAAAAGACCGGCCGCCGCATCGTCGGCGAGATCAACCAGTTCGACATCAAGGGCACGCTGGAGCGGGCGCTGGAACTCTTTCCCAAGACGCAGCGCGTGCTGGTCGCCTCGGGCAGCAGCGCGGCCGACGTCAAGCTGGTCGAGGAAGCGGCCCGTGTGTTCGAACCGTGGCGCGGCAGGCTTGAATTCGAATACACCACGGGTCGCACGCTCGACGAAATCCTGCAGCGGGTGGCGCGCCTGCCTCCCCGCAGCATCGTCGTCTTCACCCAGTACAACGTCGATGCGAATGGCCGCGTGGCACTGGCCTACGAGGCCGAGCGGATGATCGTCAAGGCGGCCAGCGCGCCGGTGTTCGGCTTCTACGACTACAACCTGCGCAACGGCGGCATCGGCGGCTCGGTCATCGGCGTCGAGGCGTCCGGCGTCCGCACCGGGCAGATGGTGGTCGACATCCTGAATGGTGCGAGCCCGCCAGCCGCCGGGGTATTGCGGGTGAGCGAAAGCATCCCGATGTTCGACTGGACGCAGATCATGCGTTGGGGCGGCGACCCCAGCCGCCTGCCGGCCCATGCGGTGTTCGTCAATCGTCCGCCGTCGCTGTGGCAGCAACATGGCGGACCGATTGTCGGCATAGGCGTGCTGATCCTCGTCCAGTCGGTGCTGATCGTCGTGCTGCTGGTCAATATCCGCCGCCGCAAGCGCGTCGAGAGCGTGCTGGGCGAGAGCGAGGCGAATTTCCGCGCGATCTTCGACGCCATGCCCGATGCCGTCGTCTTCGCCGATCCCGGGCGCAGGATTCGGCTGATCAACCCCGCCTTCACGCGCATGCTCGGCTATACGAGCGACGAAGCGGTCGGGCGTACCACCGAGTTCTGCTATGCCGATCCGGCCGACTACGCCGAGCAGGGCCGGCGCCGCTTTCACAAGGACGTGGGCGGCGAGAGCGGCGTCTACCAAATGCGCTACCGGCGCAAGAACGGCGAGGAATTCTGGGCCGAAACCAGCGGCGCGCAAATTCTCGGGCCGGACGGCGCCGTGTTCGGACTGATGGGCATGCTGCGCGACATCACGGAGCGCAAGCGGGCCGAACGGATCCTGCGCGAGAGCGAGCGGCGCTTCTCCGACATCGTCGAGGTATCCGCCGACTGGATCTGGGAAATCGGCGAAGACGGGCGTTTCACCTATGTTTCGGACAGCGTGCAGGGCATGCTCGGCTACCGGCCCGATGAACTCATCGGCAAGACCTTCTTCGACCTGATGCAGCCCGAGGAGGCGGCCCGGGTGAAGGCGCTGACGGCCGATACCGTGGCGCGGCGCGCGTCCTTCCGCGATTTTGAAAACATCAACTGGCACAAGGCGGGCAGCCCACGCCATGTGGCAACCAGCGGCATGCCGATACTCGACGGCGAGGGCAAGCTGCTCGGCTACCGCGGACTGAATCGGGATGTCACCGAGCGCAAGCTCGCCGAGGAGGCCTTGCGCGCCCTGGCCAGCGATCTTGCGGCGACGCTGCGGGCGATTCCCGACCTGCTCTTCGAGCTGGATGCGGAGGGCCGCTACGTCAAGGTGAATGCCGCACGCGGAAACCTGCTGGCGGCGCCCGAGGTGCAGCTGGTGGGACATACCGTCAGCGAGATGCTGCCCGCGGAAGCGGCGCGCATCGTGCTCGACGCCCTGGCGGCCGCCGCCAGGGCGGGTTCCGACTATGGCCGCGTGGTGGCGCTGCCGCTGCAGGGCGGCACACGCTGGTTCGAACTCTCGGTGGCATCGAAGGAAGGCGACGCGGCAACGCGCGCTGGCGGGGCGCGTCATTTCATCATGCTGTCCCGCGACATTACCGAGCGGAAATCCGTCGAGCAGGACCTGCAGCGGCAGACCGAGGAACTGGCCCAGCGCAATGAGGAGCTGGAACGTTTCAACCGCGCCACGGTAGGGCGCGAACTGGACATGATCGCCCTCAAGCAGCAGATCAATGATCTGTCCCGTCGGCTTGGGCTGGATCCGCCGCACGCGCTGGCCTTCCTCGATCCGCCGGGACGGCCGGCGCTGGAGGATGGGGTGCCGTGAACGCGCGTCTGGGCCTGGCCATCCTGCTGCCCTTTGTCGCCTGCGCCGCGCAATGGCTGCTGTGGGACGTGCTCAAGCCCTACGTCTGGTTCCTGTTCTTCCCCGCCGCGTTTTTCAGCGCATGGATCGGCGGACTGAGCGGCGGCCTCGCCGCAACGACCATCAGCGCGCTGCTGGTCTGGTACGTCTTCATACCGCCGGCTTCCTCTTTTGCCCTGAAAGACCTGGCGGCCGGTTTTTCCATCGTGGTGTTCGTCTTCATGGGCGGGCTGTTCGCCTTTTTCTTCGAACGCCTGCAGCGTGCGATGCAGCGTACCGACCAGGCGCTGGCGGAGGCCGAAGCGGCGAAGGAGAAAATTACCCAGCTCTACGACAAGACGCTCGAACTGGATGAGCTGAAAAGCCAGTTCTTCGCCAACGTCAGCCACGAGTTGCGCACGCCGCTGACCCTGATCCTGGCGCCGCTGGAACAGCGTCTGCGCCGTCCCGCCAGCGCCGACTTCCCCGTCGCCGAGCGGCGCGAGACCGAACTCATGCTGCGCAACGCGCGCCTGCTCTACCGCCACGTCACCGATCTGCTCGACGCCGCCAAGCTCGAAGCCGGCCGCATGACCCTGGTCTGGTCGCGGCTCGACCTCGCCCGCCTGGTGCGGGCGATGGCCGGTCACTTCGAGTCGCTCGCTGCGGAACGCCAGATCGACTACACCGTGTCGGTGCCGCAGACGCTGACGGCCGAACTGGATGCAGAAAAGCTGCAGCGCGTGCTGCTCAATCTGCTGTCCAATGCCTTCAAGTTCACACCCGTTGGCGGCGCCATCGCCCTGCGCTTGTCCGCCGCCGATGGGCAGGTGCTGCTCGAAGTGCAGGACAATGGTTCCGGGGTCCCTGCGGCGCTGCGCCAGGACGTCTTCGAGCGCTTCCGCCAGGGCGAAGGGGACGCCCAGCGGCGTCATGGCGGCACCGGGCTTGGTCTGGCCATCGTCAAGGATTTCATCGAACTGCACGGCGGCACGGTGACGGCCGACGAGGCTCCAGGCGGCGGCGCGTTGTTTTCGGTGCGGTTGCCGCTGACGGCGCCGGCCGGCACGACGCTCGGCGCCCCGAGCGCGCTCGACGAGGTGATCGACCGCCAGGCAATCGAGGAACTGGGAGCGCAGCCGTCGCTGGCGACCGCGAGCGAGATGCCGGCGGCCGGCGTCGACGCGCCGCTGGTATTGGTGGTCGAGGACAACGCCGACATGAACGGCTTCATTGCCGCCACCTTGCGTCCGCATTTCCGCGTCGCCAGCGCTTTCGACGGTCGCGACGGCTTGGACAAGGCCCTGAGCCTGCATCCCGACCTGATCCTGGCCGACGTCATGATGCCGGTCATGAGCGGCGACGAGATGGTGATCGAATTGCGCCGCCAGCCGGCCATGGCAAACGTGCCGATCGTCATGCTCACCGCCAAGGCCGACGATGAGCTGCGCGTGCGCCTGCTCAAGGAAGGCATCCAGCAGTACCTCAACAAGCCGTTCGCGGTGGCGGAACTGCTGGCGCAGGTAGGCGGCCTGGTCAGCGCACGGCGGCGCACGGTCGATGAACTGAATCGCAGCGCGAACCGGCTGCGCCGCCTGGCCGAAGTGGTCGAGAAGGTCGCGGCGGCGAGGGACATGGCCGGCCTCGCGGCCATCGTCCGCCACGCCTTGCGCGAACTGACGGGCGCCGACGGCGCCACCGTGGTCCTGCGCGAGGACGGACATTGCCACTACGTCGACGAGGATGCCATCGGCCCGTTGTGGAAAGGACAGCGCTTCCCGCTCGAAACCTGCATTTCCGGCTGGACCATGCTCCATGCCGAAGCGGCGGTCATCGAGGACATTTACGCCGATCCGCGGATTCCCCATGCCGCCTATCGGCCGACTTTCGTCAAGAGCCTGGCGATGGTGCCGATCGGCCGCGAAAATCCGGTGGGCGCGCTGGGCTGCTACTGGGCCACCCCGCATCGGGCCAGCGACGAGGAACTCGAATTGCAGCAGGCGCTGGCCGATGCGATGTCGGTGGGGCTGGCCAACCTGGCGCTGTACCGGGAAATGGCGGCGGCACGGCAGGACGCAGAACGGACGGCGCAGGAGGTCATTCGCCTCAACGCCGACCTGGAGCGCCGCGTGGTCGAGCGCACCGCCGAACTGACTGCCGCCAACGCCGAACTCGACAGCTTCGCCTATGCCGTCTCGCACGACTTGCGCGCGCCGTTGCGTGCCCTCCGGGGCTTTTCTGATGCGTTGATCGAAGACCATGGCGACCAGATCGCGGGCGAGGCCAGGCTCTACCTTGAACAGATCGACATCGCCAGCCGCAGAATGGGCGAACTGATCGAGGGCATGCTCGCGCTCTCGCGCAGTACGCGCGGCGATATGCGGCGCGATGCGGTAGACGTTTCGGCGCTGACGGCGCGACTGCTCGACGACCTGGCTCGCGGCGAACCGCAGCGGCAGGTGAGCAGCCAAATCGAGTCCGGGTTGGCCGCCACGGGCGACGGACGAATGATCGAAGTCGTGATGGAAAACCTGCTGGGCAATGCCTGGAAATACACCGGCAAAGTCGCGCAGCCCCGCATCCGGGTGTATGCCGACGAGGTCAAGGGCCAGCGCTGCATCTGCGTCGCCGACAATGGCGCAGGTTTCGACATGGCCCATGTCGATATGCTGTTCCAGCCCTTCAAACGCCTGCACCGGGAGGACGAGTTTCCAGGCATCGGCATCGGCCTGGCCACCGTGCAACGCATCATCCGCCGTCACGGCGGCGAAATCCACGCGCAGGCCGAACCGGGCAGGGGTGCCACCTTCTCCTTCTTCCTCGGCAGCGAGGGCGCGACCGTATGAGTACCCCGCGCGGCCGTCCGAAGGGGTGTCAACCATCACCAGGAGCCGCGCAGCGGCGAAGCGTAGTCACCCCCTGCCTTGGGCAAGGTGTCGCGGGGAGGAAACGCCAGTGAGCGCCGATCCGCGCCAGCGCTTCATCCTGCTCGCGACGGCCAGCTACACGGGGCTTGCGCTGGCCTGGATCTTCCTCTCGGATCAGTTGCTGGCGGGGTTTGCGGACCTCAACGCCATGGTCTGGCTGTCGACCGCCAAGGGGGTGTTTTTCGTCGTCGTCAGTGCGTCCGCTTTCTATTTCGCCCTGCGCGCGGTGCCGGCCACCGCTGCCGCCAGTAGCGGCAGCCTGATGGAAACACTGGCCGCGGGCGCCGCGCCAGGGGCCTTGCCGCGCTGGCTGACCTACCTGTTTGCCGTGATGGTGACGCTGTCGATGCTGCTGGTACGCGACAGCCTTGCCGCAGAAGTCGGCGACCAGCCGCTGTTGATGCTGTTCATGTTTCCCATCATCCTCAGCGCCTTGCTCGGCGGCCTTGGCCCCGGCCTGGCCGCGACCGCGGTGGCGGCGCTCGGCGTGGACTATTTTGCGATTCCGCCGCTGCATAGCCTCCGCATTGCCGCCGCTCACGATCTTATGCAATGGAGCTTCCTGCTCGTCAATGGCGTCGCCGTCAGCCTGTTGAGCGAAGCGCTGCGTCAATCGCTGAGCCGGGCGGAGATGAATCGGCGCCTGCTGGATGTCGTGATCTCCCGGACGCCGGACGCGGTGTTCGTCAAGGACACCCTGGGCCGCTACCTGCTGGCCAACGACGCCACGGCCGGGTTTGTCGGCAGGGCGCCGGGCGAGATCGTCGGCTGCGATGACCGTGCACTGTTTCCCGATGCCACGGCCAGGGAATTGATGGCCCTGGACGCCGCAATCATGGGGGCCGGCCGGACCCAGACCCACGAAGAGCATCTGACCACGCGCGATGGCCGGCAGCTGGTGTTCCTCGCCACCAAGGGGCCGGTGCTCGACGGCGCGGGCCGGGTCATGGGGCTGTTCGGCGTTTCGCGCGACATCACCGACCGCCGGCGTGCCGAGGACGAGATTCGTCGCCTCAACGCGCAACTCGAACGGCGCGCGACCGAGAGCGGCGTCGAACTGCAAGCGGCCAATCGCGAACTCGAAGACCTGGCTTATGCCGTAACCCACAACCTGCGCGCGCCGCTGCGCGCGATCGGCGGTTTTGCGCAGGTGCTGGTCGAGGACCACGCCGCCAGGCTCGACGCAGCCGCCCGCGGCAGCCTCGACCAGATCATGCAGGGCTGCGAGCTGATGGGTTGCCAGCTCGACGGTATTCTTACCCTGTTGCGCTGCACGCGCGGCGAGCTGCGCCGCACCGTCGTCGATATGTCGGCGCTGGCGACACGCCGGCTGGATGAACTGGCACGCGCCGAGCCGAAGCGGCAGGTCCTGCGTGAGGTGGCCGCCGGCCTGGTCGCCACCGGCGACCAGGCCATGTTGGACATGGTGCTGATCCAGTTGCTCCGCAACGCCTGGAAATTCACCCGCGACCGGGAGGATGCCGCAATCCGCGTCCTTGCCGGCGAACTCGATGGCCGGCCAGGCATCTGCGTTGCCGACAACGGCGCCGGTTTCGATATGGCCCACGTCCAGGGGCTGTTCCGGCCCTTCCAGCGCCTGCATCGACAGGACGAGTTTCCGGGCATCGGCATCGGGCTGGCGACCGTGCAACGCATCATCCACCGCCACGGCGGCGAAATCCGCGGCGAAGGCCGGCCCGGCGCCGGCGCGAAATTTTGCTTCACGCTGCCTGCCAGCGTTGCCAAGGAGACCCCATGAAAGCCCGATCGATTCTGCTTGTCGAAGACAACCACCAGGACGAGATGCTGATTCTGCGCGTCCTGAAGAAGATCAACCTGGCCAACGTGGTGGACGTGGCGCGCGACGGCCAGCAGGCGGTCGACTACCTGTTCGGTGAGGGTGAGTTCGCCCATCGCGCCGGCGCCGACTTGCCGGCCGCGGTGCTGCTCGATATCGGTTTGCCGCGCCTGTCGGGGCTGGAAGTGCTGGCGCGGGTGCGCGCCCATCCGCGCACCCGGGTGCTGCCAGTGGTGATCCTCACCTCTTCCGACGAAGAGAAGGATCGCCTGAAAAGCTACCAGAGTGGCGCCAACAGTTTTGTCCGGAAGCCGCTCGACTTTGCCGAGTTCGCCGAGACCGTGGCGCGACTGGGCGTTTATTGGCTGGCCACCAACGAGCCGCCGCCCGCGAGGTGAAGCCGAGATGAACAGACCGTTGAAACTGCTCGTCATCGAAGACGTCGTCGCCGACTTCCTGCTGCTGGAACGGCACCTGCGCCTTGATGGCTGGGAGACCCAGTGCGTACGGATCGACAGCGCTGCGGCGCTGGATGCCGCCTTGCAGTTGGAATGGGACGCGGTGCTCTCCGATTACAACGTGCCGGGCATGGATTTTCGCGCCAGCCTGCAACTGATCCGGACCCGCAGCCCCGGCCTGCCGGTGGTCCTCGTCTCCGGCAGCGTGGGCGAAGAGACGGCAGTGGAGCTGTTGCGCCTGGGTCTCGCCGATTTCGTCCTCAAGGACCATCTGGTGCGCCTGCCCGCCGCGATCAGGCGCGCGCTGGACGAGGCCGCCGAGCGCCGCTCGCGCCAGGCCGCCGAGGCGGCATTGCGCGAGAGCCAGGCCGCCGCCGTGGAATCCCAGCGTCAGGCGCGACTGGCGGCGCTGAACATGATGGAAGACGCACTGGCCACCCGCGCGGCCCTGCTGGAGTCGGAGACGAAGTACCGCCTGCTGGCGGAAAACTCGGTCGACTGGATCTTCTGGCTTGACGCGGGCGGCGGCTACAAGTACGTGTCGCCGGCCTGCCTGACGATCTCGGGCCATTCGCCGGAAGAATTCATCGCCGACCCCAAACTGATGACGCGACTGGTTCATCCCGACGACCGCGCGGCGTACCGGCAGCATCTGACGGACACCGCCTGCCCCGACCGGGTTGAAATGGAATTCCGCCTGCTGAACAAAAGCGGCGAGCTGCGCTGGGTCGCGCATCACTGCCAGCCGCTGCACGACGACCACGGCATGTATCTGGGCCGGCGCGGCACCAACCGCGACATCACCGCGCGCAAGCAAGCCGAGGATCAACTGCGCAAACTGTCGCTGGCTGTCGAGCAGAGCCCGGAAAGCATCGCCATCACCGATCTCGCCGCCCGCATCGAATACGTCAATGAAGCTTTCCTGCACAACTCCGGTTACAGCCGCGCAGAGCTGATCGGCCAGAACCCGCGCATGCTGCATTCCGGCCACACGCCTCCCGAAACCTATGCCGAGTTGTGGGAAGCATTGGGACAGGGCCAGCCGTGGAAGGGCGAGTTCCATAACCGGCGCAAGGACGGGCGCGAATACATCGAGTTCGCCATTGTCACGCCGATCCGTCAGGCCGACGGACGCATCACGCATTACGTCGCGGTGCAGGAGGACATCACCGAGAAGAAGCGCCTCGGTCTCGAACTCGACCAGCACCGCCACCACCTCGAAGAACTGGTGCACAGCCGCACCGCGGAACTGGAGGCGGCGCGCAGCCAGGCGGATACTGCCAACCAGGCCAAGAGCGCCTTCCTCGCCAACATGAGCCACGAAATCCGCACGCCGATGAATGCCATCATCGGCTTGACCCATCTGCTGAAACGGGCCGGACCGAGCGCGCAGCAGCTTGAGAAGCTGGACAAGATCGACGCCGCGGCGCTGCACTTGCTGTCGATCATCAACGACATCCTCGACTTGTCGAAGATCGAGGCCGGCCGCATGCGCCTGGAGCAGACGGATTTCGCGCTGGAACCGATACTCGACCATGTGCGCTCGCTGATCGGCGCCCAGGCCGCGGCAAAGCAGCTGACGGTCGATATCGACGGCGGCGCGGTGCCGCGCTGGCTGCATGGCGATCCGACGCGGCTGCGCCAGGCGCTGCTCAACTATGCCGGCAACGCCGTGAAATTCACCGAGAAGGGCGGCATCACGCTGCGTGCCCGCGTCATGGAAGACCTCGACGACGAACTGGTGGTGCGCTTCGAGGTCGAGGACAGCGGCATCGGAATCGCTCCTGCGGTGCTGCCCATGCTGTTCGAGGTATTCCAGCAGGCCGACGCGTCGACCACGCGCCAGTATGGCGGCACCGGCCTCGGCCTGGCCATTACCCGCCGCCTGGCGCGGATGATGGGCGGCGATGCGGGCGCCGCGAGCGAGCCGGGGAAGGGCAGTACCTTCTGGTTCACCGCCCGGCTGCGGCGAGGTCATGGCGTGATGCCGGCAACGGAGCAGGAGATTGCCCGGGACGCGGAAACAGAGTTGCTGCGCCGATCGGGCGGAGCCCGCCTGCTGCTGGCGGAGGATAACCAGATCAACCGCGAGGTGGCGCTCGAACTGCTGCACGCGGTGGGCTTCAGCGTCGATACCGCGGCCGACGGTCACGAAGCGGTCGCGCGGGCCGGCCGCCACGCCTACGACCTGATCCTGATGGACATCCAGATGCCGGAACTCGACGGCGCCAGCGCGACGCGTGCGATCCGGGCCTTGCCCGGATACGCGCAAGTTCCCGTCCTGGCGATGACGGCCAACGTTTTCGAGGAGGACCGGCGCGCCTGTGTGGACGCCGGAATGAACGACTTCATCGCCAAGCCGGTCGATCCCGAATTGCTCTACGCCACCCTGCTGAAATGGTTGCCGCCCGACGAGAGGGCGGGCGTCAGGCCGCCGCCTGCGGTCGCGGGCGATCGGCACGGCGAAATGCGCAGCCGCCTGGCGGCGGTTGCCGGCCTCGATCTGGAGCGGGGCCTGTCCATCGTCCGCGACAACGTGGAGAAATATCTGCATTTGTTGGCACTGTTTGTCGAAAGTCACGAGGCGGCTGCGGAGCGGCTGCGCCAGATGGTCGACGCTGGCGATCTGCCCGCCATCGCGAGGCTGGCGCATACCTTGAAGGGGTCGGCCGGCAATCTTGGGGCGATGTCCGTTCATGAGGCAGCCGGCGCTCTGCTGGCGGCCACGCACGAAGCCGGCGCAGCAGCGGCAATCGGCCCCCATGCGGCGCGCCTGGCGGAAGAATTGTCCACCCTGATCGCGGCCGTCCGCGGCGTGCTGGTCGTCGCCAGCGAGGCGCCGGCGGCGGCCGATACGACCTCCTCCGATAGCGTGCTGGCGAGGCTCAAGGGCTTGTTGCAAAAGGGCGATATCGCGGCGAACGAATTGGCGCGGCAGGAAGAAAAACTGCTGCGCGCGGTCCTTGGCAACGCCGGGCCGATGATCCTGCGCCGTATCGCCAGCTTCGACTACGAGGGGGCTTTGGCCGCCCTGGAGGCCAGAGCACCGGAGGCATGAGCCGGAAAGCGGCTGCGATTTGCGCGGAACCATGCCGGCCGCCGGATAGAATCGCCCTGTGACTTCCTCCCCTGATTACCAGCGTCGCTTCGGCGGCGTCGAACGCCTCTATGGCGCGGGCGCGCTGCGCCGCGCTGCGGCGGCGCACGCGGTGGTGGTGGGCATCGGCGGGGTCGGTTCGTGGGCGACGGAAGCGCTGGCGCGTTCGGGGCTGGGGCGCCTGACGCTGATCGATCTCGATCATGTCGCCGAATCCAACATCAACCGCCAGGTTCAGGCGCTGACGACGACGCTCGGCGCGGCCAAGGTGCTGGCGATGCGGGAGCGCATTGCCGCCATCAACCCAGCCTGCGTGGTCGATGTGGTGGACGAGTTCATCGACGAGCGCAACAGCGCCACCCTGATTCCGCCCTGCGATGCGGTGATCGACGCGATCGACCACGTCCGGGCCAAGGCGGCGCTGATTGCGCATTGCCGACGCGCCGGGATCCGCATCGTGACCACCGGCGGCGCCGGCGGGCGCACCGATCCGACCCGGATCGAGGTCATGGACTTGTCGCGCACCACGCAGGATGTACTGGCGTCCAAGGTGCGGGCGCAACTGCGCCGGGATTACGGTTTTCCGCGCGATCCGAAGAAGAAGTTCGGCGTCGACTGCGTGTTCTCGCCGGAGCAGATCCGGCGTCCCGCCGGCGCCGACTCCTGTGCGCTGGATCGCGGCACCGCCGATGGCGCCATCGATCTTGCGGCGGGGCTCAACTGCGCCGGCTACGGTTCGTCGGTGGCGGTCACCGCGAGCTTCGGTTTCGCCGCGGCGGCGCGGGTTCTCGCCGGTATACTGACGGCATGACGCATGCCCCCGTTGTCCTCATCACCGGCGCCGCCCGCCGCGTCGGCGCCGAGATCGCGCGCCGCCTGCACGCGGCCGGCGCCCGCGTGGCGATCCATTACCGCAATTCGGCAGGCGCCGCCGCCGAACTGGCGGCGACGCTGAACGCGGCGCGGCCGGGCCTGGACGCGGAGTCCGCGGCGATTTTCGCTGCCGACCTGCTCGATACCGAGGCGTTGCCGCAATTGGTCGAATCCGTCGTGGCGCATTTCGGCCAGCTCGACGCGCTGGTGAACAACGCCTCGTCGTTCTTTGCCACGCGAGTCGGCGCCGTCGACACGGCGGCATGGGACGACCTGATCGGCTCCAACCTCAAGGCGCCGCTGTTCCTGGCGCAAGCCGCGGCGCCGCACCTTGAGCGCAGCGGCGGCAGCATCGTCAACATCACCGACATCCATGCCGAGCGCCCGCTCCGGGGTTATCCGCTGTACTGCGCGGCGAAGGCCGGCCTGCTCGGGCTGACCCGCGCCCTGGCGCTGGAACTCGGGCCGCGGGTGCGGGTCAATGCCGTGGCGCCCGGCGCCATCGAATGGCCCCAAGACACGAATGACTTTCCGCCCGAAGCCCGCGCGGCTATCATTCAGCACACCCTGTTGAAGCGCGTCGGTTCGCCCGCCGACATCGCCCGCACTGTCAAATTTCTCGTCTTCGACGCTCCCTACGTCACCGGGCAGGTGATCAACGTGGACGGCGGCAGAACGGCCTACCTGTGAACCTTCAACCCGAAATTTCGAGCGCAGCGAGCTTGCAGTCACCCCCTTCCCAGGGGCAGAGGCAGGAATTCGCGGAGCACTGCTCCGCGCTGCCGGAGCCGGCTGGCTGTGCAAAGCCAGCCGTGGGGCAGGGGCCGGGGGGAAGGTCCATCGTGGGCCAAAAGGATGCCCGCAGGGCAGCCTTCGAAGCCAACAAGCTGGCCAAGCGACTGCGCCGCGAGGTGGGGCAGGCGATCGCCGATTTCAACATGATCGAGGCCGGCGACAAGGTCATGGTCTGCCTCTCGGGCGGCAAGGATTCCTTCGCCCTGCTCGATATCCTGCTGTTCCTGCGCGAACATGCGCCGATTGCCTTCGACATCGTCGCGGTCAATCTCGACCAGAAGCAGCCGGACTTTCCCGCCGCAGTGCTGCCCGACTACCTGCGCAGCATCGACGTGCCCTTCCACATCGAAAACGAAGACACTTATTCCATCGTCAAGCGCGTGATTCCCGAGGGCAAAACAACGTGCTCGCTTTGCTCGCGCCTGCGCCGCGGCGTGCTGTATCGCGTGGCCGGGGAGCTGGGCGCGACCAAGATCGCGCTCGGCCATCATCGCGACGACATCCTGCAGACGTTGTTCCTCAACATGTTCTTCGGCGGCAAGTTGAAGTCCATGCCGCCCAAGCTGGTGTCCGATGACGGCCGCAACATCGTGATCCGTCCGCTCGCCTATTGCCGCGAGAGCGATCTCGAAGCCTGGGCCGAGACGCGCGCCTTCCCCATCATTCCCTGCAACCTGTGCGGCTCGCAGCCCAACCTGCAGCGCCAGCAGGTGAAGCAGATGCTGCGCGACTGGGACAAGCGCTTCCCGGGACGCATAGAGACCATGTTCCGCAGCCTTTCCAACGTCGTGCCGTCGCATCTGCTGGATGCCCGGCTGTTCGATTTCGCCGGCCTGAAAGCCAGCGGAACTCCCGATCCGGATGGCGACATCGCCTTCGATGCGCCGGAGTTGTCATCCAGCCTGCCGCAAGCGGTCAGCTTCCAGGTGCGGGAAGACTGATGGACGCGCGCCGCCTTCCCGCCCGCCATGGCGTGCTCTGGCTGCTGGCCGGATTCGCCCTGTTTCGCCGTCATCCGCCGCTGGCGACCGCGATCACCTTCGGCTACCTGCTGACCGTGATCATGGTGAACCTGATCCCGAAAATCGGCCCGTTTCTTCTGCCGTTGCTGTTGCCGACCCTGACCGTCATGCTGGCCAACGGTTGCCGCGCGATCGAGCGCGGCCAGCGCTTTGTCAGCGAGACCCTGGTGGTCGGCATCAGCGCCCAGCGTGCCGGCCTGGCGCGCCTCGGCGGCCTGCATCTGCTCGGCTCCAGCCTGTTGGTGCTGGGCGGCGTTGCGCTGGGCGAGCCGATCAACATCAGCGACGGCATGGACCCGACAGAGGCCATGGCGCTGGCCTCCGATCTCGCCGTGATCCTGTTGCTGGCCTCACCGCTGCTGATGGCCTTCTGGTTCGCGCCGCTGCTGACGGCTTGGGACGGGATCAGCGCGGGCAAGTCGCTGTTCTTCAGCTTCGTCGCCAGCTGGCGCAACTGGCGCGCCTTCACCATGTACGGACTGGTGCTGATTCTGGTGGGCGCGATCCTGCCCGGCTTGATCCTCATCCTCGCCGGATTGATCTCGCCAGCCCTGCTCACCATTCTTTCGGTGGCGTTGCGCATGCTGCTGATCTTCGTTCTGGCGCCGACCATAGTGGCCAGCGTCTATCTGTCCTATCGCGACGTTTTCGAGGCGCCGGCAAAACTCGATGAGTGATGTCGGCGCGGGAATTCTCGGCCTGTTCGGCGGCACCTTCGATCCGCTGCATGTTGCGCATCTGCGCCTGGCCATCGAGGCGCGCGAGGCGCTCGACCTGGCTGAAGTGTGTTTCATTCCCGCGGGCAGCCCGGCCTTGCGCGCTGCGCCGCACTGTACTGCCGAGCATCGCCTGGCCATGGTGGCGCGGGCGCTCGCCGATCTGCCCGGATTCAGCGTCGACGCGTCGGAAGTGCTTGCGGCAGGCGCCAGGCCCGGACCGAGCTACACCGTCGAAACGCTGGAACGCCTGCGTCGGCAGCATGGCCCGGAACGCCCGCTGGTGCTGCTGCTGGGCGCCGATGCCTTCGCCCGGCTGGAGGCCTGGCAGCGCTGGCGGGAGCTGTTCGCGCTGGCGCATATCGCCGTGGCGACGCGGCCTGGGCACGAGTTGACAGTTATGCGAAGCGGTGCCTTGCATGCCGGGAATTCCGCTTCGCGGGCCGGCATCCACGCGAACGGCGCTGGCTCGCTTTGCGTACCTGGGACGCCGCTTCGCGGGCAGGTAGCGCCGCTTGATGGCGAATTCGCCGCACGCCGCGGAGTCGCCGCCGACCTGGCCAGTGCACCCGCCGGGCGCATCGTCACCTTCGCCATCACCGCGCTGGAGATTTCCGCGACCGCAATCCGCCAGCGACTGGTGCGCGGCCTCAGCGCGCGCTATCTGGTTCCCGACGCCGTTCTCGACTATATTGAATCCCATCAGATCTACCGGACCCCGCATGGACATTAGAAAACTCCAGAAAATCGCCGTGGCCGCCCTCGAAGACATCAAGGGCAAGGACATCGAGGTGCTCAACACCAGCAAGCTCTCGGCCCTGTTCGACCGCGTCGTGATCGCCACCGGCGATTCCAACCGCCATGTCAAATCGATGGCGCGCAACGTCCATGACAAAGTCAAGGAGGCCGGCGGCGAGGTGATCGGCATCGAGGGCGAGGAATCCGGCGAATGGGTGCTGGTCGATCTCGGCGACATCGTGGTGCACGTCATGCAGCCCGCCGTGCGCGCCTACTACAATCTCGAAGAGTTGTGGAAGGTCGCGCCGCGGCGCGCCAGGAAGAAGGGCGACAGCGACGCCGGCGAAGAATGAAGCTGCTGGTTGCGGCGGTTGCCGCAAGGCCGCCGGAATGGGTCGCCGCCGGCTGGGCGGAGTACGCCAGGCGCATGCCGCGCGAGTTGCCGCTGGAATTGCTGGAAATCAAACCCGAACCGCGCACCACCGGCAAGACGGCCGCCGCCATGATGGCCCTGGAAGCGACGCGCATCGAGGCGCACATTCCTCCCGGCTGCCGCCGTATCGCGCTCGACGAACGCGGCGATGCGCCGACGACGAAGCAACTGGCCGAGCGTCTGGCAAAATGGATGGCGACCGGCGACGATGTCGCCTTCATCGTTGGCGGCCCCGACGGCCTGGACGACAGGATCAAGAGCAGCGCCCACGAAACCATGCGTCTTTCCAGTCTGACCCTGCCTCATGCCCTGGTCCGGGTAATTCTCGCCGAAGCGCTGTACCGCGCCGTCAGCGTGCTCAAGGGGCATCCCTACCATCGTGATTGAAACCATCGATTCGCGCATCTACCTTGCTTCCAGAAGCCCGCGCCGGCGCGAGCTGTTGACCCAGATCGGCGTGCGCTTCGATCTGCTGCTGTTTCGCAGCGGGCCGCGCGAAGACGAGGAGGTGAGCGAGGCCTGGCTGCCGGGCGAGACGCCCGAAGCCTATGTGCAGCGCGTGGCGCGGGCCAAGGCGGCGTTCGGCGCCGGGTTGCTGACGCGCCGGGCGCTGGTCGCACGCGCGGTGCTGGCGGCCGACACGACGCTCGATCTCGATGGCGAGGTCGTCGGCAAGCCGCGCGACGAAACCGACGCGGCAGCGATTCTGGCGCGGCTTTCGGGCCGCAGCCATCGGGTGCTGACGGCCATCGCCATGGCGCGCGGCGAACGCGTCGAGCACCGCCTGTCGATCAGCGAGGTGCGTTTCCGCCAGTTGAGCCTGGAGGAGATTCGCCGCTACGTCCTCAGTGGCGAGCCGATGGACAAGGCCGGCGCCTACGGCATCCAGGGCCGCGCCGCGATGTTCATCGAAGAGATTCACGGTTCGCATTCCGGCATCGTCGGCCTGCCCCTGTGCGAAACGCTGCTGTTGCTACGCGAATTCGGATATCCGCTATGACCCCGGCGCCGGGCCGCCCCAAGCCGGGGTCAGCGTATGACACGGAGGCCGCGTACTCTAGCGGCCGCACCACAATCACCCCTTTCCAGGGGAAGGGGGCTGGGGGGAAGGCCGTACTATGACTGAACAATTCCTGATCAATTTCACGCCGCAGGAAACCCGCGTTGCGCTATTACAGCAGGGCGTGGTGCAGGAGCTGCACATCGAACGCACCGATGGCCGCGGCATCGTCGGCAACGTCTATCTGGGCCGGGTCGTGCGCGTGCTGCCGGGAATGCAATCTGCATTCATCGAGATCGGGCTGGAGCGCACCGCCTTCCTGCACGTGGCCGATATCTGGAGCGAGCGTCCGGTGGGCAACGGCAACGGCCATGGCGCCCACGAAATGCGGCCGATCGAGCGCATTTTGAGCGAGGGACAGTCGCTCACGGTGCAGGTGCAAAAGGATCCGATAGGCACCAAGGGCGCGCGCCTGACCACCCAGATTTCCATCGCCGGGCGCCTGCTGGTGCACCTGCCGCAGGACAATCACATCGGCATCTCGCAACGCATCGGTGAAGAGGCCGAACGCGAAAAGCTGCGCGCCCGCATCCAGGGGCTACTGCCTGCCGATCAGCCCGGCGGCTACATCCTGCGCACGGTCGCCGCCGATGCCAGCGACGAGGAGCTGGCGGCCGACATCGCCTATCTGCGCCGCATCTGGCGCGAGATCAAGAGCCGCAGCGTCGGCGCCCTGCCGCCCATGCTGCTGCATCACGATCTGACGCTGGCGCAGCGCGTGCTGCGCGACCTGGTGACCAGCGAAACCACCGGCGTCATCATCGACTCGCGCGAGAATTTCCAGAAGCTGCAAAGTTTTGCCCACGAGTATGTGCCGCAGGTGAGCGAGCGCCTGGTGCATTACACCGGCGAGCGGCCATTGTTCGACCTGCACGGCGTCGAGGAAGAAATCCAGAAGGCACTGGCGCGCCGGGTCGACCTCAAGTCCGGCGGCTACCTGATCTTCGACCAGACCGAGGCAATGACCACGGTCGACGTGAATACCGGCGGCTACGTCGGCTCGCGCAACTTCGACGACACCATTTTCAAGACCAATCTGGAGGCGGCGCAGACCATTGCCCGCCAGCTCAGGCTGCGCAATCTCGGCGGCATCATCATCGCCGACTTCATCGACATGGAAGATGAAGAACACCGGACGGCCGTGCTCGCCGAATTCAACAAGGCGCTGGCCAGGGACCACACCAGGATCACCGTGTCCGGCTTCACTCAGCTTGGGTTGGTCGAGATGACCCGCAAGCGCACCCGCGAGAGCCTGGCCCATGTCTTGTGCGAGCCCTGCCCCACCTGTGGCGGGCGCGGCGAAGTGAAGACCGCGCAGACCGTGAGTTACGAGGTGCTGCGCGAGTTGCTGCGCGAGGCGCGCCAGTTCACCGCGCGCGAAATGCGCGTGCTGGCCGCGCCGGCGGTGATCGACCTGTTCCTTGAGGAGGAGTCGCAGGCCTTGGCCATGCTGTCCGAGTTCATCGGCCTGCCGATCTCCCTCCATGCGGAGAGCGGCTACACGCAGGAGCAGTTCGACATCGTTCTTATGTAGCGTTAAAATTCCGCCTCGACGCGGGTGTCGTATAACGGCATTACCTCAGCTTCCCAAGCTGATGAAGAGGGTTCGACTCCCTTCACCCGCTCCACCGAGCTTGGCGCGCTTGGTTTCCCTTGGCCCTGTTCAGGGCCAATCCGGGTTGGCAACCGGTCATGCAGTCGTCCAGGATTATGCAGTGCGAGTTGTCTTCGACTTGGCCTCCGGTTATGACGTTCCTGGCCAAGTCGTTGCGTTGCTTGTCTGGCAACAAGGTTTGGCCGGAACATGCGTTAAGATTGAATAATCTGCGGCTAATTCTCGCACCCGAACCCGATTCTCATGAAGGACAGGCAAGCTGATTTCATTGATGTGGCCGATCTGCGCCCGGGTGTGTACGTTTACCTCGATGTGGGGTGGATGGGACACCCGTTTGCCTTGAACAGTTTCCGCATCAATTCGCAGGACCAGATCGACACCATCCGCAAGCTGGGCATCGAGCGCATCCGCTATTCGCCGGAGCAGACGATTTCCGAGGAAGAGTTCCAACGCTCCGTCGCCGGTGCAAGTTCGCGGCCGGCGCCGGCCGCGAATCCGCCAGTTGCGCAGGACGCGCAGCCCAGCGCGGGCGCCACCCTGATGGAGGCAGATGACGAGACGCCGCTGGCGGATGGCGGTCCGCAAGTGGAAGCCTCCGTTCCTGATGCCGACAAGGCGATGGCCGAGGCGGTGCAGCTTGAGCGGCAGCAGCGCAGGGAACAGATTGCCGCGCAGCGCGCCGATCTGCAGCGTTGCGAAAATCATTTCGCCGAAGCTTCGCGCAGCTACAAGCAGATCGTCGATGCAATGCATGCGCAACCCGAGGAGGCGATGGTCCGCAGCGCCGCGGTCATCGACGGCATGATCAGCCAGATGGGAGGAGCGAACGAGGAAATCTACGTTCGCCTGCTCTCGGAAAAAGCCGGCGAAAAGACGTCGCTGCACTCGATCAACGTTTCCATTGTTTCCTTGTTGCTGGGCAAATCCCTGGGTTACGGCGTGGACCAATTGCAGGAGCTTGGTGTCGGCGCGCTGCTCCATGACCTTGGCAAAATGGATTTGCCCGACCGCTTGCGCTGGAGCGACGGCGAACTGAGCGGCGCGGAACGTGCCTTGTATCGCGAGCACGTCGCCAAGGGCATTGCGCTGGCGCGCCGCATGGGGCTTTCGCCGACGGCGTTGCTGACGGTCGCCCAGCATCACGAGAACGCCGATGGCACAGGCTATCCGATGAAGCTGAAGGGCGATCACATCTCCCATCCCGCCCGCCTGGTGTCCCTGGTCAACCTCTACGACAATCTCTGCAATCCCGGCAATCCGGCGCTGGCAGTGACGCCGCACGAAGCGCTGTCGCTGATCTACGCCCAACGCAAGGCCAGTTTCGACGCCAAGGTGCTGGCCATCTTCATTCGCCTGATGGGGGTCTATCCTCCTGGTTCGGTGGTGGAATTGAGCGATGGCCGCTTCGCCATGGTGGTATCGGTGAATTCGAGCCGCCCCTTGCGCCCGCGGGTGATCATCCACGACAGGAGCATTCGCGCCGAGGAAGCGCTGGTGGTGGATCTGGAGCAGATGCCGGAGCTAGGCATCCGCCGCAGCCTGAAGCCGCTGCAATTGCCCAAGGCGTCATTCGATTATCTGTCGCCGCGCAAGCGGCTCTGCTACTTTTTTGAACGCGGCCGCGAAACGGTGCGGGAAGGCGAGCCCACGTGAAGCTCCAGACCTGGGCTGCGGCCATCGAGGCTTCGCTGGAGGCGGTCTGGATCGTCGATGCCATCCAGTTGCGCGTTCTGGTGGCCAACCGCGCGGCCGAGGATCTGCTCGGGGTGGCACGGCACGGTTTCGAGGGCAGGCCGATCGTCGACCTTGCGGCCACCCCGGAGGACATGTTCTTCTGGGAAGACGTCGCCGCCGGGCTTGCCTCGGACATCCATTCGGAGACGCTGCTGCGTCACAGCGACGGCAGGGCACTGTCGGTCGAGCGCCGGGTCAGTCGGGTCAGCGTGGCGGGCAACGATTCGGTATTCATCGTCGCGGTGCGCGATCTGAGCGAGCAGCGTCGCATCGAAGGCGAGCTGGAGCGACTGATAGCCGAACTGCGTGCAACGCTCGAATCCACCGCCGACGGCATTCTGGTCACCGACCTGGATGGCGGCATTCGCAGCATCAACCAGAGATTCGCCGAGCTGTGGGAACTGCCCGAGAATCTGCAGTTGCAGCGCAACGATCTTGAGATATTCGGCTGGATGATCGGCTGCGTGCTGAATGCCGAGCACTACGAAACGCGCCTGTCGGCGATCTTGCGGGCGCCCCTGCTGGAAACCATCGACATCATCGTCCTGCGTTCCGGCAGGGTGCTGGAGCGGCTGACCCTGCCGCAGTATGCACGGGGGCGGCCCATCGGGCGCGTCTACTCGTTTCGCGACATTACCCAGCGCCTGGCCGACGAGGCCCGCCTGCAGCTTGCGGCCAAGGTGTTCGAAACCAGTCTCGACGCCATCTTCGTTGCTGATCCCGGCTTCAACATCATTTCGGTCAATCCCAGTTGCGAGCGGCTTACCGGGCTGAGCCACGGCGAGCTTGAGGGCCGCCAGACGCACGAACTGATTTTCGAGCTTGCCAACGAGAATTCCCCCGAGGCGTTTGCCGAACGGCTGAAGGCCGACGGCACCTGGGAGGGCGAGCTTTGGCATCGCAATAGCGAGGGACGCAGCGCGCCCTGCCTGGTGTCCATGGTTCGCGTCAACGACGAGCGCGGCGAGCCGGTCCAATACATCGGTTTTTTCAAGGACCTGTCGGAAACCGTGGCGGCCCGGCAGCGGATCGAGGAGCTCGCCTACAACGACGCCCTGACCGGATTGCCCAATCGCCTGTTGTTGGCGGAACGCGCCGAGTTTTCGCTGGCCAACGCCCAGCGCGACAAGACGTCGTTTGCCATCCTGTTCGTCGACCTCGACCGCTTCAAGCAGATCAATGATTCGCTGGGCCATCAGTTCGGCGATCGCGTGCTGATCGAGGTCGCGCAGCGGATCAACGCCTGCCTGCGGCACGTCGACACGGCGGCGCGGCTCGGCGGCGACGAGTTCGTCCTGCTGCTGCACGAGGCGGATGCGTTCGGCGCCGAGGTGACGGCCCGGCGCATTCTGGAGAGCCTGGCCAAGCCCTATCAGTTCGAGGAAATGAACTTCAGCCTGAGTTGCAGCATCGGCATCGCGCTGTATCCCGATGACGGCTTGAGCATGGATGACCTGATCAAGAACGCCGACAGCGCGATGTACCACGTCAAGGAGCGCGGCCGCTCCGACTTTCGTTTCTACCAGCGCCAGATGAACGTCAATCTGCTGGCGCGCATGAAGCTCGATCATGCAATGCGCGGCGCCCTGGCGGAGGGCGGCTTCCGCCTGCATTACCAGCCCCAGGTCGACCTGGGCAGCGGCCGTATTTTCGGCGCCGAGGCGCTGATCCGTTGGCACGATGCTGCGATGGGAGAGGTGGGGCCCAGCCGCTTCATCCCCGTCGCGGAGGAAACCGGGGTCATCGTCGCCATCGGCGACTGGGTTCTGCGTGAGGCGGTACGCCAGGCTGCACTGTGGCATAGCCGCGGGTTGCCACTGGACATCGCCGTCAACGTGTCTGCGCTGCAATTCCGGCAGAGCGATTTCATCGAACGGGTTGCGCACGTGCTATCGGAGTTCGCCTTGCCGCCGGCGGCGCTCGAACTCGAACTCACCGAATCGCTCCTGATCCGGGATGCGGACGAGGTCTTGAAGCGTCTCGACGGCCTCGCCGCATTGGGCGTGAAGATGTCGATCGACGATTTCGGCACCGGCTATTCGAGCTTGTCCTACCTCAAGCGCTTTCCCCTGCATCGGCTCAAGATCGACCGTTCCTTCGTCAAGGACCTGCCCGAGAACGACAGCGATGCGGCGATCGTTACGGCCATCATCAATCTGGCGCGCTCGCTGCGCCTGCGGGTGATTGCCGAGGGGGTCGAAACCGAGTTGCAGCGGGAGTTCCTGCTGACTGCCGGCTGCCAGGAGGTGCAGGGCTTCCTCTGTGCGCCGGCTCTGCCGGCGGAGCAGTTTTTCGAATTTGCGCAAGCCCACGGCGGCGAAAGTTCGACCGTGCAGAAACAACTCTTCTCCGCCTGACGCGGACGGCCTTCCCGTGCGGCGGGAAGGCGTATTGGCCTTACTGCTGGGTCGTTTCCGCCTTGATTGCCAGCCATTTCCCGGCGCGCAGCTCAAGCACGTATGCTTCCACTGATTCGAATCGGTAGGGCTTGCCGGATTGCCGTCCTTGTTCGATCACTACCGACTTCAGGCTGATGCGATCGCAGGCGGGTGCCGCAGCATTTTCCAGCGTGCCATCGGTCCACACCCGACGCTGTTTGTAGTCCTTGAGTCCCTTCATGGCGGCCAGCGTGCTCTGCGCCAGTTCCTCGCGGCCAAGATCGACGCTGGTCATCTTGTTGTCCTTGCCGCGTATCGTGGCCCGCACTGCCGCTTCGGGCGCGAACATGGCGACAATCGCCGGCGCATCGTTGCGGGCGATGGCGGCATCCAGTTGCCCCAGCCAGGTCTTGGCTATCGTGGTCGGTTGGCATTCCGCCGTGCTTGCGGTACCGGGCGTTGCAGCGGAAGGCATGCCGGGCATCGCGCCAGAGGCCGCACCGGATGTCGGACCCGGTGCGGGAGCGGGCGCCGAAGTGGGCGTTGGAGTAGGCGTCGGAGCGGGTTTTGGCGGGAGCGGTTGGAGCGGGGTCGGCGCGCGGGGCGCCTTGCGTCGCTGTTCCAGCTGTCGCAGGCTGTCTTCGTCGGCGGTCTGCGCGTAGCGGTCGAGTTCGGTGTCGAACTCGCCGGGCACATAGAAGTTCGGCACCTTGTCGAGCAATACCGGCAGCAGGATGGTCAGCAAGGCCCGCTCCTTGAAGCCGCCCTTGCCTTCCTTGCCGACCTTGGCCGGCGCTCGCACGAAACCTACCCGCCCCGGGTCGATATCGAGCTTGTTGTCGCCGACCACCATGGTGGTGCCGCCGCGATTGACCTTGTCATAGGTTCCCTCCCGATTCGACGTGGCCTTGGCCAGTTCCGCCGAGAGCACGTAGGGCTCGTGGTCGGTGCCGCGAATGCCGATGGTGGCGGAAGGCGTGACGATGTTGTGGCCGGAACGATTGGTACGGGCAATCCAGCCGCTGATCACCCGCAGCGATCCGGTGACCAGGCGGACAGTAAGGCTGTCGGTCGGTTTGTCTTCGGCGGCGAAGCGCTCGGCGACAAACTCGGTACTCGGCCGGATGGCGACAACCCCTGCATCCTCGGTCTTGAGCACGGCCTCGGCCAGGGCCGCTGCACGTACGCGTTCGCCGACGTAGACCGGGTCGCCCTCGCGCAATTTCCTTTCGTTGCCTGCGCCGGATGCGGCGACCTCGCCGCGAATGCGCCAGACCGTCGCAAAGCGCTGGCCGGACGGCGGGTTTGCCGCCGCCGGCTCGCCCGCCGACGCCGCAAGGCTATTCAGGGAGGCGCCGATGAGGAGGCCGAAAACACCCAGGGCAATTGCGATGGCTCCCGAGCTTGCGCGATTCAACGGCCAATTCATTCTGCGTCCCCGCACTTTCTGAAAAAATTTGACAATCATGTTCGCCACTATTGAAGCACACTCACCGGCAATGGGCTAGTCCGATGTCCTTTGTTCGTGGACCGGGAATCCGGACGCTCAGATGCGGGCGAACTGCTGCGACTCCTGGTATTCGTCTATCCAATCCGTGGCACGGCAACGCGCCTGTTCTATTTGCACCGGCGTCATCAGCGATTCGGCATGCTTGCAATTTGCCTTGCCGGCCTCATTGCCGTTCATGCCGGCGATTTCGAACCATTTGTGCGCCTCGACGTAGTCGACTGCGCCCAGGTCGCCACGCGCGTAGACCAGCCCCAGGTTGCACTGCGCCTCGGCCACGCCCTGCTCCGCGGCCAGGCGATACCAATGCGCCGCCACGGCGATGTCGCGCGCCACGCCGAGGCCGTCCCGGTACAGCAGCGCCAGGTTGTGCTGCGCCTCCGCGTCACCTTGGGCGGCGGCCTTTTGCCACAGCGACAAGGCCTTGCGATAGCTTTGCTTGACGCCCTGCCCATTGGCATACAGCAAGGCGAGCGAGGCCTGTGCCGGCGCAAATTCCTGCTTGGCCGCCTTGCTGTACCAATAGCCGGCTTTCTGGAAATCCTGCTCGACGCCCCTGCCCTTGTCGTACAGCACCCCCAGGTTCCATTGCCCGCTGGCGTCTCCCTGTTCGGCCGCCTTGAGCAACCAGAACGAGGCCATCAGATAGTCCTGCGTGACCCCCTGGCCGCCGGCGAACTTGATTCCCAGGAGGCGTTGGGCCTCGGCCATCCCCTGTTCCGCGGCCTTGCGATACCAGGTGGCGGCCATGTACTCCTGGTCGCCGTCGTACATGTGCCCGAGCCGGATTTGCGCTTCGGCGTCGCCCTGCTCGGCGGCCTTGAGGTACCAATACTCCGCCTCCTCGGCATCCCTGACGACGCCTTCGCCGGCGTCATACAGCATGCCGAGATGGCGCTGCGCTCCGGGATCGCCCTGCTCAGCGGCTTTGAGGTACCAGAACACCGCCTTGCGATAGTCCTGCGGCACTCCCTGGCCTGCGGCATATTTGTTGCCAAGGATGCACTGGGCCGGGGCAAAGCCCTGCTCGGCGGCCTTGAGGTACCAGGCCAAGGCTTGCCTCACGCTGTGTCTGACGCCCTGGCCGCTGGCATACAGCAGGGCCAGGCCGTATTGCGCTTTGGCGTTGCCCAGTTCCGCCGCCTTGCGCAGGGATTTCGCCACTTCCGCAGGGTCTTTGATAACCACTACCGCGCCCCCAGTCTTATCGATCGAAGCAATGAACCGATGTCATTGCGATTCTGGCACATCGTCGTTATGGCGGGCAGCCAGATCTTCCGGCGTATTGAAATTGGCGAAGGCTCCGGGTTCGTCGAAGCTCACTTCCACTGTTCTCAGGGTCTCGTGCCAGCGTGCCAGGCGGCGCTCGCCGGCGGCGAGATAGGCCGTCAGCCGCGGCAGCAGTTCGCGGCTGGCAAGGCAGAACACCGGATGTGCGCGCTCGGCGTCGCGCGCCACCGCCAGTTCGGCATCGGCGGCGTGCAATCCTGCCGCCAGTCGCGCCACGAGGTCCGTCGGCAGGTAGGGCGAGTCGCAGGGTACGGTGGCGACCAGCGGCGTGGTCGCCACGCCGAGTGCCGCATGCAGTCCGGCCAGCGGCCCGGCGAAATCCGCAATCGTGTCGGGCAGCACCGTGCAGCCGAACTCGCCGTATTGCTCCAGATTGCGGTTGGCACTGATCAGCACCGTATCAACCTGCGGCGCCAGCCGTTCGAGCACCCATTGCACCATGGGCCGGCCGCGCAGAAGTTGCAGGCCCTTGTCGACGCCGCCCATGCGCCGCCCCAGTCCGCCCGCCAGGATCACGCCGGTAATGGCTTGGCTCATCGTTTCACCATGTTCCAGAACATGGCCACTCCGTCCTGCAGCAAATCGCCGACGTCGGCATTGAGGCCGCGCTCGCGCTGGCGTTGGCTACGTTCCCGCTCGCTGAACAGGACCACCTCGGCCAGCAGGTCGGGACTCATCGCGGCGGCCGGTTTCACGGCCGCCTGCTGATAACCGGCGAGGGCCTTCTCCACCGCGTGCGGATCGAGAATCGCGATCGGCGCCCGGCAATGGCCGCAGACGCTTTCCTTGCGGATATCCACGGCGCCGCCGCATCCCGTGCAGCGCACGACGCCGATGTTGGCCTTGAGCCGGTCGATTTCGGGGCCGGTCAGCTGGCGCACAAAGCCCTTCTCGATCATGAACTGGGCAAAGCTGATGAAACGGCCATGCTGGCCGCAGCGCATATAGTTGAACAGTCCGCTTTTGACGCGGTCCTGCGAGTGAATCAGTCGCTCATTGCAGCGCGGACAACGCAGGGCACTGGCCAGCGGCAGACGCTGGTCGTCGCGGTGTTCGTGAATCAGCTTGAACAGTTCGATCACGCTCTCCGGCGTGAGTTGCAGGCTTTCGTATTCGTCGAACCAGATGCCCTGGCAGGCGAAGCACAAATCGAGTTCCACCGCGCCTTTGATCTTGCGATCGAAGCGCTGCGCGCTCATCGGCGCGCGGCAGGACGGACAGGCGGAGACCGGGCTCATGGAGCGGAGAATACCAGCCTTGCCCGCACCGGGAGGAGCATCGACTACAATGTCCAAGGGTTGTCGTTTCGGCCAAACTGAATGGATTCGTGATGCGCTATCTTGCCGTTGTTGTGTTGATCTCGTGCCTCGGACCGGGTGTCGGCAATGCCCAGACCATTGTCCCCAAGCTGGACGAAGCGGGGCGCCGCGGCGAAGTTGCGCGCACTGCGAAAAACAAGGCCGCTGCGCAGTTCGATGCGGCCGACAAGGACAAGGACGGCAAATTGTCGCGCGAGGAAGCCGCCAAAGCTTCTTCCTACGTGGCCGACAACTTCGACAAGCTCGACGCCGACAAGGATGGCTTCCTCAGTTGGGAAGAGTTCGTCGGCCACAATCGCTGGCCGAAATAGTCGAAGCGGGCCGCCGCCAGTCGCTAACCGGGCCGCGTCGACCGGGTTCTCCTCAGCGGCTTGCGTTGCGCCCCGCTTCCCAGGCCAGCATCGCCGCCTTGCGGCCGCTGCCCCAGCGGTAAATGCCGGGATCGCCGGATTCCCGGATCACCCTGTGGCAGGGGATCAGGTAGCCGATGGTATTGGCGGCCAGGGCGCTGCCCACCGCGCGCTGGGTCCGGGGCGCGCCGGCCATGGCCGCCAGTTGGCCGTAGGAAACCATTCGCGACGGTTCGACGCCGATCAGCGCTTCCCACACCTTGAGCTGGAAATTGGTGCCGCGCAGGAGCAGATGCAGGCGACCGGGTTCGGCATCGGTCGGAAAGATGCGTGCGGCGAGCTTGGCCGCCGTCGCGTCATCGCCGACTCGGTCGGCGGCGGGCCAGCAGGCGGCGAGCTTGGCCTCGTCGGCCGCCGGGTCAGCGCTGCAAAACGCCAGGTGGCATATGCCGCGCGGCGTCCAGCCGATCAGGGCCGGACCAAAGGGCGTCGGCGCGCGCCCGTAGCCGAGCGCCACGTCGCGGCCGCCGGACTTGATTTCGCCGGGCGTCATGGCTTCGCAACTGATCATCAGGTCGTGCAGCCGGCCGCCGCCGGAAAGTCCCGCCGCCGCCGCGACGGCAAGCACATCGCGCGAGTCGCGCAAGGCTTGCTTGGCATACTCCTTGGTGAGGTATTGGAGAAAGCGCTTGGGCGAAATGCCGGCCCAGGCGGCAAACACGCGCTGCAAATGGAATTCGCTCAGATGCACTGCGGCGGCCAGTTCGGCCAGTGAGGGCTGGCGCCGCGCATGGGTGCGGAGAAATTCGATGGCGTGGGCGACAACGGCGTATTGCCGTCCGTAATCGTCCGGAACCCGGTCAGCCATTGGCGGCCGCCTTGCCCGAAAGCAAACCGCCGACCGAGAAGCCGGTGATCAATGCCGTGCCGGCGATGACGATGGCGGCACCGGCCACGGTATGCCAGCCGACGGCTTCGCCGAGAAACAGATGGCCCCAGAGCACGCCGAATACCGGGATCAGGAAAGTCACCGTCAGCGCCGACGCCGGACCGAGGTCGGCGACGAGGCGAAAGTAGAGCAGGTAGGCGATGCCGCTGCACAGCACGCCGAGCGCGATTACCGCGGCGATGACCCCGGCGTCGGGACGGGCAACGACCGGAAAGAAAGGCAGCGCACCCGCCGCCAGCAGGGCTGCCGCCCACATGCTGCCGTGGGCGTTGGCAAAGGGCTCGACGGTTTTGGCCGATTTGGCATAGACGCTGGCGATGCCGTAGCTGGCCGCGGCGCCCAGCGTGGCGACGATGGCCGGCCCGGCTCCGGGCTGCAGCATCGCGGCGTCGAAGCCGACCAGCAACGCAACTCCTGCGACGCCGAGCGCCAGCCCGGAGACTTCACGCAGCGTCAGAGCGCTGCCGGTCCAGGCTGCGGCGATCACGGCGCCCCAGATCGGCGAGGTGGCATTGAGGATCGAAAGCAGCGATGCCGACAGGCTGCGGGCGGCGTAGGCGAAGAGCAGAAACGGCAGGGCGGAATTCAGCAGGCCCAGCAGCAGGTAGTGCCGCCAGTGCTGCCTGAGCTCCAGCCGCTTGCCGAGCGCCATGCCGACGGCCAGCAGGAACAGCGCGGCGAGGATCAGCCGGCTCTCGATCAGCAGCGCCGGCCCCAGCACCGGTGCGCCGATGCGCAGGAACAGGAAGGAGGCGCCCCAGATCGCGGCAAGCGCAACAAGGCGGATCAGGCTGGCATTGTTCATCTCATGGTTCAGCGGGTGGCAACAGCGCCAGTTTCATCCATCGGCCCGGCTGCCGGCAACCCGATTCTTGCGGACTTTGCGTTGCGCGGGATCGGTCAATACACCAGCGTCGCCCACTCCGGGTCGAGCGTGCGCTGGACGAAGACGCTGGCGGCAATCGGGCCGCCGTACTCGGGAATCAGCGCCTCTTCCTTGCCGACCAGCGCGCCCATGGCCATGGCGCAGGCGCGAAAGCTGACATCGAGATTCGCCGCCTGCCGCATCATGTGATAAATCGAGGTGTCGACACCTGGCCAGGGCCGCAGGGATTCGGCGACGCCAGCCACCAGCAGACGCACGGCGGGTCCGGCGAAGTGGATCTCGACTTCGCAGTCGAAGGCCGCCGCCGCCGCCGCGTGCACGAAGGGCGTGGCGCACAATTGGGGCCGTTCCGGCGTGGCCGACCAGACCAGGATGGCGAGCTTTTTCAGATGCGGGCTGCCGCTGTCGTTCACAGGAATTCCGCCCCCGGTTCGCTGCGCAGGATGTGGGCGCGGTAGCTCGCCGCATCGACCAGGCGGCCGCATTCCGCAGCCCAGGCGGTAGGCCGGCCGCGCACCATCCAGCCGGCCGCGTAGGGATCCCGGTTGAGTATGGCCGGGCGCTCTTCGGCGGCCTCGTTGGCTGCCAGCAGCACGAAGGACAGCGGCGCATGCACGGCGAGCACGGTCTTGGCGCACTCGATCGTGCCCAGGCCGCGGCCCAGCGCCACTTCGGCTCCCGTCGGCTTGGCCGTGAAGCCGATGATCTCGCTGGCGCGGAAGATGCCGAAGCTGCTGGCGCCGATCAGCACGTCGGCGCCCTCGGTGCGCACCCACATGTCGTACTCCGGATCGTAAAACAGGCCGTCGGGCACCGCGCCGCGGAAAGGTGTCTTCATGACGAAAGGATTGGCGGAAGAGAGCGGGAGTCGAACCCACCAGGGACCGCATGGCGACCCCTGCCGGTTTTGAAGACCGGCCGCCCCACCGGGGAACGTTCTCTTCCGTTGTTGGTTTTTATGTAGTCAGCCATGCGTGGGTCGAACTGTTACCGCGCAATACGTGCTCGTCACGCACGCGGCGAGTGTAGCCGATGCGATCGAAGAATTCGAGGATGTGGATCGCCACCTTGCGTCCGCCGCCGATCCGGTCGCGCAGGTCGGCGGCACGCGCCGCGGCTTTTTCCGCGTTGAGTTCGGCGACGATGGCAGCCAGTTGCGCCACCGCCTCCGCCGTGAAGTAATGGTCGTGCGCCACCGGGTAGAGTTCGCCGGCCCGCGCCACGCGGCGAAACAATTGGCGCACCACGTCCTCGGCGGTGCCGGAGGCCCTGGCCACATCGCGCACGCGCGGCGGACCGAACAGCTGGGCGTCGAGCAGCGGCTTCAGTACGGCGAACAGGTCGCGGTCGCCGGCGCCGAGGCTGGCCTGGTGCTCCGGCAGGTGCAGCCAGGCGCGCGCAGCGGCCAGGCGTCCGGCGCCGAGCAACTCGGCCACCAGGGCGTCGAAGGCGGCGCGCTCCAGGGTCGGCAGCGTCAGCCGGCGCAGGCGCTCGCGCTCGACGCCGACCATGTCGGGTGCGCGCTGGTGCTCGCTGGCGAGTGCCGCGAGCAGCTTGTCGGCCAGTGCCTGCCATCCCGCCGCGGAGAAGCCGATCTGTTGTTCGCCGCTGCGCACCACGCGCAGGCCGGCAGCCTGCCACAGTGCCGCCGCCGCGTCGTCGGCCAGATTCCAGTTGGCGGCGAAGCGGTCGAGATCGACGCCGGCTGCGGATTGCGCGGCCA
>Ga0156014_1055_pt1 | contig 47629 bp, 32 predicted proteins | sample RifCSPlowO2_02_FD_107668 | JGI IMG/M metagenome (GOLD analysis project Ga0156014, IMG submission 107668) | Rhodocyclales bacterium RIFCSPLOWO2_02_FULL_63_24 | reverse complement strand
CCTCGCCGATGCCGCTGCTCGATCCCGTGACGAGGGCCACTCTGTTGGAAAATTCGCCTGAAAACTCGCTCATCTTCTCACCTTGGGTTGTTGTCATTGACGCCGGCTCAGCCAGTCAGTTTGCGATAGATTTCGGCGATCTTCTGCGGCAGCTTCCTGGCGTCGTCGATCACCGCGTAATGCGCCGGGCCGTAGAGCTGCGGCAGGTAGTCGGCACCGTGGCGGTCGATGGTCACGCAGTAGCTGCGGATGCCCTTTTCGCGCGCTTCGAGCAGGGCGCGGCGGGTGTCCTCGATGCCATAGCGGCCGCGATACTCGTCGCCGTAGTCGTCGGGACGGCCGTCGGACAGCGTCACCAACAGCTTGTGGCGGGTGTTCTGGCGCACCAGCAGGCCCGACAGATGGCGCACGGCGACGCCCATGCGCGTGTAATCGCGGGCCTCGATGCCGGCGATGCGGCTGCGCGTGCCGGCATCGTAGCGATCGGCAAAACGCTTGATCGGGTAGATGTCACAGTGCGTCCGCGTCCAGCCGGAAAAGCCGTAGATGGCATAGCTGTCGCCCAGCGCCTCGATCGCCTCGCACAGCAGCACCAGCGATTCGCGCTCGGCATCATTGACCCAGCCCTTGGTCGAGCCGCTCATGTCGACCATGAACATGACGGCCAGCGAACGCTCGATGCGGCGGCGATGGACGAACAGGCGCGGCGAGGGCTCGCTGCCGCTCTTGCGATCCGCGCGCGCCTCGACCTGCGCATCGAAGTCGATCTCCTCGCCCTCGAACTGGCGCTTCTGCGGCTTGTCCTCGCCGCGCAGGGCCTCGAAACGGCGGCGCACGCTGCGGATCAGATGGGCATGGCGGCTGCGCACCCCGGCGACCCATTCATGATCGCCGACCGGCGCCTGCATTTCGTAGAGGTGGCACCAGTGGTGTCGCCAGGCACCGCGCCGGTAGTCCCACTCGTCATAGAAGGCGTCGGGCTGGGTGGTGACGCCTGCCGCCACATACTGTTCGACGCCATCGACCGGCTGCCACGCCCCCGGCCCGGCGGCATGCAGGGCTTCGGGCGGAATCGCGCCGAGATCCTGCAGCAGCGACTTCGCCGCCTCTTGCGCCGCCGGCGGCAGGGCGAGCAGATCGGCATATGGGTCGGGCACCTGCATCCCGGCTTCCGCCGCGAGCGGCGGGTAGTCGGCATTTTTCGCCGCGCCCGCCTTGCCATCCATCGCCGCCAGCACATTGAGGGCGCGCCGCAGCACGGCCGTCTCGCGTGCGATGCGCGCCGCCCGCACGCGGCGCGCGGCAAGCGGATCGAGCGCGCCGACGTGGGCGAAATTCGGCGTGTCGCCGGCGCCGACTCTTCGCAACTCCGCCATGCAGGCGAGGCTGTCGGCGGCCGTCGCCTGCGGCCGCGCCAAGTCGGCGGCCGTCGCCGCCAGTGCTGCCGGCCACGGCCCGCGCTGACGGGCGATTTCCTGCGCGAGGCCGGGCAGCTCGGCGGCGATGCAGGCTTCGAGGCGCATCGACTCGAACAACGCGAACCAGGCCAGCGCGCGCTCGCGGTCGGGCCATTGGCCCAGCTCGGGTTCGGGATCGATAGTGAAGGTGCCGAAGCGCGTCTGCGCCCAGAGCAGGGTTGCAATGATCTTGTACAGGCGCCGGTTGCCGGCCGCGTCGGACGCCGCATCGAGCCGTTCCGGCAGCCACAGGGTTTCGGTATCGGTCCAGGCCCTCTGGCCGCCGACCAACCGCAGCGGCCGGCCGTCCAGCGCCTGCAGGAAGCGCGACAGGCGGCCCTCGACCGCGCCGAATGAAACGCTGTCCTGCGACCGCAGCGCGCGGGCCCTGCTCGCCGCAGTGAACTCGTTCAGGGCCTTGCGCGTGGCGGCGAGCCCGCTGCAGTCATAGGCATCGAGACCGGCGCGCGCCCAGTCGTCGAGCTGCTCGCCAAGAGCGGCCGCCTGCTCGGCGGCAAGCGAGGCGATCAGCCAGCCGAGATCATCCGAGGTTTGCGCCGCGACGCCCGCCCAGTGCAGCACGCGCTCCTGCAGCGCGCGCGGCAGGGCTTCGAGTTGCGCCGCCGGCTCCGCCGCCGAACGCTGGCGCAGGGACAACAGCAGCAGTTCGTCGAGCCGCACTTCGAGCTCGTGCGCGAAGAGCTTGCGTTCGCTCATACAAACTCAGAAAACCGCGCTGATCAGGTCGTCCAGCGCGTCGCGGGTATCGGCTTCATCGGCCAGCGGGCGCGCGATGGCGGCGGTGCAGGCGACGGCCGGCGCCATGCCGCTGGCGATCAGTTGCGCGGCATGCACCAGCAGGCGCGTGCCGGCGCCCTCGTCGAGTCCGGCACCTTTCAGCTTGCGCGTCAGGCCGCCGAGCTTGACCAGCTTCTTCGCCGTATCGTCATCGACGCCGCCTTCGTGGCCGACGATGCGCGCTTCGATGTCGCCTTCCGGATAGTCGAAATCCAGGGCCACGAAACGCTGCCGCGTGCTCGGCTTCATCTCCTTCAGGACGCTCTGGTAGCCGGGGTTGTAGGAAATCACCAGCATGAAATCCGGCGGCGCCTCAAGGTACTCGCCGCGCTTTTCGACCGGCAGCGCGCGACGCGAATCGGTCAGCGGATGGATCACCACCGTGGTGTCCTTGCGCGCCTCGACGATCTCGTCGAGGTAGCAGATGGCGCCGGCACGCACGGCGGCGGTGAGCGGTCCGTCCATCCAGACGGTTTCGTCGCCGACGATCAGATAGCGTCCGACCAGGTCGGCGGTGGTCAGGTCGTCGTGACAGGCGACGGTGACCAGCGGCCGCTGCAGGCGCCAGGCCATGTGCTCGACGAAGCGTGTCTTGCCGCAGCCGGTGGGACCCTTGAGCATCACCGGCAGGCCGCTTTTGGCGGCGGCGGCAAAGACCTCCAGTTCATCGCCGGTGGCGTGGTAGTAGGGCTCGCTGTCGAGCCGCACCAGCGGCGTGGCGAGTGCGAGGGGAGCGGCGCGTCCGGTTGCTTGGGAGGCGTTCATACGGAACCTATTTCCCCTTGGCTTCCTTGGCCAGCTTGGCGTCGTCGGCCACACGCTTTTTCAGCTCGCGCAGCCGCGCGTCGACCTGCGACTGTTCGTAGAAGTTGCCGTCGCCGGACTTTTGCGCCAGCTCCAGTTGTTCCACCGCCGCCGGGAGCTGGCCTTGCAAGGCGTAGGCTTCGGCTTGCGCGCGATGCTGCAGCAGGCGCTTGCCGAGCACGGAATACGTCTTCGCCTGCATGGCATGCATGTGTGGGTCCGAGGGATAGCTCTGCAGATCGTCTTCGGTCACCCTGACCGCGTCCTGCGGCAGGCGGGCTTCCAGCAGCGATTCGACCAGGCCGTAGGCGATCGCGCGTTCCTGCGGAAAACGCGGCTGCGCGGCGCGCAGAATCCTGACCGCCCCCGCGGCATCGCCCTGTTTCAGCCGCAGTTGTGCGGCGAAGGTTTCGATCATCGGCGATACCGCTTTCAGGCGACGCAACTCGCCCAGTTCCTTCTCCGCAGCGGCGATGTTGCCGTCGCGCGCACGGGCCTGCGCCAGGCCATAGCGCATGGCCGCTTCGCTGCCGGCAAAGCTGCGATCCTTGAGCCGGGTCTCGAACTCCGTCACGGCATCGCGCGACGTGCCCTCCTGCGCGCGCAGCTTGGCCCGCACCAGCTGGAACTCGAGCGAATCGGTCACCTGCTTGTAGGGCCGGCCCTGGATCCGGTTGCCCATGTCGGCCAGGCGCTCGGTGGTCAGGGGGTGGGTCCGCAAATAGCCGGGGGCGTTATTCTCGTAGAGGCGGCCGAACTGCTGCAGGCGATTGAAGAAGCCGCTCATGCCGCGGATGTCGAAACCGGAGCGCTCCAGCAGGCCCAGTCCGATACGATCCGCCTCGCGCTCGAAGTCGCGCGAGTAGTTCAACTGGTTCTGGATCGCGGCGCCCTGCCCGGCCATGGCCGCGCCCACCGCCAGATCGGGACTGCTGCGGGCGGCGAGGATCGCCACCGCCAGGGCCAGCAAGCTGGTGATCTGGCCTTGTCCCGACTTGTTGATCAGGCGCGCCAGGTGACGCTGCGTGACGTGGGAGATTTCGTGCGCCAGCACCGAAGCCAGTTCGGATTCGGATGCCGCGGCGAGAATCAGCCCGCTATGCACGCCGATATAGCCGCCGGGCATGGCAAATGCATTAAGGGTGGGATCGCGCAGGGCGAAAAACTCGAATTCCTGACGTAGTTCCTGGCTCTGCGATGAGAGACGGTTGCCCAGCCGATTGAGATAGCTGGTGATCTCGGGATCGTCCAGCCAGGCAGGGTCGCGACGGATTTCGAGCATCACCGATTCGCCGATGCGACGCTCCATCGCCGGCGAAAACTCGGTTTGCGCCGCCTCGCCCAGATCGGGCAGGCCTTCCGCCACCGACAAGGGGGGGGCCGAAAGAATGCCGAAACCAAGGATCAGAGCGCTGGCAAGCGGATAAAATTTCATACCGCTATGATAGCGACTCCGCAAAAAACGAGTTGTGACAAGGTATTTCATGAAGCCTCCACTGACGCCTCCCGCTGCACCGCTGACCCACTTCGACGCCGCTGGCCAGGCCCATATGGTCGACGTCGGCGCCAAGTCCGAAACCACCCGCGTCGCGCGCGCGCAGGGCCACATCCGCATGGCGCCCGCCACCTTCGCCCTGATCGCCGGCGGCTCGGCGAAGAAAGGCGACGTGCTGGGCGTCGCCCGCATCGCGGCGATCCAGGGCAGCAAGCGCACCTCCGAACTGATTCCGCTGTGCCATCCGCTGGCGCTGACCCGCGTCGCCGTCGAGTTCACGCTCGACGCCGAACGCCACCGGGTGAGCATCGAAGTGACAGCGGAAACCGTCGGCCGCACCGGTGTCGAAATGGAAGCGCTGACGGCGGTGTCCGTCGGACTGCTGACCATCTATGACATGTGCAAGGCTGCCGATCGCGGCATGATCATCGAAGAGATTCGCCTGCTGGAAAAGGCTGGCGGCAAATCGGGACACTGGCTGGCAGATGCGGACCGCAAATGAACACGAATAACTCTCAACGCGCCGTGGCCTGGTGGCTGTTCGCCTGCTGCGCCATGGTGTTCCTGACCATGGTGGTCGGCGGCGTGACGCGCCTGACCCACTCGGGACTTTCCATCGTCGAGTGGAAGCCGCTGATCGGCGCCCTGCCGCCGCTTTCCCATGCCGACTGGATGGAACTCTTCGCCAAGTACCAGCAGACGCCGGAGTTCATCCAGCGCAATCACGACATGACGCTCGACGGCTTCCAGTTCATCTTCTGGTGGGAGTGGGCGCACCGGCTGCTGGGCCGCAGCATCGGCCTGGTGTTCTTCCTTCCCTACGCCTGGTTCCTGATTCGCGGCAAGCTGCGCGGCGCGCTGGCCGTCAAGGTGTTCGGCTTCTTCATTCTCGGCGGCCTGCAGGGTGCGATGGGCTGGTACATGGTCAAAAGCGGCCTGGTCGACGATCCGCGCGTCTCGCAGTACCGGCTCGCCGCACACCTGGGGCTGGCCTTCCTGCTGTTCGGCCTGATGGGCTGGACCGGGCTGGGCATGCTGCAGCCGCGGAAGGCGCAAGTCGGCGCTGGCGACACGCCGACTTCGCTCACGTTGCGTCTTGGCACCTGGCTGGTGGCGCTGGTGTTCGTCATGGTGCTGTCGGGCGCGCTGGTCGCCGGCATCCATGCCGGGCTGGCCTACAACACCTTCCCGCTGATGAACGGGCATTTCGTCCCGCCCGAGATCCTGATGGTGGAACCGCTATGGTTGAATTTCTTCACCAACATGGCCACCGTGCAGTTCGACCATCGCCTGATCGCGTGGCTGTTGATGGGCCTGATTCCCTGGTTTTCCTGGCGGACATGGAACGAAACGCCTTCCGCGCGGACGGCGGCGGTGGCGCTGACACTCTGGCTGGCGGTGCAGGTCAGCCTCGGCATCGCCACACTGCTGCTGCAGGTCCCGGTGGCGCTAGCCGCCACCCATCAGGCCGGAGCGATGGTGCTGTTCGGCCTGGTGCTGTGGACGAATCACGCGATCAGGCGCGCCTGATTCACTCGTAGCGAATTTCGAGGATATCGATTTCGCGCAAGCCCCCCGGGCTGTCGAAGTGCACCGTGTCGCCTTCGCGCGCCTTGAGCAGGGCGCGCGCCAGCGGCGAGATCCAGCTGATGCGGCCTTCCATCGCATTGGCTTCGTCGATGCCGACGATCTGGTAGGTGGCCTCCGCGCCGTCGGCATCGCGGACGGTGACGGTGGCGGCAAAAAACACCTGTTCGCAATTCTCCTGCTGCGCCGGATCGACGATCACCGCCGACTCCAGGCGCTTGCTCAGGAAGCGAATGCGCCGGTCGATCTCGCGCAGCCGCTTCTTGCCATAGATGTAGTCGCCGTTCTCCGAGCGGTCGCCATTGCCGGCGGCCCAGGACACCACCTGGACCATGGCGGGACGCTCGACCTTGACCAGGTGCTCGAACTCGGCGCGCAAAGCGGCATGTCCGCGCACCGTCATGTAGTTCTTGGTGCCGGCGGGAATGCCGGACTCAGGCGCTTCGTCCTCGTCCTCATCATTCGATTCTTTGACAAAAGCCTTGTTCACGTGATGGAAATAGCCAACAAAAATTAAATGTTAACATTCAAAGCATGACAAATTCCGCCGCCCCGACGCCACAGCGCCCGCTTTCCACCGTGCTCATCTTCGCCGCGCTGATCGTCTGCGTGGCGATGGGCATCCGCCATACCTTCGGCCTGTTCCTGACGCCGATGAGCATGGAGCACCAGTGGAGCCGCGAAGTATTCTCCTTCGCCCTGGCGTTGCAGAACCTGATGTGGGGCGCGACGCAGCCCTTCGCCGGCTGGCTGGCCGACCGCTACGGCGCGCGGCGCGTGCTGTGGGGCGCCAGCATCCTCTATGCACTGGGCCTGGTCGGCATGGCTTACTCGGCGACCGGCAGCGGCCTCGCCGCCAGCGCCGGCCTGATGATCGGCGCGGCGCAAAGCGGCTGTACCTACAGCGTGGTGTTCGCCGCGATGGGCAAGCTGGTGCCCGACGCCAAGCGCGGCTGGGCGATGGGCGTGGTGGCCGCGGCCGGCTCCTTCGGCCAGTTCCTGATGATCCCGGTGGCCTCGGGTCTGATCGGCGGCATGGGTTGGTTCGGCACCCTGCTGGTGTTCGCCGCCTCAGCCCTGCTGATCGTCCCGCTCGGCGGTGCATTGACCAAGGGCTTGGTAGCCGGCGCCTCGGGCCACGGCCAGACGGCGCGCGAGGCGCTGGGCGAGGCCATGCGCGAGAAAAGCTTCGTCCTGCTGATCGCCGGCTATTTCGTCTGCGGCTTCCAGGTGGTGTTCATCGGCGTGCATTTCCCGACTTACCTGATCGACAAGGGCATGGGCGCCGAAGTCGGCATGACCGCGCTGGCGCTGATCGGCCTGTTCAACGTGTTCGGCAGCTACAGCGCCGGCCACCTCGGCAACCGCCTGCCCAAGCGCCATGTGCTGGCCGGCATCTATGCCGCGCGCAGCGTGGTGATCAGTCTGTTTCTCTGGACGCCGCTGTCCGCCGTCAGCGTCTATCTGTTCTCGGCCGCGATGGGCCTGCTCTGGCTGTCCACGGTGCCGCTGACCAACGCGATCGTCGCCCAGGTGTTCGGCGTGCGCTTCCTCGGCATGCTCTCCGGACTGGTGTTCTTCAGCCACCAGGTCGGCAGCTTCCTCGGCGTCTGGCTCGGCGGCAAGCTGTTCGACGCCACCGGCGCCTACGACACGGTATGGGGCATCTGCATCCTGCTGGGCATCCTCTCGGCATTGATCCACCTGCCGATCGACGAGCGCAGCCTCGAATCGCGGCGACTGGCCACCGCAAGCTGAGCCCCTATTCCAGCGGCAATCAGGTCAGCAGTCGGCGCCGGTCACACGGCGAGTCACCGGCGCATGGTATGACGAAATAGACAGACGGCGCTGACGGGATATTCCCGCGCGGGAGATTCGTCCCCGTTGCTGCCGTATTCCCCCAGATCGCTGGCACGGTATTCGCTGCGACAGGCATGAGCTACCTTTCCCTAGGAGAACATCATGCCTGTACTACCGAGCGGACGCCGTATCGAATTTTCCCTGGATCGTTTCCACGCCCTGCTCGGGCAGATGGAACTCGACCGCGCTTTCGTCATCGCCGACGCCTTGCACGATCCCGACGACCTGTTATTGGTTCTGGATGCGGTTCATTTCACCCTGGAGGGCGGCAAACCCTACTTTGCCGACTACGTCGCCGCCGATTGGGAATCCCGGGCCACCGACTGGAGTCTTGCCGATCGCGACGCGCTGCGCACCTGGTTCAATTCCGACTCGGCCCGCTTCCACCGCACCCAGGCCATTGAAGGCATCAAGTCGTTACTGCTCGAAGTGGCAACGGACTACATGCCGCAACCCAAAGTCGCATGCAATCAGTTGTCCATCTAATAGAAATGAACGTGGAATCAAGCGGCAACAAATCGGGAAAACTTCGCCGGAGCGCGGCAAGAATTGCCATGGCGATTTCCCATGCCGCCGCATTCTGCGGAATAACAGCCCCAAACACCCCGTATTCAGTGGATTCCTTTCGGTTGTCAACGGCTGGCACGCAGGTTGCTGAGTAGAGCCCAGGATCACAACGAGTAGAGGTCCGGGCCTAGCCGCTTCGGACAGGAAGCCGAAGCCGCAAAGCGCACCTCAGAACGTTTAGCCAGGAGAATCGCCATGTCACAAGTCATCAACACCAACGTCGCGTCGCTGAATGCTCAGCGCAACCTGAACCGTTCTCAGGGGGATCTGGCCACCTCGCTGCAAAGGCTATCCTCCGGCTTGCGGATCAACACCGCCAAGGATGACGCCGCCGGCCTGGCGATCTCCGAACGCATGACCACACAGATTCGCGGCCTCGATCAAGCGCGGCGTAACGCCAACGACGGCATCTCGCTGGCGCAGGTGGCGGAAGGTGCGCTCCAATCGTCGGCGGACATCCTGCAGCGAGTCCGGGAACTCTCCGTGCAGGCAATGAACGCCACCAACTCCTCTACCGACCGGGCGGCGCTCAACGGCGAAGTTCAACAGCTCGTGCAAGAACTCCAGCGCGTGGCCAGCACCACGGAGTTCAACGGCCAGCGACTCCTGGACGGTTCATTTACGTCGGCGGTGTTCCAGGTCGGCGCCAACGCCAACCAGACCATCACCGCGACGTCCAGCAATTTCCAGACGACCACTTACGGCAACTATCGCATCGGCGCACTGGCTGCAACCACCCAGACCGGCTTCGGCGATCTGACCAAGGGCGCGACCGCCAATGCCACGCGCACCCAATTCAGCGCCCAGGGCGACAACTCGTCGATCGCCACAGCCGGTACGCTGACCGTCAATACCGCCAGCGGCACCACCGACCTCAATTATTCCCAGGGCGCCTCCGCCTACGACGTGGCCACCACGATCAACGGTGCGGGGCTCGGACTTCGCGCCAGCGCAACCACCCAGTTCGTACTGGGCGCCAATGACGGCGGTGGCGGCGGTGGATTGCAGGCCAACACAACCTATTCATTCTTCCTCGCCACCGACGTTACCAATCCTGGAGGCAGTGTGGCGCCGGCCGCTGGCTTCACGGCAGTTTCATTCACCACCGGCGGTTCCTCCGGTGCGGTTGGCGCCGCCGATGAGTTGAACGCAGCGGCCCAGGCCTTCAACGACGCCTCCGGCAAGACCGGATTTACGGCCAGAGTCGTCAAGACGGATAACGGCAAATTTGGGCTCCTGGTCACCAGCGAGACCGGCATCGACCTGCGCATCAACAATACCTCCGCAGCCGGCAACGACGTCAGTCTGGAAGACACCAGCGTCATCAACGGCAGCACTGCCGCGGTCACTCCGGCAACCCACGCCACGGTCATGACTGCCGCCGCCGCAACCACCTGGGTGAATGGCGCGGGCTACTGGATCACCGGTCAGCTCGACATCGACTCGGAAAAATCCTTCTCGATCACGGACAGCGCCGGCGATCCCGGCGGCTTCATGATCGCCGCCGGCACGCCTTCCGCCGCGCAACTGCAACGGACGGCTGACCTCGATGTCAGCACCACGGATTCGGCACAGAGGACAATTTCGATTGCCGACTCCGCGCTGGGCGCCATCAACAGCCAGCGCGCCCGATACGGCGCACTGCAGTCGCGCTTCGAATCGACCATCGTCAATCTGCAAACCACGTCCGAAAACCTCAGCGCCTCGCGCTCCCGCATCCGCGACGCCGACTTTGCGGCAGAAACCGCCACCTTGACGCGCAACCAGATTCTCCAGCAAGCAGGCACGGCGATGCTGGCACAAGCCAACGCGCTACCCAATCAAGTGTTGCAGTTGCTGCAGCGTTAAACCTTTCCGGCTTTCGCCGGCCCGCCTGACGGGCTGCAATGTATCTCTCCGGCCCGTTCATCGGGCCGGTTCCATTTTTGGCGACCGGATTTTATTGCTAAAGTTTTTCTTCAGACGCCCGATAACTGTCCCAAGAGCGACTTCGCTCGGCACCTGTCGGTCAACAAAATAGCGGCATGACAGGGATTCATCTACCTGATTCGTAAGGAGATATGCATGTCTTCCGTTATCAATACCAACGTTGCGTCATTGAACGCACAGCGTAACCTCGGCGCGTCGAGCATGACTCTGTCGCAGTCGCTGCAGCGACTTTCTTCTGGCCTGCGCATCAACAGCGCAAAAGACGACGCAGCCGGACTTGCGATTTCCGAGCGTTTCACTTCCCAGATTCGAGGCCTCGACCAGGCCCGCCGCAATGCCAACGACGGCATCTCGCTGGCGCAAACCGGCGAAAGCGCGCTCCAGTCTTCGGGCGACATCTTGCAGCGCATTCGCGAGCTGGCAGTTCAGTCGGCCAACGCCACCAATTCGTCGAGCGACCGCGCCGCGCTGAACTCCGAAGTCCAGGCGCTGAGCGCGGAACTCCAGAGAATCTCGGCCAGCACCGAGTTCAACGGGCTGAAGCTGCTTGATGGCTCCTTCTCGTCGGCAAAATTCCAGGTGGGTGCCAACGCCAACCAGACCATCACCGCGACGTCCAGTAACTTCCAGACCAACAACTACGGAAACTACCGGATCGGCGGGGTTGCTGCCACGTCCCAGGCAGGATTCGGCGACCTGGTTCAGGGCGCAACGGTCGATGCCAACCTGACGCGCGTCACCACCGGCAACGTTTCCGCGATTTCCGGCGCCGGCACTCTGACCATCAAGAACGGCAACGGTTCGTCTGTCATTAACTATGCAATTGGCGCCAGCGCCTCGGATGTCGCCGCGTCGGTCAACAACGCCGCGACCGGTGTACGCGCCTCGGCCATTACCCAGTTTGTGCTGGGTGCCGATGACGCCGCAGGCGCCGTCGCGACGGGCGGCTTTGCCCAGAACACGACTTACAGCTTCATGCTCGCCACCGACACCAACTCGCCAGCAGCCGCCGCTGCGCCGTCCGGAGGCTTCACGACGGTATCCTTTACCACCAGCGGCGACACCGCCGCCGACGTCGTTTCCACTGCCGAGCAGTTGAACGCCGCCGCCCAGGCATTCAACGACGCGGCGGGCAAGACCGGCTTTACGGCGACCATCGTAAAAACCGACAACAGCAGATACGGGCTGTTGCTGACCAGCGAATCCGGCAAGGATCTGCGCATCAACAATATTTCGGGAGCGACCGGAAACGGCGTGGTGGTCGAGGATACCAATGTGCTCGACGGATCGACGGCCACGGCATCGAATGCCTCCGGCACGTTGGTGATTGCCAGTAACGCCGACAGCACCTCCTGGACGGCGGCCAACGGCGCCTGGATCACCGGCCAGGTGCTGTTCGATTCCGACAAGGCGTTCTCGGTCACCGACAGCGTCGGTACAGCTGCGGCCGGCTGGCTGGACAGCACCAATGCGTCGGCAGGTCAGTTGCAGACGGTTGCCCGGATCGACATCAGTACCGTCGATAGCGCCCTGCGCAGCTTGTCGATGGTCGATTCGGCGCTGTCGATCGTGAATAACCAGCGCGCCCGTTATGGCGCCCTGCAGTCGCGTCTCGAAAGCACCATCACCAATCTGCAGGCGACTTCTGAAAATCTCTCGGCCTCGCGCTCGCGTATCCGTGATGCCGATTTCGCTCAGGAAACTGCCAACCTTACCCGCGCCCAGATTCTGCAGCAGGCGGGGGTGGCGATGCTGGCGCAGGCCAATGCACTGCCGAATCAGGTTCTGACACTGCTTCGCGGTTAAGCGACAAGGCTAGACTGAGCGGCGTTGAGCTTTGAGCTGGAGAATTCCTTGACTAGCTCAACGCCGACACCAAGGAGATACAGATGAGCATTCAATCCTTGAACGGGGCCGTTGGCGGTACGCCACCACCCGCGCAGACCAGGAGTAGTCCTGCGCCTGTAGCGGATGCTGTGGTCAAGCTGCCCGAGGCACCCGTACAACAGTCGGCACCGAAAGCCCCGCAGCAAGCCCCTGAACAGACGATCACGCAGGCACTGGAAAAACTCAAGGCAGCCTTGCCGTCCAGAGCCAGTGCGCTCCAGTTCTCGGTCGATGACACATCGGGAGACACCATCGTCCGGGTGGTGGACAGCGAAACCGGCGATGTAATCCGCCAGATTCCCTCCAAAGAATTGCTGGAAATCGCTCGCGCCATCGACAAGATGCAGGGAATGTTGCTGAAGCAAAAAGCCTGATAAGGCCGTAGCCGACCAAGATATTCAAAAGGCCCGCCGCGAGCGGGCCTTTTTCTTGCATATATCTCGGGGTAAGCTGTAATCGGTAGTTCAGGGTTTGCATGCAGGCTGCCGCCGCGGGGTGCTTCAGCGGCTAGGCTCGCAAGTGGAAGTGAAGGCTGTTTTTAAGATTGTTTACTGACGGCCGTTATATCCGTCAACGCAAAGGAAGTCGCCATGGCAACTATTTCATCTGCAGGCATCGGCTCGGGACTTGACGTCAACGGCCTGGTCAGCAAACTCATGGCCGTCGAATCGCAGCCGCTGGAAGTGCTGAACACCAGAGAGGCCAGTTATCAAGCCAAGCTGTCGGCGTATGGCAGCCTGAAAGGTGCGCTTGCGTCATTACAGACCTCTGCCCTGGCCCTGACCTCGACAACGCTGTTCAAATCGATGTCCGCCACGTCGGCGAATACGTCGGTGGTTTCTGCCAGCGCCAACACCGCTGCATCGGCGGGAACCTATGCGGTAAAGGTGATCCAGAGAGCTCAGTCGCATGTGATTGCCTCCCAGGCCTTCGCACTTGATGCCACCACAATTACCACCAGCGACATCAGCACCATCGACGGCAAGCTCAAGATCGAACTCGGCACGTTCAGCGGCGGTACGTTTACCACCGACCCTGACAAGACGCCGGTCACCATCGACATCGACGCCACCGCATCCACCTTGCCAGAGATCCGGGATGCCATCAACGACGCCAATGCGGGCGTAAAGGCGAATCTTGTGTATGTCGGGGCGGCCGGTTACAAGCTCACGGTGACATCGACCGAAACGGGAGAAAAGAACAGCATCAAGCTCACGACAATGGACGCGAACGATGTCGTGCTGACCAACAATACCGACCTGGCCAAGCTGTCCTTCGATCCCGAGGCGACCGCGGGAAACGGCAATGAATTCACCTTCGATCCGGTCAGTGGCATTGCCCAGGATGCGAGTTTCACGATTGACGGTATCGGATTGACGAGGACGACAAACTCGTTTTCCGACGCGATTACGGGCGTCACGCTCACGCTTGGCGACGTTCTCGACACCAGCACCACGCTGACGATCGCCAAGGACGGGACGTCCGCCAAGAGCACGATCACGAGCTTCGTAAAAAACTACAACGACCTGAATACCGCGTTGCGCGGCATGATCGCCTACAACGCGGACACCGGCCAGAAGTCGGTGTTGACCGGCGATAGCGGCGCCCGCAGCCTGCAGAACGCGTTACGCGACATGATCAACTATCGGCCGGCAGGCAGTACCGGCGTCGCTCGCAGCCTTTCCGATCTTGGTGTCGAGTTGCAGCGCGACGGATCCCTGGTGTTCACGTCGACCAAGTTCGACACTGCTCTTGCCGCGTCGTCGAGCGACGTGAGTACGCTGTTTTCCTCGACCTCCGCCTCGTCCCAAGGCATTGCGGTGCGGATGTATTCGACTCTCGAAAGCATGTTGTCGAGCACAGGCCTTGTCGCCAGTCATACGGATGGAATCACAAGCAGCATCAAGGACCTGGGCAACCGGCGAACCACACTGGAAAGGCGTCTGGCGCAGATCGAGGCGCGCTACCGCAAGCAGTTCAACAGCCTGGACAGCCTGGTTGCGAGCATGCAGGCCACATCACAATATCTGACTCAGCAGCTGGCGAGCCTTTCCAGCACCACCACGAAATAACTCGTCGAGGAGACATTGATGTTTGTTACTTCCAGCAAACCGATTGATGCCTATAGCAAGGTTGGCCTAGAAACCGGTGTCGATGGCGCCAATGCCTATAGGTTGATCACGATGCTGCTTGACGGTGCCGTTTTCTCGCTTGGGCGGGCTGCCCAGGCGATCAAGGACAAACGAATCGACGAAAAGGGCAAGGCGATTACAACCGCAGTAGACATCATCTCCTCCGGCCTGCAGGCAAGCGTTAACCTTGAGGCCGGGGGAGAGATCGCCGAACGTCTGAATTCGCTTTACGACTATATGTGCACCCGTCTGCTCTATGCCAATTTGCACAGTGATTTGGCTGCTATTCAAGAGGTATCCAGCCTGCTCGGAGAGATCAAAGCGGGCTGGGAGGAAATAGCCAATGATCCTGCCGTAGCTTCCCGCAACAAGGGTGCCGCATGATGGCTACGATGTGCCAGATGCCTTCCCAAATTCAACTCTACGAAGAAATGAGCCTGCTGTCTTCGCGCATGGTCGAGGCGGCACGCGCCAGCGATTGGGATAACCTGATCGAGCTCGAGCAAGGCGTTACCAGTTTGCGCAACGCCTTGATGGCGACCCCGGAGGATGGCAGCGCGCCCGGCACCGATTTGGACCGCAAGCGCAGTCTGATCCAGCGCATCCTTGAAGACGATGCGGAAATACGCCGCCACACGGAACCCTGGATGGAACATGTGCGCCAGTTTCTCGGCGACAACGCACGCCGTCGCGATGTTCAGAAGGCCTATGCGGCCGGGGCTGGAGAGCCCGCTCCCGGCAGCTTCGGAGCGTAAACCGCTGCTAGCGGAGGTTGTCGGCATGCATGCCTCGCCTCCTTCAGCAATCTGGAAAGCGCCGTGGTACTGATCCCCAATGATGTTGGCGTCCGCATGCGGATGCAGACCGAGGCATCTGTGCAACCGATTGCACCGGTCAGCGAGATCCCCGCCGACCTGACCGAACTTCGCCCCGGACAGGCTTTTTCCGCGCGAATTCAGGAAGTCCTGCCGGAGAACACCTATAAAGCGCTGGTGGCAGGCCGGAGCTTGACGCTGGCCCTGCCTGAGGGCGCCAAGACCGGTGACACGCTGGAGTTGGTCGTAGTCGATCGCACGCCGCGTCTGATCGTCGCCCAGCTCGCCGACAAAGGCGGTCTCCCGGGAGCGGCAACCGCCGCCAATTCGCAATTTGCAAGCCTGTCGCCGGCTGCGCAACTGATCGGCGCTCTGCTGGCACGCGATGGAGCGCCCCCACCCGCAGCGCTCACACGAGGACAGCCATTGCTCGCCGAAGCCTCCACCGACATGGCCAAGATGGCTGCCGACCTCGCGCCACAACTGGCCAAGGCTGTCAGCCAAAGCGGGCTGTTCTACGAGGCCCACCAAGTCCAGTGGGTGATGGGTCAGCGCCCACTCAACGACCTGCGTGCCGAACCGCAGGCGAAGCATTCGCCTGCGGAAAATGCCTCCAAGCCTGCACAGGAACCCGGTGGCCTCGCTGCTCGCTCCATCTCTACCGGACGTTCGACTCAGGCTGCCGGACCGATGGTGCTCCTGCAAAACCTGTTCGGTGCAGAAGAAACTCGCCCACAAACCGGCGCGCAAGTGACGACGACGCCCAATCCGGCCCAGATCGTTCCCGAAGACCTGCGACCACTGGTACAGCAGCAGCTCGATGCCGCTGCGACGCAGCGTCTCGCCTGGCATGGCGAAATCTGGTCGGGCCAATCGCTGGACTGGCAGATCGAACCAGACGACCAGCGCGCGGACAGCGCGCAGCCGGATGGAGAAAGAAACTGGAGCACATCCCTGCGCCTTGTCACGCCGCGGCTGGGATCAATCGACGCGCGATTGAATCTGTCGCCGCAGGGAGTGAGAATAACCATTGACGCACCCACCGGTACGAGTGCTGCGGATCTCCGCAATGCCTCGCCGTCTCTGGAGAAAGCGATGGCGGCGGCTGGCGTGCCGCTGCTTGCCCTGCAGGTGACGCATGACAGCCAGGAGTGAAGATGGCGAACAGCGCGCGCTTGCCGTCGCGCTGAAATACGCTCCTGGTGATTCGGCGCCGACCGTGGTAGCAAAGGGGCGAGGATTGATCGCCGAAGAGATCATCTCGCGGGCACGCGAACACGGCGTTTTTGTGCATGAATCCCCCGAGCTGGTGGCATTGTTGTCCCAGGTCGATCTTGACGGCCAAATTCCTCCGCAACTGTATGTGGCGGTTGCCGAGCTTCTGGCGTGGATATACCAAGTAGAACGTGAAGGCGGATCAGCGGATGGTCTGGTTGCGGGAAAACTCAGCTAAAATCGCAACTCTGAGTGTTCCTGTCCCTGCATCTATTGAGCAATGAGCGGTACTGAAGCCGACAACCCTCCCGGTCCGGAAACTCCTTCGCCGACCGCGCAGCCGACCGCCGCGCAAAAAATGGCGGCGGAGCTCCTGTCCACTGACGAATTCAGTCAGTACATGCTGAATACCAAGAGCGAAATGTTTGCGGTCTTTCGCGGGATGGTCGAGCACGTTTCGCAGGTAACCATGTTTTTCAACGAAGGCCGCGACATGGTGCTGACCAGCATGATCAGCTACCATGACGATGGCCTTTATTTGGACCTCGGCGCCAGTACGGAGATGAACCGGAAGGCGCAGGAGGCACAAAAGCTCTTCTGCGTCACGCAGCTTGACAAGGTCAAGGTCCAGTTCATCCTGCGCGGCGTGAAGCGCGTTGAAACCAAAGACGGGCCAGCTTTCTTCGCCGCTCTGCCCGATAGCGTGCTGCGCCTGCAACGCCGCGAATACTACCGCTTGGCGACGCCCATCGCGCGCCCCCTGAAATGCACCATCACATTCTCTAGCGCCAGTGGCGAGCGCCGAACCATCGACGCCCATATCGGCGACATCAGCGGCGGCGGACTGGGCGTAATTTCGATCCCGCTCGATATCCCGCTCGAACCTGGCCTGGAGCTGAGCTGCAAGATCGACCTGCCTGAAGTCGGTGTGGTGACGGGCACGGTCGTGGTGCGCAGCGTATTCGAATCGGTAACGCGTAGCGGCACCAAGTCCAAGCGTGCCGGCTGCGAGTTCGTGAAACTGCCGGGGCCGATGTTGACCCTGATTCAGCGTTACATCATCAAGGTCGAACGTGAACGCAAGGCTCGCGAATCAGGCATGACCTGACTGGACCGACTGCTTCGGCCCTGCGTCGCCGTTCCACCAGAGCCGACTCTCACTGGTTTGTCCGGTAGCACCGCTTAGTTGCGGCCGCTGCGCTTAACGCCGGTGATACCGGCGTTAGCCTTCACTGAAGCTGCGCCTTCATAGAGCGGCATCACTTCGGGCAGGTGTTTTTCGATTTCCTTGATTCGATGATCGCCCGCCGGGTGGGTTGACAGAAACTCCAGCGGCGCCTTCTTGTTGGCCGCTGCCATCTTCTGCCACAAACTTACCCCGGCACGCGGGTCGAAGCCGGCCCTGGCCGCGAGATCGAGTCCGACCACATCCGCTTCGGTCTCGTCGTCGCGCGAAAACTTGAGCGACAGCAGGTTGCCGCCCAACTGGAAGGCGCCGGCATAACGACCGCCACCGACCAGTTCGCCCAGCAGGTTGGCCCCCAGTCGGGTGATCTGGCTCTTCGCCATGCGCTCGCGCGCATGCTCGCGCAGGGCATGGGCAATCTCGTGACCCATCACCATTGCCGCTTCGTCATCCGTCAGCTTGAGCGTATCGAGAATCCCCATGTAGAAGGCAATCTTTCCTCCTGGCATGCAGAACGCATTGATCTGTTTTGAACCAATTACATTGACTTCCCATCGCCACTGGCGGGCGCGTGGATTGAATCGATCCACGAACGGTATCATGCGGGCCGCGATCGCCCGCAGCCGTTTCACCTGAGGATGATCGTCCGGCCCGAGCGCGCCCTTGGCGGATGCCTGACGCTTCAGTTGTTCATATTCCTGCGCAGCCTGCCTTTCGAGCGTGCCGGCCGGCACCAGATTGCGCACTCTGGACGGTTTGCCTACGTCAACACCGTCAGCGCGCGCCTGCCAGCCGAAGGCGAGCAACGCCAACAGCATCAGCGCGCGCGTCGTCGCTCTACGCGCTGAAGTGCTCTGCACGCCTGGGAATCTCCTGCGGGAGCAGGCATCCGCTGCGCGAGCCGGCATCACTCGCCTTCGCCTCCCAGAATCGCAAGCAGATGTTCCAGCAGTTGCGCGAGCTCTCCGCACATCAAGGTGAAATTGGCCGCGAACAGGTCGTCCGCATTCTCGGACTGACGCTCGGCATCCTCTTTCAGCAAGTCCAGAAATGCCAATCGCTTGATCTGCAACTGCTCAGTCAGCACAAACGAAATGCGATCGTTCCAGGTCAGTGCCAATCGGGTGGCCGACTTGCCGCCGGCAATGTGACTGCGCACATCATCGCTGTCGAGGTTGTGGCGCGCGTATCGCACGGCGGCACGCTCTTCTGCCGTGGCGCGCAGTTCGCAATCGCGATCAATCGTAAAACTGCCGGGAGCCTCTCCCGCTGCCAACCACTGCGTCATGGCGGTTGCCGGAGCCAGCTGTGTCTTGAGCAAAGTGACGGGCAAATCGCCCAGAGAAAGTTTGAGATGCTCCATCACTTCGTCGGCACGTGTACTCGACGATGCGTCCACCAGCAACCAGCGGTTGATCGGGTCGATCCAGACGTAGGTGAGACCACGCTTGACGAATGCGCGCGGCAGCAGTTCTGCTTCGAGCTGATCGATCACTTCGCGCACCTGCTTGCGTCCTGGCTTATAGCCTTGTGCTGCCTCGATTTCGGTCAGCTTTGCCTGGGCGTACTGACGTACCACTGAGGCCGGCAGCAATTTCTGCTCGACGCCCAGGGCTATCAGCTGCTGATGTTCCACCGAAAAAACCAATTCGCCTTCGTTGCCGCGGGGGGGAACCCAGCCGCGCGCCACACGGTCGGTCGCACCGCAACCCGCAAAAATTCCTTTGTGCAGGGCGGCCGTTAGGGATTCGGTGGGATAGTCCCAGCCGGAGGTGAGCCTGAAAATCTGGAGATTTCGGAACCACATAGGATAAAAATTCTACCTTTCAGAAAATGGAAATGCCGGTTTCGCCTCAAGGCGAAACCGGCATTGGCAGGGATGCCCGACTGTGGGCTATCAGCCTACAGGATCATGCTGAACCTTGACCCCAACCAACAGTTGCATATTACCGTCGTTCAGTACTTGGTAAGTCTGACCATCGACTATGGTGGTTCCGGCGTTGACCCAGTGCTGCGCGTCGGTCATCTTCACCGTATCGTTGGCGTCGCCCTGGATCATCAACTGAACATGGCCCGCGCCGGTCTGGTCATTCACCACCAGATCATGCTGTCCAAACTTCTCGACAGCCTTGGCGTCCAGGGTCAGCACGTCACCGTGACCACCGTTGCCGGACAGGTCGATCCGAGCCAAGCCTTCCAGAGTCACCCTGGTCGGATCGATGGTTGTCAGATCCAGTTTCTGATCGAAGCCCTGGCTGATCTGCAACCAGACGTCGGCCATGGCGTGCGCGCTGCCATCCGCTGTCGAGTAGGACGACTCAAGACCGATCCAGTTGCCGTTGTCGAACTTCGACGTATCCTGGGCGCCAAGATCGAGTTGCACGATGCCCAGCGCTTCCAGATCCTTCAACTCGCCGGCCTGGGTCAGACCATCCTGGTTGGCGTCCTGCCAGACCCTCAACTCGCTGAAGCTCGTATCCTGCGCGTTGATGAGCCCGTCGGTGTTGGTGTCGAGTGCCGCCAAGGCCTGGTAGCCATCCTTGGCCGTCGTGCCATCCGCCAACCGCGTCGCCTCGCCAAACAGTTCGCTGCCGTCGTTGATCTTGCCGTCATGGTTGCGATCGAGCGCCAGGAAGCCATCCGATGCCGATACCCAGCCAACCGACTGCGTCTGTCCGGACGCCGTCAGGTCGAAGCTGACACCCGCATTGATACCCACCGTATGCACGCCATCACCGTTCAAATCGAGGATCAGAGGCGTTACGGTACCGCCGCTGGCGGTCATCAGAGCGTTCTTTTGATCGGCATCCATCGCCGCCAGTTGCGCACTGGTGAAAGATTCAGCCTGGGTTGGCGACATCGCGGCAAGTTGCGTGGTCGTGAACCCTCCCGCCACGTTCCCCGTCATGGAGGCAATTTGCTGGCCGGTGAATCCCGCAACCTGGGTCGCCGTCATCGCCGCAATATCCGTGGTCTCGAATCCCCTGACCTGAGCGGTGGTCATCGCGGTGATCTGCGCTGAGGTCACGCCGGGAATCTGAGTTACTTCGAGGGCGGCAATCTGGCTGGTGCCCAAACCGAGAATCTGATCCGTGGTGATCACCCCGATCTGCGTAGTCGTCAGCACGGCAATGTCGCTGGTCTCGATCTTGGCGATCTGCGCCGTGGTCAATACGACGAGGTCATCTGTGTCCAACACCACGATCTGGGTCGTCGTCAAGGCAACAACCTGCGCAGTCGTCAGGCTTGGCACCTGATCCGTGGTCAAGGCAACGATTTGGGTCGTGGTGAGGGCAGCAATATCCGTTGTCTCCAACTTCGAGACTTGATTTGCCGTCAGCGCCGCAATGTCGGTCGTCTCAATCGCTGCCACCTGCGTCGTCGTCAGTGCCGCAATCTGTGCCGTGGTCAGGCTACTGATCTGATCGGAACTCAGCCCAACGATCTGCGTCGTGGTAAGTGCCGCGATATCCGACGTCTCGAACTTCGCGATCTGTGCATTGGAGAGCGCCGCAATGTCCGTGGTCTCAAGCGCGACGATTTGCGTCGTGGTCAAGGCCGCGATCTGTGCAGTGGTCAGACCACCCATTTGAACCGTGGTCAGCGCGGCTATCTGAGTCGTCGTCAGCACCGCAATGTCCGAGGTCTCCAGCTTGGAGATTTGCGCGGTGGTTAGGGCGGCGATGTCAGTCGCTTCGATGGCCGCCACCTGAGTCGTCGTCAGATACGGGATCTGGCCAGTCGTCAGCCCCTGAATCTGATCCGAACTCAGCGCGACAATCTGCGTCGTGGTCAGCACCGCGACCTGATCCGTGCTCATTCCAAGAATCTGATCCGTACTCAAGGCACCCAACTGCGTGGTGGTCAGCAACGCCAGATCGGTGGTCTCTATCGCCCTAACCTGGGCGCTGGAGAGTGCGGCGATATCAGATGTCTGAAGCACTCCGACCTGAGTCGTGGTCAAGGCCGCAATCTGAACCGTGTTGAAGCCCGCAATCTGAGACTCCGTCATGGCGACGATCTGCGTCGTCGTCAGCACAACCAAATCAGTAGTCTCGATCCCCTTGACCTGTGCGCTGGTCAGCGCGGCGAGATCGGATGTCTGGAGCGCTCCGACCTGCGTCGTGGTAAGTGCCGCGATCTGGGCCGTACCAAATCCAGGCATCTGATCGGTGGTCAGCGCCACGATTTGCGTCGTCGTCAGTTGCGCGAGATCCGTCGTTTCGATCCCTCTGACCTGGACGCTGGTCAGCGCAGCAATATCCGACGTCTGCAGGCTGACGATTTGGGTCGTAGTGAGGGCCGCAATCTGCACTGTGCTCAGCTTCGGAATCTGATCGGTAGTCAGAGCGACGATCTGCGTTGTGGTGAGTTCAACCAGATTCGTAGTACTGATGTTGCTGATCTGCGACGTCGTCAGCGCAGCGACATCCGTGGTTTCGAATACAGCAATCTGCGTCGTGGTCAATGCACCGATGCCCGCAGCACTGATTGCGGCCACCTGGTCGGTCGTCAGAGCCGCAATGTCGGTCGTATTCAACTCCACCACCTGGGTTGTGGTCAAAGCCGCAATGCCTGCAGTGGAGATCGCCTGGAACTGCGTCGTCGTGAGCAACAACAAGTTCGTGGTGGTGAGCGCTGCAACCTGCGCACCCGACAGTGCCGCTATATCCGACGTTTCGAGAGCCCCAGCCTGCGTTGTAGTCAGCACGTCAATCTGGCTAGTCGTCAGTCCGGGTATCTGGTCGACAGTCAGCGCCGCAATCTGCGTCGTGGTGAGCACAGCCAAATCGGTAGTGGTAATGGCTCTTACCTGGGCGCTCGACATTGCCGCGATATCCGAAGATTCAATCGCCGCTATCTGGGTTGTGGTCAGTGCCGCTATCTGACCAGTACTCAATCCAGGTACCTGATCCGTCGTAAGGGCGACAAGCTGCGTCGTGGTCAGGCGGACAAGATCCGTCGTCTCGATGGCCCTGACCTGCGCACTCGTCAGCGCGGCGATATCCGATGTCTCGATTACCGCGAACTGCGTCGTGGTCAAGAGCGCAATCTGATCCGTGCGCAATCCCGATATCTGATCCGTCGTCAGCGCGGCTATCTGCGTCGTCGTAATGGCGGCAAGGTCGGTAGTTGAGATGGCTCTTAGCTGCGAGCTACTCAACGAGGCGAAGTCAGAGGTTTCCATTGCCACGATCTGCGTGGTCGTCAAGGCGGCGACCTGCGCCGTACTAAGCCCGATCACCTGATCGCTCATCAAGGCCACAATTTGCGTCGTGGTAAGTTGCACCAAGTCGGTCGTCTCGATTCCCCTGACTTGCCCGCTGGTCAGCGCCGCGATATCCGACGTTTGCAGCGCCGCAACCTGCGTTGTAGTCAGTCCAGCAATCTGCCCGGTACTGAACGCAGGTATCTGATCGGTCGTCAGCGCAACTATCTGCGTCGTGGTAAGCACCGCCATATCCGTGGTGGTGATCTTCGCTATCTGCGTAGTGGTAAGCGCCGCGATGTCGGACGACTCGATAACGACCACCTGGGTCGTGGTCAAGGCCGCTATTCCCGCCGTCGAGATCGCTGCCACCTGATCGGTAGTCAGCGCCGCAATCGTCGTAGTGGTCAAAACCGATACTTGAGACGTGGTCAGGCTCGCGATTCCCGAGGTACTAATCGCTTGAATCTGGGTAGAGGTTATCGCACCAATCTGGGTGGTCGTTAGAGCTGCGATTCCCGCCGCGCTGATCGCCTGAATCTGATCGGTCGTCATCTTGACCAGATCAGTAGTCTCCAGTTTGACCAATTGCGCCGTGGTCAGCACGGCAATGTCGGACGTTTCGATCGCGACTACCTGCGTGGTCGTAAGCTTCACTATCTGATCGGTCGTCAGGGCGGCGACTTGGCTGGTGGTCAGAGCAGCAATCTGATCCGTTCCGAGCACTACGAAGTCTGTCGTCGTGAGAGCTACCACTTGGGCTGTGCTCAAGGTGGCGATATCAGCCACTTCGATCGCGGCCGCCTGGGTTGTGGTCAGCACTGCGATCTGACTCGTAGCCAGAGCAGCGACTTGCGAACTGGTAAGGGCAACCACCTGATCGGTGGTCAATACTGCGACCTGAGTCGTCGTCAGCGCCGCGATCCCAGAAGTCTTCACGGCAGCGATCTGCTCGGCAGTCAAGGCCGCCAGATCCGTGGTTTCCATTGCTCGAACTTGAGCGGTACTCAAGGCCGCAACGTCGGAAGTCTCCATTGCCGCTACTTGCGCGGAGGTAAGCGCCGCAATTTGCGTTGTGGTCAATGCGGCTACCTGGGATGTGGTCAGCGCAACGATCTGGTCGGTTGTCAACGCGGCGAACGCAGTCGTGGTCAGCGAGGCAATCTGACTGGTAGTCAATTTTGCAACATCGGTCGGCGTCTCGATTGCCGGGGCTTGAGTCGCGGTCAATGCCGCGATTTGACTCGTGGCCAGCGCAGCAATCTGACCAGTCGTCAGCGCCGCTACCTGCTCAGTAGTCAATACAGCGATCTGAGTTGTCGTCAGGGCGGAAATGGCGGCAGTAGTCACCACCGCAATCTGTTCAGCACTCAAGGCCACCAGATCCGTTGTCTCGATTGCCCGAACTTGCGCACTGCTAAGGGATGCGACATCGGAAGTCTGCATTGCCGCAACCTGCGCCGAGGTCAATGCTGCAACCTGGGTGGTAGTCAAGGCCGCGACTTGCGTCGTCAGTAGGGCTATCACCTGGTCAGTCGTGAGGACAGCCACATCGGTCGTGCTGATCGCCCTCACTTGCGCAGTAGTGAGCTTCGCAATATCCGAGGTTTCGATGGCCGCAACTTGCGTGGTCGTCAAGACACCGACTTGATCTGTCGTCAAGGCCGATACCTGGCTCGTCGTCAGTGCCACGATTTGATCAGTAGTCAAGACTGCAATGTCGGTTGTGACAATTGCCGCCACTTGCGCGGTGCCAATCTTGGCGATATCGGAAGTCTCCATCGCCACGATTTGCGTCGTTGACAATTCCGCGATTTGGCTGGTTGTCAATACCTGCGCTTGGGCGGTGGTCAAAGCCTGAACTTGTGCAGTGGTCAGTTCCGCGACCTGGGTCGTCGTAATTGCCGCCACACTGGTCGTGCTCAAGGCTGCGATCTGGGCAGTCGTGAGTTGAGCCACGTCCGTCGTTTCAATCGCGCGCACCTGTGCCGTACCAAGCGCAGCGATATCCGACGTTTCAAGAGCGGCGACTTGCGTCGTGGTCAGGAGCTCGATCTGGGTCGTGGTCAGAGCCGCCACCTGGGTCGTGGTCAACGCCGCTATCTGTTGCGACGTCAAGGTTACCAAGTCAGTCGTCTCAATGGCCCGAAGCTGAGAGGTCGTCAGCTTGGCGACATCGGCTGTCTCAATCGCAACCACCTGCGTCGTGGTCAGGGCCGCAATTTGCGCTGTCGTCAAGGCGGCGATCTGGGTCGTGGTCAAGGCAACGATCTGATCGGTGGTCAGCTTCGCGGCGTCCGTCGTGTTAATTGCAGCGATCTGCGCCGTGCTGAATTTTGCAAGATCGGATGTCTCGACCGCTGCGATTTGCGTCGTTGTCAGGGCAGCGATCTGTGCCGTGGTCAACTCGACTACTTGAGTGGTGGTCAGGGCCGCGACCTCGGTGGTGGTCAGCGCAGCCACCTGGGTGGTGGTCAAGACAGCGACTGTGGTCGTAGTGAGTGCCGCTATTTGGCCCGTACTCATCTGTACCAAATCAGTCGTTTCGACAGCCTTTACTTGAGCGGTACTCAGCTTGGCAATATCCGTGGTCTCGAGTGCCGCAATCTGCGTGGTCGTCAATGCGGCAATCTGGCTTGTCGCCAAGGCGGCGACCTGCGTGGTCGTCAGTGCTACGACTTGGTCGGTGGTCAGCACCGCCACTTGCGTGGTTGTCAACGCGGCGACGCCTGCAGTCTGTATCGCCGTTACCTGGTTTGCGCTCAACTGAGCCAGGTCGGTCGTTTCCAGCGCCCTGACCTGCGCACTACTAAGCACTCCGATTTCCGTGGTCGTCAGGGCTACCGCTTGCAGCGTGCTCAAGGCAGCGACCTGGTCTGTAGTCAATACGCCAACTTGGGTGGTTGTCAGTATGCCGACCTGCTGTGTTGTCAGCGCTGCGACATTCGTCGTTTCCAGTTTCGCGATCTGCGACGTACTAAGTTGCACAATGTCGGTCGTTTCGATCGCTGCCACCTGCGTCGTGGTCAATGCTTGAATCTGGGCCGTCCCCAAGGCCACTACTTGAGTAGTTGTCAGGGCCGCTATCTGGTCGGTGGTCATCACTGCCACCTGAGTGGTTGTCAGCGCGGCAACGCCATCTGTTTGCAACGCTGCCACCTGGCTTGCGCTCAACTGGACCAGGTCGGTCGTTTCGAACGCCTTTACCTGTGCGCTACTGAGCACCCCGATATCCGTGGTCGTCAGAGCCACGACTTGCAGCGTGCCCAAGGCAGCGATTTGGGAGGTCGTCAGTGCGACGATTTGGGTGGTCGTCAGTACGCCAATCTGCTGCGCCGTCAGTGCCGCCACATCCGTCGTCTCAAGTTTCGCGATCTGCGACGTGGTCACCTGCGCAAGATCGGTCGTTTCAATGGCCGCAACCTGCGTGGTGGTCAATGCCGCAATCTGGCCGGTCGTCATGACAACTATCTGCGTGGTCGTCAGGGCTGCCGCCTGTTCAGCGGTCAGCACCGTCACTTGATCGGTTGTCAGCGCCGCAAGTGCCGTCGTGCTCAATGCGACAACCTGATTTGCACTCAATTGCACCAGATCCGTAGTCTCAATCGCCCTTATCTGGGCCGTGCCCAGCACAGCAAAATCAGTAGTCTCGATCGATGCAATCTGGGACGTTGCCAATGCGGCGATCTGACTGGTCGTCAAAGCTCCCATCTGCGTCGTCGTCAGCGCAGCCATCTGGTTGGCGGTCAATACGGCAATATCAGACGTCTCGATCTTCACGATCTGATCGGTGCTCAGCTTCACAAGGTCAGTCGTCTCAATGGCCGCAATCTGCGTCGTGGTCAATGCGACAATCTGGCTCGTCGCCAAGGCGCCCGCCTGCGTAGTCGTCAGGGCTGCTACTTGGTCGGTGGTCAGTACTGCCACCTGAGTGGTCGTCAATGTGCCGATGGCCGTTGTGCTCAATGCCGCAATCTGGCTTGCGCTCAACTGCACCAGATCCGTTGTTTCAACCGCCCTTATCTGGGCAGAGCTCAGCACAGCGAGGTCAGTGGTCTCGAGCGAGGCAACCTGCGCCGTTCCCAAGGCAGCGATCTGGCTCGTGGCCAAGCCCGCCACTTGCGTCGTTGTCAGCGCGGTGAGCTGATTGTCGGTCAATACGGCTATATCGGTGGTTTCGATCTTGGCAAGCTGATCGGTACTCAACTTCACGAGATCGGTTGTCTCAATAGCCGCGATCTGGGTTGTCGTCAGCGCAGCGATCTGGCTCGTGGCCAGGACCACAAACTGGGTTGTGGTTAGCGCTGCCACTTGGTCGGTGGTCAAAGCGGCCGCCTGGGTAGTCGTGAGCTTCTCAAGGTCGGTGGTAGTTATTGCGGAAAGCTGGTTTGCGCTCAACTGCACCAAGTCAGTCGTCTGGATCGCCACTATTTGCGCAGTCGTCAGCGCTGCAATATCAGTCGTCTCTAGCGCCGCCACCTGGGCAGTACCGAGGGCCGCTATCTGGGTTGTGGTCAAAGCAGCGATTTGAGTTGTCGTCAGCGCAATGAGCTGACTATCGGTCAGGCTTGCCAAATCGCTTGTCTGAATCGCAGAAATCTGCGTGGTACTCAGTTTGACGAGATCGGACGTCTCAACTGCTGCCACTTGCGTGGTGGTCAGGGCGGCTATTTGGGACGTGGCCAGAACCCCAACCTGAGTGGTGGTGAGAGCGACAATCTGGTCCGTGGTTAGTGCCGCCACTTGGGTAACGGTAAGCTTCTCGGTATCGGTCGTGCTGATAGCCGCAAGCTGGATTGCACTCAACTGCACCAGGTCGGTTGTCTCGATTGCGGCCACTTGCGCGGTAGTCAGCACGGCAATATCTGTGGTCTCAAGCGCGATAGCCTGTGCGGTACCTAAACCTGCTATCTGGGTCGTGGTCAGGGCAGCGATTTGCGTGGTTGTAAGCGCGGCGATCTGCCCGTCGGTCAAAGCGGCCAAGTCCGTCGTTTCAATCGCCGCAATCTGTGCGGTACTCAGTTTCGCCAAATCCGTCGTTTCGATGGCCGCAATTTGCGTCGTAGTCAGCGCCGCGATCTGGTCCGCGGCCAACGCCGCCACCTGAGTTGTAGTCAGTGTAGCGATCTGGTCGGTAGTGAGTGCAGCCACCTGCGTGGTGGTCAACGCCGAGATTTCGGTGGTAGTGACCGCAGCCAATTGGATAGCGGTTAGTTGCACAAGATCGGTTGTCTCGATGGCGGCTATTTGTGCGGTACTAAGCACAGCAATATCGGTCGTCTCAAATGCAGCGATTTGAAGTGTGGTAAGGGCTGCGATTTGAGTTGTGGTCAGGGCACCGATCTGACTCGTCGACAAGGCGGCGACCTGATCTGCTGTCAATACGGGCACTTGGGTGGTGGTCAAGGCCGGAATCTGGCTGGTGGTCAATCCGGACAATTGGGTTGTAGTCAAATTCGCCAATCCTGCTACGGCGATTCCAGCTATTTGTGTAGTACTTAGCAACGAAATGCCAGCCGCGCTCAGTGACCCGATTTGCCCAGTGGTCAACGCTCCAACCTGATTCGCCGTCATGGCGCCGAACTGGGTGGCGCTGAACGCGGCCAATTGTTCGGTGGTCAGCACAGCAATGTCGGTGGTTTCGATCGCCGCCACTTGAGACGTGGTCAACTTCGCGATATCGGATGTTTCAATGACGGCGATCTGGGTTGTCGTCAAGGCCGCAATCTGGCCCACCGCAAGTACAGCAACTTGGGTGGTAGTCAAGGCTTCGATCTGACTGGTAGTAAGCCTCGCAATCTGGGTTGTAGTCAATGCCACAAGCTGGGCCGAACTCAGGGTTGCAAGCTGTGCCGAACTCAATATCACCAGATCGGTGGTCTCGATTGCAGCTATCTGGGTCGTGGTCAGCTGCGCAATATCGCTGGTTTCGATCGCCGCAAATTGGGTGGTTGTCAAGGCTGCGATTTGCGTGGTCGTCAAAGCCGCAGCTTGTGCTGTCGTCAGTGCTGCAATCTGGCCGGTCGTAAGCACCGTCAAATCTGTCGTTTCGATTGACGCAATCTGCAACGTGCTGAGCTTGGCCAGATCCGATGTCTCGATCGCAACAATTTGGGTAGTGGTCAATGCTGCAATTTGCGTGGTCGTCAGCGCCGCAAGCTGAGCCGTAGTCAGAGCAGCGAACTGCGCAGAAGTCAATACCGTCAGATCGGACGTCTCGATCGCAGTTACCTGGGCAGTACTCATGCCGGCAATGTCGCTGGTCTCGATCGCAACGATCTGCGTCGTAGTCAGCGCAGCAACCTGCGTCGTGGTCAAGGCGGCGACCTGCGCGCTTGTGATGGCAGTGACCTGCGTCGTGGTCAGCACACCAATCTGTGTGGTCGTCAATGCGGCGACGCCCGCGGTGCTGACGGCAGCAATCTGCGTCGAGGTCAACACCGCCAGATCAGTCGTCTCAAACGCAGCCGTCTGGGTGGAATTGAGTGCTGCAATGTCTGAGGTCTGAATGGAGGCAACCTGGGTCGTCGTCAGCGCCGCAATCTGCGTCGTGCTCAAACCCGCGATCTGTGCCGTGGTCAGGCCGACAATTTGTGTCGTGGTGAGGGCCGCCAGGTCCGTCGTTTCGATTGCCGCTATCTGCGTGGTGTTCAGCGAAGCCAGATCGGTCGTTTCCAGTGCCGCGATCTGCGTCGTGCTCAATGCGGCAACCTGCGTCGTGCTCAACGCATCCACCTGCGCGCTTGTGATCGCAGCAACTTGCGTAGTGGTCAATACGCCCATCTGCGTGGTCGTCAATGCACCAAAACCTACTGTGCTCACGGCTGAAATCTGCGTCGTCGTGAGGACCGCAAGATCAGTCGTCTCTATTGCAGAGGTTTGTGTGGACGTAAGCGCTGCTATATCCGAGGTCTGAATGGCGCCAATTTGTGTCGTGGTCAGGGCAGCGACCTGCGTCGTGGTCAATCCCGCGAACTGGGCCGTCGTCAAGCCGACAACCTGCGTTGTGGTAAGAACCGCCAGGTCCGTCGTTTCCAGCGCGGCAATCTGCGTCGTGCTCAGCTTCGCAAGATCCGTTGTTTCGAACGTACCAATCTGCGTCGTCGTCAGTGCCGCGACCTGCGTCGTGCTCAAACCCGCGATCTGTGCCGTGGTCAGGCCTGCGATTTGTGTCGTGGTCAGGACCGCCAGGTCGGTCGTTTCCAGCGCGGCAACCTGGGAAGTACCCAGCTTGGCTAGATCCGTTGTCTCGAAGGCACCAATCTGCGTGGTCGTCAGCGCGACGATCTGCGTCGTGCTCAAACCAGCAATCTGGGCCGTGGCCAGGCCCGCAATCTGTGTCGTGGTAAGAGCCGCCAAGTCTGTGGTTTCGATCGCCTTGACCTGAGCGGTGCTTAACTTCGCAATGTCGGTTGTCTCAAGCGCGACGATCTGGGTCGTGGTCAACGCGGCAATCTGGGTCGTGGTCAGTTTGGCGACCTGTGCGGTCGTGATGGCTGCCACCTGCGTCGTGGTCAAGACACCAATCTGGGTCGTCGTCAGTGCGGCAATGCCCGCCGTGCTCATGGCACCAAACTGGGTTGTCGTCAGGACCGCAAGATCGGTTGTCTCAAGCGCGGAGGTCTGAGTGGAATTGAGTGCAGCTATATCCGAGGTCTGTATGGCGCCAATTTGCGTCGTGGTCAGCGCAGCAACCTGCGTCGTGGACAGCCCCGCAATCTGCGCCGTGGTCAGGCCCGCAATCTGTGTCGAGGTGAGGGCTGCCAAGCCAGTGGTTTCAATCGCTCGCACCTGCGCAGTGCTCAGCTTCGCAAGATCCGTTGTCTCGAAAGCACCAATCTGAGTGGTCGTCAGGACGGCGACCTGCGTCGTGCTTAATCCAGCGATCTGGGCCGTGGTCAGCCCCGCAATCTGTGTCGTGGTAAGAACCGCCAAGTCGGTGGTTTCAATCGCCTTGACCTGAGCGGTGCTTAACTTCGCGATGTCGGTTGTCTCAAGCGCGACGATCTGAGTCGTGGTCAGTGCTGCAACCTGGGTCGTGGTCAGCTTAGCGACCTGCGCGGTGGTGAGAGCCGCAAACTGGGTCGTGGTCAGTACACCCAACTGCGTGCTCGTCAACGAGGTAATTCCTGCCGTACTCACAGCGCCGACTTGTGCCGTCGTCAGGGCCGCCAGATCGGTCGTTTCTAGGGCTCTAAGCTGCGAGGTGCCGAGTTTGGCAATGTCCGTGGTTTCGATCGCGGCGATCTGCGTCGTGGTCAACGCGGCGATCTGCGTCGTAGTCAGGGCCGCTACTTGCGCGGTGGTGATCGCCGCAACCTGCGTCGTGGTCAGCACGCCCAATGAGGTGGTCGTCAATCCGGCAATTCCTGCCGTGCTCACGGCACCGACCTGCGCTGTGGTCAATAAGGCCAGGTCGGTGGTTTCTACGGCTCTTAGCTGAGCGGCGCTGAGCTTGGCAATATCCGAGGTTTCGATCGCGCCAATCTGGGTCGTGGTCAATCCGGCAATCTGGGTGGTCGTCAGTGCCGCCACCTGCGCAGTTGTCAGCGAAGCGATCTGGGCCGGGGTAAATCCCGCCAGGTCCGTTGTGCTCAGCGATTTCAGCTGACTGAGAGACATCGACGAAAAGTCTTCGGTGCTGATCGCCCCTAGCTGAGTGGTAGTCAGCACCGCAAATTGCTGGGTAGTCAGGGCAGCCACTTGCGCCGCACTAAATGCCTGTATCTGCTGGGTCGTCAATTGCGCCAGATCGGTGGTCTCGATCTTTACGATCTGTGCGGTAGTGAGCTTAAAGATATCCGAGGTTTCAATGGCGACAACCTGGGTTGTTGTGATGGCGGCAATTTGCCCGTTGGTCAGCGCGACAACCTGGGCGGTTGTCAATGCGGCGATCTGCGTCGTCGTCAGGTCGACCATCTGGGTTGTTGTCATCGCGGCTATGCCGGCGGTTTGAATTGCAGCGATCTGCCCCGCGGTCAATACCGTCAAATCAGTGGTCTCAATCACCTTCAACTGCGAATTGGTCAGAGCGGCAATATCCGATGTTTCAATGGCAGCCATCTGGGTCGTGGTCAGCGCCGCAATCTGCGACGTGGTCAGCACCTTGATCTGGTTGGTCTTCATTGCCGCGACTTGACCTGTGGTCAATACAGCAAGATCGCTCGTCTCGATTTTGACGATCTGCGCCGTGGTCATAGCCGCCAGATCTGACGTTTCAATGGCCGCCACTTGCGTTGTAGTCAGCGCTCCAACCTGAGCGTTGGTGAGCGCCGCCACCTGCTTCGATGTGAGTGTCGCGATCCGGTCGGTACTGAGGACTGCCAGATCGCTGGTTTCGATGGACGCTACCTGCGCTGTCGTCAGCGCGGCAATGTCCGACGTTTCGATGGCCACCATCTGCGTAGTGGTCAATCCTTTAACCTGACTTGTTGTCAAGGCTGCTATCTGTGATGTGGTCAGCGCGGCGATCTGGTCCGTACTCAGTGCCCCTACCTGAGTGGCAGTGAGTGCGGCAATTGCGCTAGTACTGAAGGCTGCAAGCTGATCGGTGCTAAGCACGGCGAGATCCGTTGTCTCAATCGCCCGGATTTGACTGGTGGTCAGAGCTGATACGTCCGACGTCTCCAGTGCCGCGGCCTGGGTAGTGGTGAGGGCTGCGGTCTGGCCCGCCGTCAACGAGGCGGCCTGCCGTGTTGTCAACGCGCCTACCTGGTCTACTGTCAAGGCCGCGATATCTGTTGTCTCTAGTTTTGTGATCTGAGACGTAGTCAGCTTCGCCACGTCGGAAGCCTCAATTGCGACAATCTGGGTCGTCGTCAATACCGGAATCTGGACAGCCGTCAATACGGCAACCTGCTTGCTTTCGAGGGCTTCTACTTGGGCAGTCGTCAGCACCGGAACTTGCGTTGTCGTCAACGCGGCAATTCCCGCGGTACTTACAGCAGCAACCTGGTCCACGGCAAGCGCCACCAAGTCGGTGGTCTCAATCGCGGCCACCTGGCCGGCGGTGAGCACGGCAATATCCGCTGTTTCTATCGCCACAACCTGGGTTGTGGTCAACGACTGCACCTGCCCGGTGGTAAGCTTGCTCGCTTGCGCGGTGGTCAGCGCCCCAACTTGATCGGCGGTAAGTTTTGCGAAATCGGTCGTTTCAATCGCCACAACCTGGCTTGTCCCCAAGGCGGCAATATCTGCCGCCTCGATTGCCACTACCTGCGTTGTCGACAGCGCTGCAATCCCCGTGGTAGTAATCGCCTTGACTTGGGCGCTAGTCAAGGCTTCGATCTGACTGGTCTGCAAGACTGCAAGGTCGGTAGTCTCGATCGCCGCAATCTGCGACGTGCTTATCGCGGCGACAACGTCTGATGCGACGGCAACAATCTGGGTCGTGGTCAATGCCGCAATCCCTGTGGTCCCAATTGCCGTGATCTGGGAAGTGGTCACAGCCGCCACCTGCGTGGTGCTCAGAGCCTGGATCTGAGACGTAGTAAGCGCAGCCACACCAGCGGTTGTCACGGCTTGAATCTGGTCAGTATGCAGTTGGCCAATGTTCGTCGTAGTCAGCGCCCTCACCTGCGCCGTGGTCAACACTGCTATGTCTGCCGCCTCAATTGCGCCGACTTGCGTGGTAGTCAGCGCGGCGATCCCTGTTGTGGTAATTACCTTTACCTGGTTGCCCGTGAGCGCTTCGACCTGGGCTGTCGTAAGAGCCTGAATCTGTGACGCCGCAAAAGCAGCAATGCCAGAAGTACTCACCGCCGCAACTTGATCGATATCCAAAGCCGCAACGCTTGTCGTTTGTAGTACCGCAACCTGGGTGGTGGTAAGCGCCCCGATATCAACTGCTTCAAACGCCCTTACCTGAGCGGTGCTTAGGGTTGAAATGACCGCGGTGCTTAAAGCGCGCACCTGAGCCGTACTTAATGACGCAATCTCGTCACTGGTCCATACGGCGAAGTCGGAAGAAGATAACGCGGCAATCTGCGCAAGGGTCAGGGAAGTAACGTTAACAGCCATTTTTTTCTCCTTGCGTAGAGATCGACTCTACATTTGGTTCTCGATTTTCCGCAGACCGCCCCAAGAAAGGGGCCGTTAAATTACTACCGAAGCACATTTGCCGAGCGCTTCCACGAAGCGATTTACGCGACCCAACCCCGCCCATCGAGCGTTCCACAAACGCATTTACAGCGTTGCCTACAACTTGCGCCGGCAAACGCGTCAGCGTCGGATCAAGCGATAAAAGCTTCATCAATTCATACTCTTATTGTGAATCGCCACCTTGCGTAGCCCACCCTATCGGCCAAAAACTCTGGTCAAAATGCACTCGATTCGCCCATCCAGATAGAGCGGATCGTCCCTGTCTAACGGCAATACTTAGCCGAACTTGAATGCGATTGCGCTTCGCAACACATTCGGAAACACACAGGACACCGTATCTAAATTGCACCACTTTCCGCCCAATTACCCGGAAATATGTCACAAGGCGCACGCAAAAATAGTGCCACCAACTGAAATGTTTCACGAAATTGTTTCACGACCGGAGTTAACGTCAATGGTCCCCCCTCAAAATCCCATGCCGGCACCCAATTAACTGGGGGCGAGGCAAATGCTTTGCCGCATGGTGGATTGAGCACGAGGATCAACGTCCTGTTTTGAAGGCTTGGAGTCGCGGCCCCTTGGCGGGTCACGCCGAGGTTACTCTGTTGGCTAGCTGTCTAGAGGGACCTTCGGCAGGCAGCACCGTGGAAAAGTCTCTTCCCGCCTCACACACAAAAATTCAGACACTCCCGATGGTGGCGTTATGCAGTCGCGTGCAAAGCGGCGCGAAATGATTGGGCACGCGCCATGCCATCGTTACAAAGTCCCCCTATCAATCACACAACAAACCCCGGCATCAACGCCTCAGGAAACCGCTCAAGGAACTGCTGACTAACGCGGCTTTGGACATGCGCAAAATACTTCTTCCTATCCAAGTCTATAAAGCGCTCTTGTTCCTTAGACCGCGGCGTAGAACTTTGGCCCAAAGCGATGGCCTCCTGAACACTCGCCAAAATTTCATCTGCCTCGGGTGGCCGCTCGTCGTACTTATCGACCGGAAAACTCATGCAATTCCCCTCTTCCCAATATTCCGGAAGGCTTCTGAAAAACTGCAGTTGTTCGATGAACTTAAGAAAGCGGCCGCATGCCTTGCTGCGCATCAGGCTAGGAAGCAGTACACATTTCGGACCCAGTGGCGGGAACCCGATGTGCCATCCTCCGTAGAACACCATCGGAGTACCCAAAATATCTGGCAGATTTCCAAAACCCGACGCGTTCACCATCACGAACTTTGCCGCCTTAAGAAGCAGCAGGTCATTCCGATAATTTAGCAGCGAACTTCCCGAATAGTTGATGACGAAAAAAGGCGCCCATTCCGACGGATAGGGCTCCCGTCCAATTTTGACGATCGTGTAGCCCAAGTCATTCAAATAGCCAAGCGTCGGAATTAGCCGCGACGGATCGGTTTGAGTTCCCGCATTGGCGGCACTTCCGCCTCCGCGAGCATTGCTGCGAATATGAATCAACGCCAGTTTGTCGGTTTTTCCACCCAACAAATCCCTTAGCTCAGGACTCAGTTCCGGGATATCTATCCAAGGGCAATAGTCTTGGCTCTCCCAGCGGCGCCGAAAATACTGAAGGGTGCGTTCGGCAAGCATTTCCTGACTGATTACCCAGGTCAAACGTTGCGGCCAACCGGGCAGATGCGCCAACCGCGCCATTTTTCGACATGCTTCGTCCCGCAAGGAACCCCTGAAATGTGACAGTCCGACACCAACTGACAACTCCGGCCTTAGCATCTGAATATCCGCCGCCAATTTGCATAACTCGCCATCGCCATCCGTCATGATCTGAATGCCCGATGTCGAGTTGAAGACAGCTGGATAAGTTGCCGCAATTATTTCTGGTATGCCCAAAACGCCCTTAGGCATGATGGCAAGATAATTTCGCCTTGCATCCACCTCACCAAGATGCCGCATTCTTAGAAAATTATCGAGCTCCGCAATCATGTGCCCCGGCGAGTCAGGAAAAAACATGTCGCCCAGAAGGCAAGTATTGGTTCTATTCAGGAGATCGTAAAACGCCTGGGGAGGTACCATGAAATCCTCGTAAATATGGTATAGCGCTCAAAGACAACACCTACGAAGTCATTTTACGGCTGAGGATACTGAATACAATGAAAATTCTTGTCACAGGAGGCTGCGGGTACAAGGGCCACATACTGATTCCCAAGCTACTTGCGCGCGGTTACGAAGTGGTCGCGTTTGATATTCAGTGGTTTGGCAATTTTCTTACGCCCCATCCTCAACTGAAAGTCGTCAAGGGTGATGTTCGAGACATCGAGTCTGTCCCGTTGGAAGGCGTCGATTGCATCATCCACCTTTCGTCGATAGCCAATGACCCCTGCGGTGATCTGGATCCCAAGCTTACGTGGGAAGTCAGTGCCCTGGCCACCATGCAGCTGGCCGACAAGGCCAAACGAAGGGGCATCAAGCGCTTCATCTACGCCTCTTCGGGCAGCGTCTATGGCATCAAGGATGAACCGCAGGTGACGGAGGACCTGGAGCTCAAGCCGATCTCCGAGTACAACAAGACCAAGATGGTCGCCGAGCGCGTATTGCTTGGTTATCAAAATGACATGGTCGTCCAGATCATTCGTCCGGCAACGGTGTGCGGATACTCCCCGCGCATGCGCCTCGATGTCTCGGTCAACATGCTGACCATGCAGGCACTCACCAAGGGCCGGATCACCGTATTTGGCGGAAACCAGACGCGGCCCAACATCCATATCGACGATATTACGGATATCTACCTTCATTTGATCGACCATCCCGAAGTAACAGGCATCTATAACGCGGGTTTTGAGAACATTTCAATTCTGGATATCGCAAAACTGGTAACGAAGCATGTTCCGGCTGAGATTGTCGTGAGTGCCTCCAACGATCCGCGCTCCTATCGCGTTAACTCGGACAAACTCCTCGCCACCGGTTTCAAACCCAAGAAGACCGTAGAGGATGCCGTACTGGAGATAGTCGATAAGTACCGTACCGGAGTACTCAAGGACGAGGAGTGCCACTCCAACCTGAAGTGGATGCAGAAAACCGTCCTGGCCAAGTAGCCGATGGGTTCGAACCCAGAAATGAAACTTGATTTCTTCGCTGGCTACTCAGCCAGGCTGCAAAGCGTGCTGGCCAACGCAGATTGGTCAGGCGTAGCACTGCTTGCACAAGACATGCTGAATTGCTGGCAGGCAAAGCAACGGGTATTTTTGTGTGGAAACGGTGGCAGCGCTGGAAACGCCATCCACTTGGCCAACGATTTTCTCTACGGAATCGCCAAGCGAAGCGGCGCGGGAATGAAGGTAATGGCGCTTAGCGCGAACTCCGCAGTCATGACCTGCCTGGGAAACGATCTCGGTTACGAGTACATATTTTCAGAACAGCTTGCCGTGCAAGCGCAAGCGGGGGATTTGCTGATTGCCCTTTCCGGCAGTGGCAACTCGCCGAACATCGTACGTACCATCGACCAAGCGAAGGCTATGGGAGTCAAATCATATGCGGTGCTCGGCTATACGGGTGGCAAATGCAAGGATATCGCCGATGTAGCGATTCACTTTCCCGTTGATGACATGCAGATTGCCGAGGATCTGCAATTGATCGTCGGTCACATGCTGATGCAGTGGTTGTACTCGAAGCGACCGCCAAGCAACTAATCTTTCTTTCTATGGATACCATTGTCGTCGTAGGTAGCAATTCATTCTCCGGAGCAACCTTCGTTGATTTCGCTCTCCAGCAAGGTGCTCGAGTGATTGGTGCCAGTCGCTCAGTTGAGCCCATAAACGCCTTCCTGCCTTACAAGTGGCACGATCATGCCAATTTCAGTTTCCATCATCTTGATCTCAACAAGGACTTGATAGAGATTACGCGACTGATTCGCGATACGAGACCGGCCTACGTGGTCAATTTTGCTGCGCAGAGCATGGTCGGCGAAAGCTGGCAAAATCCCGGCGACTGGTTCATGACCAACACCGTATCCACAATCAAGTTTCATGACGAGCTGCGCCAATGCGATTTTCTTAAGCGCTATGTGCACGTATCGACGCCGGAGGTCTATGGCAGCTGCTCCGGATTCGTCAAGGAAGATTTTCCTTTCAATCCGAGCACGCCTTATGCTGTATCCCGTGCAGCAGCGGACATGAGTTTGCGTACTTTCCGAGCCACCTACAACTTTCCTGTCGTGACCACGCGTGCCGCAAACGTCTATGGCCCCGGACAGCAACTCTATCGGATCATTCCACGCACCATCCTGTTCATTCTGCTCGGGCGCAAGCTTCAGTTGCACGGGGGCGGTGTATCAACGCGGTCCTTCATACATATGCGGGATGTATCCGATGCCACATGGAAGATCATGCGTGGTGGACGTGACGGCGACACGTATCATATCTCCACCAACGAGGTCGTTTCCATCCGCGAACTTGTGGAACAGATCTGCACAAAACTCGGAGTTGCCTTTGACGATCACGTCGAAGTCGTTGGCGAGCGCATGGGCAAGGACTCGGCCTACCATCTGGACAGCGCCAAGCTACGCGCCGAACTCGGCTGGCAAGATCGCATAGACCTAGATCGGGGTCTGGACGAATGCATCGCATGGGTGCGTACAAATTTTGACGAACTCAAGGCGCAACCTTACGACTATCTTCATAAGCCCTGATGCAATGGCTTAGTACGAACGGACTTAAGAATGGGAAAAGAAATCGACCTGCTGGTCAACTATCCGAAAACAAAGCGCAATCTGGATGAACGCGTTGCCTCGAAGACGGAGGCGGATCGCGCGATCGCCAGGCAGTTCGGGCGGGATTTCTTCGATGGCGACCGGCGGCACGGCTATGGCGGATTCAACTACTTTCCCAGATTCTGGCAACCCGTCATCCCAACGTTCCAGGAATACTGGGGTTTGCAGAAAGGCAGTTCAGTGCTTGATGTCGGTTGCGGCAAGGGCTTCATGCTGCACGACCTCGCTGAACTCATTCCTGGCATCGTCGTGAAGGGCATCGATATTTCCCAATACGCGATCGAGAACGCAATTGACGATATGAAGCCATACGTTCAGGTCGCCAACGCACTTAAGCTGCCATTTCCGGATGATTCGTTCGATGTCGTGATCTCGATTAACACGGTACACAATCTGGAACGGAAGGAATGCGGTCAAGCCTTGCAGGAGATCGAACGGGTCAGTCGCGGCAACTCGTTTATTACTGTAGATGCCTATCGTAACGACGAGGAAAAGGAACGCATGTACGCCTGGAACCTCACGGCAAAAACCATCATGTCAGTTGATGAGTGGATTGGCTTCTTCAAGGACGTTGGCTACACCGGTGATTATTTCTGGTTTATCCCGTAACCCCCAAAACTTCGCTCAGAGCCGGACTGCAAATTCAAGACCATGCCCCAGCTATTCGATAGCCAGTTGCATTTCAAATTGTACAAAGAGATGCTACGTATCAGGATTGTGGAGAACTCCATCGCCGAGCACTATGGCGAGCAGGAGATGCGCTGCCCGGTTCACCTCAGTATTGGCCAGGAGGCCGCCGAAGCCGGTGCCTGCGCAGCCCTTGAAAGACGAGACTACGTCCTGTCCGGGCATCGTTCTCACGGACATTATCTGGCGAAGGGCGGCAACCTCAAGGCGATGATGGCTGAAATCTATGGCAAGGCTACGGGTTGTGCCGGAGGCAAGGGCGGCTCAATGCATCTGGTAGATATCGATGCCGGTTTTCTCGGCGCCGCGCCCATTGTTGGCAGCACTATTCCCATTGCGGCGGGGGTTGCCTTCGCATCGCAGATGCGCGACGAGGACCGTGTCGTGATGGTATTCCTCGGCGATGGCGCCACCGAAACCGGTGTGTTTTACGAGAGCGTCAATTTCGCGGCGCTGAAGAATCTACCTATCGTTTTTCTGGTCGAGAACAACTTCTACTCTGTTTATTCACCCATGGACGTGCGTCAGAAAGGCGACCATCGAATCATCGATATCGCACGTGCCCACGGCGTGGAAGCGCACCAGGCTGACGGGAATGATCTGGACCTTGTGTATCAGATCAGCAGCAAGGCCGTTAACAAAGCTCGTGCTGGCGGCGGTCCAAGCCTGCTCGAGTTTATTACCTACCGCTGGCGCGAGCATTGCGGTCATGGCTACGACAACGATATTGGCTACCGGACGGAAGCCGAATTCCTTTCATGGAAAGAGCGCGACCCGGTAGCTGCCTACGAACGAAAGCTCATAGCCCGCGGCCTCGCTACGCAGCATGAAATGGATCTGATGGCGAATGAGCTCAAGCAGGAGGCTGAAGAAGCCATTGCCTATGCAAAACAAGGTCCGTGGCCCGAACTCGATACCCTGTCCTCGCAGGTTTACGCGAATTGATTTGAATGCCTGCAATGAATCGCCAACTCAAATTCTTTGAAGCCATTCGCGAAGCGACCGATCAGGCCATGGAGCGCGATCCCGCGGTTTATATAGTTGGCTTGGGCGTACCCGACCCCAAAGGCATCTTCGGCACCACCTTGGGGTTGCAGGAAAAGTATGGGACGACGCGCGTCCAGGACATGCCGTTGTCAGAAAATGCGATGACGGGCGTGGCGCTTGGTTCGGCGCTGGTCGGTATGCGTCCGATCATCACTCACCAGCGGGTAGACTTTGCCTTGGTGGCTATGGAGCAGATGGTCAATCAGGCGGCTAAGTGGCACTACATGTTTGGCGGCAAGGCCAAGGTGCCGATGGTGGTGCGCATGATCATTGGCCGTGGTTGGGGCCAGGGTCCCCAGCACAGCCAAAGTCTGCAGGCATGGTTCGCCCATATTCCAGGACTCAAGGTGGTGATGCCGACTACCGCGCATGATGCCAAGGGCTTGCTGGCGGCAGCTATCGAAGACAACAATCCTGTGGTTTTTATCGAGCACCGCTGGCTGCACAATATTTCTGACGAGGTGCCCGAGGAATATTACACGGTGCCGCTGGGCAGTGCCCGCGTAATGCGCGAGGGCAACGACGTTACGATTGTCGGTACGTCTTACATGGCGCTGGAAGCTGTGCGGGCGGCTGAACGTCTGCGCGCCGACGATGTTTCGGCTGAAGTTATCGATCTGCGGACTATCCGTCCATGGGATGTCGAAACCGTATTGGGCTCGGTGCGGAAAACCGGGCGTCTGGTGGTAACTGACACCGCGAGTGCAGCATTTGGTGTGTCCGCGGAAATTGTGGCCACCGTTCTTGAATGCGAATTCGCTTCAATGAAAACCGCGCCGGTACGGATCGCACTGCCCGATCATCCTTGTCCAACCAGTCCGGCGCTCTCGAACCACTACTATCCGCGCGCCGATCACATTGTCCGCGGTGTCCAACGAATGATGGGGATTGAGCCCACCACGGACATGCCCGCTATGACTCCTCACCAAAAGCTTGACGTTCCCGATCCGAGTTTCAAGGGACCATTTTGACGCTTCTTACGATCAAGCCGATTGACTCGGGCTCACCTATTCGTTCAAGCACCAATTGACACCGTGACCAAGACTGCGATTATCGTTTCCATTTCCAGCGACATCGGGACTGCCCTAGCCCAGCGCTGGTTGGCGCAAGGCTGGACGGTATTTGGTACTTACCGCACTCGATCAGCGGCAACCACCCAACTCGAGGCCATCGGCGCCAAATTGGTTGCCTGCGATATGGCGGATAACAAAGCACTGGAAGCAAGCTGTGCTGAACTCAGGCACCTGTGTCCCGCGTGGGATGTACTCGTGATCGCCGCGGGAACAACAGAACCCATCGGTCCTTTTGCCGAAACCGACTTTTATGCCTGGGCACGGTCAATCGAGATTAATTTCACCAGTCAGATGCATCTAACCCATCGACTGCTCCCCTCAAGGAAAACGCAATTGCCAGTCGAGCCATGCGTAATCTATTTTGCGGGTGGTGGCACCAATAGTGCTACAACCAACTACTCGGCCTATACGGTCTCGAAAATCGCGCTGATCAAAATGTGCGAACTACTGGATGCTGAAATTCCCGACGTGCGGTTCTCGATTCTGGGCCCAGGCTGGGTCAATACCAAGATTCATGAGGAGACGCTTCGCGCAGGGTTGAATGCCGGGGAAAATCTGGTTCGTACCCAGCAAAAATTTGCGCGCGGCGAGTTCACGCAGATGAAGGACGTCCTCGACTGCTGCGATTGGCTGGTCGCCTCGTCTCGCCGAGAAATCGGCGGAAGAAATTTCAGCGTTGCCAATGATCCTTGGGGGTCAAGCCGCTTGCGCGATGCACTACTTTCCGATTCAGATATGTACAAGCTTCGCCGCAAAGGCAATAGCCTGTTTGATAGCCACCCTTCATTCCCTGCCTGAGTTCGAAAGCTCCTATGGACAATACCACCATCCTCTCGCAACTCATCGCCGCGCTACCCGCACTGAAGAACTTTCACGCGCCAAGTTGCGAGCCGTACAAACTGCTACGTATGGTCGCAATCGAACAAGTGAAAGCAACATTCGCGTCGGAGAAAGCCGAGCCGCAAGTGATCGCACCTTTCGGTGACCTGATCTTTCCGTATACCAAGATGGGCGCTATCGATTCGCTAGACCTGTTTGGCATCGACGAACTGATAATTTTTGCGTTTTACTGGACCAACTCCGGTCGTTACAAAAAGACACTGGATATGGGCGCAAACATAGGACTGCATTCAATCGTGATGTCGCGATGCGGCTTTCAAGTCACCTGTTTTGAGCCTGATCCACATCACTTTTCGCTACTTACCCGCAATCTCAGGGAAAACCGCGTCGACAACGTAGCGCCCGTGAACGCTGCGGTATCAATCGAACAGGGGACAATGGAGTTCGTTCGAGTGCTTGGCAATACAACCGGTAGCCATTTGGCCGGATCAAAGAGCAATCTTTACGGCGAAATTGAGCGATTCCCAGTGAACGTGCTTCCGTTTGCAGAACTGATAAAGGGAGCCGACTTCGTCAAGCTCGATGTCGAGGGCCACGAAAAGGTCATTTTGACCAGCACCACCGCTGAGCAATGGCACGCCTTGGACATGATTGCAGAAATTGGCAGTGAAGAAAACGCACAGGCAGTTTTTGATCATTTCACGAACATCGGCGTTAACATGTTTGCTCAAAAATCCAACTGGAATAAGGTGAAACGATTCGAGGAAATGCCCACCAGCTATCACGATGGGAGTTTGTTCATTTCATTAAAGGCTGAAATGCCCTGGGGCAATGTGTAGCACTCATTGACACGCGCATAGGGAGCACGAATGTGAAACTCTCCGATTACGTAGCGGACTTTCTTGCACGTCAAGGCATTCGTCACGTCTTTGCGATAACTGGAGGCGCGTCACTGCATTTGATCGAGTCGCTGGCCAATCATCCCGACATCGACTACGTGTGCCCACATCACGAACAAGCGGGCGCGATGGCTGCGGATGGCTATGCGCGTGTTACCGGCAACCTTGGCGCAGCCATGGCCACATCGGGCCCCGGTGGCACCAACATGATCACCGGGATATGCTGTGCTTGGTACGACTCGGTTCCTGTTCTATACATTACAGGCCAGGTGTCCACCTTCCGATTCAAGGGAAGCACGGGGGTGCGCCAAATGGGTTTCCAGGAAACCGACATTGTCGACATTTGTCGCTCCATTACAAAATACGCTGTTACGGTAACCGATCCAAAATCCATTCGCTACGAACTGGAGAAAGCCGTCTGGATCGCCAAGGACGGTCGACCGGGACCGGTGCTGCTGGATATTCCGGACAATGTCCAGCGCGAAGAGATCGAACCCACAGAGATGGAGGGATTTTCGCCTGCGCCTGTCGCGCCAGCGGCGATTGCCGACACTTTGTCGGCAGCGGTCGCAACATGTCTGGAATGGATCAAGCAGGCTGAGCGTCCGGTGGTCATACTGGGATGGGGCGTACACCTCGCCAAAGCGGAAAGGGAAGCACTGACTTTCGTCGAGCATTTGGCTCTTCCGGTCAATCCCACCTGGGGAGCGGCCGACATCCTGCCCGAAACCCACCCGCTACGCTGCGGCACCTTCGGGACCCATGGAACCCGCTTTGGCAACTTCGCCATACAAAACGCAGATCTTGTGATATCGATCGGCAGTCGCCTCGACACGCATATGATTGGATCGCCATTCTCGAACTTTTGTCGGGGTGGCCGCAAAGTCATGGTGGATATCGATGCCGCCGAGATCAACAAGTTCTCAACGTTTGACTTGCATATAGATCTGCCAATCGTCGCCGATGCCAAGGCCTTTTTTGTCGAGGCCATTAGGCAATCGACGAATCAAGAAGCAAGGGACATTGCGTCCTGGCGTGCGCGGATCAACGACTGGAAATCACGCTATGCCGCAATTCAGCCCGGCTACTTCCAATCCAACACGCTGAACCCCTATGTTTTCATCAAGGCGCTATCGGATGCCACGATGGAGGACGAGATAATTTTCGCCGACACCGGATGCGGTGTGGCGTGGATGAGCCAAGCATTCCAGTTCAAAACCGGGCAACGCTTCTACTCCGCCTTCAATAACACTCCCATGGGACATGGTCTGCCAGCCGCCATTGGCGCCTGCCTGGCGCTGAACCGGAAGCGCATCATCTGCGTAAGCGGCGACGGCGGCCTGATGATGAATATTCAAGAACTCAGCACGGTTCTCTACCATAAGCTGCCGGTCAAGATATTTGTGCTCAACAATCACGGCTACTCGATGATTCAGCAGACACAGGATCAATGGTTGAACTCCAAGTACGAAGCTTCAAGCGTGGCTGGCGGTCTGGGCTTTCCTGACTTCCCGAAGCTGGCCGAAGTACTTGGCTTCAATACCTTAAGCATCCACTCCAATCAGGAAGCGGACAGCGAAATAAAGGCTTTCCTCGACGCCCCTGGCCCCGGCTTTTGTAATGTCGAGTTAAGGCCGGAAGAACGAGTGATTCCGCAAGTGAAATATGGACGACCGATCGAGGACCCTGAACCGCTGCTACCGCGCAAAGAATTTCTCGCCAACATGGTCGTCGAGCCGCTTGATGTTTGCAGAACCCTCTGAAACTCTCAAATTGCCCCCCCCAGAAAGAGTCGCAATGGGTATCCCAAAGCAAGTCGTAAAGTTGTTACAAAGCGAAAACGCGTACAGACCAATTTCGGGCGAAGCACTCGTTTGTGGACGTCAGACCATCCTGCTTGACCAAGGCTCGATCGAAGAGGTTTTTTCAGCTCAACCAAATATTTCCAATAGTCTCTTAAACAAGTGGAAGGATCCAGAAAATCTAGATAAATCGACTCGGCACGGTGAAGGCTCTTTACGTGACGACGTGTTCCTAAAGACGTTTCTAGACATTAATTACAATTGCATTGACCTCTCGGACTATGAAGGGGCCAATATAATTTACGACTTAAATAACCCCGTATCTGAAGATTTGAAATCAAAGTTTGATTTCATATACTCAGGCGGCTGTCTTGATAATATATTTAATCCGGTTTCATTACTAACCAATATATCGAAGATGTTAAAACCAGGCGGCAGGGTGATGCACTACGAAAGTTTCAGCGGCGTAATGGGAACTTATCTTTTATTCAGCCCAGAGTGGTTTTTCAGTTATTACGCAATCAATAATTTCACCGACTGCAAAGTCTACGTATGTCATCAGACAACTCCGGGCATGACCCGCTTTGGCTATTCCACCAACTTATTTCTTTACCAACCATACTTTACCCGCAGCCTTGAGCCTGACTATTTTAAATTTGCCATGGCAAGCGCAGGAATTTTATATGTCCTCATTATCGCGGAAAAAAGCGCCCAGAGCAGCGCTGACAAATTTCCAATTCAATTACAATATTTGGATGAAAAATGTGAGGATTGGCGACTTGCATCTAAACGATTCGATATGTCTGGCAGGCCATTGATATCCTCTGAAATGAAAGAGAGCAACGTAGCGAAGCCATTTTTGAGCGACCATTATCACTACCTCGGGTCATATTATTAACATCCCACTAGTGACAATGGACACCTCGGAATGAATGAAGCTCCAGTAGATCAGGCAATTCATCTTTCAAAACTGGAGGACATGTTCAAATGCGGCCATCATCTTTACCACAACGGGCAACCCGACCAAGCAAGAGCGATATGGAAATCGGTAGCCATAGGGAAATGGAAGTTCTGTAAGGCATATGGATATGATGCGCTTAAGACTCGCGTACTGTCTGGGCGTTGGATACAAAATATTGGTCACTTCATTTTTTTGGACGCCTACCTAAAACTGTTCAAACTTGGACTACTTGCCGACACAGCGAACATCTGCCTTTTCGCAGATCTTTATCCTGGTAATCGTGTAAGCAATAATTTCCTCCTGGAATTGTATAAGGAGCACCTGACCATTCGCACGCGAAACGACGCCACGCTTAGCGAAACGTTTCGTGCGACATTACATTGGCTACGCGAAGATTTTGAATATGTCCGACTAAATGATACTGAAGCTATCGGCATGTACGAACTGGTTTTGCTGGCGAATGACTTGTGGGATAGAGCCAAACTACCCCCCTTAATAAATATTACTCAAGAGATAGATCAGAGAGGAAAAGAATTTCTGCGAAAAAATGGGATTGATGATAATGATTGGTTTGCCTGCGTACATGCACGTACACCTGGATACCATCCAATCGCTAAGGGAAATGAGGTTTCCGTACGTGATAGCGACATTCTCACTTATCAACAGTTATTCGCAAAAATTCTTGAATGGGGTGGAAAAGTAGTACGCCTCGGCAATCCGAATATGCCTCCCGTGCCTCGAATGAGAGGGGTCTTGGACTATACGACAATTGGAACGCAGGATCCGTTAATTGACATCTACTTGGCGGCAAAATGCAAATTTTTCGTTGGGTCGGTCTCTGGAATTGCATTGGTGGCAAACTTATTCAAGGTTCCCATTATCCAGGTGAACTATGCTCCTATCGGAGAAAGGCCATTATTTCGCGATACATATTGGGCACAAAAGGGATATCGATGTCTTTTAACTGGTGCAAAACTTTCATTTGACCAATTGAGAGAAAAGGGGTGTCTTTTCACCGAACACGCTGACAGCTTACGCCACGCAAATGTCGAAGTCATTGATCAATCCTCGGAGGAACTAGTCGATTCAGTCTCGTATTTCTACAACCACGCCATACTCGGAAGGGAAATTTCTCCTTCTGATGCGGCCATACAGAACTCCCATGCCAAATATCTCGATGATGCCAATACCATAGGAACGGGGAAAATTGTTCCGGCTAATGCTCGACAATTTTTTTCTCGGTAACCCCGTAGATTCGTTACGAAGCCCGTTATTTATTACCTCCATCAGACTCTCTACCGCCCAGGATGTTTGGTGTCTAAGGTTTGGCAAGCTATTGCATGTGCCCTGACGAAGCCAAGTTTGGGTAGTCTTCGTCCTTCAGCGGCTGAACATTCCGCCGTTAGATTCGAGCAAGTTTTGCTCCCAACCGTCTGTATTTTCTTATGAAAACTACACGAGCCGCAGTTCTGGAAGCCTTGGGCAAACCTCTCGCAATACGGGACATCGAGCTTCCGGAACTGCTTCCTGGCCAGGTTCTGATCAAAG
>Ga0156014_1092_pt1 | contig 49997 bp, 41 predicted proteins | sample RifCSPlowO2_02_FD_107668 | JGI IMG/M metagenome (GOLD analysis project Ga0156014, IMG submission 107668) | Rhodocyclales bacterium RIFCSPLOWO2_02_FULL_63_24 | reverse complement strand
GCCGCGCCGCGAGGCGCAAGCCGGCCAGCGTATTTTCCGGCGTCAGCGCGCCGCCGCAACGGTGCGCGATGATGCGCGGATAGATCACCGCTTGCCGGCTGTCGCCATCGCCTTTGCCGGCGGCGCTATGGCTGCGTTGACCCGACGCACGGTATTGTCCAGCGCCTCTTTCGCCGGACGATCGGTGGTCCACACGAAAGCCACCTCCTCGCCGAGAAACTCGTGCAGGCGATCGCGAATCGGCCCGTGCTTGGCGCGCGTGCTGCCCTTGCGCGACACCGATAGGCGCTTTTGCGCCGCGTCCAGCAAATGCTGGGGAATACCCGAATCGCGTAGCGCCGTCACCGCCACCGGCGTCATCGGCAGGTAACTGGTGGCGTGCACCCACTCCTTCTGCACCTCAGGCCGCATCATGAAGGCCACAAAACGGGCAGCCAGCTTGTAGTCTTCCTTCTTGTGTCCAGCCAATACCCACAATCCGGCGCCATCGGGCAGGACATCGGCCGGCTTCACCCCGTACACGTCGTCGTAGTGAGGCAAGGCGGTAACGCCGACGTCCAGTCCGGCACGCCTGGCTTCGGCATACAGGGATGACTCGCCGGTCAGCATCGCACATTCGCCGCTGAGAAAGCGCTGGTTGCCTTCGAGGCCCGGCCCGGAATAATGAAAATAGCGGCTTTTCTGCCAACTGGCCAGCAGCGCCAGATGTTTGACGTTGACCATGCCGTTGACCAGCACCCTGTCCACGCGTCCGACCCGGCCCACCACCGGCTCGCCGTGCTGCGTCGCGACGTTTTCGGAATGCACCCAGGCGAACCGCGCGGTGGTCAAGGGACACTTGCCGCCGTGGTCGTAGATCTCGCCCGCCACCTTCTGCAACTCCCACCAGGTCTTCACCGGTTGGTCAGGATCGACCCCGGCCTTGCGCAAAACCTCACGGTTGGTAAACAGTACCGGCAGCGCCAGCGCGATCGGCAGCGCCTGGATGCGCCCGCTGGCATCATTCACGGCATCCGCAACCTGCGGGTAGAACTTGGTGGCGTCGAGCCTCTGTCTGCCTTCGCGCATGACCGCGTGCAACGGACGGAAACGCGGCCGAGTGCCGAAAAACTCCATGCTGTCGTCGGGATCGAGCAGGGCCAGATGCGGCAACGCCTGTCGGTTTTCCAGTCCTCGGACATCCTGCAGCAGCACCCGACCCTTGCCTTTCAGTTCGTCATTGAAGCGCAAGACCAGGGTCGCCAGGGTATCCAGCCTCTTGCCGTCGAGATCATGGCGCAAACTGATGTCCTGGGCAGAAACCGAGCCTGCCGCAGCGCCACCAAGCAAAGTCCACAGAATTCTCGCGACGGCAGCCCGGCCCAACGCGTCCATCCATATGGGATAGCTTCCCTGCCTCCATTGAACCTTCGTTTTCATTGTTCTGCCGCCTCTTTCAGTCGGTCGATAAAGCGGAGTTTATACGCGATCCACCTCGCTCCAGGAACGTTGCGCCCACAGCGCTTCTCGACTAACCTAGCCCAAGTCGTCAAGCACCGGAGAGAGAGCCGCCAAGGCCCGCAGCGGAAGTCATGAACAATGCACAGCGCATCGCACTGCTCGCGGCAGTCGCCAACCTGGCACTGCTCCTGGTTCTTCCGCCCTACGATTACGTTTCGCTGCAGCGCGGCAACGTTCCCACCTTCGACGGCTTCTACTTCGCCTTCGGGTCCCATCCGAACCGGATCGTCAACGCAAATTTCCTCGCGCTTGAACTCATCGTCGTGGTGATCAACGCCTGCATTGCACTGCTGCTGTTGCGCGACGCACCGCTGCGGCAACGCCGACGCCCGGGTGGCAACCGTCAGCAGCGCGCCGTGCTGGCACTGATAGCGATCAACCTGGTGCTGGTACTCCTGTTTCCGCCGTTCGAGAACTTCTCGGCGATCACCAAAGCCGCCTTGCCTACCTTCGAAGGCTTCTATTTCCTGTTTGGCGACAACGCCCAGCGACAACTGGTGACGACGATTCTGTACATCGAGGTCGCCTTGATCATCATCAATGGCAGCCTGCTCTGGCTGCTGTTCAAAGACAAGAGCCCGGACGAGGTCTCGGCGGACCAGGTCCGCGCATTGGCGCAAAAAGTCCGTTCCGCGCAAAGGAAATGATCCCTGGCAACAAGGGCTTGTCCGTTCTCGCCGGGTTTCCGTCTTGTCTTCGGCGATTTCTTGGGTATAATCCCGCCCTCTCAAGCGCCCGTAGCTCATCTGGATAGAGTACTTGGCTACGAACCAAGGGGTAGGGAGTTCGAATCTCTCCGGGCGCGCCAGAAACAGCAACGGGCTGGATCAGCAATGATCCAGCCCGTTTTTTTCGGGGCGCAACTTGGCGATCTTTCCTGACCCGAACCCGGTAGTTCCTGCTGACCCGAACCGCACCGCCAAAACATGACGCTTGCCAGTTCGCGGCTTCAGTTCGGCGGCAGGTAGCCGACACGGAACCCGCCCCAGTGACGACCGCAGACCCGGATCGGCGCCGACATGTCGTGCATGATTTCACCGGTGTCGCGGCGGTAGGTCTGAAGCAGGAAAGTCTGCTGGCTCTTGCCGCAGGTTTCGCCCACCGGGTCGGTGAATTTTCGCTTGGTGCGGTTGCCGGCAAGGTCGATCTTAGGATTGCCGGTAAGCGGCTGCGAGAAACGCTTGTTATGGGTCGGCACATAGGCGTTGCGGTCGATGACGATGGCGTAGACGATTTCTGGTGCGGCCTTGAGCGCGCCTTCCTGCAGCTCCGTCAGGATCTGATCGAAAAGTTCATCGTATTTGGTACGGAATTTCTTCGGCTCGGTGTTGGGGATCGGCACATACTGGTCGTCGAACACCGCCGCCTCGGAAATCCTCCCGGAACGAATCGCGGCCTCGATGACTTCCGCCACCCGAGCAGACATCCGCATCGCCATCTCGCGCATCGCTTCGTGCAGCGCCATGGCGTGCACGGTGAACTGCTCGATGAAGAACATGCGCTTGATTTCGTTGAATCCGGCGGCCACGGTACTGATGTACTGGACCTCTCTTTCGATCGTGTGCGCCTGGGTTTCGCTGGATTCCGAGATGGCGTGTATGGTGCTGGTGCGCGAGGTGATCATCTGGGTGGCCTTGACCTGCTCGGACACCGCCAGCGCGACGTGGCTGACGTTGCTGGACGTTTCCGCGGCACCCTGCTGAATCTGTCCGAGCGTACCGGCCATTTCGCGCGCCATGTCGGCGCTGCTCTTGGCGGTTTGCGTAGCAGCGCCGATTGCACGGGCAGACTTGTCGACGTCGGATTGCACACCGGAGAGCATGCTGGTGATTTCCGCAGCCGCAGCGGCCGACTTTTCCGCCAGCTTGCGCACTTCGTCGGCAACCACGGCAAAGCCGCGCCCCTGCTCGCCGGCGCGGGCAGCCTCGATGGCGGCATTGAGCGCGAGCAGATTGGTCTGGTCGGCGATTTCCTTGATCGAGGCAGTAATACCGGAAATGGCGCGCGAACGCTCGGTGAGCTCGTTCATGGCGGAGGAAGCCCCCTGCACCGCAGCGCCGACCGACTCCATGTTGGCGGCGGCGGCGGTACCGACTTCCTTGCCGGCACCGGCTCTCTGTTCGGCAACCGATGCGATCTCCAACGTGTCCTTGGCCTTGTCATCGACCAATGCCATGCTGGCACACAACTCCTCCACCGCGGCGGCGACCGACTGCACTTCGGCCGCCTGTTTCTTCGATTCCAGCGCCATGGCGTGGCTGGTCGCCAGCAGATGTTCGGCGCCAGTGCCAAGAATTCTCGATTCGAACAACAGCTTGCCGATCATCGTCTTGTATGAAACGATCATGGCATTGAAGGCGCTGATCACGATGCCGATTTCGTCCAGGCGGCCGACCTTGGGTTCCGTCTCGAGGGCGCCGCGCGACGAGTTTTCGGCGAGCAGCTTCAACTGGATGAGGCGCGCCAGGATAGGGCGCACCGCAAAGAAGTAGAAAATCACCGATACGATGAGAATCAGGATCGACGCACCGGCGAGCACTCTGATGCTCAGATGCGCCTTCTCGTCGGCGTCTTCGCGCGAAATTTCCATCCACGCCGCAAGTTTCTTGCCGATGCCTCCAGCCACGGTCTCGAACTGGTTGTAGCCCGGCACCTTGGCCGGAGTGGCCAGCGCCGCCGCCTCCTGATATTTGCCTTCCTTGAACAGGACTGCGGCCGGGGCAAACCCGACATTCGATATCTCGTCGAAGGTCTTGCCAAGTTCCTTGACTTCCGGCGCGGTGGGAAGCTTGACGATGAGTTGCTGCAGCGCCTTGGCGCCCGTCGTGCGGCTTTCTTCGATGCGCTCGAGGTGGGATTCGAGTGTGTGGTCATGCAGCTTGGAGATTTCCAGCGCCGGGTCATGCTGTGCTGCGAGAAGAATCTGGGCACGTCCCACGCGCATGCTATCGGTGACCTTTTGCAGCGCATCCATGGCCTCGGAGGCGACGGTGACATCGTTGAAGTTCGCCTCGATGCCACGCACCAGGACGGTTCCCATCACCGCGACGGAGAGGACCAATCCCGACAGTCCGATCAGGGCGGCTATCGCCTGCAGCCGGATGGAATTGGCAAACGCCAGCAATAGTCGTTTCATGTCATTTCCCGAAATTGGTCATTCACACAACTTCCTGCGGACCCTGGGGCGCTCTTGTTCTTGATGATCGCAGGCCCGATCACTCCTGCACATACCGCGCAGAGACCTGCACTGTAGCAGGACGACCAGCTCATGGCAAATGGATATCGCATTTACCTAAAGACATAGACCAGAGAAAATGGGGATTGCATCTGCTCCGGCCTGCGCGGGTCGTCCCGGCGAAGTTCCAAGCCCGCATCGAGCCGGTGCAAGCAGGACCAGGCACGCGACGAATGGGCGTGAAAAAGGCCAGAGCAGGAATCTGGCCTTGTTGAAATGGTGGAGGTGAGCGGGATCGAACCGCTGGCCTCGACGTTGCGAACGTCGCGCTCTCCCAACTGAGCTACACCCCCATCAAGCGGCGGAATTATAGCAACCGGGATACGCCAAGGGAAGCAGCCTTCAGGCCAAGCTTACCTCGTCCATACCGCATTTGGCCACACCCAGTGCGGTGCGCACTACCAGCGGGTAAGCGTTGCCGACAAACTGGCCGAAACTGGCTATGTTGTAGCCGACCACGATGCCGGGAATGCTGCCGACCATGACTTCGCGGCCGATCACGAACCCTTGGTTGATGGCCGCATTCACCGCGGACCCTATTGTGCGGCCGGACGGCTCAGGTTCTTGCAGAAGCTTCCCCGGGCGTCGTCCGTCGCGCTCCTTGGCAGCCATAGTCTCCTCCTGGCGGAAAACCCGCTCTCAGAAAAATTATCGGCCGTCAGCGCAAAACTTTAGACCTCGATGACAATAATGTTTCACCCTCATTTCGATCCGGCAGCAGCGCGGCGCAGGCGGTCGGCCACGGCTCGCCAGGAATCGTCGTCGGGCGGCGCCGCGACGAGAATCAGGTCGCATCCCATCACGTCCAGTTCGCGTAGCCGGGCATAAAGATCGTGGGCAAACTGGGCGGCATCCTCGCTGGCCGGGCACCAGGCGAGATTCTCGTGGCCAAGGGCGAGCGGCTGCGAGGCCAGCACGGCGACGCGCCGACCTGCCACCAGCGCCTTGCGCGCAATCTCCGCCAGTTCGACCGCGGGCGCCAGTTGCAGCGGGGTACGCGGTGCGTAGTGGGCTTCGAGACTGCCGGAAACCCGCGGTGCGGTCTGCGTGCCGCCGAACTCCGGGGAGCGGCCCAGCACCGCGCCGATGGCCGCCGCATCCAGCATGCCGGGGCGGAGTATCCGCGGCTCGCCGCCGGAAAGATCGAGGATGGTGGATTCGATGCCGACTGCGCAGGCGCCGCCGTCGAGGATCAGCGCTACCGCATCGCCGAGTTCCTCGCGCACATGCGCGGCCGTGGTCGGGCTGACGCGACCGAAGCGGTTGGCCGAGGGCGCCGCCACGCCGCCGTCGAATTCGCGCAGCAACTGCAGTGCCAACGGATGATTCGGCACGCGCAGGCCGACGCTGTCCTGGCCGCCGGTGATGGCGTCGAGGACCGCCGGATGCCGCCTGAGGATCAGGGTCAAGGGTCCTGGCCAGAATGCGGCAGCCAGTGTACGGGCGGCGTCGGGAATATCGATCGCCCAGCGTTCGAGGTGCGACGCGTCCGGCAGATGGACGATCAGCGGATGATCGGCCGGGCGTCCCTTGGCGGCAAAGATTTTGGCGATGGCGAGCGGATTGCATGCATCGGCGCCGAGGCCATAGACTGTTTCGGTGGGAAAGGCGACCAGTTCGCCGGCGCGGAGCTTTGCCGCCGCGCGCGACACATCAGTCATCGCCGATGCCGATCAAGCGCCGTGCCGCCAGCGCCGACTCCTGAACCTTCTGCGCATCGCTGCCGATTACCGTGAAGTGGCCCATCTTGCGCCCCGGCCGGGCGTGATGCTTGCCGTAGAGATGCAGTTTGAGATTGGGAACGGCGAGCAGTTGCGCCCAATCGGGTTCGTGGCTGTGATGCGGATCCTGCAAGTACCACAGGTCGCCCAGCAGGTTCACCATCACGGCGGCCGAATGCGCCCGTGCCTCACCCAGCGGCAAGCCGGTGAGCGCCCTGACCTGCTGCTCGAACTGGTTGGTAATGCAGGCGTCGATGCTGTAATGCCCCGAATTGTGCGGCCGCGGCGCGATTTCATTGACAAAGAGCTGGCCGCGCACGACAAAAAACTCGACGGCCAGCGTGCCGACGTAGCCCATTTCCTGCGCGATGCCTTCGGCGATTTCCTGTGCGTCGCCGGCCATGCATCCCGTGGTGCGCGCCGGCACCATGGAGACGTCGAGTATGCCGTGGCGATGACTGTTCTCGGCAGGGGCGAAGCACTTCACGCTCCCCGCCTCGTCGCGCGCCAGCACCACGGAAATCTCGTAATCGAGCGCCAGCAATTGCTCAAGTACGCAGGGTTCATTCTTCAACTGACGAAACGCCAGCAGCGCCTCCTGGCGACTCATGACTCTCACCTGGCCCTTGCCGTCGTAGCCGAAACGGGCAACCTTGAGGATGCCGGGAAAGAGATCGGCGCTGGCCTGTGCGACGTCTGCCTCGCTGCGAATGTCGGTCCAGGACGCGTGCGGAAAACCGTGCTGCTTGAGGAAACTTTTCTCCGCAACGCGATTCTGGCTGATGGCGACGGCTTCGGCACTGGGTCGCACCGCAAGGAACTTGGACAGGTAGGCCAGGCTGCCGGCCGGCACGTTCTCGAATTCGGTGGTCACCGCGGCGCAGAATTCGGCCATGCGATCAAGCGCGTCGCCGTCGTCATAGGCGGCGACCAGATGCTGGTCGGCGATGCGCCCGGCGGGGCTTTGCGGATCGGGATCGAGCACGATCACGCGATACCCTATTTCGCGCGCGGCGATAACGAAGAAACGGCCCAACTGGCCACCCCCCAGCATCCCAAGCGTGGCAGGAGGCAGGATCATCGTCTTAGCGCTTGATCGCCCGATAGCCGATGTCGCGCCGGCATTGCATGCCGTCGAAGCTGATCGGATCGAGCATTTCATAGGCGCGCTTCTGCGCCGCCTTGACGTTGTCGCCGAGAGCCGTGACGCAGAGCACGCGGCCGCCCGCCGTCATCACCTCGCCGTTCTTCGCCGCTGTGCCGGCATGAAACACGTGGCTGTCCTCGGTCGGCACCGGAAGGCCGTGAATCACATCGCCCTTGCGCGGGGTCTCGGGATAGTGGGCGGCAGCCATGACCACGCCGAGTGCGACACGACGATCCCACTCCGCCTGAACTTCATGGAGGCGGCCGTCGATTGCCGCATCGACCAGTTCGACGAAGTTGCTCTTCAGCCGCATCATGATCGGTTGCGTTTCCGGGTCGCCCATGCGGCAGTTGAACTCCAGCACGCGCAGGCTGCCGTCGGGCTTGATCATCAGCCCGGCATACAGGAAGCCGGTGAAGACAATGCCGTCCGCTGCCATGCCGTTGATGGTCGGCATGATCACCTCGCGCATCACGCGTGCGTGAATTTCAGGCGTCACCACCGGCGCCGGGGAATAGGCGCCCATGCCGCCGGTATTCGGTCCCAGGTCGCCATCCCGGAGCCGCTTGTGGTCCTGGCTGGTGGCCAGCGGCAGCGCGTGGCGACCATCGGCCATGACGATGAAACTGGCCTCCTCGCCGTCGAGGAATTCCTCGACCACGACGCGGGCACCGGCATCGCCCAACTTGTTGTCGGCCAGCATCATGTCCACCGCGGCGTGCGCCTCGGCGATGTCCATCGCCACCACGACGCCCTTGCCGGCCGCAAGCCCGTCGGCCTTGATCACGATGGGCGCGCCCTCGGCATCAATATAGGCATGGGCCGCCTTGGCGTCGGCAAAGGTTCTGAACCTAGCCGTCGGGATGTTGTGGCGGGTCATGAACCGCTTGGCAAAGTCCTTCGAACTTTCCAATTGCGCGGCAGCCTTGGTCGGGCCAAAGATACGCAGATTGCGGGCACGGAAAGCATCGACGATGCCGGCGGCCAGTGGCGCTTCGGGTCCCACCACGGTGGCATGGACTTTTTCGCGCTGGGCATAGTCGGCCAGCGCGTCAATGTCCGTGAGCGGCAGGTTCTCCAGCTCGTGTTCGCGCGCCGTGCCGGCATTGCCGGGCGCGACATAGACCTTCTGCATTCCTGGCGCCTGCGCCAGGCGCCAGGCCAGCGCGTGCTCGCGGCCGCCGGAGCCAACCACCAGAATTTTCATGACGCCTCCGCCGGGCCGCCCCAAGGAGGTGCAGCCAACCAAAGTGGAGCGGAGCGAACCGTAGTCGCCCCCTTTCCCGGAAAGGGGGCTGGGGAAATTGTACTCATGCTCAGTGGCGGAAGTGGCGGAAACCGGTGAACACCATCGCCAGGTTCTGCTCGTCCGCAGCGGCAATGACCTCGGCATCGCGCACCGAACCGCCGGGCTGGATCACCGCCGTCGCGCCGGCCTTGGCCAGCACGTCGAGGCCGTCGCGGAAGGGGAAGAAGGCGTCCGAAGCGACCACCGAGCCGGCGACGGTGAGGCCGTTGTTCTCGGCCTTGATCGCGGCGATGCGCGCCGAATCGACGCGGCTCATCTGGCCGGCGCCGACCCCTACGGTCATGCCGTCCTTGCAATAGACGATGGCATTCGACTTGACGTACTTGGCGACGCGCCAGGCGAACAACAGGTCGCTCATTTCCTGCGCGGTGGGCGCGCGCTGGGTCACCACCCTGGTGTCGGCCTGGACGATGCGCGCCTCGTCGGCGCTCTGCAGCAGCAGACCGCCGCCGACGCGCTTGTAGTCGAAGGCGCCGACGACTTTGCCCGCATTTGCCACCATCGGCACCACCAGTACCCGCAGGTTCTGCTTGGCGGCAAACACGGCGCGCGCCTCGGTGGTGATTTCGGGAGCGATGATGACTTCGGCGAACTGGCCGGCGATGGCTTCCGCCGCGGCCTTGTCGATCGCCACATTGAAGGCGATGATGCCGCCGAAGGCCGAGGTCGGGTCGGTCTTGAAGGCCTGGCGATAGGTCTCCAGGGCATTCGCGCCGACCGCCACGCCGCAGGGATTGGCGTGCTTGACGATGACGCAGGCAGCCGGTGCGATCGCCGCGTCGAAGGCCTTGACGCATTCCCAGGCCGCGTCGGCATCGGCGATGTTGTTGTAGGACAGTTCCTTGCCCTGGAGCTGCTGATAGCTGGCGATACTGCCGGGCACGGCGACCGTCTCGCGGTAGAAGGCCGCCTGCTGGTGGGGGTTCTCGCCGTAACGCAGGGTTTCGACCTTGTCGAACGCCAGTTGCAGCTTCTCCGGAAACACGCCGGGCTTGTTCTGTTCGTCGAGCGAGGTCAGCCAGTTGGCGATCGCCGAGTCGTAGCGCGCGGTGTGGGTGAAGGCCTTCTTGGCCAAGGCGAAACGCGTCTTGTAGGAAAGGCTGCCGCCGGACTTGAGCTCCTCAAGTATCGGCGCGTAATCCTCGGGGTCGGTGATTACGCCGACGCCGCCCTGCTCGTTGCCGTGATTCTTGGCCGCCGCGCGGACCATGGTCGGCCCGCCGATGTCGATGTTCTCGATGGCGTCTTCGAGCGTGCAGCCGGGCTTTGCTACCGTCTCGCGGAAGGGATAGAGATTCACCACCACCAGGTCGATGGCCGGGATGCCATGCTGCGCCATGACCGCCAGGTGTTCGGGCAGGTCGCGGCGGCCGAGAATGCCGCCATGCACCTTGGGATGCAAGGTCTTGACGCGACCATCGAGCATCTCGGGAAAACCGGTGTAATCGGAGACGTCGGTCACGTCGAGCCCGGCATCGCGCAGTAGCTTGGCGGTGCCTCCGGTGGAAAGGAGTCTGACTCCCAGTTGAGCAAGGCCGCGGGCAAAATCCACCGTGCCGCGCTTGTCGGATACGCTTATCAGCGCCTGTGTCACTTTCATGGGAACCTCGGGAGAACTAAAGTAATTCGTGTTCGAGCAGCATGCGGCGCAGGGTGCCGCGGCTGATGCCCAGCATTTCGGCGGCGATGGTCTGATTGCCTGCCGCCTGTTTCATCACGACTTCCAGCATCGGCCGTTCCACGCATTTCAACACCATGTCGTAGACGGCATGCGGCGCCTGGCCGTCGAGGTCGCGAAAATAGCGATTGAGGCTGCGGCGCACGCAGTCGTGGATTTCGCTGCTCATGCGGCCCTCATTTCCCCAAAGCGCTCATCGAACCGGTCTTCGTAGCGCAGATGCTCGTTTGCCGCGGCCTGACCGAGGAAGAACTCGTCGGCAGCTTCCAGTTGCTGGCCGACGCTCTGCAACTGGTTCATGGCATGCCGGAAATGCGCCGCGCCGACCAGGCCCTTGGTGTACCAGCTGATATGTTTGCGCGCGATGCGCACCCCGGATTCCTCGCCATAGAACGCATAAAGCTCCGCCAGATGGCCGCGCAGGATGCGGTGTATCTCCGCCACTCGCGGCGGCGCAAGTTCGGTACCGGTCGCCAGGAAATGCTCGATCTCGCGGAACAGCCAGGGCCGTCCCTGTGCGGCGCGACCGATCATGATGCCGTCGGCGCCGGTATAGTCGAGCACGAAGCGGGCCTTCTGCGGCGTATCGATATCGCCATTGGCGATCACCGGAATGCCTACCTGGGATTTGACCAGGGCGATGGTGTCGTATTCGGCGCAACCCATGTACTGATCGGCCCGGGTGCGGCCGTGAATGGCGATGGCGCGGACTCCGGAAGCCTCGGCGATATGGGCGATGCGCGGCGCATTGCGATTGTCGCGATTCCAGCCGGTGCGTAACTTGAGCGTCACCGGCGTATCGGGTACCGCCGCTACCACGGCCTCGAGAATTCGCGCCACCAGCGCCTCGTTCTGCATCAGGGCCGAGCCGGCCATGACGTTGCAGATCTTCTTGGCCGGACAGCCCATGTTGATGTCGATGACCTGTGCGCCGTTATCCGCGTTGTAGCGCGCGGCCTGCGCCATCATCGCCGGATCGGCGCCGGCGATCTGCACCGAGATCGGATCGACCTCACCCGCATGATCGGCTCGCCGCCGCGTCTTGGCGCTGCCGTAGAGCAGGGAATTTGACGTCACCATTTCGGATACCGCGAGCCCGGCGCCGAGCTGTTTGCACAGCTGACGAAAGGGTCGATCGGTAACCCCGGCCATGGGCGCGACAAACAGGTTGTTGCGCAACTGAAAGCCGAGGAAGTCCATGTCGGGGAATAGTGCGGTGGGGGAAGGGCGCGATTTTAGCGCAAAGCGCGGCGGCGGCAATCGAGGCTATTTATTGTCGAGCGCGAAATATCAGGGCCAGGCACGGGCGCCGTAGATCATCCGCTTGGCGACGAAGGCGCGCAGCGGCGGCAACAGGTCCAGCGCGAGGAGCCCAGCGCCGCGTACCTGTCTCAAGGGCGCGAAATCGGAAGCGAAACCGTCGATCAGCAAATCGGTAAACCCGATCGCGCCGCGCCGGTCAGCCCGGCGGCCGCGCGCATAGGCAGCGAGCACTTGCGGCGCACCGGGATCTGCGGCGGCGCCCACCTGCTGCGCCAGTTCCCAGACGTCGCGCAACGCCAGATTGAAGCCCTGCCCGGCGACCGGATGCAAGGTCTGCGCGGCATTGCCCAGCCAGACCTGGCGCGCGCCCACCGGATTCGGACGGTAGCGCAGGCCAAGCGGATAGGCGACACGCGGACTCGCCGCGATGAAACGTTGCCGGCTGCCGAAGCGCCTCTGCAGCAGCGCCAGAAAAGCCGCCTCGTCCAGTGCGGCAACCTCGGCAGCGACGGTGTCTGCACAGGTCAATACCACGGCATAGCGCTCACCATACGGCAACAACGCCACCGGGCCCTCGCTGGTGAAGCGCTCGAAGGCGACATTGTGGTGCGACTCGGCCAGCGTGACAGTGCACAGCACGGCATGCTGGCCGTAATCGCGCATCTGGCCGGCACCAGGCTCTACCGCGCCCTCGGCGAACGCCGTCAACGGAAACTCCGCCGTTACCTGCCCGCGGTCTCGACACACCCGGGATTCCGCTTCGCGGCGGGCGAGCGGCGTTCCAGGTACGCAAGGCGGAGCGGCACCGACCCTCGTGTTCTCCCGATAAACAATTCCGGCCGCGCTGACTGCGGCATCAAGTGCGGCGATCAGTTCGCCCGCCGCCAGCACCCAGCCCAGCGCCCTCATGTCGAGTTCGGCGGCACGCAGGCAACTGCGGCCGAAGCCACCGCGCTGCGAGATGTGTATGGTCTCGATCGGCGTTGCGGAAAGTCGCGACCAGACGCCAAGCCATTCGAGGATCTGTCGCGCACCGTCCGACAGCGCCAGCACACGGGCATCGCGGCGCACGGCGGCGCGTTCGCGCGCTTCGAAGACTTCGGCGGCGACACCGTGAAGCTTGAGTGCCAGCGCCAGAGCCATTCCAGTGGGGCCGCCGCCAACAATCGCCACCTGGCGACTGTTGTTTGGGCTCTCTTTTGGCGGAGCGGTCTCAGCCGCCACGGGCATCGCGCATCAGCGCCTCGATGTCGGCGATCTTCTTCGGTGCCGCGAGGGTGATGATCTCGCAACCAGCGGTCGTCACCAGCGCGTCATCTTCTATGCGCACGCCGATATTCCAGAAAGCCTCGGGGACATCCTCCGCCGGTCGGATGTAGCAGCCGGGTTCGATCGTCAGCACCATGCCCGGCACCAGCGGCGCCCAGTGCTCTCCTTGCTTGTATTCGCCGGCGTCGTGCACGTCCTTGCCCAGCCAATGACTGGTACGGTGCATGTAAAAGCGCTTATAGCTCTCCGCTTCGATCACGGCATCCAGCGAACCCTGCAGCAGTTTCAGGTCGAGCATGCCCTGCGCCAATACTTTCAGCGCCGCTTCATGCGGTTCGGCGAAGGTGGCATCGGGGCGCACCGCCTCAATCGCAGCGGCCTGGGCATCGAGCACCAGCGCATAAACGTCGGCCTGCGGTCCGCTGAAACGACCATTGACCGGAAAGCTGCGGGTGATATCCGAGGCATAGCCGGTGAGCTCGCCGCCGGCATCGATCAGCAACAGCTCGCCATCGCGCAAGACCCGATCGTTGCCGACATAATGCAAGACGCAGGCGTTGGCGCCGCCGGCGACGATCGACGTATAGGCGGGAAACTCGCAGCCCTGGCGGCGAAATTCGTGCAGCAGTTCCGCCTCGACCTCGTACTCGAAACGGCCGGGCGCGACAAAGCGCATGGCTCGAATGTGGGCAGCCGTGGAAATCTCCGCGGCACGGCGCATGATGGCCAGTTCGGCGGCGTCCTTGACCAGTCGCATGGCATCAAGCTCGGCGCGCACGTCGCGAATCGTTGCCGGAGCGCGCTTGCCGGTCCGGCTCTGGGCGCGCACGGCATTGAGTGCGGACGCAATGCGTTGATCCCAGCCGGCATCGTGGCCGATGGAGTACCACAGCGCCGCCTGATCGGCGAACAACTCGGACAGCTTGGCGTCGAGCTCGCCGATGGCATGCGCGGCATCGAACCCGAATACTTCGCGGGCGCCCTCCGGGCCGTGGCGGAAGCCATCCCAGATTTCGCGTTCCAGATTCTTCTCGCGACAGAACAGGATCGATTGCGCCGCCGCGCCGCTGCTGTCAACCACGATCACCAGCACTGCCTCGGGTTCGACGAAGCCGGTCAGGTATTGAAAATAGCTGTCGGCGCGATAAGGATAGTGCGCGTCGCGGTTGCGCATCTGTTCGGGCGCGGTGGGGATGACGGCGATGCCGCCGCCGCCGCGTGTCATGCGCTCGATCAACGCAAGTCGGCGCTGGCGATACGCCTCGAAAGCTTTTCCGGTGAGTGACGACGAAGCATCCATCGGACGATTATAGCGACCCGAGTTCGACGTCCAGTTCGGCCAGTCTTTGCGGAGTACCGACATCCGTCCAGCGACCGCGATGCAATTCGCCCGAAACATGCCCCGCCACCATGGCGGCACGCAACACAGGCGCCAGCTTGGCCGGCCGGCCGCGTTCGATGCCGGCAAAGAACTGTGGGCGATAAATGCCGATGCCGGAAAAGGTGTAAACGCAATCGGCCGCAGCACCGACTTCAGCGTGAACTTGGCCTTCCATCAGGGAAAAATCACCCTGCGGGTGGTGCTGAGGGTTCGGCACCAGCACCAGGTGCGCCAGGTCGCCAGGCCTCAACGCATGCGCTGCCCGCGTCACGTCCCAGTCGCAATAGATGTCGCCGTTGAGCACCAGGAAGGGCTCGTCATTGCCCAGCAAGGGCAGCGCATTGGCGATTCCTCCCGCAGTTTCCAGCGCGCCCTCGGGTTCAGCGGAATAGCGGATCGACAGACCCCAGCGCGCGCCATCGCCCAGCGCGGCCTCGATCTGCGCGCCGAGGTGCGCGTGATTGATCACCACCTCACGCCAGCCGGTCCGTGCCAGGCGCTCCAGGTGCCAAACGATCAGCGGCTTGCCACCGACCGGCAGCAAGGGCTTCGGCGTATGGTCGGTCAAGGGCCGCATGCGCTCGCCGCGCCCTGCAGCGAGAATCATGGTTTTCACAGGGACAATGCCCTGTGAAAACCATGATTCTCGCTGTTGGCGAGCAGGTGTTGGCCCTCCCCCCGGCCCCCTCGCCAAAGGAGGGGGTGACTACGTTGGAGTCCGCGCGTGGCGCGGGCTAAACGCTTACAGGTCACGCTTCTCCATCGTGTAGCCAAGCACGGTGATCTTGTCCTCGACCCGGTCAAGCAGTTTGCGCAGCGGCGACAGTTCGCTGTAGCGCTCGCAGGCCTTGCGCAGATAGCGCGCCACCAGCGGCAAATCCTTGAGATAGCCGTCCTTTCCGTCGCGGTGGTAGAGCCGGGCGAAGATGCCCAGTACCTTTACATGACGCTGCACGCCCATCCATTCATAGTCGCGGAAGAACTCGCCGAAATCGGCGGCCACCGGCAGGCCTGCCTTGCGCGCGAGTTCCCAGTAACGAACCAGCCAGTCGATCAGCAAATCCTCATCCCACTCGATGTAGGCATCCTTCAACAACGACACCATGTCGTAACTGATCGGCCCATACACGGCATCCTGAAAATCGATGATGCCCGGGTTGCCGACGCCGGATTCGGGAATATGCATCAGGTTGCGCGAGTGATAGTCGCGATGCACGAACACCTTCGGCTCGCCAAGATTCACCGCGAGAATGCGCTGGAACACGGCTTCCAGCGACTCCTTCTCACCCTGCGTGAGGATCACCTGGTGATGTTGGGCGAGGAACCACTGAGGAAACAGATCGAGTTCCCGACGCAACAGCGCCTGGTCATATTCAGGCAATACACCCGGACGGCTGGCTTTCTGGATTTTGACCAGCGCGGAGATCGCGTCAGCGTAGAGCAGCGCAGCGTTATCGGCATCGAAGGCCTGCAGATAGGTCGTGGCGCCCAGATCTGAAAGCAGCAGGAATCCCTGTTCCAGGTTCTGGGCCAGAACCTCGGGGACATGGGCTCCGGCCGCTCGAAACAATTGCTGCACGTTGAGCCAGGGCCGGCAGTCCTCATTCGCGGGCGGCGCGTCCATGACGATGCGCGTCGCGCCGTCATCCAGCGTGGCGCGAAAATAGCGGCGGAAACTGGCGTCGGCGGAGGCCGCTGCCAGAGTAAAACTGCGGCCCGGCCACAAGCTTGCGAGCCACGTCCTGATCTGCTGCTGGCGTTCCATATCAAGTTGCGCAGAACCGCCCAAAAGCTTGGCCGGAGAGCGCGTTCCGCAGGCATGAAGTGTTAGAATCCGCGATTCTAGCATCGGCCGACGAAGGCTTTCCCGCCATGCAGCACGCCTAACTCGCGCCTGCATCCTTTCGACTCCGCTGCGCCAACTTACCGATACGGCATGTCTCAATCGCATCGCGGACAATTCGGCCCCGTCTCATTGCTCGTCCTGCTGGCCTTTCCCGCAGGCTCCGCGACGGCGGAAACGCTACCGCCCCTGCGCATCAATCCGGCCCTGCTTGGCGCCGGCACGCCGCCGCCACCCGCTCTGGTAGCAGCCAAGTCCATCGCTGCGACGAAGCCGCTGGCCGCTGCGCCGCTGCGCATCGAGCCCACCCCAACCACACCTGTCGATCTGACGCCGGCTCAGGCCAAGCCCGCGGTCGAACCCGCTCCGCGGCCTGCCGCAAGAGTGTCCCGCCCGACACCGCCCGCCAAGCCGGCCGCGCTTGTTGCCGCGCCTGCGGCGGCCGGCGGTACGGCGCCGACGCCACACCCCAGACCGGCCCCGCCGCCGCAAGCCGCGGTCGCTGAAACGCCGCGACGCCAGGACGACGTGGCGGCGGCGCCTGCGGCACCCATTCAGAAGCCGCTGGAACCGCCACAGGTCGCCGAACGGCCCGCGTTGCCACCCCTCTATTCGGCCCACGTCGCCGCGGGAATGCTGCCGCAGCCCGAGCTCACAAGCGCTGCCAGCGTCATGCCCTATCTCAAACGACCGGGAGAAACGCTGCCGACCTTCATCGCCGCAGACCAGATCACCGGCCGCAACGATGTCGAAGTGGTCGCCGACGGCAATGTCGAGTTGCGCAAACGCAACTCGATCCTGCAAAGCGATCGGCTGACCTATTGGCAGCAAGCGGATGAAATGGAAGCCGAGGGCAACGTCCGTCTCTCGCGCGACGGCGATCGCGTGCGCGGCCCCAAAATGCGCATGAAGATGGACGACAGCACCGGTTTCATCGAGCAGCCCGAGTACAGCATCCGCCGCATCAAGACCGGATCGGCTGCCACGCTATGGACCGGCAACGAAGAACGCCTGACATCGAACCTCACCACCGGGCAGGGCACCGCGGCGCGAATGGATTTCGAGGGCGAAGGCAAGTACCGCCTGACCGATGCCACCTACAGCACCTGTACCCCGCCCGCCGGAAGCGATCCCGACTGGTTTGCCCGCACCACCGATCTGCGCCTCGACTACGGCGACGAGGAAGGTTCGGCGCGCAATGCCACGCTGTATTTCAAGGGAGCACCCATCCTGTACTCGCCATGGTTGAGTTTCTCGCTCAACAACGAGCGCAAGAGCGGCCTCCTGACGCCCACGTTTGGCTCCACCAGCAGCGGCGGTGTCGAATATACCCAGCCCTTCTACTGGAACATCGCGCAAAACATGGATGCGACGATTGCGCCGCGCTTCATGGCCAAGCGCGGCACGCTGTGGAACGGCGAATATCGCTATCTTCAGCCATCGTACAGCGGCGCCTTCCAGGGACAATACCTGCCCGACGACAAGCTGGTGCACAAACGCCGCTCTTCCTACTCGCTGGCTCACAGCCAGAGCCTGGGTTACGGCTTTTCGGGAACGCTGGCGCTCAATGGCGCTTCCGACGATACCTTCTTCAGCGATCTGGCCAGCGGTTCGGCGGTGGTGGCCCAGACCAATCTGCTGCGCCAGGGCACGCTCAGCTACGGCGGCGGCTGGTGGTCGGCCAACCTGCTGGCACAAAGCTACCAGACCTTGCAGGACCCATCCCTGCCCAGGGTGACCGAGCCCTACCGGCGCCTGCCGCAACTGACGGTAAGCGCCAACCGCGGCGACCTTCCGCTGGGAATGAATTTCGCATTCAATGGCGAGCACGTCAATTTCCGCAATCCGACCCTGGTCCAGGGGCGGCGCTTTACGCTTTACCCCCAGCTTTCCCTGCCTCTACAGACCGAGGTCTTGAGCATCACCCCGAAACTCGGCCTGCATTCCACCCGCTACGCTCTTGACCGCCAAAGCGCCGGCACGCCGCAGAAGCTCACGCGCGACGTACCGATCTTCAGCCTGGATTCCAGCGTGACCTTCGAGCGCGACCTGGACTGGCAGGGCAAATCGCTGACCCAGACGCTGGAGCCGCGTCTTTACTACCTGTATGTTCCGGTACGCGATCAAAGCCTGATTCCGGTATTCGATACAGGTATCGCCGACTTCAACTTCGCCCAGATTTTCGGCGAGAACCGTTACGGCGGCGGCGACCGGATTGGCGATGCCAACCAGGCCACGGCGATGCTGACTTCCCGCCTCCTGGATCCGCTAACCGGAGCCGAGATCTTGCGCGCCGCCTTCGGTCAGCGCTTCTATTTCAGCACGCAGAACGTCGGCCTGCCGGCAACCGCGACGGCGCCCGCAGAAATCTTGCGCAGCGACCGCCAGACCGACTTCCTCGCCTCGCTCTCCGGCCGCATCCTGCCGAAGACTTACGCCGACGCTGGCGTCCAGTACAACCCGCGGGAGAGCCGGATGGAGCGCCTCAACCTCGGCGGCCGCTATCAGCCCGAAGCGGGCAAGGTGCTGAATGCCGGTTACCGCTACACCCGGAACCAGCTTGGCCAGCTGGACATCTCCGGCCAATGGCCGGTCTTCGGCGGCTGGCACGCGGTGGGTCGCTTCAACTACTCGACCAAGGACGGCCGCATGATCGAATCCGTCGCCGGCCTGGAATACGACGGCGGCTGCTGGATCGGGCGCGTCGTCATGCAGCGCCTCGCCACCCAGACGCAGGTGTCGAATACCGTACTGTTCTTCCAGCTCGAGTTGAGCGGCTTCGCCAAGGTCGGCTCCAACCCTCTTGACATACTCAGGCGCAACGTGCCGGGCTACGGCGTGATCAACCAGCAGAACCCGGAAGGCTCAGTCACCATCCCATGATGTTCCGTCTTCTGCTGATAGGCCTGGTGTCCTGTCTCACTGTACTTCCGGCGCACGCCCAGACACGGCGCAGCCAACCGACCGAGGTCGACCGCATCATTGCGGTGGTGAACGACGAGGCCATCACCGCCTTTGAATTGCGCGCCCGCCTATCCACGGTGGAGCGCCAGCTGCGCAGCCAAAACGTGCAACTGCCGCCGCGCGATGTATTGGAAAAGCAACTGCTCGAACGCATGATTACCGACCGCGTGCAATTGCAATTCGCCAAGGAAACCGGGCTGCGCATCTCCGACATCGAACTCGACGCCGCCCTGCGCCGCATTGCCGAAAACAACCGCCTTGCGTTGCCGGAATTCCGCGCCGCGCTGGAGAAGGACGGCATCCTCTGGGTCAAGTTCCGCGAGGAGATTCGCGACGAAATAGTGCTGTCGCGGCTGCGTGACCGCGAAGTGGAGAGCCGCATCGTTGTTTCCGACGGCGAGATCGACAACTACCTGGTCAACCCTGATCAGGGCGGTGGCGCCGGCCATCTTGAAGTGCAGACGGCGCACATCGTCCTGCGCGTCCCGGAGCAGGCATCGCCGGACCAGTTGATGCGCATCGGTGCGCGCGCGCAGGCAGCGCTCGACCAGATCCGCCGCGGCGAAAACTTCGCCAAGGTGGCCGCCAGCTATTCCGATGCGCCCGACGGATTGTCAGGCGGCGCCATGGGCTCGCGCCCGCTCGACCGCCTGCCGGCGCTCTATGCCGATGCGGTGAGCAAACTCAAACCGGGCGAAGTCAGCGGCATCCTGCGCAGCCCGGCCGGTTTCCACATCGTCAAACTGATCGACAGGCAAGGCGATGTCGGCGCCAAGGCGACGGTGGCGCTGAAACAAACCCACGCCCGGCATATCCTGATCAAGGTCAACGAACTCGTCTCCGAAGCCGAGGCCCGGCGCAAGCTGGTCGCGCTCAAGGAGCGCCTGGACAACGGCGCCGATTTTGCCGAACTGGCGCGCCTGCATTCCAACGATCTTTCCGCCGCCAAGGGTGGCGATCTCGGCTGGCTGTACCAGGGTGACACCGTACCCGATTTCGAGAAGGCCATGGATGCGCTGAAGATCAACCAGATCAGCGGGCCGGTACAGTCGCCGTTCGGCTTTCACTTGATCCAGGTGCTGGAACGTCGTACCGAAGATGCCACGGCCGAACGCCAGCGTCTCGCCGCGCGGCAGGTACTGCGCGAGCGCAAGTCCGACGAAGCGTATCAGGACTGGGTCCGGCAGATGCGCGACCGCGCCTATGTCGAATACCGAACCGAAGATCGCTAGCGACAACGCTTCCGCCTCGCCGGTGATCGTTATCACCTCGGGCGAACCGGCCGGTATCGGACCCGATATCTGCCTGTGTCTGGCGCAGCGCGCATGGCCGGCCCGGTTGGTGGTACTGGGCGACCGCGGATTATTGGCAGAACGCGCGGCGGCACTCGGCCTCGACGCCGGCCGCATCGAAATTCGCCACGTTCCGCTGCAGAAGTCGGCGCTGGCGGGACGCCTCGATCCGGCCAATGCAGCCTACGTGCTGGCACTGCTCGACGTCGCGCTCGCCGGCTGCCGCTGCGGAGAATATGCCGCGATGGTCACCGCGCCGGTACACAAAGGCGTCATCAACGACGCCGGCATCGCCTTCACCGGCCACACCGAATACCTTGCCGAACATACCGCCACCCCGCGCGTGGTGATGATGCTGGCTGGCGCTGGCTTGCGCGTCGCGCTCGCAACAACCCATCTGGCGCTGCGGGAGGTCGCCCCCGCCATCACGCGCGACGATCTGGAAATCACCATCCGCATCCTGCACACCGACCTGCAACGCAAGTTCGGCATCGCGCAGCCGCGCATCCTGGTTGCCGGGCTCAACCCCCATGCCGGCGAAGGGGGCCACATGGGCCGCGAGGAAATCGAAGTCATCGCTCCGGTACTGGACAAGCTGCGCGGCGAAGGCATGAACCTGGTCGGCCCGCTGCCCGCGGACACACTGTTTACCAAGAATGTGCTGGCGGGTTCCGACGCACAACTGGCGATGTATCACGACCAGGGGCTCGCGGTGCTCAAGTACGCAGCCTTTGACGAAGGCATCAATGTCACGCTCGGCCTGCCGATCATCCGTACCTCGGTTGATCACGGCACGGCACTTGATCTCGCCGGCACCGGCAGGGCTTCGCCGCAAAGTCTGTTCGCCGCGATCGATGCGGCGATCGGCATGGCTTCGCGCAGGAACCCGTGACATGTGCCAGTTGCTCGGCATGAACTGCAACACGCCGACCGACATCTGCTTTTCGTTCGAGGGCTTTCGCACCCGGGGCGGGCTTACCGACGTGCACAAGGACGGCTGGGGCATCGCCTTCTTCGAAGGGCCCGGCTGCAGACTGTTTCTCGACGTCGAGCCGTCGGCGCATTCGCCGGTGGCCGAACTGGTGCACAGCTACCCGATCCATTCGCAGAATGTCATCGCACATATCCGCAAGGCGACCCAGGGGCGCATCGCGCTGGAGAACACCCATCCCTTCCAGCGCGAACTCTGGGGCCGCTACTGGATCTTCGCCCACAACGGCAATCTCAAGGATTTTGCCCCGACCCTCGACGGCAGCTTCGTTCCTGTTGGCGATACCGATTCGGAACTGGCCTTCTGCTTTCTGCTGCAGCGTCTGCGCAGCGAGTTCGGCGACGCCATGCCGCTCAGACAGCCGATGTTCGATTTCCTGGCCGGCATCACACGCGAAATCGCCGCCCACGGGGAATTCAATTTCCTGCTCAGCAACGGCAACTGCCTGTATGCCCACTGCGCCACCAAGCTTGCCTATATCCTGCGCCAGGCCCCTTTCGCTGTCGCCCATCTGAAGGACCAGGACGTCAGCGTGGACTTCAGTGAAGTGACCAACCCCGACGACCGGGTCGCCTTGATCGCCACCCTGCCGCTGACCGACAACGAAACCTGGATCACCATGGAACCGGGCACGCTGATGGTGTTCCACGGTGGCGTGCCGGCGGCTGCGGCACGCACTGCATGAAAGCCCTCGGCGGCCACACGGCCCGGAAAAGGTTCGGCCAGAACTTCCTGGTCTCCCCCGGCATCATTCGCAAAATTGTGGACGCCATCGGGCCGCAGGCCGGCGACACGGTGGTGGAAATCGGACCAGGGCTGGGCGCGCTTACCGAACCGCTGCTGGAACGCCTCGATCATCTGCACGTGGTCGAAATCGACCGCGACCTGATCGCGCGCCTGCGAAACCGCTTTCCGCCCGAACGGCTGACCGTCCACGAAGGCGACGCCCTCGAATTCGACTTTGGCGCCTTGAAGGGCCAAGGGCCGCTGAAGATCGTCGGCAACCTGCCCTACAACATTTCCAGCCCGCTGCTGTTCCACCTGGTGGCGTTCGCGCCGCTGGTATACGACATGCATTTCATGCTGCAGAAGGAAGTGGTCGACCGCATGGTAGCCGAGCCAGGCAACAAGGACTTCGGGCGCCTGTCGGTAATGTTGCAGTACCACTACCACATGGAGCGCATGTTCATCGTGCCGCCCGGCGCCTTCAATCCGCCGCCCAAGATCGATTCGGCCATCGTGCGCATGATTCCGGTCGACTTCTCGAAAGTTATGCGTAGCGGTACCCCCGGGGACGGCGCCGGCGCGCCCTGGGTACCTGGGAATCCGCTTTATGTCCCGCAGGGACAGTATCCACTCGGACGTGGGCCGGTAACGGCGAAAGACCCGGCGCTGTTCGCCAAGGTGGTCACAGCCGCGTTCTCGCAGCGACGCAAGATGCTGCGCAACACCCTGCGCGAATTCATCAGCGAGGCCGACCTCGCCGCACTGTGCATCAGGCCCACGGCGCGCGCCGAGGACATCGCCGTGGCCGACTACGTGCGCCTTGCCAATTCGCTGGCCGACCTTGCCCGCCGCTGAAACGAAACTACACAGGCTTGCCGTCGTCGGCGGCGGCCCGGCCGGCCTGATGGCGGCGGAAGTGATGAGCGCGGCGGGCCTGCGGGTCGAGGTGTTCGACGCCATGCCCTCGGTCGGCCGCAAGTTCCTCCTCGCCGGACGTGGCGGACTCAACCTGACCCACTCCGAAGCGCCGGACGTCTTTCTCTCCCGCTATGGCGCCCGCCGCGGAGAAATCGGCGACTGGTTGGCCGAGTTCGATCCGCAGCAGTTGCGCGCCTGGGCGCGGGATCTCGGTATCGAAACCTTCGTCGGCAGTTCCGGCCGCGTCTTCCCCAAGGAAATGAAGGCCGCGCCGCTGCTGCGCGCCTGGCTGCATCGCCTGCGAGCGGCCGGCGTGGTGTTCCATGCGCGCCACCGCTGGTGCGGCTGGACTGAGGATGGCCGCGCATTGCGTTTCGCCACCCCGGCGGGCGACTTGCAAGTCGGCGCTGACGCCACGGTGCTGGCGCTGGGCGGCGGCAGTTGGGCGCGGCTCGGCTCGGACGGCGCCTGGGTGCCGCTGCTGCTGGCGCGCGACGTCGCCGTACAGCCTCTGCGTCCGGCCAATTGCGGCTTCGATGTAGGCTGGAGCGCTCATTTGCGCCAGCGATTTGCCGGCAAGCCGGTCAAGACCGTCCGCGCGGCATTCGTCGCAGCGGACGGCGCGCGGATCGAGCGCGACGGCGAGTTCCTGGTCACCGCCCAGGGTGTCGAGGGCAGCCTGATCTATGCGCTCTCGGCGCAGTTGCGCGACTGCATCGAAGCCACGGGCAGCGCCACGCTGCTGATCGACCTCACCCCCGGGCGCGACCTGCGGCACCTGACGAACGATCTGGCGCTGCCACGCGGCCGCGATTCGCTGGCCAACCATCTGCGCCGCCGCGCCGGCATCGACGGCGTCAAGGCGGCGTTGCTGCATGAGTTCGCTGCTGCTGCGGATCTCGCCGATCCGGCGCGACTCGCCGCGCTGATCAAGGCGCTGCCGTTACGCCTGGTCGCGCCGCGTCCCCTCGATGAGGCGATCAGCAGCGCCGGCGGCATCGACTTTGTCGCGCTCGACCAGAACCAGATGCTGCGAACGCTGCCGGGCGTCTTCTGCGCCGGCGAAATGCTCGACTGGGAAGCCCCGACCGGCGGCTATCTGCTGACGGCCTGCTTTGCCAGCGGTCGTGCCGCAGGACGCGGCGCCCTCCGCTGGCTCGCTGCGGGGAACCCCGCCCTCGGGCGATAATGCTGGCGTGCGCCTCTACCTGTCGGTCCACCCCCTGATGTTTCGTATTGCCGTTCTGCTCGCACTGCTTGCCGCCTGGGCGCCACCCACCCTTGCCCAGCCGCGTCCGCCCGAAGGCAGCGAGTTTCAGCTGTTCGTCGAAAACGACATGCTGGCGCGCACCGACCGCTACTACACCAACGGCATCAAATTCGGCGGCGGTGCGCCGTTCGACTTGCTCCAGCTACCGGCCACGGAACTGCTCAAGCAATTGGCGCCGGAGGGCGGCAGCGCAATCCATCTCGGGCTGTTCGTCGGCCAGAACCTGTACACGCCGAAATCGATCAAGATCAGCCAGGCACAGCCGTTCGACCGTCCCTGGGCAGCCTGGCTGTATCTCGGCGGAGTGGCGCAGCGCGCCAAGGAGCATCGCCTCGACACGGTGGAAATCGACCTCGGCCTGGTCGGGCCGTCAGCGCTGGGCAGGGAAGTCCAGACCGGCTGGCACAGGCTGATCGGCGCGCCGCAACCCGCCGGCTGGCAGCACCAGATTCCAAACGAACCGGCCTTTCTGGTCTCTTACCTCGGCAAGAGCAAGCGCGCCCTGGGCAATCTGGCGGGGCTCGATCTGGAACTGATTCCGCATGGCGGCGCCACGCTGGGCACCGTGATGACGCTGGCGCGCGCCGGCGGCCTCCTGCGCCTCGGCCGCCATATGACGGGCTTCGGCCCGGACACCATCGAGCCGGGCGGCGCGATGCTGCAAAACATGCGGCGCGACATCGAGCCGGGGCGCTCGCACGGCATCGAATGGTATTTCTTCGCCGGCCTCGATCACCGGCTCATCGCGCACAACATCTTTCTCGACGGCACGGTGTTGCGCGACAGCCCGAACGTCCGCCGCCGCCCGCACGTCTATGACCTCACCGCCGGCCTCAGCCTGCGCATCGACGCGGTGCGCGTCTCGGTGACGCGGGTACGACGCAGCGAGGAATTCTTCACGGCCGCCAGCAACGGCGGCCGGCAAACCTTCGATTCCGTCAATCTCGGAATCGAGTTCTAGCCGAGCATTGCGCCCGGCGTCGATACCGCCAGCCACGCGCTGTCAAAGCCAGCGCGGGCATGGCGCAATGACGATTCAGCCTTGCTTCTTCATCGGGCAGGTGTTCATGCCGAGCAGCGGGTAGAACGGGCAGAACCCGATCGCACCGGTGGCCAAAGGCACTACGCCAATCCAGGCCCACACCGGCCCACCCACGGCGGCCCAGCCGACCAGTCCGAGACCCGCAGCAATACGCAGTACGCGGTCGATGCCGCCAACATTCAGTTTCATGGTTATCTCCTTTTGGGGTTATGCAACGGTGAGCGCATTACACCATCGCCGCCGGCCGGTGACTGTAACCTAAGTCACAGAGGCGGCGCCGTCTCGCCGGCGCCGACTTTCTGACTCGGTCGGAGCCAGTGAACCGTTCACTCCGGAAAATGCTCACCCAGAACTGGACCACCGGCCAGCATCGAGGCCTGTTTCTGGATATGCCGGGATAGTTGTAGAGGGTATAGTTTCGCCTTGCCAAACCAAATCACCCCGTTGAAATGGTGACCGACGCCGAAGCCGATCCCTTGTGCCGAATCCGCTGAGTCATGAGCATCCTACGACGCTTACAAATGCGGAAATCCAAGGGACGATTGCTGCAATCGATGAACTCGACAAGGTACTGAAATGATGGCACCCATGCGGCGTGAGAACTTGCCGAATGCGTAGCGCCCAAGACATCCTCGCCGAACTCAACGCCGCCGACGAATCCCCTCGCGTTGAAGCCAAGCGCTCGCGCGATATCGGCAAGTCCGTGATCGAGACGGTGGTGGCATTTGCCAACGAGCCGGGACTGGGCGGCGGCCATATCCTGCTCGGCGTCGGCTCCGGTGTGGACGACAAGGGTGATGCCCGTTACTGGCCGGAAGGGCTCTCCGATCCGGACAAGATTCAGAAGGATCTCGCCAGTCAATCCGCAACCATGCTCAATGTCGCGATTCGACCGGAGATGAGCGTCGAACGTATCGATGGCAAGACCATCGTCGTGGTGTTTGTTCCGGAAGCCGATGTCACACAGAAGCCGGTTTATCTCAAGGCAACCGGATTGCCCAGGGGTGCGTTCCGGCGCATTGGCTCTACCGACCAGCGCTGCACGGATGAGGACTTGTGGGTTCTGCGCGGCGCCAGCCAGCCCCAGGTCGGGCCGGATATGGCTATCGTTTCCGATGCCCGGATGGAAGACTTCGATCCGCAGGCCATTGCCGAATACCGGCGCTTGCGAGCCCAGGCGAATCCGCAGGCCGAGGAACTGGGTTACGAAAATCCGGACATGCTGGAAGCGCTGTCCGCGGTGCGCCACGTGGATGGCGCGCTCAAACCGACGCTGGCAGGCATCGTGCTCTTTGGCAAGCCCTTGGCATTGCGCCGCCTGTTCCCGGCCCTGCGCATCGATTACATCCGGGTTATCGGCACCCAATGGGTCGATGATCCCGAACAGCGCTTCCAATCGGTCGATATCCGCAAAGCGTTGATGCTGGCATTGCCGGTGGCCGAAGCCAGCATCGTGGACGAGATGCCCAAGGGTTTTCGATTGCCGGAAGGCGAACTGCAGAGCCGCCAGGAACCGATCCTGTCGCGCAAGGTGATCCGCGAAGCGCTGGCCAACGCGGTGATGCACCGCAGCTACCAGGACCATGGTGCGATTCAGATCATCCGCTACAGCAACCGTATCGAAATCCTCAACCCCGGCTACTCGCTGAAGGACATGGCCAGCCTCGGCACGCCGGGTTCCCGCTTGCGCAACCCGGCGATTGCGGCGGTGCTCCACGAATTGAACTGGGCGGAAACCAAGGGCTCGGGCATTCGCACCATGCGTCGTATGGCCGGGGATGCCGGACTGCCGCTGCCGGAATTCGTTTCCGACCGCCAGAAGAACGAGTTCAAGGTGACGCTGTTCCTGCATCATTTGCTGACGGAAGACGACTACGCCTGGCTCAAGGCGCTGGCCGGTGACACGCTCTCGGGCGACGAAGCCAAGGCCTTGATTTACGCACGGGAAACCGGTGCCATCGACAATACCGCCTGCCGCGATTTTTCAGGGCTGGATACCTTGCAGGCGAGCAGCCTGCTACGGCGCCTGCGCGACCGGGGCCTGCTGGAAAAGCAGGGGGCCGGCAGCCGCACCCACTACACGCTCACATCGCCCGGCGCGCATGTTGAACACGATACCGTGCAGGGCGAGTTGCCGCTCGAAGGTGGTAAGCAAGGGGGCGAAGGTGGTAAGCAGGGCGCCCAAGGTGGTAAGCGCACTTTGCCGGACTTGCCACCCGAACTGACCACCCGCCTGCCCAAGCCCGGCCAGCGCCTGAGTACGGATGCATTGCGGCAGCTCATCCGGGATTTGTGCGGGTGGCAAGCATTGCGGGGCGAAGAGCTTGCCACCTTGCTGCATAAGGACCTGAAATACCTGCGCAACAAACACCTTACCGAGATGATGCAGGGCGGTGAGCTTGCCTTCCTGTTTCCCGAGTCACCCAATCATGCGCTGCAAGCCTATACCTTGCCCGCAAGCAAGGGTGAAGGTAACTGATGGCGATGAGTGCGGGGAAAATTCTCCTGCTGTCGCCGTGCCGGACTCTATCTGCCGGGGACTCCGCTTCGCGGGCCGGCAAGCGCCGACTCTTGCCCTTGGCCGGCTTCGTTGCAGGCGACTCACCAGCCGCCTAAGTCACAGAGGCGACTTCACGCAAGCCGGCGGGATCGAGTACCTCCACCTGCTCGCGGCCGAGCCGAACCAGTCCCTGCTCGGCAAAACCCTTCAACAACCGGCTGACCATTTCGCGCACGCTGCCCAGTTCGTCCGCCAGCTGCTGGTGGGTGGTGTGCAGCATACGCCCCTTGCCCAGCAACAGCGCCGCCAGGCGCTGGTCGAGCTTGCGAAAGGCGACTTCTTCCACCAGTTGCATCAGTTCGGCGATGCGCTCGGAGAACAAGGCGAAGACAAAATCGCGAAAGGCCGGCTCGCCCAGCATCTCGTCGAACAAGGGGCGCGGCAGCAAGGCCAGCGTGGTCTGCCCCTCGCTGACACCGCGCGCGTTGTAGTCGGCGTGGCCAAGCAGGCAGCTGGAACTGATGATGCAACTCTCGCCGGCCAGCACCCGGTACAGCGGCAACTCGCGCCCGCTGGCGCTGAGCTTGACGACGCGGATCGCCCCCGCGAGCACGAAGGGGAAGCCCCGACACGGCTGGTGTTCGTCGAAGACAGTCGTGGCGCCGGGCACCGTCAGCGTCTGCATGGAATCGACGATGCGCTGCAGCAGGCCGGTGGCAAGCTTTCCCAGCACCGGATAGAGCGTCACCAGTTCCGCGGGCTTCATCCCGGTGCAAGTTCCAGCGTGGCCATTACGGGGGCATGGTCGGAGGGCCGTTCCAGCTTGCGTGGCGCCTTGTCGATGACGCAGGCCCGACATGCGGCCGCAAGCGGCCTGGACAACAGGATGTGGTCGATGCGCAGGCCGCGGTTGAGCCGGAATCCCATCTGCCGGTAATCCCACCACGAATAGATCTTCTCCGGCTGCTCGAAAAGACGAAACGCGTCGGCCAGACCGAGGCCGAGCAACTGCCGAAACGCGGCGCGCTCCGGCTCGCTGCACAGGATCTGGTCCTTCCACAACGCCGGATCATGCACGTCGCGGTCTTCCGGCGCGATGTTGTAGTCGCCAAGCAGGGCCAGTTGCGGAAAACGCTGCAACTCCTCGCTCAGGAAGCCCGTCAGGGCTGCCAGCCAGCGCAGCTTGTAGTCGTATTTGTCGGCGCCGACGGCCTGGCCGTTCGGCATGTAGGCACAGACCACGCGCAGGCCATTCACGGTGGCGGCCAAGACGCGCTTTTGCTCGTCGGCGAAGCCTGGAATGTCGCTGCGGACATCCTCCAGCGCGCCGCGCGCCAGTATCGCAACGCCGTTGTAGGTCTTCTGCCCGTTATGCGCGGCGTGATAGCCGGCGGCCTCCAGTTCGGCAAGAGGAAAGGCCTTGTCCTCCATCTTGGTTTCCTGCAGGCAGAGCACATCCGCCTGGTTGGCCGCCAGCCAGTCGAGCACATGCGGCAGGCGCACCTTGAGGGAATTGACGTTCCACGTGGCGATTTTCATGCGCCGATGATACCCGAGCAAGGCCCCCGTCTATAATCAAAAAGGGAAATCCGCCCACGCGACGAAAGCGGAGGTGCATCATGTTCGATTCGCCTATCGACTACTGCCCGGTATGCGGACAGATGGTGCTGCTGGACCAGACCCACGCCGAGTGCGCGCGCGAGCATGACTGCGCCGCAGGCACGCCGTGCCCGCTACAACAATATTTCACGGGCATCGATTTCAGCGTTGAACAGCCAAAGGAGAAACTGCGTGAGCAAGGCTACTGAGCGCCGCAACTTCTGGCGCGCCGTGTTTCATTCGCCGGTGCGCGTGATAACGCCGCAGGGGAATGCGTATGCCCGACTGCTGGACATATCGTTGAAGGGAGCATTGCTGGAAACCGGCAATGCCTGGCAGGGCAAAGCCGGCGAGGAGTGCCAGTTGTGCCTGGAACTGGCGCCGGGCGCGGCGATCACCATGTGGACCCAGGTCATGCATGTCGAAGGACATCATGTCGGCCTGCGCTGCACCAGCATCGATCTCGACAGCATCACCCACCTGCGCCGCCTGGTGGAGTTGAACAGCGGCGACCCGGCGATTCTCGATCGGGAATTCGGCAGCCTGGTGCGCGAAGGCTGAAGCGCCGGGACCAGAGTCGGCGCCGGCGCTACGGCAACTGAAGCGCGGCAGCGTCGCGATCCTATGCCGTCACAGCCATTCCGTTGTGCCGTAACAAGGCATCGGGCTGCGGTTCGCGTCCTCGGAAAGCCTTGAAGGATTCCAGCGCCGGACGCGAACCGCCAACCGACAAAATCTCGCGCCAGAAACGTTCGCCGGTTGCGGCATCGAGTGTGGTGCCTGCAGTCTTGGCGGCTTCTTCGAAGGCCTCGTAGGCGTCGGCGGAAAGCACTTCGGCCCACTTGTAGCTGTAGTAGCCGGCCGCATAGCCGCCGCCGAAAATATGCGAGAAGCTGTGCGGGAAGCGGTTCCACTCGGGCGGTACCAGTACGGCCACTTCGCGACGGACCTCGGCCAGCAATTCCATGAAGCCCTTGCCACTGCCCGGCACCAGCTCGCTATGCAACAGCAGATCGAACAGCCCGAACTCGACTTGGCGCAGGGTCTGCAGGCCGCTCTGAAAATTCTTTGCCGCGATCATTTTGTCATAGAGCGCGCGCGGCAGCGGTGTCCCGCTTTCGGCGTGGGCCGTCATGCCGGCGAGCACGTCCCATTCCCAGCAGAAATTTTCCATGAACTGGCTCGGCAGCTCGACGGCATCCCATTCGACGCCGTGGATGCCCGACACCGGCAACTCGTCCACCTGCGTCAGCAGATGGTGCAGGCCGTGGCCGCATTCGTGGAACAGCGTGATGACGTCGTCGTGGCTGAAGGTGGCGGGCCGCATTTGCGTACCCTCGCCGACCGGTGCCGGGAAATTGCAGTTGAGGTAGGCCACCGGCGTCTGCACGCCGCCGGCGATACGACGGCGGGTGATCGCCTCGTCCATCCATGCCCCGCCGCGCTTGGTTTCGCGCGCATATAGGTCCAGGTAGAACTGGCCGATCAGCTTGCCGGCGCGCTCGATGCGGAAGAAGCGCACGGCAGGATGCCACGCCGGCGCCGCGTCGGGTGCGAGCTTGACTGCGAACAGGGCTTCGATGACGCGGAACAGGCCGGCCAGTACCTTGTGCTCCGGGAAATATTGCTTCACTTCATCGTCGGAGAAGCTGTACCGCTGCTGCTTGAGCTTTTCCGAGGCCCAGGCGAGATCCCAGCTTTCGAGCGTATCCATGCCGAGTTCCTGCCTGGCGAATTCCCTCAGTTGGTCGACGTCGCGCCGGGCAAATGGACGCGCCTTGGCCGCCATGTCGCGTTGGAAGGCAGCCACCTGAGCCGGCGTATCGGCCATCTTGGTCGCCAGCGACACCTCGGCAAAATTGGCGTAGCCGAGCATTTTGGCTTCTTCGTTGCGCAAGGCGAGCAAACGCTCGATCAACGGGCCGTTGTCCCATTCCTGCGGGCCGAATTCGGAAGCGCGCGTGACATAGGCGCGATACATGCGCGCGCGCAGATCGCGGTTGTCGCAGAACTGCAGCACGGGAATGTAGGACGGCGCATGCAGGGTGAACTTCCAGCCTGGCTTGCCATCTTTCTCCGCGGCGGCGCGCGCCGCCGACTTGGCATCCTCGGGCAGACCGGCCAGGCCGGCTTCGTCCGCGACCCATTCGGCGTGGGCATTGGTCGCATCGAGCACGTTCTCGGAAAACTTCGCGCCCAGCGCCGACAACTCTTCCTGGATTTCCTTGAAACGCGGCTTCCGGTCTTCGGGCAGCTCCGCACCGGACAAGCGAAAATCGCGCAACTCGTTGTCGATGATGCGGCGCCGGGCGGAAGACAACGTGGGGAACTCGGCCCCGGCGGCAAGTGCCTTGTACTTGGCGAACAGCGCAAGGTTCTGCCCCAGGTCGGCATAGAAGCTGGAAACCTCGGGCAGCATCGCGTTGTAGGCCTCGCGCCAGGGCGGTACATCATTGACCGAATGCAGGTGGCCGACGATGCCCCAGGCCCGCGACAGCCTTTCCCCGGCGTCGAGCATCGGCTGCACGAAAGCATCCCAGGTCGCGGCAGTTTCGGGCGCAATCAGGTGATCGATCAGGGCGCGGTTTTCGTCCAGCAGTTGACGGATGGCCGGGGTGACGTGTTCGGGCTGAACGGCGTCAAAGCGCGGCAGCCCGCTGAAATCGAGCAAGGGGTTCATAGTGTCCAAGATTGGGGCGATGAAGAAGGCTGCAATGCCTCGTCGTTTACTCGACGAGATCTTTATAGGCGTGGAAACTGGCGTGTCCGAGCCAGGGCATGACGACGATCAGCCCGAGCAGCGCGGTGGCAAAGCCGAGAGCGGTCAGCAACATGATGAGAAAGGCCCAGAAAGCCAGCGGCAGCGGGTTCTCGGCGACGGCATTGATGCTGGTCCCCAGCGCGCAGATAAGGTCGCAGCGGCGGTCGACCAGCATCGGCATGGAAACCACGCTGAGGGTGAATACCAGCGCCGCCAGGACGCCGCCCACGCAGATGTAGGTGAAGAACATGAAGAAGTGTTGCGGGTTGATCAGCACTTCGATCATCATCGCCAGCGGCGACAGCGTGGCGCCCTTGTAGAACAAGACCACGATCAGCGCAGAAATCCCCTGCCACAATGTGCCGGCGAGAATCGACAGCAATCCGAAGCCGACCAGGCCGGACGGGTTGCGCTTCCACGCCAGCATGGATTCGACCAGCGGCGCCGGCTCCTTGGCGAGATAGCGGCGCGAGAGTTCGTAGAGACCGGCGGCCAGCATCGGCGCCACCAGCAGAAAGCCGGTAATCGCCGCGGCGAAGAGATACGGGAGATTCGCGGTGACGCCGAGTATCACGGCGCCGGCGACGGCGATGGCGAGGCCATAGAACAGGCTCGCCGGGGGCTGTCGCCAAAGATCCTGCCAGCCCAACCCTAGCCACCGCAAAGGCGCAGCGAAGTCTATCTGTCGTACCTTGGGAAAGGTCGGCGCTGGCGGCACGGCGACGGAATCGTTCATCGGACCAGTCGCGGAGGTCAGATCGTCCGCGCGCCGGTCAGGCGGGTCAGCGCCTCCAGATAGTTGGCGGCGGTCTTGTCGATGATGTCCTGCGGCAGCTTCGGCCCCGGCGCCTGCTTGTTCCAGTCCAGGGTTTCCAGATAGTCGCGGACGAATTGCTTGTCGAAACTGGGCGGGCTGATGCCCACCTTGTAACGGTCCGCCGGCCAGAAACGCGACGAATCGGGCGTCAGTACTTCGTCGATCAAATACAGCCGGCCTTCCGCATCCTGGCCGAACTCGAACTTGGTGTCGGCGATGATGATGCCAACCACGCGCGCATAGGCAGCCGCCTCGCGATACAGGCGGAGCGTGGTATCCCTGACCGTCTTCGCCAGATCGGCGCCGATCAGCTTCTCGACGGCGGCGAAGTCGATGTTCTCGTCATGGTCGCCCATCTCGGCCTTGGTCGCCGGAGTGAATATCGGCGTCGGCAACTGCTGGGCCATCTGCAGACCAGGGGGCAGCGCAATGCCGCATACGGCGCCCGTGGTCTGGTAGTCCTTCCAGCCCGATCCGATCAGGTAGCCGCGCGCCACGGCCTCGATCGGCAAGGGCTTGAGGCGCTTCACCACCAGGGCGCGGTCGCGCACCTGGGCTCTCTCCTCCTCACCCGCCACCACGGTTTCGGGATCGATGCCGGTCAACTGGTTGGGGACCACGTGCGCCAGCTTGCCGAACCAGAAATTGGCCATGGCCGTGAGCACCGCACCCTTGCCTGGAATCGGGTCGGGGAGGATCACATCGAAAGCCGACAGGCGATCCGTGGTGACGATCAGCAGCCTGTCCTCGCCCACGGCGTAGATATCGCGCACCTTGCCGCGACCGAGCAGCGGCAGGCTCCTGATGGTGGATTCGAACAGCGGAGTGGTGGCAATAGGCATGGAAGTGCTCTGGACAGGGAGTTTATTCGCGCACGTAGGCCTTGCCGAGCTTCTCGTCGGCATCCTCGCGATAGGGGTAGCGCACGTGACCGTAGCGGATCACCAGCACCGAAACAGTCAGCAGAAAAATTGCCGCGGCGACCGCCAGCATGCGCCATTCGGTCATTTCCTTGAGATCCAGGATCAGGTAGCGCGCCAGCGCCACCATGCCGATGTACAGCGGGAAACGCACCGGCAATTGTCCCGACTTGAAATACTGGCCGATCATCGCCAGCACTTCGAGGAAGAGGAACATCAGCAGCAGATCCGCCAGGGCCACCCGATGCGACTCGATCATCAGCATCGCCTCCTGGTACATGGCGACGGTGGTGGCGAAGGCAATCACCAGCAGGCCGGCGTACTCGACAATGTCGAGACCGCTGCTGAAAAACCTGCGCAGTCGATCGAAGGTGTGGGACTGGATATCCATGCCGAAAAGGAAAGGCCGCCCGAAAAGGGCGGCCCGTTAATTTACCTTAAAAACCGATCATTTGACGACTGCGTTCAGCTCGCCCTTCTTGTAGCGCTCGGCCATCTTTTCCAGCGAAACCGGCTTGATCTTGCTCGCCTGTCCGGCGCAACCGAAGGCCTGGTAGCGGGCCATGCAGATTTCCTTCATGGCCTTGCGCGCGGCCGCCAGATACTTGCGCGGATCGAAGTCCTTGGTGTTCTCCGCCAGATACTTGCGGATCGCGCCGGTCGAGGCCATGCGCAGATCGGTGTCGATGTTGACCTTGCGTACGCCATGCTTGATGCCCTCGACGATCTCTTCGACCGGCACGCCATAGGTTTCGCCCATGGTGCCGCCGTACTGGTTGATGGTCTTGAGCCAGTCCTGCGGCACCGATGAAGAGCCGTGCATCACCAGGTGGGTATTCGGGATGCGGGCGTGGATTTCCTTGATGCGGTCGATGCGCAGCACCGCGCCGGTGGGCGGCCGGGTGAACTTGTAGGCGCCGTGCGAGGTGCCGATGGCAATCGCCAGCGCATCGACCCCGGTGGCCTTGACGAATTCGGCGGCTTCGTTCGGATCGGTCAGCAACTGGTCGTGCGACAGCGCGCCTTCGGCGCCGTGGCCGTCTTCCTTCTCGCCCATGCCGGTCTCCAGCGAGCCCAGGCAACCCAGTTCGCCTTCCACCGAGACGCCGATGGCGTGGGCGATGTCGACCACATGCTTGCTGACGCGGGCGTTGTATTCGAAACTGGCCGGGGTCTTGGCGTCTTCCTGCAGCGAACCGTCCATCATCACGCTGGAGAAGCCCGAGCGCATCGACTGGATGCAGATCGCCGGACTGGCGCCGTGATCCTGGTGCATCACGATGGGAATATCCGGATGGGTCTCGATCGCGGCTTCGATCAAGTGGCGCAGATAGGGCTCGCCGGCATATTTGCGGGCGCCGGCCGAGCCTTGCATGATCACCGGGCTATTGGTTTCCGCGGCGGCCTCCATGATGGCCTGGATCTGTTCCAGGTTATTGACGTTGAACGCCGGCAGGCCATAGCCGTTTTCGGCAGCGTGGTCGAGCAATTGACGCATGGATACGAGAGGCATGACAATCTCCTTGGTTTTATCGGGGCGCGGATTTGGGCGGGCGATGTTCGCCGACCTTGACAAGTTTCATGGTGTTGGTGCCACCCGCCTGGCCGATCGGCTCACCGATGGTGAGCACGATCAGGTCGCCGTTCTCGACGGCGCCGGCGGCGATCAGGATTTCCTCGGCCTGCCACAGCAGCTGATCGCGATCCGTGGCGATATATTCGGTCAGCAGCGGATAGACGTCGCGGTAAATGCTGACGCGGTAGCGGGTGCGGATGCGCGGCGTCAGCGCGTAGATGGGCACACCGGAATTCAAGCGGCTCATCCACAGCGTGGTCGAACCCGACTCGGTCAGCGTGGCGATGGCCTTCACCTTGAGGTGGAAGGCGGTGAAGATCGCCGCCATCGAGATCGACTGGTCGATGCGGGTAAACACCTGATCGAGGAAGTGCGTGTCGAGTTCGACGGTCTGCGATTTCTCCGCCGCGACACAGACCCGCACCATCGCCTCCACGGCCTGTACCGGATAGGCTCCGGAGGCGGTCTCGGCCGACAGCATGACGGCGTCGGTGCCGTCGAGCACGGCATTGGCGACGTCGGATACTTCGGCGCGGGTCGGCACCGGACTGGTGATCATCGACTCCATCATCTGCGTCGCAGTGATGGCAAAGCGGTTATGCTCGCGGGCCAGGCGGATCATGCGCTTTTGCAGGGCCGGCACCGCCGCGTCGCCGACTTCGACCGCCAGGTCGCCGCGCGCCACCATGATGCCGTCGGTGGCGTGCAGGATGTCTTCCAGATTCTCCACGGCCTCGACCCGCTCGATCTTGGCGATCACCAGCGCATCGGAGCCGGCATCGCGCAGCAGCTGGCGCGCCTGGCGCATGTCGGCGCCCGACTTGGGGAAAGACACGGCGACGTAATCGACATTGAGTGCCGCAGCGGTCTTGATGTCGGCCATGTCCTTCGGCGTCAGCGCCGGCGCGGAAAGTCCGCCGCCCTGCTTGTTGATGCCCTTGTTGTTGGACAGTTCGCCGTCATGCCGATTGCGGCAGTGAATCTCGCTGCCCTCGATGCGCTCGACGTCGAATACCGTACGGCCGTCGTCGAGCAACAGCACGTCGCCGGCGACGACATCCTCGATCAGCTCCGGATAATCGAGACCGACCCGTACCTCGTCGCCCAAGGTGCACGCTGCATCGAGTATGAAGCTCTGCCCCGCCTTGATCGTCACCGGCCCGGCGGCGAACTTGCCGATGCGGATCTTCGGCCCCTGCAGGTCGGCCATCACGCCCACGGTACGCCCCGCCTTGTGGGCGGCCTCGCGCAGTATGTCCATGCGCTTCTTGTGGTCGTCCGCCGTGCCGTGCGAAAAATTCAGTCGCACCACGTCGATCCCTGCCGCCACCAGCTCGGCGAGCATTTCCGGACTACTGGATGCCGGCCCCAGAGTGGCGACGATCTTGGTCGAACGCTTCATGGACATGGCGTGGTGATTTAACGTGAAGCAACTCGTTCGGAGCGACGGGTGATAGTCGAGCGAAGCGAGCCGATCAGTAGCCCCCCGTGAGGGGGGATGGGGGGGCGGGCGTTCAATTCGCCTTTCGCGTGTTTCATCATCGGCGGGTGATTCTCATTGTCATCCGCGTTAGCCTCAGGAGGTGGCGCGCTGTTCCAGGATTTCGACGGCAGGCAGACTCTTGCCTTCGAGGAATTCGAGGAAGGCGCCGCCCGCGGTCGAGATGTAGGACACCTTGTCGTAGATGTCGTATTTCTGGATGGCGGCAATGGTGTCGCCGCCGCCGGCCAGGGTGAAGGCCTTGGTATTGGCGATGGCCAAGGCGACCGTCTTGGTCCCGGCGCCGAACTGGTCGAACTCGAATACGCCGACCGGGCCGTTCCACACCACGGTGCCCGCCTTCATGATGATGTCGGCGAGTTGCTGGGCTGACTGGGGGCCAATGTCGAAAATCATGTCGTCGTCGGCCACCGCGCCGGCATCCTTGAGCACGGCAGGCTCGGCGGCGTCGAACTTCTTGCCGCAGACCACATCGACGGCGATCGGGATGGTGGCGCCGCGCGCCGTCATCTTCTGCATCAGCGCCTGGGCAGTCGGCACCAGGTCATCCTCGCACAGCGACTTGCCGACGTTCTTGCCGGTGGCCTTGAGGAAGGTGTTGGCGATGCCGCCGCCAACCACCAACTGGTCGACCTTGTCGGACAGCGACTCGAGCACGGTCAGTTTGGTGGACACCTTGGAGCCGCCGACGATGGCGACCATCGGCCGCGCCGGAGTGGCGAGCGCCTTGGTCAGCGCATCGAGTTCCTCGGTCAGCAGGATGCCGGCGCAGGCGACCGGCGCGTACTTGGCGACGCCGTGGGTCGAGGCCTCGGCGCGGTGGGCGGTGCCGAAGGCGTCCATGACGAATATGTCGCACAGTGCGGCGTACTTCCTGGCGGTTTCCTCGACGTTCTTTTTCTCGCCCTTGTTGATGCGGCAGTTCTCCAGCAGCACCACCTCGCCGTCGGCGACCGTGAAGCCGCCATCCACCCAGTCGCGAATCACGCGCACCGGGCGGCCGAGCTTGGCTGCCATCACATCGGCCACGGGCTGGAGCGAGTTCTCGGCCGAGAACTCGCCTTCCGTGGGACGGCCGAGGTGGGACGTAACCATGACCTTGGCGCCGGCTTTCACGGCGTGCTCGATGGTCGGCATCGAGGCGGTAATGCGGGCGTCGGAAGTGACCTTGCCATCCTTGACCGGAACATTGAGGTCGGCACGAATGAATATGCGCTTGCCCTTGAGGTCGAGGTCGGTCATGCGAATGAACTTGGACATCTGCTGTCTCCGGAATGCTCTCAGTGATAGTTTGAAAAATTGACCACTGAAGCGCTGCGCCCCATAACGGCGCGCAGCGCTTGGATGGTGAATCTTTACTCGGTCGGCCGATTACTTGGCGACGTGCTTGACGAAACGCAGCATGTTGCAGGTGTAGCCATACTCGTTGTCGTACCACGAGACGACCTTGACGAAGGTGCTGTCGAGCGCGATGCCGGCTTCGGCATCGAAGATCGAGGGCATCGAGCAGCCACGGAAATCGGTGGCAACGACCTTCTCTTCGGTGTAGCCGAGCACGCCCTTCATGGCGCCCTGCGAGGCGGCCTTCATCGCCGCGCAGATGTCCTTGTAGGAGGCTTCCTTGCTCAGTTCGACGGTCAGGTCCACCACCGAGACATCGGAGGTCGGGACACGGAAGGCCATGCCGGTCAGCTTCTTGTTGAGCTCAGGAATCACCACGCCGACAGCCTTGGCGGCGCCGGTGGAAGACGGGATGATGTTTTCGAGAATGCCGCGGCCGCCGCGCCAGTCCTTGTTCGACGGCCCGTCGACGGTCTTCTGCGTCGCCGTGGCGGCGTGCACCGTGGTCATCAGACCGCGCTTGATGCCCCAGTTGTCATTCAGCACCTTGGCCACCGGGGCCAGGCAGTTGGTGGTGCAGGAAGCCGCGGAGACGATCTTCTCGCCGGCATACTTGGCGTGATTGACGCCGTACACGAACATCGGCGTGTCATCCTTGGAAGGCGCGGACTGGACCACCTTCTTGGCGCCGGCAGCGATGTGCTTCTCGCAGCTTTCCTTGGTCAGGAACAGGCCGGTGGACTCGATCACCAGGTCGGCGCCGATTTCGTTCCACTTCAGCTCGGCCGGGTCCTTGACCGCGGTCAGGCGAATCTTCTTGCCATTGACGATCAGGTTGCTGCCGTCGACGACGATGTCGCCCTTGAAGTTGCCATGCACCGAATCGTACTTCAGCATGTAGGCCAGGTAGTCGGGCTCCAGCAGGTCGTTGATGCCGACGATCTCGATGTCCGAGAACTCGGCTTCCTTGGCGACGGCGCGGAAAACCATGCGGCCGATGCGACCGAAACCGTTGATGCCAACTTTGATAGCCATTTGGGTACTCTCCTGGTAGTGATTAGATAAATTGCTCGACCGTCTTCACGAGGTTTGCCACCGTGAAGCCGAATTCCTTGAACAGCGTTCCCGCCGGAGCGGACTCGCCGAAACGGTTGAGACCGATGACCGTGCCCTGACCGCCGTCGGTGGCGCCGACATACTTGTGCCAGCCGTCGGTGACGCCGGCCTCGATGGCGACCCGGGGCACGCCCTTGAGCAGCACGGAGTCGCGGTAGGCGGCATCCTGGCGGTCGAAGGCGTTGGTGCAGGGCATCGACACCACGCGCACCGGAATCTCGGCCTCCATCGCCGCCTGCGCCTTGAGCGCAATGTCCACCTCGGAGCCGGTGGCGATGATGATGGCCTTGGGCTTGCCGTTCTTGGCCTCGGAAATGACGTAGCCGCCGCGCGCGATGTTGGCGATCGTCGCCGCGTCGCGCGGGACGAAGGGCAGGTTCTGGCGCGACAGGCACAGGGAACTCGGGCCGGTCAGCTTTTCCACGGCGGCGGTCCAGGCCACCATGGTTTCCACCGTGTCGCAGGGACGCCAGACATCCATGTTGGGGATCATGCGCAAGGTCGCCGTCTGCTCCACCGGCTGGTGGGTCGGGCCGTCTTCGCCGAGGCCGATCGAATCGTGGGTGAATACGTAGATCACGCGCTGCTTCATCAGCGCCGACATGCGCAAGGCGTTGCGGGCATATTCGGAGAACATCAGGAAGGTGCCGCCGAAAGGCAGGATGCCGCCGTGCAGCGCCATGCCGTTCATGATGTGCGACATGCCGAACTCGCGCACGCCATACGAGATGTAGTTGCCGGGCGTCTTGCCGGACACGGCCTTGCAGCCCGTCCAGTTGGTCAGGTTGGAGCCGGTCAGGTCGGCCGAACCGCCGACGAACTCGGGCAGGGCCGGCGCCAATGCATTGATGGCGATCTGCGAGGCCTTGCGCGTGGCGACAGTCTCGGCCTTGGCGTTGGCGCCTTCGATCGCCTTCCTGGCATGCTCGGCCCAATTGGCCGGAAGCTGCTTCGCCATGCGCCGCTTGAACTCGGCGGCCTCGGCCGGGAAGGCCTTGGCGTAGCTTTCGAACTTCCGGTTCCAGTCGCTCTCCCACTTGGCGCCCTTCTCCCTGGCATCCCATTCGGCATAGACATCCTGCGGAATTTCGAATGGCGCATGCGTCCAGCCGAGATGCGCGCGGGCGGCGGCGATTTCGGCATCGCCCAGCGGTGCGCCATGCACATCGTGGCTGCCCTGCTTGTTCGGCGCACCCATGCCGATCACCGTCTTGCAGCAGATCAGCGTCGGCCGCGTGGTGTCTTCCTTGGCCTCGCGAATCGCCACATCGATGGCAGCCGGATTGTGGCCATCGACATTGCGGATCACCTGCCAGCCGTAGGCGTGAAAACGCTCCGGCGTGTTGTCGGTAAACCAGCCTTCGACATGGCCGTCGATGGAAATGCCGTTGTCGTCCCAGAACGCGGTCAGCTTGCCCAGCCCCCAGGTACCCGCCAGCGAACAGGCCTCATGGGAAATGCCCTCCATCAGGCAACCGTCGCCGAGGAAGACGTAGGTGCGGTGATCGACGATCTCGTGGCCGGGGCGGTTGAACTCGTCGGCCAGCAGCTTTTCGGCCATGGCCATGCCGACGGCGTTGGTGATGCCCTGGCCGAGCGGGCCGGTGGTGGTCTCGACGCCCGGCGTGTAGCCGTACTCGGGATGACCCGGGGTCTTGCTGTGCAACTGGCGGAACTGCTTCAACTGGTCGATCGGCAGGTCGTAGCCGGTCAGGTGCAGCAGGGCATAGATCAGCATCGAGCCGTGACCGTTGGACAGGACGAAACGGTCGCGGTCGGCCCATTGCGGGTTGGTCGGATTGTGGCGCAGGTGCCTGTTCCACAGCACCTCGGCGATTTCCGCCATGCCCATGGGGGCGCCCGGGTGCCCGGAATTGGCCTTCTGCACCGCGTCCATGGCGAGGGCGCGGATTGCGTTGGAGAGTTTGGAACCTGCAACTGCGGAGGTGGACGGCGAAGTTGTCATGGCGGCATCGAGAAGTTGGTGGACGGGATGAGTTTCGTCCGGGTAGCCCGGTATTATCGGCGAAACCGGGCGGATCGCGCTAGCTTGAAAGGCAGGTGCCTGATTTGCGGTCGTTCAGACCCGCTTGCGGTTTTCCATCATGCGCAAAATCAGGGGTGTGAAGATCAGTTGCATAGCCAGCTCCATCTTGCCGCCCGGCACCACGATGATGTTGGGCCGCGACATGAAGGAGCCCGCCACCATCGACAGCAGGTAGGGAAAGTCGATCCCCTTCGGATTGGCGAAACGGATCACGACGAAGCTCTCGTCGGGCGTCGGGATATCGCGGGCGATGAAGGGATTCGAGGTATCGACGGTGGGCACCCGCTGAAAATTGATGTGGGTGCGCGAAAACTGCGGCGTGATGTAGTTCACGTAGTCCGGCATGCGGCGCAGCACGGTATCCACCACGGCCTCGGTCGAGTAACCGCGGGCGGTCTTGTCGCGCAGCAGCTTCTGGATCCATTCGAGATTGATGATCGGCACCACGCCCACCAGCAGATCGGCGTGCTGCGCGACATTGATCTGGTCGGTCACCGCCGCGCCATGCAGGCCTTCGTAGAACATCAGGTCGGTGCCGCCGGGAATCTCTTCCCAGGGCGTGAATTCGCCCGCCTGCTGGCCATAGGGTGCCGCCTCGTCGGCATTGTGCAGGTACTTGCGCACCTTGCCCTGACCGGTCTCGCCATAGGTCTTGAACAAGCCCGCCAGCTCCTCCAGCAGGTTGGCTTCCGGACCGAAATGACTGAAATGATTGTTGCCCTGCAGCCGCGCCTCCTCCATCGCCACCTTCATGGCCTTGCGGTCGTAGCGATGAAAGGAATCGCCCTCGACGATGGCGGCCTTGAGTTTTTCACGGCGAAACACCAGGTCGAAGGACTTGGTGACCGTAGACGTGCCGGCGCCTGAAGATCCGGTAATGGCAACGATGGGGTGCTTGACCGACATGGAAGTCTCCTGGGTTTACTGGGTCCGGAACAGCGAGCGCGTGGCGAACAGGGGCGAATTGAAGGTATCCGGCTCCTTGCCGCTGGCGTACTCGGCGTGATAGCTGGAAACGCGCTCGACTTCGTTCTTCGAGCCGAAGATGAACGGCACGCGCTGGTGCAGGTCCTGCGGACGCATTTCCATCACCCGCTCGCGGCCGGTGGTTGCCGCCCCGCCGGCCTGCTCGATCAGGAAGGAGATCGGATTGGCCTCGTACATCAGGCGCAGGCGACCGGACCGGGTCGGGTCCTTGCTGTCCTTGGGGTACATGAAAATGCCACCGCGCGTCAGGATGCGGAAGGTCTCGGCCACCAGCGAGGCGACCCAGCGCATGTTGAAGTCCTTGGCCCGCGGCCCCGTCTTGCCGGCCAGGCACTCCTCGACGTAGCGCTTCACCGGCGGTTCCCAAAAACGCTCGTTGGAGGCATTGATCGCGAACTCGTGGGCGTCGGCCGGGATGCGCATCCGCGGATGAGTGAGGATGAAGGCGCCGATATCGCGATCGAGCGTGAAGCCGTCCACGCCATCGCCGGTGGTCAGCACCAGCATGGTCGACGGCCCGTACAGCGCGAGGCCGGCGCAGACCTGTTCAGTGCCGGGCTGCAGGAAATCTTCGAGACTGGCGGCATGGCCCGGATTGGGCGCGCGCAGGATCGAGAAAATCGTGCCCACGGTCAGGTTGACGTCGATGTTCGAGCTGCCGTCGAGCGGATCGAACAGCAGCAGATACTTGCCGCGCCGGCAATGCTCGGGAATCGCATAGACGCCGTCCATTTCCTCGGAAGCCATGCCCGAGAGGTGGCCGGTCCACTCGTTCTCCTGCAACATGACCTCGTTGCTGATGACGTCGAGCTTCTTCTGCACCTCGCCCTGGACGTTGACCGCGGAGTCGTCGGCGCCGGCATTGCCCAGCACCCCGACCAGGGCGCCCTTGTTCACCTGGTTGGAGATGATCTTGATTGCCGTCGCCAGCGAGTTGAGCAGCCCGGAAAACTCGCCCGAGGCGCCCGGATGCTTGTGTTCTTCCTCGATGGTGTAACGCGTCAGTGTCTTGCGCCCTTCAAGCATGCTGGCTTCCTCCATGGATCCCTGCGGCGGCGGCGGTTGCTGCGGCAAACCCCGTCCCCGCCTGGGGCAGCGGGACCAATCCGGCTGTTACGCCTGGGGTTCGCGACGCGTAAAACCGAGCTGGGCCTTGTTCGATGCAGAGAATGTAACCGCCTCGAAGCATAAGCACCATTCACTTTTTCTTATTCAGTAAATAAGCTGATTGTTAAGTCGCCCGGAGTGGCGCGGCCGGCGCCCGGCGTGCCCGGCACCGTATCGCCAGCGCCGACTCCCGGCGCGCAAATCCGAAGGGGCGCCCACCCGGCGCGGAGGGCCTGACGCCGTCAGGAACAGGCCGAGGGCAACCATTCAGTCTCATTCCACAATGCGGTCGTTCGCGGCCACGCCGTGACATCTTCCCCAAGGGCGCAGCACCCGCCACGCCCTTGGAAATAGTCGCCAGAAATGATTTGTAGTAGTCTTTTGCAATGAGCGAATTTGAAGGCCGATTTGCTGTCCTGCGACAGTCAGCCGATACCGGCGCGGTGGCTGCGATCGAGCGCCTTATCCGCGACGCGCCAGACGCCGACTTGAGCCGGGTCAACGTTCTGGATTTCGCGCGGACCCACAATATCGACGAAGAGCGCACCATCGCTGCATTTCTTCACGCGGCTCGACTCGGACTCTTCGAACTTTCCTGGAACGTGCTCTGTCCGGGCTGCGGCGGGGTACTTGATTCGAACACAACCCTGAAGACCGTTGACCAGAAAGCGTACGCCTGTGCGCTCTGCGCAGCTGGTTACGAACCCTCGCTCGACGAAATGGTCGAGGTGGCATTCACGGTCAGTCCGAGCGTGCGCCGGATTGCCGCACACGATCCTGAAACGCTTACCATGTGGCAATACATGCGCCAGATGTTCTGGAGCTCGGGTCTCGAACTGCCTGAAGGCGACGCATTCGACAAACTTCTGCAAGAGATGATCATCGAATCGGTAGAACTGCCGGCAGGCGAGAAGGCGCACCTGTCGCTACAGCTTCCGCCCCATTTCATCATCGTCTTCGATCCCGTGACGCACTCGGCGCATTTTTTGGATGTAAAGGGTGAACCGACGCGCGATCGCCAGAGCCTTTCGGTTGTTTTCAACAAGATGCATGCTCCTACTGGAACCGTGGAGATGCGTCCCGGTCCGCTTCGACTCACCCTGGAGAACCGTACCGACGTCCGGGTGCTGCCGGCTCTTTATATTGCCGGTGACGCGCTCCACCACATGCTGGGCAAACGCAAGCGCTTTCTTACGGCCAAGCGCCTGCTGACCAACCAGACTTTCCGCGATATTTACCGCACCGATACGCTGGACATTGATCAACGCCTAAAAATCACCAGCCTCACGTTTATGTTTACCGATCTCAAGGGATCGACGGAACTTTACGAGCGCGTTGGCGATCTCGTTGCCTATGACATGGTTAAGGCGCACTTTCGGGTGTTAAGCGAAGTGGTGGCTGCCGAAGCCGGCGCGGTGGTAAAGACCATCGGCGACGCAGTCATGGCGACATTTCCTACTCCGGAGCGCGCGCTGGCGGCGGCGTTACGCATACGCGAAGCGATGCACACGCTCAACGCCGAAAGCAAACACGAGTATCTGCTGCTCAAGATCGGACTGCATGAAGGTCCCTGCTTGGCGGTCACGCTAAACGACCGTTTGGATTACTTTGGGCAGTCCGTAAACATCGCCGCGCGCGTGCAGGGTCTTTCGGAATCTAGTTCTATTTTTGCGACTGCGCCGGTGGTCGAACACAGTGGCTCGGCGCGCCTGCTTGATGCCGCGGGTCTCAAGGCGGTGGCCCAACGCCATCATCTGCGCGGCGTCGCAAACGAATTGACGGTTTACGAAATTCCCTGAAGTAAAGCGCCCTCGCCGAGATAGGCAACAAACCGATTTTTGCAAGGGCGACCGGCGCCCCGCAATCGCTGCAAAGCGGCCGCCCAATCGAGAAAGCATGCCGCCTCTCAGGCGGTAAGGCTGGCGTACAGCAGCGGCAGGCACTCCGGCAGTTGCTCGGGCCGGTCGAGCACGCGCCAGTGCCGACCGAAGATTCCACTCACATAGTCGTCGGCGTTCTTGTCCAGGCTCAGGCAGAAGCAGGTCACGCCCTTGGTCGCGAGTTCCTCGACCGCCTTCCTGGCGTCGGCACGCAGGTAGTCACCGTCGTCGACGTCGATGTCGGCGGGTTCGCCGTCGGTCAGCAGCAGCAGGATTTTCTTGTCGGCCTGGCGCGCCGCCAGGTAGTGGCCGGCGTGGCGCAGGGCGGCGCCCATGCGCGTGGACCAGCCGGCCTCCATCGCCGCCAGGCGCGCCTTGACCGTGTCGTCCCAGCGCTCGGAAAAGCCCTTGATGTGGTGGTAGCGCACTTCGTGGCGGGTGTCGGAGTGAAAGCCGGCGATGGCATACGGATCGCCCAGGCAGTCGATGGCCCAGGCCAGCAGCGACACGGCTTCCTGGCTGAGCTGGAGAATGGTCTGCTGGCTGCCGGCGACCTGCTCCTTGAGCGATTCCGAAAGATCGAGCAGGAGCAGGACGGTGATGTCGCGACCGTCGCTGCGGTGGCTCATGTTGATGCGCGGATCGGGCGTGGCGCCGCTCTTGAGGTCGATCAGCGAGCGGATCGCAACGTCGAGGTCGAGTTCGCTGCCCTCTTCCTGGAAGCGGATGCGCTGCTTGTCCTGCGGCTTGAGCAGGTCGAGCAGCCGCTTGAGGCGCTTGGCCAGGGCGGCGTGCTTGTGCAGCAGCCGGTCGATGAGCTGGGGATCGCCGCTCGGATGCAGGGCTTCGTAGAGACTGACCCAGTCGGGCCGGTAGCTCTGGCTCTGGTAGTCCCATTCCGGGTAGTGGCGCGGCGGCAGGCCCTGCTGCGGCGCGGCCGGCTCCAGTTTGCGCTCCTGGTCGAAGGCCGCTTCCTCGTCGCCCTCCTCGATGAATTTCCAGAGCTGGCGATTGTCGTCGCGATAGTCGACCACGGTGTCGGCAAAATGGATTTTGGCCAGTTGATCGCTCTGGCGGCGCGTCCGGGCGACATAGGCCAGCGCCAGTTCGGCGATTTCGGCCGTGCCCGATTCGCCCGCGCCGAGCAGTTGCTGGAAGCGCCGCACGAAATCCAGCAGCACCGGATCGTCATAGCCATGATCGGGATCGAGCAAGGCGCGCGACAGCATCGCCAGGCGATGGCGCAGGCAGGACGTGGTTTCGGGATCACAGGCCGCGGCGACGGGTTTCGGATGCAGCGCGAGAAAGCTGCGGGCGAGGCCAGGATATTCGCGGCCCAGCAGCGTGTCGATGCGGCAGTCCTCGAAGAATTCCACCGCCATGCGCTGGAAGGGGCTCCAGTTGTCGGCGATCTGCGGCGTGCTCCAGCGGCGGTGGCCGACCATGTGGGCCAGCACGGCGCGGTAGCGGTCGAGGCCGCTGACCCGTCCGCCGGGACGGTCGGCGGCGTCGAACACGTCGGGCACGCGCAGGCCCAGCTTGTCGTAGTAGGGCAGCGGCTGGCGCAATTCGCCATTCGTCAATTGGGCGGTGGAGTAAGGCACCAGCACCTCGCTGTCGCGCCACAGCGCGCGCAGGTAGAGTTCGAGCCGGCGTTCGACGTCGGCGAACAGGGTGCCGTGGCGCTCGCGCTGCAGCACCGCGCGGCTGTCGGCTGACTTGAGACTGAAGTAGTCGGCCTGCCGCTGTGGGTGCCTGGCGTAGTTGCGGATGCCGTAGTCGACCCAGTTCTTGAGCCCCGCCATGGCCAGCAGTTGGGTGAGGAAGGGCGCCTGGGCGAAAAACTCCGGCAGGCCGGGGCTGGGAAAGGTGCTGTGGTGGCCGTGGATCGAGCCCGTGGTGCGCACCATCAAATCCTGCGCGATGTCGAGGTAGAACTGCAACTGCGCGGGTGACTGCAGGCGCCGGGCGACGGCGGCCAGGGTCTGCAGCAGGGGTGCGATGGCATTGCCGTTGGGCGACTTCTGCAACGCACGGACCAGGCCCATCACTGCTGGCAGGACCTCGCCGCCAACCGCGCCGGCGACGCTCGGCCATTCTTCAAGGAAGGCCAGCATCGGCTCGGGCCCGCGGCCGAGCTTGCCGAGGAAACGCGCGGCGTCGAGGTAGGCCGCCATCTGCGCGCTGGAGAAGGTGCTCAGCGCCTCATACACGCATTCCTCGAAGACGTCGGCCACCTGCGCGAAGCCGCAATCGACCTGAAGCCAATAGGCCTGCACTTGCGGGTGCGTCATGGCGCGGCCGCGGGCGTCGGTCACCGGGCGGAATCCGGTTGTCATGGACTGGGGCGCCGTGTCGCCAACGCCGACTCTCTATGGGCGCTCAGGCAAAGGTGGCATCGATGGCGTGATCGAGGGTGGCGCGGATATCGGCGTCATCGGTGATCGGCCGCGCCATGGCCATGCGACAGGCATCCGTAGGCTGCACGCCGCCCTGGATCAGCGTCGCGGCATACACCACGAGGCGGGTCGAGACGCCCTCGTCGAGGCCGTGACCCTTGAGGTTGCGCGCGATCTGGGCGACCTTCACCAGTTTCGCCGCGACGGGTTCGGCGAGCCCGGTTTCGCGGGCGACGATGCGCGCCTCCAGCGCCGCCTCGGGGTAGTCGAAATCGAAGGCGGTAAAGCGCTGCTTGGTCGATTGCTTGAGATCCTTCATCAGGCTCTGGTAGCCCGGATTGTAGGAAATCACCAGCTGGAAGTCGGGATGCGCCGCGATCAGTTCGCCCTTCTTGTCCAGCGGCAGCACGCGGCGATGGTCGGTCAGCGGATGGATCACCACGGTGGTGTCCTGGCGCGCCTCGACGATCTCGTCCAGATAGCAGATGGCGCCGATGCGCGCCGCGGTGGTGAGCGGGCCGTCGAGCCAGCGCGTGCCGTTGGCTTCGAGCAGGTAGCGGCCGACCAGGTCGGAGGCGGTCATGTCCTCGTTGCAGGCCACGGTGATCAGCGGCTTGTCCAGCTTCCAGGCCATGTACTCGACGAAACGCGACTTGCCGCAGCCGGTCGGGCCTTTCAGCATCACCGGCAGGCGGGCGCGATAGGCCGCCTCGTAGAGCGCTACTTCCTTGCCCTGCACCTGGTAGAAGGGTTCTTTGTTGATTCGGTATTGATTGGTGCTGATCGCATGCGACGCACTCATTTCGCTTTCCTTTTTCGGGACGAGCCCTTGGCTTTGTTTCGTGGCGATGCAGCCGGGAATTCGGCAGCGGGTGCTCTCGGTACTCTTGCCAGCGATTGGTAGATGCTTCGTGCGGCGTTACCGACTTCCGGATTGACGTCGCTCAGCTTGGCCTCACCGTGGAGATAGGCATCGAAAGCGGTGCGCAGCGGCCAGTAGCGATCTGCAAGTCCCGACTCATCCAGCCAGTCCAGAAGTTTCTCGCCGTAATTCTTTTTCGCTGCCAGGCGCAGGATGCGCAGGATTCCGTCGAAATTGGAGGAATGGAACTCCTGGTTTTCGTTTTCCAGGCCAATCTGCAAAGCGGCAGTGGCTTCTCCGAAATTGTCGCGCGTCAGCGCCGCATAGGCCCGCAGGGTAGCGGCGCCCTGGGATGGGAGTTTGCCTATGGCCAGTTGGAAATAGTGTTCGGTCTCGTCGTCACTGCCGCTGCCGAGCAACAGATAAGCGAGATTGGCGACGACCCGAATGTTATCCGGATCGAGTTCCAGACATTGGCGATAAGCCTGTATTGCCTCGGCTGTTCTCTCGAAGTGATCTTCCAGCAAATCGCCGAGGTTGCTCCTGTAATAGCCGTATTTCGTATCGAGTTGAATTGCCTGGCGGTAGGCAGCCTCAGCCTCCTCATAGCGATTCAGACGATGTTGCAGCAGGTTGCCGAGGCCATTCCATGGCTGAGCGAATTTCGGATCAAGCTTGATTGCCTGGCGGTAGGCAGCTTCAGCCTCCTCATAGCGATCTAATTGAGTTTGCAGCAGGTTGGCGAGGCCATTCCATGGGAAGGCGTCTTTCGCGTCGAGTTGAATCGCCCGGCGATAGGTAGCTTCGGCTTCTTCGTAGCGCTTCAGATCGTAGTGCAACAGGATGCCAAGGCAGGCCCACGGAGCGGTGTATTTCGGGTCGAGTTGAATCGCCCGGCGATAGTCGGCTTCCGCTTCCTCATACCGATCCAATTCGAAATGCAGCAAAAAGCCCATGCCAAACCACTCGCTCGCGGTATTGGGCACAGGTAGTTCCTGCGGATCGAGGATGTCTTCGAGACGTTTGCCTTGCTGG